>Ga0164297_10000887_pt1 | contig 34357 bp, 54 predicted proteins | sample GEODES058metaG_FD_113539 | JGI IMG/M metagenome (GOLD analysis project Ga0164297, IMG submission 113539) | Dystrophic lake water microbial communities from Trout Bog Lake, Wisconsin, USA - GEODES058 metaG | ecosystem: Environmental > Aquatic > Freshwater > Lake | place: USA: Trout Bog Lake... | reverse complement strand
TGTTGTAAGCACCTGACTCATCGCTAAAAATAATCACAACTTTGGATTCGGGAAGCATTTCCGATTTCCATTCATCCATGTACTCTAAAGCGTTATCCCCAACAGTTGCCATTCCTTCTCTTATTGCAATTATTTTATTCATTCTTGTCCCCTTGCATTTAATAATTTTTCGAGTGCCTCCATCATTTCTTTACTGATTCCGCACATCCAACCATTGTCAGAGGGATAAAACCTAAGAACATAATTGCCAATTTGTATTTCTTTAAATATTGTCATTATTGTCCTCTAGGTTTATGCTGTTCTCTTTCTGCCACTTTAAAGCTTCTGCTACTTGATAAAATTGGTCTGGTTTGAGTGCCTCAACGCCTTCTCGGGTGATCTTCACAAACCCAATCCCGTACAGCATGCAGTTAATATATGCCTCCTCAAATGGGTTCAGTTCGTGGTCCTTCACTTTAAGGCCTCTGCTATTTTGTCCTCTGGTGGCGTTGGCCACTGAGCGTAGTAGACCGGCTTGCCGATCACATTAGGAAGCTTTTGAGCCACTTCAACGAAATCCTGTAGGTTGACAAGCACCATTCCTTCATCGAAGCCCCTAGAGGCCTCTGAGGCCTTCCAACCGGCCGCAAATATATCAGCAAAGAAGACTAGATCCTTTTTGCCGGACCACTTAGCATATTCTCTTAAAATTTCTAAATCCATTTTAAATCCTTTTCATATTGTGAAACATTTGTACCAGTAGTATGGGTCTATATCACTTTATTCTTTTTATTCTTTTATCTTAAAATTAAAAATAAGAATAAACTCAAGTAGAGGGGTACTACCCATACAATCTTTTCATATTGTGAAATCAATCCTCCGGCTGTTCTATGCCCAACACCTGCATGGCCATGTCCAAGATGGACGATAGGCACTCCGGGCAGAATGACATGTATAGGATACCGAAGTACCCCTGAATGCCTCCCTGGTCATCGGTGTAGTCGCACTGGCACGTCGTGCACTTATGTGTTTCGTTATCGGTCATACCAATTCCAGTGTGCCGATCTCGTAGCCCTTGTCCCGCATCAACTTATAGGCCCACTCCTGAAAGTTGGTTAGGTTTTTCGGTGTGTGCTCGTCGCGTTCATCCCACTCAGCCTGGATGACAAACTCACTGTCCTTGTCGTAGAACTCTATGCGTTGCAGTTTATCGTTCTCTTTATCATATACCCGAACTGGGTAGAGTTTAATTGGTTCCGTCATCTTTTTTCTCCTGATTGTTTGACAATGCTAAATCCCAACCCGCTATGAACGCTATACGCGCCAGGCCCAACTCAAACTCACTGACGTGGTTGGCTATGCCTGAAAGATAGTTCTCAGTGATTTTTTCCCTCAACTCAATATCCATAAAATCCCCATCTTTCCCATCTGTAAATTTAATCATTCCTCTTCTCCCTCGTTTTGCTTCTCATTGTTAATTAAGTCCAGGCTTATAGGCTCCCGATTAATGAACCCCTGCAACTGTGTGATCCTGGCAGGTTTGACCTGCAGTACCGTCGCAAGTTCCTCATTGGTGGGCTTGCGCCCCAGGATCTGAGTCAGTGCTCGCTCGTTGTAGGCCATCTTGCGAATTGATTGCAGGATGTTAACCGGTAACCGGATAATGTTTGATGTGTTGTCCAACTCTCGACGGACCCCGCGCTCAATAAATGGCCTGGCGTATGCGCTGAACCCGATATTACCCATCGGCTTCCACTTACGTCCTGCCTTGAGCAGGCACTCGTTGCCTATCGCAATTAGGTCCTCCATCGGTAGCTTGCCGTGCTTCCATGCGCTCATGCGTGAGACCAGGTGCACAACAAATGGCAGATTATGCAGGACCAACTCATGCAGTGCATCTTGGTCCCCCTTGGCGATCTTGTGCGCAAGCTCGTGCTCCTCTACAGTGCTGAGGGGTTTGTACTTGTACAGCCCCTGCACGTAGTCCGTTTTGCTGTCGTTTGCTTTAGTCATACAACATCTTATAAACTGAGGCCCAGACCAAAGTCACAACCCCCGCCAGTCCTGCAAGGAGTAAGGTATTAAAAATAAAATCAAATAAATCAATCATTGTTTTTCTCCATCATACTTGCTAATTGTGTCAACTCTTCCGCTAACTCTCTTAGATCCGATGCGTCATACACAAAATTCTTTGTTGCTATGGTGACAAGTGACTCACCCCACGGTTTGATTTTAATGTACGCGCTGTTTGCTAAGATTAAATATAATTTTTGCTTTTTAGGATTCCACTCGTGTAATTTGCTTAGGTCTGCAAATGCCTTTAGTATTTCTGGTGTTGTTTTAACTTTCATATTGCCCTCTTGTTGTAGAAATGGAATGTGTTCATGCGGTGTATCCTCCCGCATGTACTGGGCAATTGCCCTGGCCTTTTGCAGGGTCGTAAGCTCCTCCTCTTTTGAAATTGCGGGAAATTGAAAAGATAAAAATTCTCTCATATTATGTTCTCCAGTGAGCGCACAACTACGCGCTCGTTATCTTTTAAGACTGTTACCTGCTTGAGGACCTCTGGAGTTACTAACGCACGGACCAGGTCCGGCTTAATCAACTCAGACTCAAAGAATTGTACCTCGGCCTTGTACATGTTGCCGGCGTAGAGCCCCGCGCCCTGGGCAAGTAGCTCTGCCTTGAGTTTACGGGCCACGGCCTCAAGTGCCTTGATCTCTTCGTTGATTGCTCCTAAAGAGTCTACGGTGTTGGTGATGTCTGTCATTTCTGTTTCTCCTGTTTAGCTGTTTAGATATACGTATTATACACAAAAAGGGCCCGGTTCAAAATTATCTGGATTAAATTTTGGTGGTCTGTTGTCTGTTGGTATTGGTGTCGTTGGAAAAGGCCAATTATCTTCCATAAGTCCTCCTAGTGTGGGATGTCTGCAAAAAATACATGTGCGCCTGCGATTGCGACTACCTGCCCCTGCTTGTCCCAGTTCTTTTTGATCACCGTGGTGTGGTAGTGCAGGATCCTGGTGCTGTCCAGTCCTGTCACATGCACGCCCGTTACAAGGGCCTCGGCGATGTTTAAGAAGTAGGCGTATTGTTTTGTTGTCCAACCTACGGTCCTGTTCTCCTTGGTCCAACTGAATTGGGCATAGGCATAGACAACCTTGCAGAGGTGGTGGCCCCAGGTCCCCTCACGGGCCCGGTTGACATGCACCTGCCCGACCGCGAACTGGGCCGACATTGGTTGGTTGCCCGCCTCGCGGTAGATGCTGTACGCTAGACACTTGATGTCCTGTTGGTTCTGGTCACCCAGGTAGTGTGCGCCCACGTCGATATTGCGGGCGGTGATCTGTGGCACTGGCTTGGTACGGGCCTGCACGTTAAGAACCAGTCCCAGTCCAATGGCGATAATGAGCGCTTTAATCATGGTATCAGTCCTCGTCAGTTAAAAGCCAGAGGAGGTGCTCGATCGCGTCATCCTCAGTCGGTCCGTGACCCATTACGTCCTCGCGGTGCTCGTTGAGGGCGATCCAGTCGAATGCGTTTGTCTCGATTGGTGGGTTGATAAATTTGGTGTGTAGTATCATGGTCTTGGCTCCTGTTTGGGGCCCTAACATTAGTCCTGTTAGGGCCCCGGGTTTGTGTTAGATAAATGCCAACTCTTTGGCCTGCTCGATTGTGACCTCATTGGACTTCAACTGTGCTAGGCCATCGGCCAGGGACCACAGCGCGCGGTTCAGTTTAACGTTCTCATTGACGCCACCTACAGCGCGTGTAGTCAATCGACGGCCGGTGCTTGCACGTCCGGCAACACCGCCCTTGATTAAGTTCTCCTGGACACGATTAAACGTAGTCCAGAGGTCTGGCTTGAGGTCCTGGTAGCGGTTAGCACTGAGCACGCGCTCGGCTGTGATAGGCGCCTTGTTCTCTTCCCAACGGAGTTGTAGTGCGCAGTTGGCGAATACTGTGGCCTCTTCCCTGGACAACTCAATTGACTTGTATTGCTCGATGCGGGCACCGATCTCTTTAACGTTTTCAAGGACTGTGAAAGATCCCTCGATCACGTCATCAATCACGTTGCCTGAGTGGCGGATGCGCACGTCATTAGTGACGTTGCCTGCGATAAGTCCGTTAGAGCAGACCATGCGGAAGAACCCGGCCAGTAATTGGTATGACGATGTCCCGTCGTGGCTGTTGATAAGGACCAACTCTGGGACCTCTTCGGAGGATCCGATAGCGTCTGGATGACGCAGGCGGACCATGTGCTTTGTGAACTCGCGCTTTGCCAGGTCACGGCAACGAGTCTGGCGGACCTCAAAGGGTTGGAACCCTTGAGCGCGCAGGCCGTCGAGTACGTTGATTGTTGGAATGAAAGAGTAGCGCTCACCGCGTGACTCGTGCGCTGACTCAGCGAGTACGCTTGGCGCATAATGCGCGATCACGTCGTTGCTGATAGCGTGGTTGGAACGATAGCCTGATTGGCTAGAAGAGCGTGAGAATTTATACATGGTGATTTCCTTTATGGTTAAAAAATTGTTTTAAACTTACTTATTTGTGTGTCGCTGTCCACAGTCATTAATGTAACAGCTTTATGCACATAAAACCGAACCCTGCCCAACTTTACACAAACTTTACAATTCAATTTAGTTTGGCATTCTCCGCTGTTATGGTGTGAATTCCCGTGTGACTTGGGTTATCCCTACGGCATGCGTCGAACGTGGCCCAGATCGCCTTGTAGGCCTTTGTGCGTGGGTTGTTGATTACCCTTGAGGCCTGGGCCACTGTCCGGTACCCTTGGGGGTTGCCGACCAGGTTATACTTTGCGTCGAATATAAAGTACATAATTATCTTCCCTCATAGCAGAGGTATCCTCTGCGGTTTAACTCTTCCTTAATGACGTCGCTGTAGCCCTCAAGGTTGGGCTCCAGTTTAAGGCTTGGGTTCTTATAGTACATATGGTTATAGACCGCTATATACCCAGGACCACCTAACGCGCTCTGCACGTGAAAGTAGGGGTTCTTTTCGCAGTAGGCCTCGGCCTGTGCCTTGCTATCGTTCTCAAACCGAACGATCGTTGTCTTTACTGGTCTCTCCATTATTTCACTCCCATCAAATAAATTACTAAGTCTGCAACTGTATCAAACTTGAGTCCGGTCGCTGTGAACACGAACTCTAGTAAATCGGTACGACCCTCTCTGTAGCCGTCCTTGTATGCTTGTAGTAGATCTGTTGTCATGGTGTTTAACTCCGTTGTTTTGTTTTGAGTCTCTATTCTGCCAGGGTTTATGCACAATTGCACTAGGTGTTTTCCCTTAGAACGTAATGATTACATTTCAAGGGGCTGTGTGAGGATCCTCCAGTAGGTGCTGTAGATTGTCTGGTATTGACCGTCATCGCTACAAACTGATGGGTAGGCCGTGATATGAAACGCACTATCGTCGATCCAGAGGTTGACGTCGAACGTCATGTAGTCCAACTCAACAAAGGCCCAGTCCTCCTGGCCGTCGTACAGTTCGCCTTTGAAGTGTGTCACTGGGTCAATGCTGAGGCCCTGCGCCAGTAGGGCACTCAAAATGGCCGTCCTGAACTCTGGTGAGGGGGCAATGCTTTGGTCTTGAATGGTCTGTGTTGTCATGGTATGTGCTCCTTAATTAGATTGTGTTGATTAAACGTGTGGCGCCGTCTGCGTCCTGAACTAACCGGCCCGTGCTACTGAATTCTCTTTCTACTGCATCCCAGGAGATGTTAGAAAAGCCAAGCTTTCTGAAACCCTTTTTGAAACTGGGATGATACAAGTTCTCGCCCTGCTTATATGCGCCGTCTTGTAACAACTCGATCAATTTTGCTTTGTTCATGGTGTCTAACTCCTGTTTAATTTGTTGCTGTCAAGGCCTCTATTATGCCTCAGTTATGCACGTTGTCAACACTATTCGCCCTAAATACATCAACTTTACATAACTTTACAATTGATGTAACATAAAGTATTCATTACCCCGCTTTATGTGCACTTTATGGTACATGTACAGCTCACCACCTGTATTAGTACTTTACAGCTCACCACCTGTATTAATACTTTACAACTCATAAGCTGTAAAGTGTGTACCTTTGTTTTCAAACATGATGAATACTTTAGTACACAAACCTCGCAGGTGACGCGATCGTCGATTGGGTAAGGGGTTAGTATCACTATACCTATCTGAGCGCTTCTGGGTGCCTTAAAACGTCTCCATGGGCGTTTGAGTACTTTTGTTGCATTATTATTGCCATGACTCAACCACAAACAGCGCGCCAGGCACGGGCCAGGACAACTGCCAAGGGCAGGGCATATGTACTACTCAACAACGCACGCTCACGGGCAAAGCGCAACGGCGCGAGTGTGACTATTGATATAGACTGGATCGTCCGCCGGATCGAGCGCGGGACCTGCGCCTTGACCGGACTGCCTTTCAGCCTCAGCGCGACGGGGGAGCACAGCGCGCATCCGTTCGCGCCCTCACTGGACCGCATCGACAACGCCTGTAAGGACTACAGCCCTGAGAATACCCGAGTAGTCTTGCACTCCGTCAACTCAGCGATGAACGAGTACGGCGTCGAGCACCTGCTTATGATCTGTGACGCTATAAGGGCACACACACCTGGTGGGGTCGCGCTTGATTTGTGAAGTGCTGTTGTGGTGCGCGTCCACGACCGCGCCTCTCGCATACGCATAACCCTATTTAAAGCCTCACAGCCTACCCGCCACGCCTCTACTTTGGCCCGGTCCATACCGCGGTGACACCTCACAGCCTAAGAGCTTGTAGGGCCTTACAGCCTGCCTGGTTGCCTGGCTATCTGGCACGATTCTTGCGTCGTAGCAAGGTTCGTGCCTGATAGGTTGGCATGGTTATTGCTACACTAGCACGATGCGTGCCAGGCTGTGTGGTATGATAGTTGCGTACTAGCAAGGTCCGTGCCTGATAGGTTGGCATGGTTATTGCTACTCTAGCACGATGCGTGCCAGGCTGATAGGTGGAAGCAAGATGCGTGCCAGGCTGATAGGTGGAAGCAAGATGCGGGCCAGGCTGATAGGCGTAGATCGTGCTAGGATGCAAGAACCGTGCCAACCCTCCTTTGAGGGCCCCCTTTAGTCCTATAGCGACCCTCCATTTAGGGTCCCATGCCGAGCCTCGGCGCCGGGGGCCCCACAAAACCCAAGCTCGTTTGAATTTTTTGGTTAAATGCCGGAATAACGTATGGTTTTTTATATTTTTTCAAACACATAGAAAAGGTATATTGATAACAGTCTGGGTAGTATGGGTATTTCCAATTTAAACCCACCTAAATATTTTATTTATTTAATTAATTAATTAATTAATTAATATAAAAGAGGGGTACTACTGTGTCTGTTATCAATATACCGATAAATCCCCAATGGAATCAACAAGTTACAATCGTCAAAATTTGAAAGTATATTGAAGTTATCCTGACTGCCTATTTTTTATACAGACTGTTATCAATATACTTCTTAGAAACGCAGAGATTTGGGGCATAACCTCGATATACGTGCATTATTATAGATATACGTATAAGGATATTAGATGAAACGAATCAACCCAAAAACTGGAAACCCGTTCTATCGTCATGATACCAGGGCCAAAGACAACAAACTTTTCTTTGCCTACACCAACATCGTGAAGCGAGACGGCTTCTTTAAGGAGATCTGGTTGACGCCGGACTCTATGGCAAAACAGTTGAATAACAACGCTAAGGGCAAGCGCAAAGGATACGTGCGCAGGTCCGACCGTTTGCCCCGGGGGAGCTCTTACTTTTTCAAGACGCACCCAAGGGCAAAGTCTGACTACTTTAAGATCCGAGACGAGTTAAAGGCTGACCCGAGCATACCATTTGAGGACTTGTTAGAGATGCTAGACAGCGAGAGGCATGAGGTGCTTGAGTACCTTAATATCACTATACCAAGCTGAAACGCAGAGATGGCATTTACTGTAACGCAAAAGATATTGACGCTAGACTATTGGAAGTTGGCGGGTACGGTTCAAAAAGGCGATTATGTATTTACCAAACAAGGACAACTGGCAAGAGTGGAGTTGGTTCAACTGTATCGTCCAGAGTCCTGCTATGAGGTCACGTTCAATGATAACCTATCCGTATGTGGTGATGGGAGACTGGGACTACCAGTCGAGAACCCAAAGTACAGACAGAGAACGTACCAATACCAAGGTAAGTACAAGTTCAGGCGACCACTGCAAGAGTTTAGGATATCTGAGCACCTAGAGACGGCATTGACAAACGGACGGGACCGTCTCATTTACTCAGTACCGACCGCGAGGCCCCTGGAGTTACCGCATCAATTCCTGCCGGTGCCACCATGGATCTTTGGTTTCTGGTACATGAACCGCAGACCGAATGGGTCCATGCTATGCCCCGATAACGTAGACCTGCAGGCTTTTCCGGTCAATGGGTATCAGATCATATCCGGCTACAAGATGCAGAACGGTAAGCGGGAGTTTACGACCAAGCCAGATATTGCGGACCAGTTCTTTCCGGATGTCATAACCAAGATCCCAAACAACTACCTACTAGCCAGTCACGAACAGCGGATGGAGTTACTGAGTGGTATCGTGCAGGGCAAACCAAACCAGTACAACCCTACCAAGGACCACTTCAGGATTACGGACTATCATTACGGGACTGTCCTGCAAATCCAGGGACTGGTTGAGTCACTAGGCAATAAAAGTAAACTTCTTTTCAATGAGCAGTTGAAAAATTATACATTGACATTTAGGACGAGGCATAAATTGATTGAGAATCAGGCCTCGCCGCCCATTCGAGTGCATAACGCAAGAAGATACATCATCGGAATACGAAAAATCCCGTCCGAAATGTGCATACATATAGAAACGGACAGCCCAGACAACACAATTTTAATTGGAGAAGGTTACATACCATGTCTTTGACACCAAAACAAGAGAAAATCTTAGCAGATTTTGCAAAAACACACGCCCACTGGCCAAAAATGCAACTAGATGCCGCAATATGGCAGGTAAAGTGGACATTAACGGCGCTTCCGCATCAAAAAGAGCCCGATGACGGACATTATGACACCTTTCTGATGTTGGCGGGTCGTGGATCTGGCAAAACCCACACAGCGTCGCACTGGATTGGTATCCGGGCATGGAAATATGACCACACCAGATGGTTGGTGACGGCCCCGACATCGAATGATATCCGGGCTACCTGCTTTGAGGGTGACTCTGGGTTGCTTAATATCATACCGAGTACCTTGATCAAGGACTACAATAAGTCTCTGTTTGAGATAACGCTAAAGAACGGATCCATCATCCAGGGTATTCCTGCATCAGAGCCCGAACGTTACCGTGGAAAGCAGTACCACGGGGGTTGGATGGACGAGTTGTGTGCGTTCGACTACATCGACGAGGCCTACGACGGTATCCAGTTCACGATGCGTCTGACGGATCCTCGCATACCGCGAGTACAGCAAATTATTACCACTACCCCTAAACCGCTTGAGGTCATTGTGGACCTCAACGAGGGTAAGATCGGAGGTGATGTCTATGTAGTTAACGCAAGCTCATACGACAACCGGGCGAACTTGTCTAATACGTTCTTCAAACAGCTAGAGACCTATGAGGGTACTGATCTTGGACGGCAGGAGATTTACGGTGAGATCCTGGACCCTGAGAGTACGGGTATCATCAAGAGAAAGCACTTCAGGACGTGGCCCGCGAATATGCCAACCCCTAACCTGGAGTACGTGATCGCCAGCTATGACCCAGCGACAAGTGAGAAGACGATGAACGAACCAACAGCCTGCACGGTATGGGGCGTCTTTGAGAAGGACGACTCAGGTACGTGTATTATCTTACTGGATGCATGGGACGCACACCTGGCGTATCCAGAGCTCAGGCGTAAGGTCATTGATGACTTTAAGGAGGTCGTGTACGGGGCCGATAATACGTTTGGCAAGGGGCGTAAGGCCGACCTGATACTCATGGAAGACAAATCGGCGGGTATATCCCTCATACAGGAACTGCAGGGATCTGGTGTGCCCGTTCGTGGATATAATCCACATAGGGCCGATAAGGTGCAGAGGCTGAACATTGTAGCCCCACTGGTAGCCAAGGGTAAGGTATACATACCCGAGGATACTGCCAAGAAGGGTGAGTTTGCGGAGTGGGCAAAAAGATTTATTCGGCAGGTATGTTCGTTTCCGGAGGCAAAGGGCCATGATGACTACGTTGATTCGCTTTCTCAGGCGCTACGAGTACTACGCGATTCTGGTTGGATTCAGCTTGATATGTTGCCTCCCAGGGATTATAGTTATGTGGATGATCAATTAAACAAGAAGATGTCAAACCCATACGCACAATAGGGCGGGGCACTGAATATTAATGCATTAGTATTAATAGTATGATAGACTTACTTAAAAGCCCCCGCCAGATCCTAATGGATGAGACCGGTTTACCGCAACTGGACTCTAGCTTATTAAATAACGCCCCAACACCTCCAGGGGTCCAATCCCATGCTACTGGCGGGGCTATTGATAAAAACCTATCAGCGGCGGATATGGTGGCCGCGATGATATATGGCGGTCATACCCCACCTAAGTTTCAGTACGCGGGCGGTGGAATAATTAAAGAATTAATGCCTTTTGTTGAAAGAATGGCAAATAAAGCAAAGTTTCTTGAGCCAAGCGTTGAAAAAAATGTAATGTACCACGGCACTAGCAATTCGCCAACAAACAGTCAAGGAATAACAGCATTTAATCCCTCAGCGGGAGTATCAGTAAATCCTGCGGCAGATAAAGTTACACGTCGTATGACATTTTTATCGCCATCTTCAGAATTTGCCGGATATTATACGGGAAATTTAGAAAAAGGTAATCCTACAATTTACCCTGTGCATGTACAAGCAACAAATCCTTTTGATTACAACAATCCAGAACATGTTCAAAGATTAGCAAATAAAGTTATTAACCCGACGGGCGGGGAAATAACTGGTAATCAATATCGACAAATAAATGATTTACAAGATTCATTAAGTCGAGGTAAATGGGAAGCAATAGAAAAACCAGAAGTACAACAAGCCGCTCAAGATTTAGGGCATGATTCAATGTACATGCAAGAAAACGGGATACGTAATTTAGGGGTATTTGATCCCGGAAAAATAAAATCAGCCATTGGTAACGAAGGTACATACGACGTAACAAACCCTGACATACGAAAAGCAGACGGTGGGATAATCAACAAGGCCCTGCCCCATATAGGTCATGCATTTGCGATAGAGCCCGCAATCGACACAGCAAAGGCGTTAATGAACCAACATTGGGGTCATACGTTAGAGGGCATTAGTGACCTAGCGCAAGCGTACTCACCCATGAAGGCATCTGTATTGAGTCAATTGGCTACATACAGCCCAGAACTAAATTCAAATGAAAGCGCCGAGTTGGCTAAGAGGCAGGCAATGCCCGCACTCAGCGTATTAAACAATCCACAGAATCAATAACAAATGGCACAACCTAAATTAGCAATCCAAGCAGGCAGAAACAAGTCGGGCCTAGACCAGGCGGGTAGGGATACTGCTAAAGACTCAGAAGTTAAAGAGTACGAAGAGGAGTTTGGGCTAGATGAAGACACAGCCGAGCAAGAGGTCATTGAGCTTGACGATGGCTCCATTGTTATCAACCTAAAAGAGACCAAGGGACCTCAAGAAGATCCAGACTTCTACGCCAACATGGCGGACGAGATTGATGAGTCTGTACTTGCAAAACTGGCATCAGACTACTTAGATTTTATTGATGTAGACCAAGAGTCACGTAAACAAAGAGATAAACAGTACGAAGAGGGACTTCGTCGCACTGGATTGGGTAAAGACGCGCCCGGAGGAGCCACGTTTGACGGAGCCTCCAAAGTCGTCCATCCTATCATGGCAGAGGCCTGCGTCGATTTCGCCGCATCTTCTGCTAAAGAGTTGCTACCACCTGAGGGTATTGTTAAGTCAAGTATCAAGGGCGAGGCATCAAAAGAGAAAGAAGAGGTCGCAGACCGCAAGGTTAACTTCCTGAACTGGCAGTTAACTGAGCAGGTACCAGAGTACCGCGACGAGATGGAGCAGTTGCTGACGCAATTGCCCCTTGGCGGTTCGCAGTTCTTAAAGTGGCGCTTTGACCCAGAACAGAAACGACCAATGTGTGAGTGGGTCGCGATTGATAACATACTCCTACCGTACTCAAGCACAAACTTCTACACATCACCTCGCGTCACTGAGGTCCAGGATATTACAGAAGATACCTACCTCTCACGCATTGAGAACGGTGACTATCGTGATATAGACTCTAATTACTCATCTGATACGCCGCTCACAGAGCAAACACGTTCAGAGCAGGCCAACGACAAGATCGAAGGCAAAGACATTCCATCTAAGAACATTGACGGACTACGTCGTGTTTACGAGATCACATGTTTCTTACGACTGGAAGACGATCCTTTATCTAAGGGTAAACGTGCGCCGTATATTTTGACTATTGACGAGTCAAGCTCTAAGGTGCTGTCGCTTCGCCGTAACTGGGAGGCCAATGACGAAAAATTAGAGAAGTTAGACTGGTATGTTGAATTTAAATTTATCCCATGGCGTGGTGCTTACGCTATTGGACTGCCTCATCTTATTGGTGGTCTTGCCGCCGCTCTTACTGGTACTCTTAGGGCTTTGCTTGACAGTGCTCATATCAGCAACAGTCAGACAATGCTTAAGCTCAAAGGTGGAAGGATATCTGGACAAAGTGATAGGATTGAACCTACTCAGGTAATGGAGATTGAAGGCGCGCCGGGTGTTGATGACATCCGTAAGATTGCGATGCCGATGCCATTCAACGCACCGTCCAGTGTGCTATATAACTTATTAGGTTGGCTGACCGACGCGGCTAAGGGTGTAGTGACTACATCTGAAGAGAAGATCTCTGACGCGAATAACAATACACCGGTCGGTACTACACAGGCACTGATCGAGCAGGGCGCGAAAGTGTTCTCTAGCATCCACGCCAGACTACACAGATCACAGGCCAAGTCACTTAAAATCATCTCACGTATCAACCACTGGTACCTGGACGAGATGGATAATGAGTCTGGGGAAGAGATTGAGGTACGCGACTTTGCGTACAACAACGACGTTCGCCCAGTATCAGACCCCAACATATTCTCTGAGACACAGCGTCTGGCACAGAACCAGGCACTGTTACAGATGGCGACTACTGCCCCACCAGGCATGTTTGACTTGCGCGCGATCTACCGCAGGGTACTAAGCCAGATGAAGATACCATCCATGGAGGAGGTACTGCCGAACCCAATGGGCGCGGCGGAGTCAAATCCTGCACTAGAGAATGTATCCATGACTATGGGCAAGCCCGCGGCGGCCTACCCAGACCAGGACCATATCGCGCATATCAAGGTCCATATGGAGTACGCAAACAACCCGGCATACGGCGGAAGTCCCGTAATCGGTCCCGTGTTCTCACAGCATGCACTGGAGCATATCAAGCAACACTTGACACTGCACTACCTACAATCCATGCGCGCGTATGTGGCACAGGCCGCAGGCGGTAAAGACGTACTTGACCTGCACGCCGAGAAGCCAATCGACCAAGATGCGCAAATGGCTCTTGCATTGGCGTCTAAGATGGTCAACGAAGAGGCCATGCAGAACATGTCCACAATCACACAGCAGGTCAATGCACTGGCGCAGAAAGTTGCACAGGCACAGCAGGCACAACAACAGGCCGCGGCGGCACAGGACCCAACGGCTCAGGTCATCCTTAAGACCCAGATGGCAGAGACACAGCGCAAGGCGCAAGAGGCTCAGTCTAATCTGCAGTTTGAGATGCAAAAAGAGCAACAGACTTACCAGATTAAGGTAGCTGAGTTGCAACAGAAGATTCAAGATTTACAGACTAAATACTCTACCCAGTCTCAAGTTGACTCACAACGTAACGCGACCCAAATCGCCATGGCAGACATCAACAACTCGTCACGCGAACGTGTGGCTATGATTACAGCTCAAGCCGGACTGACCGCCGACCAGATGGCCATGGCACATGAACAAAACCAAACAGCCTTAGAGGCATCACACCAGGCACAAATGGATATTAATCAACACGGATTAGAGATTCAGCAACAGCAGTTTCAGCATCAGGCCCAGGTAGCACAGCAAGCGGCGCAACAGGCCAGACAGCAAGGTGTTCAGATTCAGCAATCGGCACAGAACCATCAACAGGCAATGCAACAAGCTGATCAGGCGCATCAACACGCGCTAGAGCAAATCCAAGCACAACCCCAACCACAACAACCCACTGAAGGACAATAATGGAAAAAGAACTAGGCTTTCGTAAAGCATACAAGATGACAGGCACACCTGGATACGCAGGAGATACGTCTGTGACTGACATCGACAAAGGTAAGGCAGGATCACACAGAGACAACAACTGGAAGATCGGCGCGGCTCAGGCTAAGTTGACACCCGGCAAGAAAATTGGTCCAGACTTAAACCTTAACCGCATCGGCGGCGGTAACTTCTATTAATACTTTTTAATGCATTTGGGGCGGAAGTTGAAAACTAATGCATTATTATTTATATGAGAGACCCAGTTTACGAAACAATCAATCAGATTAAGATTGAGAAACAAAAACTGGCCGAAGCCGTCACGGCCGGCGTTAATGTCAACTCATATGAAGACTATCAGAGACTGATAGGAAGAATTGAGGGGTTCACTGAGACCCTCGACATTATCAATTCCATATTGACGGAAGATGATGAAAAAGATTAAGCCGAATGGCTTTAAGGAGATTGCCGAATGGCAGTGTACGACTTTGATAAGAAAGATGAGCCGGATTTAAGGTCAGAAAAGGAATGTTTTCCTGATATTGACGTAGGGATTCAGGTTTCAGGCGATAGAGTTCTCGTTCAATTACGCAGAGAGAAAACCACCAGTAAGGGCGGCATTATCCTGGTAGACGAGACAAAACAGACGTTACGATTCAATGAAACGGTAGCCAAGGTAGTCCAGATAGGACCACTGGCATACAAGAGCCCAGACACACTCGAACCATGGCCAGAAGGCGCTTGGTGCAAAGAAGGGGATCTGGTAAGGACCATCAAGTACGGTGGTGACCGATTTGTTGTAAACCCTGACGACGGTGGTGCACCAGTGGTGTTCATTACGTTGCAGGCCCGTGAGATCATCTCTACGATTAAGTCATTTGACTATGCGCAGAAGATGAAAGCGTTTGTAGATTAACTTTTGAAAGAAAAGTATGGCAGAAAAAGAACATAAAGATATCCCTGTTAAAGAGCAGGATGATGGTTCAGCACTTGTAAAAGTAGAGCCCCACGAACAAGACGAGTTTGAAAAAGAGCTCAACAAAGATGCTAAGGACAAAGAGTCCGAAGATCACGAAGATTCAGAAGACGGAGATCATGATGATACGGAAAATTCCGATGACCATGGTGGCTCTGATGATGAGAGAGAAAAGATACGCGAGGCACGACGCGAGGAACGCAGGCTAAAGAAAGAGTTAGCCAAACAGCGCGAAGTATCAGCCAAGCACAAGATTAGTTCACTTGAGAAACGCAACCAAGATTTAGCAGACCGATTAGCACGCTTAGAAAGCGGAGCGGCATCGTTAAGACTTTCGCAAATAGACAAACAAGTAGAGGATGAAGCTACTAGAGTCGAATACGCGAAAATGAAGATGTTGCAGGCGGCGCAAGCAAACGACGTAGCGGCTCAGGTAGAGTATTTGGAACAGTTGACCGATGCAAAGCAACGGTTGGCCCAGATGCAACACTATAAACAACAACAGCTTGAGGCGGCCAAGAAACAGCCACAGAACGTACCAACGCCCATGGCGGCAGAGGTGCAGGAGAATGCTAATTCATGGCTCAAGAAAAACTCATGGTATGACCCTCAAGCAAGAGATACAGACAGTAGGATTGCCAAGGTAATAGATCAAGAACTCGCCGCAGAAGGATGGGATCCGTCGGATTCCGAATACTGGTCAGAGTTAGACAATCGTTTATCAGCACGTTTGCCACACAGATACACAAAAACCAGTGGGGCTAACACCACTAGAAGAGCAGGACCGACCGCCTCTAGTAGGGTATCCAACGAATCGAGCGCCAAGCCGAACACAATCACGTTAAGTCGTGAGAGAGTCCAGGCAATTAAGGACGCAGGTGCGTGGGACAATGTTGACAGACGTAACAAAATGATCCGGGCGTATGCACAATACGACCGCAACAATAAAGGGTAATCCAAATGGCTAATACACGAATTAAACGGGACTTAGATGATCGCCTCGCCGATAGAGTCCAAGAAGTAGCGGACCGTAAAGTAGTTACGGACCCCGACAGTTTTGCACGCCGCGAACGCCTGGATGCGTTCAGAGACAAATGGGCTAATAGTGCACTCCCTGATATGCCTGGAGGGACAATTCCAGGGTATCACTTGTGTTGGTTGTCAACAACTAATACATATGACAGTATCGACAAACGTATGGCGTTGGGCTATGAACCAGTGAAAGCCGCCGAGTTAGGAAATGGCTTTGGGTCGCTAGGTAAGATGAGTTCGGGCAAGTTTGAAGGCTGTGTGTCTTGTAATGAGATGATTCTTTTTAAATTACCAGAAGACGTATATCAAGAAGTTATGCGCATGTTGCACCTTGAGGATCCCCTTGAGCATCAACGCAATATCACCGCGCAAGTGCGTGAGACGGCAGATAGCAAACGTGGCGGACGTTCCTTACTTGAGGGCGGTTTACTGGAGATGGAGAAAGAAACACAAAGAGCGAACAACCAAAATATTCGCTTTGCTTAATAATCTTCAACAACAAAGGAAATTGACTCCATGTCAGCAACATTTCAACCCTTTGGTCTGAAGCCTGTATACCACCCAAGTGGATTAGATCGTGCTGTGCCATTCGTTGGCACTAACACATTCGTCCCTGGTACGTCTTATAGTGCTCCATACTCTTTATCGAGTGGCCAATCTTTCTATGAGTTCCAACCTGTCGCTTTAACTACCTCAGGCCAATTAACAATCGCCAACCAATCTGCATCAAGCGGAAAAGTATACGGCGTATTCAACGGTATCGAGTATACAAACTCTGATGGCCGTAGATCTGTAGCTAAGTATGCTCCATTGACTACTCTAGCCGCATCTACAAACATCGTGTTCTGGATTTTCTCTGATCCCGCAATCGTGTACGAAATTCAGTGTAACGGTTCCGTTACCTCAGCCGCTATCGGTACTGAATACAACTTTGACACAACAGCCGGTTCTACAGTAACTGATGGCTATGCTATCGGTGTAGGCGGCGCAGGTTTCTCTACTACAGCTTTGCTTGCAACTGCTGTTGGATCTGGAAACCAAGGTCAAGTTCGCGTAGTTGGATTAGGTCGTGAAGTTGCATATCCTGCCGGTAACACAAACCAGTGGGGCGATGCATACACAATCGTTCAAGTACAACTCTCTAACAATACCTTCGCCGCTCCGTCGGTATCGGTTTAATAATTTAACGAAAGGATAAGCCATGGCAACCCCAATGCGCAGTACGGACTTTCGTGCGGTAGTCGAACCGATTATCAACGAAGTCTTTGATGGTGTTTATGAGCAACGCGATGACGAATGGAAAGGATTTGTAGAACAGATCCAAGGTATCCCACGTAACTATCATGAAGAGGTAATGCTCTATGGTATGAACGCGGCTCCTGCAATGCCTGACGGCACTCCAGTGAGCTACGATCAAGGTGGTACATTGTACATCACACGTTTTATCTATCAAATCTACGGTTTAGCATACGCTATGACCAAAGTGTTGATGGAAGACGGTGATCACATCCGTATCGGCTCAACTTTTGCAAAGCACTTGGCTCAGTCTATGATTGAGACTAAGGAGACTTTGTGTGCTAACATTCTGAACTTTGCGTTCACTTCAGGATATGTTGGTGGTGACGGCGTAACGCTGATCAACACAGCTCACCCTGTAGCTAACGGTGGATCATACAGCAACCAGTTATCAACTGCCGCTTCATTGAGCCAGACATCCGTTGAGCAAATGCTTATTCAGATCCGTTCTGCAATCGACAACAACGGTAAACGTATCCGTCTGAAAGCAGAGCAATTGGTTGTTCCACCTGCATTGGAATTCCAGGCTGAGGTTATCCTCAAGTCTGTACTCCGTTCAGGTACAGCCGACAACGATTTGAACCCAATCAAGTCTACTGGTATGCTACCAAAAGGTGCTCACGTTGTGACACGTTTAAGCTCCAGTAAGGCATGGTTTGTTCAAACCGACGCAGAAAACGGACTCATGCTCGTAATGCGCCGCCCCATGGAGAAATCGATGGAAGGGGACTTCGAAACTGATTCTATGCGCTATAAGGCCACCGAGCGTTATGCTACGGGATGGCATGATGCACGTAACCTATTCGGTACTGCCGGATTGTAAAATGTCTCTATAGACTAAAGGGCTCACCCAAAAGGTGGGCCTTTTTCGCTTTATAGGGTATATTGTCATTAAACTATAATAATAAGGAAATAATATGGATTTCACAATTGACGTAAACGGTGTAACTCTCTCCCTATCTTCACCATACGAGTTAGACCTTACTTTTCTGCAAGATTTCCTGGATACCCTGGTTCCAGTGTTTGAGTGGGAACTTGAAGAAGACGAGGAAGATGATGGCGTAGAGTATGACGATGAAGACACAGCATGGTGGTACGATGAGGTAGAAGACGAGTGGTACTACTTTGATGAAGAGGAGTGGGTCCTTTACGAAGAAGACGAAGAAGACGAAGAGTAAACCTTAACGATCTAAACAGCCCGCCTATATGGCGGGTTTTTGTTTTTAAGGGCGATATATGTAACTATTTTGCATTAATATTAATAGGAAGAATAATCCCCAACAGGGCCCTGCCTACTTCCCAGGGCTACGATCAAGCGACTGAGTGGGACACCCTCTTGATAGGAAAAATCAAATGTCAGTAACCTATAATCAACCGATCCGCGTCTATAAGTACAACAACTCCACTAACAATGGCGTTATTGCACCGGATAATACAGGTGCAGTAGCTGTATCTCAACAAAATTCATTCTCAGGCGTTAATGCCGCAGGATTAATTACAACTTACGGAACAGGAAATGCCTCAACAACAGCAGATCCTTGCGTAATTCCTGCAGGCGCTATTATCACCAACGTCAAGTTATTTGAGACAACAGCACCATCAGCCTTTACCGGCATGGTGATCACTGTCGCGGTAAATGGCACATCAGTAGGAACAATCACACCTACAACTACTGGCGGAGTAATACCAATCGTATTCACAGCCACAGCCGCTGTCGCTACATTGCTTGCTAACGTTGGAACTTCTGACGCAGTAGTAACATACACCGTCGGTACAACTTCTGGTGTAACAGGCACATTGGCAGGTGTGTTCTCAATTGATTACACAGCACGTAACTATGACGGTTCTATCACGAACGTTGGTCAAGGCTACACAAATACTTAATTAATTGCCTATGGGGGCTAATCACCCCCAATTTTTTATTACAAGGAATTAATTATGTCATCAAACTTAATCACAAACTTACAACAAATACCATCACCACCTCAGTCTGTATCCAAGATGGGTACTACTGAGCCTTTTGCGTTACAGGTTGCCCGTAATCAAATTATGGGACATTCAGTCCTTAATATTAATGGATATCAGCCTGCTTTAGGTACGACACAAATTGCTTTATGGGAACTGGCTCAGGCATATGTATACCCAAATAGCAATGTAACAATGACACTCGTCAGTACATCTGCATCAGATACATCTGCCGTTAAGGTCACTATTAATGGATTAGATTCAAATTATAACCCAGTATCTGAGGTTGTTGCATTAAACGGTACGACTGGCGTTGCTACAGTAAATACATATTTCCGTATAAATTCATTAATTTTAAATGCAGGAAATAACGTCGGTACTATTACTGCGGCAAATGGCGGTAATACATATGCAGTAATATTACCAGGTAATGGCAGATCACAGATGGCCATATATACCGTACCTGCAGGATATACATTCTACTTAAACCGTATTAATGCATGGTCTGGTACATCACTATCAACTGGGAATTATATTCTTTATAACTTGGTGACAACAGCAAATGGAATAACATCATCAGCGGCACAAATTAGTTTTGAATTGTTTGTTGATGTGCATAGATATGCGCCAAATAGCTTTGCGGCAGGTACTGATATGCAATTTCAGTTTACTTCAAGTTCAGGCACACAACACGTTGCCGCATATGTTGAAGGCTACTTAGTTAAAAACGACGATCAAACGCCTCCAGTAGTTGGTGTGTAATGCCTAAGTACATAGATACACGGGGAAACAGCGTTATTTCTGTTGCAATCTGCGACAGATGTAGCCGCAAATTTCCCTATGTGGATCTAATGCCGGACCCAAATTTTCCAGGCATGCGCGTCTGTAAGGATGACCTGGATAATTTTGATCCTTGGAGACTTCCGGCACTCCAAACTGAAAATATTGCGCTAAGGTTCCCAAGACCTGATCAAAACATTGGCATCGGGCCAGTGGGTGGGGATCAGCTAACAACTGGCGTAGCACCAACCGGTCCGATTGATAGCCCAGTGGACGGAACAAGAAAGCCAAACAACCCAAGCCGAAATTCAATATTCATCACACAGACAAGACGAGATGCTACAAATGCAGGCGCTCCTGGTGATTTGACAAACTAAAACAATAAATATAAGGGTAAATCAGCATGGCTGATCAGAGCATATCACAACTACCCGTCGCAGTAACGGTCAATGGTACAGATTTAATACCGATTGTCCAAAACGGCGTAACAAAGCAGGCCATTGTCAACCAGATTGCCAATGCGGTATCCCCTGGTAAATTAATAACCAGTGTCGCGCTTTCAGGATATAACATAATTTTCTATTACAGTGACGGAACAAACTCGTCCGTCGGGCCTATTCCGGGGTATGTATCTGCCTCTATTAACGGGAGCGGTCATTTACTGTTAACAAACGCGGTTGGTGGGACTACAGACGTCGGTCAGGTAGTCGGAGCGACCGGAGCTACGGGCCCTACAGGGCCCACAGGCGCGACTGGGGCGACTGGTGCGACAGGCCCTGCCGGGACTAATGGAACTGCCGCCACAATTGCAATTGGTACTACAAACACAGGCGCGCCGGGTACAGGTGCGATGGTTAATAACTCAGGCACATCCACTGCCGCGGTTCTTAATTTTACATTGCCATCAGGATTAACAGGAACCACGGGTGCGACCGGTGCTACGGGACCTGCAGGACCTGGGGTTATTGCGGGAGGATTACCCGGCCAGGTACTAACAAAAGCAAACAACGTAGACTATCAAACAATTTGGACAACGGTTTCAGGTTCTGGAACAGTGACTAGTGTATCAGGATCTGGCGGTACGACGGGTTTAACGCTCACAGGCGGTCCAATTACAACAACGGGTACCCTAACCTTAGGGGGAACTTTAAACGTCCCCAGTGGCGGTACAGGGGCCGCTACACTGACCGGCTATTTGGTTGGTAACGGCACGTCGGCGTTTACTGCGGTAAGCACAATACCCACAACGGCGCTTAGTGGAACGATAACAAATGCTCAACTAGCTAATAGTTCGTTAACTATTGGAAGCACAAATATTGCTTTAGGGTCCTCAACAACATCCTTAAGTGGATTATCCGCACTTACCTGGGCAGGATCATCAAGCGGAACAGCCACATTGCAGGCCGCTCCAGTAGCAGGATCTGCGATTTCAATACTGCCTAACGTGGCCGGTGTGCTTGTAAACAGCGGTGGTGTTGGTGTAGTCACTAACACAATGCTATCTAATAGCGCGGTTACAATTGGCACAACATCAATTGCCCTTGGTGCTTCAAGTTTAACACTTGGAGGTTTGACTTCCGTTACGGTAACTCAGGATCCGGTAAGCGCACTTCAGCTTGCAACTAAGCAATACGTTGACTCTGTTGCCCAGGGTTTAAACACAAAAGCGCCAGTGTTGTGTGCTACAACAGCAAACATAACGCTATCTGGCGAGCAAACAATTGATGGCATTACGACATCTGCAAGTCGTGTATTGGTAAAAAATCAGACAACGGCGTCACAAAATGGTATTTATTTGTCCGGGTCTGGCGCTTGGACAAGGACAACAGACGCAAACACATGGAATCAACTTGTTTCAGCGTATGTATTTGTGGAAGAGGGTGCACTGCAAGCGGACACAGGTTGGGTTTGTACAGTTGACCCTGGCGGCACTTTAGGTACAACGGCCGTTACTTGGGTTCAATTTTCTGGGGCAGGCACATACACAGCCGGCACGGGCCTTACATTAGCCGGTACACAATTTAGTATTACAAACACTGCCGTAACTGCGGGATCTTATGGATCTGCAACGCAGGTGGGGACGTTTACAGTTAACGCACAAGGTCAACTAACCTTAGCAGGCAATACAACAATAACCCCGGCTTTGGGGTCTATTACCGGCTTGGGTACTGGAGTCGCAACGGCACTATCAAACGCCGTTGGATCCGCAGGCGCTGTAGTGGTTAACGGGGGTGCTCTTGGCACACCAAGTTCTGGAACAGCAACCAACCTAACAGGGCTCCCAATAAGTACAGGCGTTTCGGGCTTGGGTACTGGGGTAGCTACAGCCTTGGCTGTAAACGTAGGATCTGCGGGTTCTCCGGTTATTAACGGTGGTGCGCTTGGCGTACCAAGTTCTGGCACGGTTACAAATTTAACAGGAACCGCAAGTATCAACATCAACGGTACGGTTGGCGCTACTACACAAAACACAGGCGCGTTTACGACTGTTACGGCTAATGCGACGACTTCAGGCACATCCTCAACAGGAGCATTTTCTTACGGAACACTGAGCTACACGGATGTAAACCACATCCTGACCATGCAAGGCAATCAGAATAATTATGTTCAGATGGAGATCCAAAACACCAATACAGGTGCGGCGGCTTCTGCTGATGTGATAGTAGGAAACAACAACACGACCGCAACCACCTACTACGGTGATTTCGGTATGAACAGCTCGGGTTGGACTGGAACACCGGGCACTAATAGCTTTGGCGCACCTAATATGGTGTACTTGACGGCTACAACTGGTGATTTATTATTAGGCACAACAACAGCTAACTCTATTCGGTTTGCTGTAGGTAGTGGTGCCGATGCAATGCAAATTAACGGAACGACATCAATTGTGTCCTTCCCAACCACTGGTGCTATTACTTTGCCGGTGGGAACAACTGCTCAAGAGCCTGCGGCACCAACCGCAGGTATGTTGCGTTTCAATACAACAACATCACAATTTGAAGGCTATAACGGCACAACATGGTCATCTGTAGGTGGGGCGGCGATTAGTAACGTCACCAACAATGCTACATATTATCCATTGTTTGCTAATGCGACCTCTGGCACCGCATTAACAATTTATACATCTAACCCCAACTATACATACAACCCAAGCACTGGAAACTTACAGGCACCTCAACACTACTCAAGCAATGGTATGACAGTAAATAGTCTGACTGTGTCAGCAAGTTACACCATCCCAACGGGAGCAAGTGCAATGTCAGTGGGTCCCGTAAGCGTGGCAACAGGTCAGACAGTAACAGTCCCAACGGGTAGTCGTTGGGTTGTTCTATAAGGAGAATACATGAGTTCAGCAATCTTAGCGGGCGGGGCATCAGGTAGTGGGACATACACCCTACAAGCACCTAACACAAACAGCAATCAAACAGTTACGATGCCTGACGTAACAGGAACAATGATGATTAGCGGTAATATGCCTGCGTTTAGAGCATATTCTAGCGGAAACCAAACAATATCAAATTCAACATACACCAAAATAACTCTAAACAACAAAAATTTTGATACAAACAATAATTTTGATTTGACAACAAATTATCGTTTTACACCAACCATTGCCGGTTATTATCAAATTAATGGTCAAGTCTTTTTTATTGGTAATGCTTCAGGTCAAGTTCAAATTGCCATTTATAAAAATGGAACACAATATAACTTTGGAAGTGGAACAAACAACAATGTGAATATTGGTGGACAAGTTGTTGTTTCAGATTTAGTTTATATGAATGGAACTACTGATTATGTTGAATTGTGGGGATGGCAAGGTTCAGGTGGAAATTTGAATACTTACACATCTGGAAATTACATGAGTGGATATTTGGCAAGGACAGCATAATGTACGAAAAATTAATAAAATTATATCCATCATTAACTGATGTTGATTTTTCACCAATTACAGGCACAATTCGCCTAGAAAACGCATTAGACGAGCGTGGAGATTACATAGCCAAATGGGAACATCCAACTCTTGCACAACCGACGCAAGCACAACTTGAGGCAACAGGAAAATGAGCTACGGAACAGTCTTAGCAGATCAAATACAGAACACCACAGGATATTCTCTTGGTGCCGGTGATGCCTCTTTAATGAAGAATCGCATTATTAATGGTGCGATGGTTGTTGACCAAAGAAATTTAGGGGCTAGTATTACTCCAACAACAAACCCAACATACACTGTTGATAGATGGTTTGCGGCTCCTTCTTCTGCATCAAAATTTAGCGTTCAACAAACAACCACAGCACCTGCTGGTTTTTCTTATAGTTTAAAAATGACCTCTTTGGCGGCAACATCAGTTGGTGCTACAGATTACTATGAGATGTATCAAGCAATTGAAGGGTACAACATCGCTGATTTGGGTTGGGGAACTGCAAATCCTAAAACAGTCACATTGTCATTTTGGGTTCAATCAAGTCTGACTGGAACCTTTGGAGGAACATTTTTAAGTGGTGATATTGGTGCAACATATCCTTTCACTTACACAATTTCCTCTGCAAATACATGGACACAAATTAGCGTAACCGTAACTGGTCCAACAACCTACAACTTTGGAACAACCAATGGTGTTGGTTTCTATGTTGGATTTAATTTGGGTGCTGGTGCTTCAGTATCAGGAACTGCAGGTGCTTGGACTGGAAGTTTTATAAGAGCGCCAAGTAGCACGGTTCAGGTTGTTGCAACCAATCTCGCAACTCTCTACATCACAGGCATACAACTAGAAGTAGGAAGTACTGCTAATGGATTTGAGTATCGTCAGTATCAGCAAGAGTTGGCTTTATGTCAGAGATATTTCTTTATTCTTCAATGTGTTGATTCTTCAACTGTTTTAGGTTCAGGATATAACGATACTACAACTGCTGCTGCGTTTTTTATTAAATATCCTGTAACAATGCGAACATCGCCAACTATTACAATTTCTTCTTTGAAAACTTACGGTGTAAATTCAACAAATATATCTTCCATATCTAGCTCAAGCATTGGAACCGACACGGCAAGATTATATGGGGCATTATCAGGCTCTGTAACTGCTGGTCAAGGATGTTTATTAGCAGGTCAATCTTCATCTAGCTATTTAAATGGAAGTGCGGAGTTATAAAATGTATAAACAATGTTTAGAAAAAGATGGTGCTATTGCTCCTTGTGTAATCCGCACAACAGATGGTGCTTGTATACCTTTTGATGAAGCCAACACAGACTACCAACAATTTGTCCGTGACATTAAAAATGGCGTTCAATTGAATGATGCAAATGGAAATGCCATAACTGGTACTGAGTTAACCACTTTTATATCTACATTACCATAATGGGAAAACCGATTAATAATCTTCAGGGGTTTACTTTTGGTTCATTAACTGTATTGCAGTTGGGTGAATCAAGGGGGAATGGTGCATTTTGGCTGTGTCAATGTAAATGTGGAACACAAAAAGAAGTTCGTTCATCAGATATGGTTCAAGGTAAAGTTAGATCTTGCGGTTGTGAACATTCGCAAAGAATAGGTAATTACAATAAAACGCATGGACTTACAAATACAAGAACATACCGTATTTGGAACAACATGAAAACCAGATGTAAAAAGCATATTGATTATGCCAAGCGTGGCATTAAAGTGTGTGATGAATGGCTCAAGTTTGATAATTTTGTAGCTGACATGGGCTTGTGCCCTGACGGAATGAGCCTTGATAGAATTAATGTTAACGGTAATTATGAGAAGTCTAATTGCCGTTGGGCAACCCAAGAACAACAAATGAACAATACAAGGGCTAATGTATGGCTTGAGTTTGATAACAAACGGTTAACTGTTGCTCAATGGGCTAGAGAACTTAACATTAAACCAAGCACATTAAAAGCCAGAGTTAAATACGGCTTTCCAATAGAAAGGATATTAGATCCAATGATACAAACAAAACAACGCAAAAAAGACTTAGCTAATGGAGTAGCTCTTGAAGACGCAACAGGAACGGCAATGACGGCAGATCAAATAAAAACATTCTTGGAGACATTGCTATGACAATGGTTTTAGATGGCACAAATGGATTGACATACCCAACATGGACTACTGCAACACGCCCTGCAAGTCCAGCGACTGGGCAAATGGGATACAACACTACTTATGGTGGAACTGAAATTTATAACGGCAGTGCTTGGGATACTATTACTGGTGGTCCTGCATTTAGTGCTTATGCAAATGCAAGCCAAACAGTTTCATCAAATGTAATTACAAAAGTTGCATTACAAGTAAAAGAATTTGATACTGCATCAGCCTTTGACAATACAACAAATTATCGTTTTACTCCTCAAGTTGCTGGTTATTATCAAGTAAATGCTCAACTTGATTTAGTAGGAACAGTAACTACTGTTCAAGCTATTGTTTCTGTTTATAAAAATGGAGCTGCAACTTCATGGGGTGTTAATACAAATCCAAGTGCTGCTTTGGCATCTGATGGAAATACAAACCTTTCTTATTCGACTTTAGTTTATTTAAACGGATCAACAGATTATATAGAGTTATATGGTTATTATTTTGGTGGCACTTGTACCTTTAGCACTTCTGGAACGTCATACTACACATCAAGATTTTCAGGTTCTTTAGTGAGGTCTGCATAATGTTATATGAACAAATAATTGCAATTTATCCATCATTAACAGATGCTGATTTTTCACCTAATGGTGGAACTATTCATTTGCAAAACGATAGCGATGGTAAAGGTGATTACATAAAGTCATGGACAAATCCTAATCCACAACCAACAGAGGCGCAATTACAAGCGACAGGGAAATAAATGGAAGAAATAAAATTATCAGTACAAACAATTAACATGATTATGGGCTAAAAAAGGACAACAAATGGCACAAACTGGTTACACACCAATACTCTTATACGCAAGCGGAACGGCGTCTGATATACCGAGCGCGTCCAATTTAACGAGCGTAGCAACCGGATGTGAGTTGGCGATCAACTACACAGACGGAAAGCTGTACTATAAGGACAATAATGGCGTGGTGCAGTTACTGGCATCCAAGGCAACGACCACGGTATCTGCTGTTATAACAGGATCTGTGCAGATGTGGGCCGCGGCCACTGCACCATCAGGATATCTATTCTGTAGCGGACAGGCGGTATCGAGAACAACCTACTCGGCACTGTTCGCGATAATTGGCACAACGTTCGGTGTCGGTGATGGATCGACCACATTCAACGTACCAAACTTTAGTGGGTCTATGCCTATCGGCGTAACGGCCTCTAACTCGTCAAGTTTTACCGGATCAATATCCGGAACAACTTTAACGGTGACAGCGGTCGCGTCTGGTCCGATAGCGATAAACCAGGTCCTAACGGGTACCGGAGTAGCCTCAGGGACAACAGTAACTGGATTTGTATCAGGCACACTGGGTGGTGTCGGTATATACACAGTCAGTGTATCTCAAACGCTATCATCGTCATCAATTACAGGCACACTATCCGCAACAGCGCTCGGCGCAACAGGTGGCGCGGCACAGACTGCACTTACATCTTCCTCTCAGTTACCAAGCCATAACCATACTGCGGTATCTACTGACTCTGGTCACATACACGCTATTCGAGCATACCCGAATGCTTCTAGTAGTGGTGGTGGAGGTCTTGACGTTGGAGCATCCGGCAACTACAACACAAACACAGGGTACGCGAACGTTACAACAACCATTGGAAACACTGGTGCAAGTGCGGCGTTTGGAACAATATCACCATACCTCGGTATCAACTTTATCATCAAAACTTAATTTTCAACTAGGAGTATTTCATGTCATTTTTAAAAGAAATTCGTACACACCTCAAAGCATTTGACTCAACAGCAAAGGCCGATATTGAGAAATTCATCCAACTCCTGGAGGAAATATATTCAGCGCATCATGTTGTTGCTCTTGGTCAGGCCCCAGTATCTTCAGTACCACCAACAAGACCTGACTCAGCCGTACCGGCATCAACAACTGGCAGTATCTCCCCGATACAGCAACAAGTTATTGCCGCCGCAACGGCCGCACCTGCACCTGCACCCGTTAGCGTAGCACCAGTAGCCGCGCCCGTAGCTGTAACAATCACAACTACAGAACCTACTGTAATTACACCTACATCCATTACGCCTATTGCGTCACCTACAGCAACAACAGTGAGCGCGTAATGGTCTCAGAATCAATTGATTTATTCAAGTACGGTCAACTGGTAGCTAATGTAGAGATACTTGAGAAAAAGATCGACAAGTTGGAGCAATCTGTCTGCCAACTTATCGAACTCGCCAATAAATCCAAGGGTGGTTTTTGGGCCGGGATGGTCATCGTATCTGGCATAAGTTCCTGCATAGGCTACTTGACGCACTTTATAACAATTAAGTAGTGGATCCGTTATCACTTGCTATGATGGCCTTTGGTGCCATCAAGCAAGGTGTAGCGATATACAAGGAAGTATCAGGCACTGCACACGATGTGCAAAACATTGTATCAGACCTGGGAAAGCATGTCGGCGATTTCTTTGATCATCAAGAAAAAGCCATTGAAGATTTTAAAGAAAAAGAAAAGAACCCGCCAAAGGATAGATCTGATAGCGCTATAGCGCTCGATAATATCCTGGCCCGAAAGCGCTTAGAGAATGCTGAGACTGAACTACGCGAGTTGTTAATCTATCATGCACCGCCTGAACTGGGGGCTGTATGGGAAGATTTTCAAAAAGAACGCGACAGGCTACGGGCTAAAAAAGCAAAAGAAGAAGAGCGGGAAAGAAAAGCCGAGCTTGCAACGCAGATTAAACGTAAGGCCTTTGCAGATAAATGGCACCTACGGTTTGCAATTATGTGCGCCGTATTGTGCGTAAGCTTCGTAATGTCTGGCGTGATGTACGCAATCCATACAGACTATGAGGCACGCAAGAAAGCAAATGCAAAAGAACAAGAGTTCTTTGAAAGAAACTGGGAAACAGACCCCAGGGTGATTGAATGTTGGAGACTGGTTAAAGAGACCGACATGTTGCCGAAGTACTGCAAATAGGAGAATAGTATGGACTGGCTAAAAACAATTTGCCCAACAATAGCGACATGCCTGGGTGGCCCACTTGGTGGACTGGCCTATGAGGCGGTTGCAAAGGCACTTAACATAACACAAGACGACGCCAAAAAGATGCTCGATGATGGCAAGCTCACATCGGATCAGATCGCAAGCGTTCAGCTTGCTGAGGTGCAATTAAAGGCCAAGGCTCAAGAGCTTGGACTTGACTTTGAGCAACTGGCGGTATCGGACCGAAAGTCGGCAAGGGATATGCAGACGAGTTCGCACTCGTTTATTCCTCCCGCCCTCGCTATAATGGTCACATTCGGGTTTTTTGGAATATTGGTTGGATTGATGATGGAGACATTTAAGACAAGCGATGCCCTCCTGCTTATGCTCGGTAGCTTAGGAACAGCCTGGACGGCCATTATGTCGTTCTACTTTGGGTCCTCAGCCGGCAGTCAGGCCAAAGACAAACTACTGCAGAAATCTGCAACACTATAATATGAAAAAAGCGCTTTTGGCGCTCTTATTGGTGCTTGACGTATTCATCACCTGGCAACCACAAATTCAAAACTTAGAAGAGAAGATAATGGCAATAGCAAAATCAACCTTGGCATTTGTTACTAAAGAAGAGGGATTCAAAACCAAGGCATATGCCGATACTAAAGGTCTGATGACCATTGGAGTAGGGCATCTAATAAAGCCAGATGAGGCGCATCTAAAAGATGCTATCTTATCCCTTGACCAGGTCGAAGATCTTCTACAGAGCGATTTAAAGTGGTGTGATGAGGCCGTTAATCAATCAATTAAGGTGCCACTCAACCAAAACCAATACGATGCACTGTACAGCCTTTGTTTTAACATAGGCGCGACGCATTTCAAAGAATCCACCGTGGTCAAAAAGATCAACCAGGGGGATCTGACGGGAGCGGCCGATGCCTTTCTAATGTGGAACAAACCGCCTGAACTGGAGGGCCGACGCAAGCGTGAAAGGGCCCTTTTCCTGGGGCAAGAACAGTAATAGTTATGCATTAGTATATATATAGGAAGTGAAAGGAGAATGCAACTCTTGTTTGGACCACGAAACCAAACTAGCTTCCCAATATACAACTATCGTGGAGTTAAAAATGAAAAGATTGAATCCTGAGACAGGTATGCCTTTTAAAAAAGGACATTTAGACAAAAATGGCAGAGTTTTTTGGAACTATAAAATTAGTCAATCTGTTAAGAAAGACGGATATTTTGCTGAAAATTGGTGTTCAAATTTATCTCAATTTAAAAAACAAAAAGAGATTAGTTTAAAACTTTTATCAAAAAATAAAAAATATTCCAAAAATCCTTATAGTCCATCATTGGATAAAATAGATTCTAAAATAAAAGAATATTCTGAATCAAACACAAGAGTTGTGCTTTCTTGTGTTAATGACGCTCTAAATCAATACGGCTTAGAGCATTTTTTAAAAGTGGCTAAAGCCGTAATAGACAAACAAAAAGGGGATTAATATGGAAGGTTTTACAAAAATGGTGAAAATGCAACACTTCAAAGAAGGTGGTGCGGTCAAAGTTAACGTATTTAAAAAGGGCGGTAAGGCCATGGCTGAAGGTGGCAAGGCCGACATGAAGCAAGACGAGAAGACAGCCAAGAAGGTAGTTAAGTCTGCATTTGGCATGCACGATAACCAGTTACACGACGGCGAAAAAACGGACCTCAGCAAGTTACGCAAGGGTGGACGTGCTAAGAAAGAAGGCGGAAACGTCCGCAAGTACAAAGCCGGCGGCGCTATTGAGATGAAAAAAGACGCAGGCGATTTGGATAAAATAAAAAAGATTAAAGATACAGAGCCAAAGAAAGCATCGGCCCCGTCTGAGGCAGTAAAGCGCCCATCAAGCCGCGCAAGTGATGTAGAAAAAGAGAAAAGCAAGCCCGCAGGCGAAAAGGACAAGATCAAAAAGGTCCCGCCCACTGGCGATAAGAAGGCCGACGCAGAGTCTAAGGCCAAGGCTAAATCCGGTAAAAAAGGCATTGACGCAATTGACGACATAGATGGTGCCGCAAAAAAGTTTAAAGCCGGTGGATCCATCAAGAAGATGGCCGCCGGCAGTTTAACTGGTGAATTATTAAACCCACTACAGCGTCAACAAATTGCACAGAGTATGTACCAACCTGCTAACGTAGGTAACGTACCTCAGCAACAGCCTGCACCGTTAATGCAACCGCAGAACATGACTCAGGCGAGACCTCAACAACCCGGCATGATCCCACAAGGCATGCAACAACCAATGCAACAATAACATGGCAAAACCCGGACTTTATGCGAATATTCATAAAAAGCAAGAACGTATAGCCAAAGGTTCGGGTGAGCACATGAGAAAACCTGGGTCCAAAGGTGCCCCAAGCGCTAAGGACTTTAAGGATTCAGCTAAAACAGCAAAGAAAAAGGTAAAGTAACATGCCAATCGTTTCACGCGCTCAAGAACGTCTCATGCAAGGCGTTAAAAACAATCCCGAGTTTGCTAAAAAAGTTGGAATACCTAAAAAGGTAGGGGCAGAGTTTGTTAAAGCAGGTAAGGCCAAGGCTAACCTCCCCGCACGGAAATCATCTGGCCGTGGAAGGTAATTTGTGGCTTACTCCGGAACAACAAACCAAACTTCGGTTAATGTAGATCAGTTAATAGCCTACTCGTTTCGTGACTGTGGGAAGCAAGCTGAGGAGATGACTCCTGAGCTTGTTAACACAGCCAAACAGGCACTTTTCTATATACTTCAAAACAGCGTAAACCGTGGCCCAAATTTATGGCTACTTGAGAACGTTGTGCTCGGCGCTCAGTCAAATCAGCAGACACTATCTCTGCCGACTAATACGATTGACGTGCTTGAGGCTAACTGGGTCTATATACAGACACCACAAATATCTTCAGCATTACCAGTTGATAACGCAACCTCAGCAGTTGTTTTTGACGGCAATTTAAACGGATACGGGACTACGACAACTGGTGAAAACTGGTTTGGCGCGGCGTATGGCCAGGCAACTTCTGTCTATTACGTCGGCTTTAATGCCTACAGCCCAACAAACGGATCCACTGTAACGTATAACTTAGTGTACGAGACAAGTAATGATGGCGTGACGTGGACTGAACAGTTTCAGATCCCAACAACTACCGTATCAGACAAACAGTGGACGTATGCACCGGTTAATATTACTCAAGGATTTTATTATCACAGACTGAGGGAGACTGTAGCAACAACATTCTCCGTTCGTCAGATCGTATTTGCACAATCACAGCAGGTCATTCCATTAGCTCGACTTAATCGCGACGATTACTGGAACCTACCAAACAAACAATTCCCAAGCGTAAGATCGCTCCAGTACTGGTTCAATAGAACAATTGACCCACAGATGTACTTATGGCCGGTGCCGTCAAATGACTTTCAGGTATTCCAGTTGGTTATTGAGACACAGCCACAGGATGTCGGGTCTTTAACAAATCAGTTGTACCTACCAAATCGTTGGATACCATACATTCAGTCTGAATTGTCATACAAATTGGCGTTTCAGTTACCTGAAGTTGATTCTGGAAGACGAGCAGAATTAAAAGCACTTGCGCTACAAATGCGTACAGAGGCCGAGGAAGAGGACCGCGATAAGTCGCCTATTTACTTCCAACCTAACTTCTCATACTACACAAGATGACAACCACATCAGTAATGACATATGATTCGCTGACTGCGGACATCATTAACTATACAGAACGTAATGATCCACAGTTTGTGGCAACTATCCCGACCATTATTGCGTTGGCTGAGGCGTCTATTGCCGCCGAGTTGAAAACATTTTTACAACTGATTGTTGTAGAGACCACACTAGCACAAAATCAAACTGTACTGGCAAAGCCTGCAAGATGGAGAAAAACAGTCTCCATGAAGATCAACGGCGAGCCAATGCTTTTGCGCAGTCAAGACTATGTGGCGATGTATCAAAATGAGTCAAGTAGCAGTCAGCCACAATACTATGCAGACTATGACTACATGAACTGGACGTTTGCACCAAAACCAGATGCATCCTACCCAGTTGAGATCATATACTATAGTCTAGTTCAACCGCTTGACTCAAACAATCAAGAAAATCTTTTTACTGCAACAACACCTCAGCTAATGCTGTACGGGTCTATGTACCATGCAATGGTCTACCTCAAGGCGCAAGATAAAATAGCAATCTGGAAAGGTTACTACGACAGCGCTATGGCGGCAATCAAGAAAGAAGATAACTCACGTCGTATTGACAGAAACGTATCTGTTCAGGAACCCTAATAAATGTCAACATTCACATCCCCGTTTACTGGTACCGTTATTGAACCAACGGACGTATCGTATTACGCGCTTTCTTTTAGTGCAAACACACCACTCTACTGGCCGTCTGTTGTTAACCCGACCCAGGTCTCCGCGGCCAGGATTATGGACTGCACGCCAACAGCAAACGGGCTGACTATACTACTGCCTGAGGCAGATCAGGGCTCTGTTGGATCGGATATATTGTTCAACAACAAGTCATCTCTGTACTCATTTGTTGTAACGGACGCATCTGGTCAGAACGGAACGACTGTAGCACCTGGTGCATCACTTTACTTTTATTTAACTAATAACTCAACCTTTGCAGGTGTTTGGGGTAATACTATATTCGGTATTAACTCATCTGTTGCAAGCGCCAGTACGCTCGCAGGCGCGGGTTTGACAGTTATATCAGGCCAATTAGCGGCAACGAGTAACGTAGTTCAGGTATCGGTCGCACCAACAATTACAAACGCCAGTCGTGGTAATACTTATGTATGGACGGCGGGAGTGGGGACACTGACATTACCATCAACAAGCGGACTATC
>Ga0164297_10000885_pt1 | contig 34412 bp, 41 predicted proteins | sample GEODES058metaG_FD_113539 | JGI IMG/M metagenome (GOLD analysis project Ga0164297, IMG submission 113539) | Dystrophic lake water microbial communities from Trout Bog Lake, Wisconsin, USA - GEODES058 metaG | ecosystem: Environmental > Aquatic > Freshwater > Lake | place: USA: Trout Bog Lake... | reverse complement strand
CTGAAAAAGAGCAAGGAGAGCTTCAGCAAGTATGTCAACAGATACTCAGATTTTTTCCCAAACCCTTAAAAGAATTTTATGCACGCACAGATAGATCCCAGATTCATCGCAGCTTTTCATGAAAAAAGTCAACCCATCCTAAGATACCTCAAACTCAAAAGAATAAAGAAGAAACGTGAAGCACATCAGACAATTTCAAGACTTTCTTCTGGAAAGTAGCGGAGACGAACTTCACACTAAGAGAGGCGTCTGGATCAAAATCGATCCTACCAAGCATCCTGACTTAGCTGAAGAGTTCTTCGAGCTGATTCACACTGCTTACCAGGAGATGGGAGGTCACCTGAAGGTCAAATCTCCAGAGGATGTCTTTTCGGATCCGGAATGGACTTACTGGAAAGGCATTGACATACACAGATCTCCTGATGTGGATTTGATCATCATCGGAAAGAACACACATTACGGTGTCAAGTATGTGGGTGTGGGCCATGACGGTTCTCGAGAAGCTAAGAAAGTTTACTTGGACGAGGAAAGCAAGGAACTTAAAAAGAAGGGTTTCTACATAGAAGCTTCCGGGAAGTTAGCTTCGATTCTCATCCAGAGATTCAACGTTCCAGTAGTCGATGATGAGAAAGAAGTCAGAAAAGTCATCGGAGATGTGGAATGGAAAGGAAAGCCTTCTGAATCCACTATGCCCGGTGACGGATGGTACGTCCGTACCATTGGCGGAAAGAAATCCGAAAAGATTCTCCTGGGAAGGCCCAAAGTTTGAACTTGCATCCAGAAAAGCATATAATCAATAGGTAGATATATAGAAAAATCGCAGCATAATGGCAGGCATTCAACACCTTTACGACATTTACAAGAAAGATCCGAAGTTTGTGGAAAAGCTTTTGGACTCTGAAGTTGAAGTCGAGGAAAAGTTAGACGGTTCCCGATTCGGCTTTGAAGTCAGAGGCGGAAACGAGATGAAATTTTTCAAGAGAAATGATTCAGTTCCCATCACAAGAATTGATAGGACTCTAGCAAAGTACTACGAAAAAGCTATCAATCATTTCGAGAGTTTCAACAACGAAAAACTTTCACAGATCCCAGAGGGTTGGAGATTCGGATTCGAATACTTCCCCAATCTTTCGCCTGTCAAGATAACTTACGATCGTATTCCTCTGAATCACTTGGTGCTAACTGACATCACAGTCAGAGATCCTCAGGGAAAAGTTCTGGAAATCGTAAACGATAAGAAGACTCTGGATGAATGGGCTTCCACGCTTGAATGTGAGGGTCCTCCCATCGTGTTCAGTGGTAAGCTGAACTCTGAGCAACGAGAAAAGATTCTCTCCTTTCTGCACACTCCAGCTGATGAGTTGGATAAGAAGTTCAGAACTGAGAAATTCTCTATCTTCTTCATCAAGACGCTGAATCCCGAAGTCGGAAAGACTTTCATGCAAAACTCACTGGACAAGGACATAGAAGCTCTAGTCTTTAAGTTTGATGGAAAGAATCCACTCAAGGTGATGAATCCAGTCTACAGAAACCAGAAAGAAGAGAAATCTCAGGAAGTCAAACCTTCGGACATATACAGCTTGACTCTAGTCTTTCTTCAGGAATTTTTTCAGGAGATGGATTTCAGCAAGATCAAGTTGAGAGGTAAGACTTTCGAGGAAAGGTACATTGAATTCATCTGCAAATCTTTCAACATGTTCTGCAAGTCACAGTACTACAAGAATAATTTTGAAGGAGAAGTGGATTTCGAGTTGCCAGTCTTTTTGACTAGAGAGGAAGCTAAGATCAACTACAAGTTCGTCACCAACGAGGAAACATTGCAACTTCTTCACTCCAGTTCCACTAACAGGGAGCTCTTCAAGATCATGTTGGCTTCCATGAGAACTCATAAGAAGAAAGCTTTTGGATTTTTTAAGAGAGAACTCATCTGGCATCATAACCAGCTTGTGGACAAGATAGCAGATTTCATCGACTCCGGAGTCAAGGAGAGCTTTCTGAGTTACGAAGAGTTCCGAGAAGTTTTTTTGGTCAATGAGCAGGATGAATCATGGGAAGAGTATGGAATCTCCTCTCTCAATGAAGTGGGATTTCCCAACTACGTGGATGTCAGAAAGCCTGAAAGAACTGCTCCAGCTTACCTGGAAGTTCTCAGAAATTGCGAAACTACTGCCAGCACCACTGCCGGAAAACTTTCCAACTGTTCTCTTGTGATCTGTGACACTGTTCCCTACCATGAAGGGATCCTGTCATCTCTGAAGGATGCCAAGCAACTGACAGGAAACAAGTCTATTCTATGCATGTCAGGACATCCTTTCAAGTCCATGGAGACTTTCAAGCAGATGACTCAGGATTTTCTCAAGAAACATGAGGATCTAGTTCATACTGTAGTAGTCGTCAAATTCCCAAATTACAAGGAGATCCAGAACGTTGCTAGAGAAAAGAACCTTTGCATAGATCACATCTGTTGCGATAAGAATCGTGCTAGCGATTTCAAGATACAGTCTGGAGATCCGGACATGAAGCACACCAATTCCAACGATAACCTCAGAGACATCGGTGCTCTGGAATGCTTAAAAGAAGGAGACATTAACAAGTTCAAGAAACTCTGTCTGCCTCTGACTCATAATCATTTCTACAAGCTAAAAAATGATCTGAACTGACGGTGAAAAGCATCCACACTTACGATCAGTTCTCCAGGATAGCAGAACAGCAGCTATTCGAGGATCTCAGATCTCAGAACCTGGAAGCTCTTCAGGATCTGATAGTCAACAAGATCACCTGCACTGTGGATTACAGAGGTGAATTTCCCAGTGACATTCTCAACGGTCTCAGAGTCATAGAACCCTACACTGCAGGTGTCAATGACAAAGGAATCACCTACGTTAGAGCTTGGCTGATCAGAGGCATCAGTAAATCCGGAAGAGTGGATCCCAGTGTAGTCCCAGGTTGGAGACTCTTCCGAGTGGATAGAATCAAATCCATCACTCCCACAGGACAAAAATTCACAGTTCCTCGAAAGGGATACAATGATCAGGACTCTGCGATGTCGGAGATTCTCTTCACAGCAGCATTCTAAATAAAAGAGAGAATCATGATCAAGAACTTCAAAGAATTCTTACTTGAAAAGGATGGAGAAATCTCTACACCTTCCACTCCTGATGCTTCTAACGTTCCCAAGACAACAACAGGAACACCCGATGCGCTTTCAGAGGATGCGAAGATTTCCAACATCTTTCAGGAAATAGACAGAAATTACAACAACTATCCCTCTCTCGGAGCACAGCATCTCTCTGACATTATAGTTCTGCAGGAGATCAGAAGTTGGGGAAACTTTCTGGAAAAAGCAAAGCTGGAGGAAGAAGTCACAGAACCTTGTAAGTTCTTCATCAAGTACGAAAAAGAAGCTGATGTCTACCAAGTTCAAGTCAATTTCGATATCACTTACGAAGGAGTGGAAAATTTTGACATTCCGGAGCCAGATTACGGTCACCAGAAACGAATGGGTGTCTCTCTGAAGAGTCTCTCTCTGAAGAGAATCAAAGTAAAATCTTCTTCCATCTCCTTCGATTCGGAAAATTTCAGCAAGGACTTGGGGAAAACAGTTCTCAGATTCCTTCTCAATATCTTCAAGCCTCAGTTCGATACGATCGGAGATGAAGCACTAATCATACGTCAACTGTGATGAAATACGTAAAACTTTTCGAGAATTACAGAAACGATCATAAGATCGGAGATCTCATAATAACTTCACCCGGACATGCTCTTGCGCACAGAAAGGATGATGGAGACAAACATATGCTTTTCACTTACAAGGGCCATCACCCTGATATGAGCTTAGCGACAGGTCCCTTCAAGATCACCGGAGAGACTCAAGACTGTTGGGTTCTCGATAATGGAAAATACTTGATCGACAAAAAAGAAGCTAGTGAATTCAGTTCCTCGAGAGGAAAGCACGAAAGCGATGAGAAGCGAAGAAAGGAAGATGAATCCAGAGAGAAAGAACTTAGAGATCGATTCATCTCCAGGATAACTCCTGGAACTATTTTGGTCTCCAAAGTTGACATTTTTAAGCAAAAACCCCAGGGTCCTGTTGGAACACAGCTGACAGATCGTTCATGGAAAGGTGATCTTTTCATCGAGAAAGGATCAAAGAAAAAGGTCACATCGATTAGCTCATTGGGAATTAAGATCTCAGGCTACGATGACTACATATCTTTTCTGAATGCATCTAAGTTCTTCAATTTGTCCGATATATAGAAAAACATCTAATAAAATGAAACACCTTTCAGATTACAGCAGTTTCTCCGGCACGGAGATCAAGGAAGCACTCAACGAAAGAGTTATGACTATCAATGACATCTCTGACACTTTCACTGTTTTCTACCATCAGCTCAATGATCTGAGTACTTCAGGAGCTTTGAAATCTCCTGAAGTGAAAAAACATCTTCAGGAAGCAATTGACCATTTGGACAAAGCATGGGAGATCCTCTGTGAGGAGCACGGTGTGGAATACGAAAAGATGAAAGTTAAAATTTAACCAGCATAAAATGCCTGCAGTTTCAATCAAACAACAACGCCTCTTCGCTATGGCTCTGGCCTGCAAGAGAGGTGAAATGAAAAATCCCTCTGCGAAAGTTAAGGAGTTAGCTGATTCCATGTCCGAGAAGGAACTGGAAAAGTATGCTAAGACTTCTCATGAAGACTTGCCAGAAAAAGTTAAGGAATCTCTGGACGAGTTCTTCAACGTTTACGTTGAGCTTGTTGAAGCTGAGCTTGGAGAAGATCTGGAAACTTACGATTTCGAAACACTGGACTTGGATGAAGGAAAAGCTCTAAAGATTGAGCAACCCGACGGAGGAAAACCTCTAGCTAACGCTAAAACTGATGATATCAAGAAAGTAGGAAACTTAGCGGATGCTAAACCTGAGAAACCGGCTACTAAATCTTTCCCTGATGGAAAGGATACAGTGAAAGATGGCAAGAACGAGATTCCAATGCCAGCGGGCAAGGAAACTCCATCTGATAAAACTGATACGACAGCTCATGATAACGTGGACAAAAAAGTTCCTCCAGTCGTAGATAACTCCAAGGACGAAAAGGATAAGAGTTGGGATAAAGGGTTCCCCGGAATGGAACCATCCAAGAAATCAGTGATGGGTAACATCTACACTCCACAGCTTCACAAGTTCCCAATGAGCACCAATTCCAAGAATGAGAGAAGAGTCTTCGATTTCGAACAGTTTCTCCAGAAGATCAACTATCACACTCATGACGAAGTTCTTCAGAAAGGACATGGCCAAAATCGTCAAGGGAAAGACTCAGCTGCTTGATCTCGGTAACATCATAAACAAAAAGAGGACTTTGATCCTCTTTTGTTGTCTCCAGTCTAGAGCTCCCTTTGATTCTTTAACTTGCCCCTTAAGGCCTTACACTGGGGGAATCTCTCCGATAATCATTGTATGCTAGGTTCCCAGATAGTTCGGAGACTTTATTTCTGTTTTTCCGAAGAACTCTTACGTATTTTTTCATACAAAGAATAAAGAAACACGCAAAATGCAAGAAACTACACAGAAGAATTTTCAATCATGTGCACATCTGGAAGTGGAAGATGTCTACTCGGAATCCAAGGATACTCTAGCAGATCTCTACAACTTACAGAAAGACATTCAGGAGAATGTTTACGGATACGATTTCCAAGCTATGAGGGAAGCTCCACTACCCCAGATGAGAGCTTTTTTCGATTGGAACTATCATGCTATTCAGGATGAGCTCAGAGAAACTTTCGATGCTCTGGGAGGAGTTAAAGATGGAATCGGAAATGCAGTCTGGAAGCCCTGGAAGAAAGCTTATCACGAGAAAGCTCCGAATATGACTTTCAACGATCTTTCCGATGAAGACAAGAAAGAACTTTGGATGGAGCTCATCGATATCCAGCACTTCCTTTTCAATCTCATGATTGCTACTGGGATGGATGCTTCGGATCTGATGAATCTCTACTTCTCAAAGAACAAAGAAAATAGAGCACGTCAACAAAGAGGATACTGATCATGGAAATCATCTGGATCATCTCATTTCTCTGCTTTCTGATTTTTCTGTCAACCACAGATGACATCATGATCAGATGGATCAAAAATAGAGACATGAGAAGAGCGATCCAGATTTTTCTTTCTATGTTCACGATTCTTCCCTATCCTCCAGTTTCTGTGATCATCATCATTCTCTGCAATGTTTTTCTCTGCAGTGAACCGCAATCCCTGATCACTTCCAGAAAATACACAAGAACTTTAAGGGCCACTAACTAAAAAATACATGATCTCCATAGAACAATTAGACGATCGTTTGAGAATTTCGCATTTCGGAAAGGACGGAAAAATTAAGTTCAAGGAAGTTCCCATTCCTCGCACTGAAAAATACAAATGGGAACCTGCAGGTTCCGAAAGACAGGATCCTTTCTTTCAATCTTGGGACGGTAAACCCGTGAAGAAAGTCAAATCTTACTGGTTGAATCGTTTCAGAATCGAGGAGTATCTGTACTCACTCGGTGAGGAATACATGAAAGACGTCTATGAGTTCAACAACCCTGAGATCTGGTTCTGTGATATTGAGGTGGAAGTTCTCGATGAATTTCCGGATCCAGCTCTAGCAAAGACTCCCGTCACAGCAGTAGCTCTAGTTTGCAAGGGACAGACTTACGTTCTCGGAACTAAGAAATTGGAACCTCAGCAGATCAGAAACATAGAGAAACGTTACACTGAGCACCTCAAGGAATACAACCCTAATCCTTCCTTTCAGTACTTTCACTTTCTCTCGGAAGCAGAGATGCTGATGACTCTTTTTGGAAAATGGTTCAAGGATGCGCCTCTGATCACCGGATGGAACTTCATCGGATTCGACTGGAAATATCTGATCAATCGATGCAAGAGATTGGGAGTGGATCCCTCCATCTGTGCATTGGACAAGAACAGAACTCTTCAGGGTGATGATCAGATCCCTATGCACAAGATCGTAGTCGACTACTTGGATCTCTACAAGAAATGGGATAGAGTGGTGAAGATCAAGGAAAACAACAAACTTGATACCGTTGCTAAAGCAGCTCTGGGAATCGAAAAGATCAAGTACAACGGATCTCTTCAGGATCTCTATAACAATGACTTTGAGACTTACGTTTTCTATAACGCAGTGGATACTTACTTGGTGTATCTCTTGGACAAGAAGATCAACACCATGCAAACATTTCTCATGTTAGCTAATGTGACTCGAGTGGAAGCTCTTCGAGCTTTTTCTCCGATCTGGATGACGGAATGCAACATGATTCGTGAATTCTACAAGAGAAAGAGAGTCATCGCGGAGACCAAAAAATCCAGCAAAGCACAATCTTTTGAAGGTGCTTATGTGAAAGATCCGAGAAAGGGATTGCACCAGTACTTAGCTACCTTTGACTTTGCATCTCTGTACCCATCCACCATGAGACAGTGGAACATTTCTCCGGAATCCTACAAAGGAAAGAACGTGGACATTCCTGAGAACTCTGGCTGGATAACTACTGCATCAGGAGCAGTCTTTGATAATTCTGAAGATTCTGTGATGAGAACCATCCTTGCTGACTTTTACGGTAAGAGAAAGGACTCTCAGAAGAAGTACAAGAACATCGAAACTGAGATAGATTTTTTGAACAAAGTTCTCCTGGAGAAGTAAATCATGAGTCCAGTGAGTTATATAGAATATACAATATATTTACTTGCAACACCCAAATGAAACTTTCTTCGAAGCTGAAGAAAGTTTTTGTAGCCTTGTCACTGATTATCGAAAGAATTAAATATTTAACTAAATGGAAAAAGAAACAAAAATTGAAAAGATCTTGCAAGACGACCCAACAAGGTTCGTGCTATTCCCCATCAAACATCATGACATCTGGCAAGCCTACAAAACCCATGAAGCAGCATTCTGGACTGCTGAGGAAATCGATCTAGCTCAGGACTTAACTGACTGGAGAGAGAAACTCACTGAAAACGAGAAGCACTACGTAAAGCATGTTCTAGCATTCTTTGCAGCTTCTGACGGTATAGTCAATGAAAATCTCGGAGTCAACTTCCTTCAGGAAGTTCAGTACGCCGAAGCCCGTTGCTTCTACGGATTTCAGATCATGGTTGAAAACATACACTCAGAAGTCTATTCGCTTCTGATCGATACATACATCACCGATCCTACCGAGAAGGACTATCTCTTCAACGCGATCGATACAGTTCCCGCAGTTAAACGCAAAGCAGAATGGGCATTGAAATGGATCAACAGCCCCAAATTCGTGGAGAGACTGGTCGCATTCGCTGCTGTGGAAGGTATCTTCTTCTCCGGAAGTTTCTGTTCAATTTTCTGGCTAAAGAAAAGAGGACTCATGCCCGGTCTATCATTTTCCAATGAGCTCATCTCAAGAGACGAAGGACTTCATACCGATTTTGCATGTCTACTCTACCGTAATCACATTGATCAGAAACTTTCACGTAAAAGGATCTTGGAAATTCTGGGTTCTGCTTTGGAAATAGAGAAGGAATTCATAACTGACGCCCTGCCGGTTAGGTTGATCGGCATGAATTCGGATCTGATGAAGCAGTACTTGGAATTTGTTACTGACAGGCTTCTCGTCTCACTCGGATACGAGAAGGAATATCATTCAAAGAATCCCTTTGATTTCATGGAAAACATTGCCCTGGAAGGTAAGACTAACTTCTTCGAGAAGAGAAATTCAGAGTATCAGAAAGCAGGAGTGTTGAATCGAAACGATAAAGATACAACATTTTCACTAGATGCTGATTTTTAACTGAAACACGTCATTCGAATAAGCTTGTTTCGATATATAAAACATGGAAAAACAAGAATGTTACGAATTCTTCCAGAAAAAGGGAAATTCTGGAATAAAACCTATCAGTTCATCTTTTAAAAAAAGATTCCCAGAATTATATGATGATCTTTTGTCGTACGAAGAAGATCATCATTGGGTAAAATTACTACCATTTAGTAGTAGACTTTATTGTTTCTTTAATGAATTAGAAGAATGGCCAAAATGCAAAAACTGCGAAAAACTTACAAAATTTAAACAGTTTTCCTTTGGATTTTTCGATTTCTGTTCAGTTAAATGTTCAGCTAACTATGAAGAAACCAGAAAGAAATGCGAGAAAACATGCACTGAAAAATATGGTCATAGAAATATTGCGCATGGCGTATTAAAAGAAAAAATTCAAGAGACATTTAAGACTAAATTTGGCGGCCATCCATTCCTATCGGAAGAAGTAAAAGATAAAATAAAAAAAATTGGCAAGAGCGATATGGTGGCCATCCATTTTCATCTAAGAAAGTAAGAGACAAAATAAAAGAGACATGGTTAAAAAAATATGGAGTGGATAATCCAATGAAGATTGAGGGTCTTCCAGAAAAGACACTTCAGACTAAGTATGAAAGGGGAATTTTCATAGACTGGAAAAAAAGACCAGAATTATTGGAAGATTTTTTTTGGTATAAGAGAGCTGTAAGTTATTTTACAGAAAGAAACTATAGAAAATATTTCTATGAAATAAATCCCAACAAATACAGAAGAAGCAAAAATGGTTGGCATCTAGACCATATTTATCCAATTGTTGAAGGTTGGAAAAATAAAATAGATCCCGTTCTTATATCAGATAAAAAGAATCTTCAAATGCTATGGTGCAAAGAAAACCAGGGAAAATCTGGGTGGACAAAGCTTAGTATCGAAGACTTTTATCAATTACTAAATGAGAGTAAATGAAAGCAGGAGTCATCAATAAGAATGACCAGGACACTTTTTCTTTCAACGAGGATTTCTAACTACATTCTAAAAACATTTTTATTCTAATATGCACGTTATCAAAAGAGACGGCTCAAAAGAGCTTGTAAAATACGACAAGATAACCACACGAATCAGGAAACAAACGTACGGTTTGGATTCCAATTTTGTGGATTCTTTCGAAGTTGCCCAGAAAGTCATCCAAGGAGTCTATGACGGAGTTTCTTCGGTCGAGCTTGACGATCTATCAGCGGAAACAGCTGCTTCCATGACTTCCTATCACCCTGACTACGCAATCTTAGCTAGTAGGATTGCAGTAACTTCTCTTCATAAGAGCACCAAGAAATCCTTCTCGGAAACTATCAAAGACCTCTACGAGTACATCGATAGTAAGACGGGGAAATCAGCATCCCTGATCGATCCTGAAGTTTTCAAGTACATTCAGGAAAATCACGAAGTCTTGGACAAAGCTATCAATTACGATAGAGATTTTAACTTTGATTACTTCGGTTACAAGACTCTGGAAAAATCTTATCTTCTGAAAATCGAAGGTAAAGTGGTGGAAAGACCCCAACATATGTGGATGAGAGTAGCTTGTGGAATCTGGTCAGGTAACCTGGAAGAGACTATCAAGACATACGAACTTCTTTCTAACGGTTACTTCACTCATGCTACTCCCACGCTTTTCAATTCCGGAACCAGGAGACCCCAACTCTCTTCCTGCTTTCTCCTGGATCTGAAAGAAGATTCCATAGAGGGAATCTTCGATACTCTGAAAAATGCTTCTCTGATCTCAAAGAACGCAGGAGGAATCGGAATTCATTGGCACAAGATGAGAGCTTCAGGTGCATACATCAAGGGCACTAACGGTGTTTCCAACGGCATCATCCCTTTTCTGAAGATCTTCAATGAGATGGCTCGAGCAGTGGATCAATGTTTCACTGAAGAAACAGAAATTGACACCACGGAAGGGTCAAAAAAGATATCAGAAATAAGCTCTGGAGACAAAGTATTAACTCACGATAATACTTATCAGGAAGTTTTAGAACGTAAGGAATATAGTTACACTGGAGAGTTGATTGTTCTAAAAATAAACGGTAAAACTATAAGAGTGACTCCGGAGCATTTATTTTTAGTCAAACGAAAAAATGAAGAAATAGACTGGATAGAAGCTAAAAACCTTTTGAAAACTGATAGAATTTTTTCTTCCTCCTTGAATATATAAAAGAAAAAGGAGGAAGAAAATGACAGAAGATATATGGGTAAATGATAAAGCTGGAAATAATAAAAAGGCATTTTATGTCAAAAAACATAACCCAGAGATTTATGAGAAAATCATGGACTATGCTAAACAAAATGAGTTTGAATTTTTCTCTTTTTTTGAAAAATGTTACTATTTTAGATATAAAAAGCTTCCGTTAGTACAAAACGGAAAAAAACAGATATTCAGAGGTTTTTCCAAGGGCATTTCAGTCAATTTTCTGGAAGATGTGAATGAACTTAAACTTAACTATTACAAATTTGACTCAAAGAAATACATAGAGAAAATTTTCGAAAAATTTTCTGGCATTGAAGATGATGCTGGAAAAATATCTCAACTCATACAATGTCATGATAGATTTGAAGAAATTATAAAAGAGCTGGAAAAAAAGACATCATTTTTAGATGATTTAAATCCTTCTCTTAGACATAGGATTTATGCATTGAAACATGGAATCTCTGAGATTCCTAGATGTAGATGTGGAAAACAAGTCAAACTTCAAGATGTTAGAGGTAATTTTTGTAATTCTTGTGGAGATAAACAATGCTATCATATTTTATGGAACTGTAGCGGAAAAAGAAAACCTTTCACATTACCATCCGGTCTAGTCATCAAAACACAAGGATTTGAGAATTTAGTCTTAAAAGAACTTTTAACTTTATATAAAGAAGATGACTTATTGATAGATGATTTTGAAATAAGAAAGCACATAGGAACTATTTCTTACAAGACCGCTGATGGAAAAATCAGAAAATACTTGCCGGATATTTACATTAAATCCGAGAATTTAATTGTCGAAGTAAAGAGCGATTGGACTTTTAACAAAAGAGGCATGATAGAAGATTATGAAAATACCAGTCTGTTAAAATCTTTTGCTGTCATAAAACAAAAGATTAATTTTATGTTCTGGATTTTCAGAACCGATGGAAAAACTGAAAAAATAATTATGAAATATGAATAAAAAATTAGATATGGAAGATTTTAATATTCCTTACGTCGAAAGCCCGCTCATCGATCTCGGAATTGATAAAAAACACTCTTTTTTTTCCGAAATTGAAGAAATAGAAGTTGAGAAGGTGGAAAATTTAAAAGTTTTCGATTTGAAAATTTCTTTAAACGAAAATTATCATCTTTCTAATGTCGGATATGTTCATAATGGTGGTGGCAAGAGAAAGGGTTCGATCGCTATCTACTTGGAACCATGGCACGCAGACATTTTCGATTTCATCGATCTCAGAAAGAATCACGGCAAGGAGGAGCTTAGAGCTAGAGATCTTTTCCTGGCACTCTGGATCTCGGATCTCTTCATGAGAAGAGTGGAGGAAGATAGAGACTGGACACTCTTCTCTCCGGATGAAGCACCTGGTATGGAAGAATGTTACGGAGAGGAATTTGAAAAACTCTACGAAAAGTACGAAAAAGAGGGAAGAGGTAGAAAGACGGTTAGAGCTAGAGAACTTTGGGAAAAAATTGTGGAGTCTCAGATTGAGACTGGAACACCCTACATGCTCTACAAGGACAGCGCTAACAGAAAGAACAACCAGAAAAATCTGGGAACTCTGAAAGGTAGCAATCTATGCACGGAGATCATGGAGTTCACTTCTCCGGATGAGATAGCTGTATGCAACTTAGCTTCATTAGCTCTTCCTAAGTACATCACTTATCCTCCAAATAGAAAGAGCAACGATAAGACAAAGAGAAGTTTCGACTTTAACAAGCTCTACGAAGTCACATACCAGGCTACTAAGAACTTGAACAAAGTCATAGATGTCAACTACTATCCAGTGAAGGAAGCTAGAAAATCCAACATGAGACACAGACCAGTGGGTTTGGGAATCCAGGGATTGGCTGACACGTTTGCTATACTGGGACTACCCTTCACCTCACCGGAAGCAAAGAAACTCAACAGGGACATCTTTGAAACTATCTACTATGCAGCATTGAGCGCCTCTTGCGACATAGCAGTGAAAGAAGGTACTTACGAAACTTACAAGGGATCTCCAATCTCCAAGGGTATCCTACAGTTCGATATGTGGGATGAATCTCCTTCTGAAAGATGGGATTGGAAATCTCTAAGAGAGAAGATTGCTAAGCATGGCGTGAGAAATTCGCTTCTTGTAGCGCCGATGCCAACAGCTTCGACTGCACAGATTCTTGGAAACAATGAAGCTTTCGAACCCTTCACCACCAATCTCTACAAGAGAAGAACACTGGCTGGAGAATACACACTAGTCAACAAGCATCTAGTGGAAGATCTGATCAACAGAAATCTCTGGTCAGAGGAGATGAGATTGAGACTGATCTCCGCTAAGGGTTCCGTGCAGAGCATCATGGAGATACCCACTGATATCAAACAGCTCTACATGACTGTATGGGAACTCAAACAGAGAGATCTCATAGACATGTCGGCTGATCGTGGAGCTTTCATCGACCAGTCTCAAAGCTTGAACCTCTTCATCGAAGGAGTCAATGCTGCTAAATTAACAGCTGCACACTTCCACGCTTGGAAAAAGGGTCTTAAGACTGGAATGTACTACTTGAGAACCAAAGCTGCTACCGAAGCTCTGGCAGGCCTGGGAGTGGATCTCAGCTCAGTTCAGAAACCTCAAGTTCTCGTTGAAGAATACTCTGTGATGGATGCAGTATCCTGTAGCTTGGACAATCCTGAAGATTGTCTAGCCTGCGGATCCTAAGAATGAAACAAAGGGAGCTTCAGAAGCTCCCTTTGTTGTGCTAAAACGAGGATATATAGAAAAACGATGACACTCGTCATCTCAACCCCAAGCAGCGCATGAAACTGATAAAATCTTTCGGAGACTTTGATAAGGATTCTAATCTCAAAATTGGAATCTACTTTGATTCCGGAGTCACGGTTACTACTATTCAGACATGGAGCGTATTCTTCAGAAATTATTTCCACTTGGAGCCTACTGAATTCACGTCTGAGACTTTTCTCTACGATAATTTCTCTGAGATGGATTTAGTAGTCATTCCAGGAGGAAGCTCTCTCAAGCAGAGCATCAGCATGACTCATCAGGGAAAGAAAGATCTGGAAAAGTGGATAGCAGAGGGTGGAAAAGTTTTAGCTGTTTGTGCAGGCTTTTTTCTTCTCTCCACCGGAGAGCATCTGAAAATCACGGATGATAACCAACCCGCCGAACTTCATGCTCTTGGAGTTCTTCCAGTTAATCCCTATGACTATGGAGACGATCTACCTGCCGAACCAGTCTACTCTGACTTTGGACTCACGACAGAAGGTAAAAAAGTATTCGGAACCGTTAGAGACACTGTGAAACTTTACTGGCACGGAGGACCTGTAGTCCTTCCCACTCCTGAAAAGGGTTTCAAAACCCTGATGATCTTTGATGAAGAGATTCCACATGCTAACCAAGGAGTCGAAGATTTTGTGAAGGGTTCCATCGCTGCTATCTATGTCAAGAAGGGAAAGGGACACGTGATTGCTACTAGCCCTCACATAGAGAAAACTCTGACGCAATCCAAGCTCTTGGAGAATGCTATCAGATTCTTACTCAAACAGTAATTTTAATGCTTAGATTTTTTTCTTAGAGATTTTTTGTTTATATTTGTCTATGAAAAAATTCACAGTGACCAAACCTCGCTCTCCGAAACTCACAGAGATCATCCAGAAAGATTCTGACAATTGGTTTTACGATGTTTTTCAGCGTGCCAAGAAAGACCGTAAAGTTCTTCATGAAAGTATGATCACCGTCAGAGATGTTCCCATGTGGTTATCCCATTTCAAAAGGGATGGCTATAATATTGTCGAGGAAGATATATAGTCAAAATCCCTTTCCTTCTGCATGGAAATTTTGAATTTCGAAGAACATGTAATTCTCGAATATGTTGATTCTCTCTTTGCGATCCAAGAAGGGATTGACACAGAATCTCTCAGAGCTAAGTGTGTTAAAGTCATTGACAAGATCAAAACTTTACCACTGGAGAGCAAGAAGAAAGTTCTGACTCGCCTAGTAACCTCACTTCTAGTTCTTGCATCTTCTACCACAGTCTACAACATCATACATTCCATCAAGGATCCTGCAACTACCACAATAGTGGATAGCAAATTCATTGACAAGTTGGCTGCTTTCAAGGATCCTCTCAAATTGAGCCTTGACAAAGAGGGCATAGAACACATAAAAAACGAGGAAAAGCTAAAGCTGAAAGTCTACAAACTTGGAGACAATAAGCTCACAGTTGGCTGGGGACATGCAGAGGACATCAAGAAAACTAAGTTGAAAAGAGGTCAGCACATCGACCTGGAAACTGCAAAGAAGTTTTTCGAAAAGGATCTCTCAGATGCTGAAGAAGGAGTCAAGAGAATGTTCGATCAGTGGTCTGAGAAGGGAATTGAAAGAAAGATAACGCAAGAGCAGTACAATGCTCTAGTTTCCATGGCATTCAACATGGGCATAACAAAGTTCAGAGGCTCCGAATTCATACAGCATGTCAAACATGGAGACTACAAGAAAGCCGGAGAAATGATAAAAACCACGGGCATAAGTCATAAGTATCCCGGTCTGAAAATCAGAAGAGAAAAGGAAGCTAAGATGTTTCTGTCCCAACTTTGATTCTGATTGGTTGTCATTTTGTGTTATATAGAAAAAATAAAAGAACTATGAAAAACTACATGAAAGGTTTCGATAGCTTTGTGAACGAAGCTTTCGAGCAGGAAGATCTGGAGCTTGATGAAGCTAAGAAGCATAAGGAACCTGAAGAAGAAGCTGCACCTCAAGAAGAAGATGCTCCCGAAGAAAAACCTGAACCTAAGAAAGAAAAAGAAGAGGATCACGAAGAGCCTTCAATTCTGCCTAAGCCTGCAGCTGAGTACATCAAACATTATCTGAAAAAGAACGTCCATAAACTGGACGACGAGGACAGAGAAATGATGGAAAAAATCCAGAAATTCTTTGAGGACACTGTCAAAGAATACAAAAAATCTCATCGCGATTTCGAATGAAGAAGTACACAACGGAGATAGGAAAACTATACGAATCTGAAGCTGGTTTCGATAAGATCGAAGCCGGTAAAACTTACACTTCTAAGAAGGGAAGCACTTTGACTATCAAGGAGATCTACATCGATGCTAACTCTCTAGTTCCCGATGTCTATGCAGTCTATGACTTCAAAACGGAAGAAGGGCAGGAAGGATCCGAGACTAACAGATTCACAGTTCTAGTGGACATGCTAAGAAATTCCTGAACTGGACTTAAATCACTCATATGAAAAAGGAAGTTAAAGCAAAATTGTCAGATCTATTCAAAAATGGTGAAAACTTTAAATTAAGAGAAGTCGACTATTCATCAAAAAGAATAACAAAGGAAATCGAGGCTATCGAAAAGATCCGAGAAGAAAACCGAAAAAAGTCTTCTGCTCCTCCTCTTAACGATCCTTTCTGGAGAACACCTTTCACCATTTAACTATGAAAACATACACTGAGTACAAGAAAAGTCAGGAAATCATAGAAGAGTCTCTAGTCCAAAACTGGAACGATGACAAATTTGATGCATCCAAACCTGACACTGTTCAAGTTTACAATGAAGGGGTCGGCGGTGTTCAATCCCTACAGGGAATGAGAAACAAAGTCGTTTCTGTTCTGGAAGAGTGCCTCAAACGAGCCAAAGCTGCTCAGAAAGATAATTCCGGAGCTTACAGTGACTTCAAACAGATCCTAGCGTTGGTGGATCCCAAAGCTGCCACAGGAATCCTCATTCCCTATCTCAAGAATCACCAAACCGCAATCGAGGAGTTGGAAGAAAAGAGAAAGAAAGGCGGTAAATTTGCCAACAAAATTCCCAAAAATATCATCTAACATGAGATTTAGATCATCTTACCCTGACCCAAAAGAAGATTACACCGAAGAAGACTTCAACGAGGAAGAATTCCAGTTTGAAGATTTCGACGATTTTGATTGGGATGACGAAGAAGACTCAACCGACGAAGATTACTAAAAAGACAAGGGAGAAACAGCAAAAAGTTTCTCCCTATTTTTTTGTTTGAGGAATTTTGTTTATATTTGCATATCAAATTTTTGGAAAAGATGACAGTTGACAACTTTAAACAGATCTCAGAACTCTTGGATTTCTCCGAGAAGGACACTTTCTACTTCATTCAGATCCTGAAGAGGAGAAAGGAAAACCCTGACATGAAAACTGGAGTTCGTGTCATCAACAACTACTATCTCTACTCTCCGGAAGACTTGGAGAAGACTAGAGAAAAAATCTTGGAAGACTGCACCAAACACAATGCTCGAGCATACATCAACTTGAACCGTCTGGACTTGGAAAAGATTGCCCTTCACACCATGAAGCAGATCACCGAACTCATCATCCAGGGAGATTTCCGAGCTGTGAAAAATGCTTATGCTACAGCTTGCGGAAATCATCACTCCGAGAAAGCTAAGAGATGGATCATCGATATTGACGCAGAGATCCTGGAACACAAGGATACCATCAGGGAGTTGGTTCAGTCTCTTCACACAGAGATCAAGGGAAACGATTATAAGATTCTGGCAGAGATTCCCACTAGGAGTGGAGTTCATCTGATCAGCAACCCTTTCAACATGCAGAAGTTCAGAGACATCATCTGCCTCAAAGCTAAATCCACTAAGGATCCGCTTCTCAAGATGGACATTCACAAGAATTCACCCACTCTTCTCTACTGCTCCTAAATTGCAGATTCCAGCGTAAATAGTTATGCTGGAATTTCTTGCTTTGAAGAATTTTGTTTATTTTTACTCTATAATCAATAACAAATGGACAAACAACGGTTACAGGAACTCGAGGAACTTTATCTACAGGCCAAAGAAGCTTACTACAAAGGCGAGGAAATTATGTCGGATGATGAATTCGATCGTCTGGAACAGGAGCTCAAGGAAAACGATTCCGAAGTTACGGAAATGGTGGGTTATGGAGATCGTAACCTGAAACACCAGCATCTTTCTCCGATGCTATCTCTGGCAAAAGCTCAAGCTCTTCTGGATGGAACTCTTCCACTGGAACAGATGAATTCTTGGTTCTCAGGGTTTCCTCAGGATACTCAATTCGAAGCCACACCCAAGTATGATGGTAATGCAGTTAACTTAGTCTATAAGAACGGAAAACTATCTCAGGGAATCACTCGTGGTGATAAAGCTAAAGGCCGGGACGTAACTTCCAAGCTTCTTCGTAAAGTTCCACTTCTTCTCAACGGTATCACCAATGATGTAGAAATTCGTGGAGAAGTGGTCATTCCAACTGAAATCTTCTATGCCAAATACTCACATTTCAAGAATCCCAGAAACTTTGTGGCTGGATTCCTCAACAAGGATGAGAGCAACCAGGATCTCCTGGATGAGATAGAGTTCATGGCAGTGGAGGTCAGGATTCACGATGGAGATTACGATTATCCCAACGATACTCAAGGTTGGTTGAAAGCACAAGGCTTCAACACAAAGCATGCGTATTTCCAGACATTCAAAGCATCCGAGTTTGTGGATACTTACAATCGGATGAAAGACTACAGAGAAAAGACCTCACCTTTCCAATTGGATGGTTTTGTAGTCAAATCTCCTGAATCTTTGAGAAAAACTCTTGGTGAAAAAGGACATCACCCCAACTGGGCCATAGCCGTGAAATTTCCACCCAAGGAAGCTATCACTCGGATCTCAGGATTCAAATGGAACATCGGTACTTCAGGTAACATCACTCCCATTGCCACTTTGGAACCTATCGATCTGGATGGCACAACAGTGAGAAATGTAGCAGCTTTCAATTACGGATACATTCTCAAGGAAAAAATCTACCCAGGCGCTGAAGTGGTCATAGCCAAATCCGGAGACATCATTCCTCAGATCATGAAAGTGATCAAACAGGGAGACCTCTCACTCTTCAATGCTCCTAAGACTTGCCCTTCATGCGGTGGACCGGTGGAAATCGAAGGCATACACCTTCTTTGTCCGAATGACGAATGCGAAGGAAAAATGTTCAAAAAGTTCCTAACTGCTATCCGAGTTCTCAAATTCGATAAGTTCGGTTCAGTAACTTGCAAGAATCTCTACGATGCCGGTTACCGATCAGTCATGGACATCTTCGATCCGGAAAAATTCAACAAACAGAATCTGATCTCCACTGGATACTTCAAGGAAGGTAAAACTCTGGATTCTCTGGTAGCGGAAGTGGAAAAAGTGAAGATCATTCCTCATTTCAAAGTGATCCTATCTCTTGGATTTGACAAGATTGGAAATACTGCTTCCAAGCAATTGGCCAGGATGATCTCAGGAATGGACTACTCCTTCTCAGGTCTGGAGAAGAAAGCAGTGGCTGGTTTCGAACCAGGCACTAAGAAAAGACTCAAAGTTGAAAAGTTCACCAAGCTCCTAGAAGATAGAGGTATCCAGATAGAGAAGGAAGTGGATGTTCTCAACGGAATTGGATTCGAAATGACCGGAAAACCATTTCAAACTGATCTCATTAAAGTAAAATCAGATTTCATAAAAGTTGCAGCCAAACATGGATTTGTTCATAAGACTCTTAAAGAGTCTAAATATTTATTGACAGATTCTTTAACTTCAAATTCTTCGAAAATGGAAGCAGCTAGAAAAAACAAAGTAGAGATCATTACTTATGAAGACTTTTTGAAAAATATTGGAGAAATTTAGGACATCTTGTCATCTATTCTATATAAATAGATAAACAATAAATCAAACATGCTTATCTATAAGATTACTAATAACGTAAACGGTAAAATTTACGTTGGGCAAGAATTAAAGTATAACCCTAGATATTTTGGCAGCGGTTTAGTACTGATAGCTGCCATTAAAAAATATGGAATCGAAAATTTTCAAAAAGAAATTTTAGAAAATTTTATAGAAGATAAAGAAAAATTAAACGAAAGGGAAATTTTTTGGATAAAAAAGTTAAATTCCAGGGATAAAAAAATAGGATATAACATAGCTTCTGGTGGTCAAGGTGGAGATTTTCTTAGTGAAGAACAGAAAGAAAAAAGAGGTAAGAAAATATCTGAAGCCAGAAAAGGGAAAAAATTATCCGAAATGCACAAAGAAAAAATCAAAGAGGGAATAAAAAAAGTCTTTCCTGAAAAAGAAAAAAAACCTAAGAGTAACTATTCACATTTTGGAGAATCTAATTCTTTTTATGGGAAAAAACATACTGGAGATATGAGTAGATTTTCTACTAGAAGCGGGATTTCTCCTACTAATGCTTTAAAGATAAGAGACCAAGATGGAAATATCTATAATAGTGCAAGTGAAGCTGCCAAACAATTTGAAAACCCAAATGTAGCAAGAAGAGCTATAGCAGATGTATGCAGAGGAAAAAGAAAAGATTATAAAGGAAAAATTTTTAGGTTTATATGACCGGGTCACCAAAGGATGCAGGTTTCAAAGTTAAGAGCGATCTCATCAAGTTCCTGGCTTCTCATGGATACGTTCACAAACCTCTCAAGGAAGCTAAATACTTGCTCACGGATTCTCTGAACTCCAACTCTTCCAAAATGGAAGCAGCCAGGAAAGCCGGCGTGGAGATCCTCACTTACGAGGATCTGGTCGCAAAATTGAGCTAATGGTCTTTCCGGAAGTCGATAAATAAAAGAAAAATCTATGAAAGTATCAGCAGGCATCGCTATAGTCTGGAAAGGAAAAGTTCTGGTAGCTCATGCTTCCAACGCTTCCTGGTTCAGAACTTACACTCCACCCAAAGGAGGTGTGGAAGCTGGAGAGCTACCCATAGATGCTGCTATCAGAGAAACTGAGGAGGAAGTGGGTATCAAAGTACGATCCTCGGATCTCCTGGATCCTTTCGAAGTTCTCTATATCAATCCCAAGGGAAAGGTCTACAAGAAAGTCATACTCTTTCCGTTGATCATAAAGAGCCTCTCTGAGATTGGACTATCCAGTGAGAAAGTTCCTCTGGGACAGCTGCAGCTTGAAGAAGTGGACGACGCTCGCTTCATGCTACCCGATGAGTTCAAGGAGAGAGTTCTTCCTCGATACTATGAACCTCTCAAAGAACTAATCTCTAAGCACTGCTAAAATTTCAAACCCAAGATATGATAAAGATTGAGATCAAAGATGGCATGAACTTGGAAAGAGCGCTGAAGGAGCTCAAGAGAAAGTTCACAAAACACGGAGTCGTTAAGGAACTTAGAGAGAGAAGAGAATTTACCAAACCCTCCGTCAAGAGAAGAGACGTCGTCAAGAGAGCTAAGTACAAAGAAGCTTTTCTTCGTAAAGAAGAATGAGAACTTTTTCCTCGCTCTTCTAGAATAATCATGATTCAGGAAACACAGATCGTCACAGACGATTCTAAAAGGACGATAAAATCGATATCACAGATTGTTCCACCAGAGAAGCATCCCGATTTCTGGATGCGTTGACTTCCGGACGAATCAAAATTTACGTTAACGATCAAGATTTATTTCATCCTAAAGAGAATACTAAATGAAAGTAAAACAGGCGCTTAAAGCTAAGAACAAATTAGTCAACGAACTCAACGAAGAGTTCTCCAAAGTTCTCACCTACAACTCCGTGGTGGAGGGTCAGGAACGTCCCTACGATCCTAAAGAATCTTACAACAACGTCATTGCTAAACTTGATGAGCTAGTAGCTTTAAAGACTAGCATTCATAAAGCTAACGCTAGAGTCTATGAGAAGATATTCAGGTTGGCTGAGTTGAAATCTCTGACTGCTAAGCTCAAAGGCCTTGACTGCTCTTCGGGTAAGTCTACACACTGGAGATCTGACGCTCCTGTCAACAAAACAGCAGTCATCTCCATCCTGGAGAAGGACCTTCTCATCAAGGGCCTGGAAAAGGAAATCGAAACTCTTCAGGAAGAGTTGGATTTTCACAACTCTAAGACTAGCATCTAAGATACTTAGTTAAGCTTAGAAAGAGAGAGAAAGAGTACTAAACCAGCTATGGTGTGGAAACCTATCAATGATGCGCGTTGGATGCTAGAAGAAGATTCAGTACAGTCCTTCTTAGAAACTTTTCCAAGTCAACCCTGCGTATAATCTCAATACTCAAACTTCTTTCCGGGAAATTTTTCCTCTTTCTTGCTTAACTATTTTTGTGCTAATTTCTTGGATTGAGAAAAATTTGTTATATTTGTACATCAAATCAATTCAATGGAAAAAACTGTAGAAAAGAAATACAGAAAGCTCACGGACATCGAACACGTTCTCCTGCGCCCAGGAATGTACGTTGGTTCCATCAAACCCCATGAAGCTGATCTCTTCGTTCTCAACTCTGAGAACAAATTCCAAAAGACACATACTACTTTCAATCCTGCTTTTCTGAAGATTTTCGATGAAATAGTTTCCAACTCCATCGATGAACATAAACGCAATCCCAAACTCAACAAGCTGGAAGTTACGGTGGATCAGTCCACTGGAACTATCAGGATTTGGGACAACGGTGGCATTCCGGTGCAACTTCACGCAGAGTACCAGGAATGGATTCCTGAGATGATCTTCTCCAATCTCAAAACTGGCTCCAACTTTGATGATTCTGAGGATCGTCTGGTCGCTGGAACTAACGGTGTAGGAGCAACTCTGACCAACATCTTCTCCCTGTCTTTCAAAGTTAGGACATGCGATGGAAAGAAAGAGTACACTCAAGTCTTCTCCAGGAACATGCATGAGAAGACTACTCCAGTCATCAAGGATCATAAGAGAAACTACACTGAGATAACTTACTCTCCGGATCTTTCCCGTTTCGGAATGGAAAGGATAGACGATGTTCATCTAGCTCTTCTCAAGAAGAGAGTCATCGATGCAGCAGCTTGCAATCCTAAGATGACAGTTTCTTTCAACGAGGAAACTTTTCAGTTCAAATCATTCAAGGACTACTGCACCATGTACGTCAACGAAGTCTTCTATGAAGAATCTTCTCGTTGGAAAATTGGTGTTGGTGTTTCCGACGATAACTTTCAGCAAGTTTCCTTTGTCAACTCAGTGGAGACTAAGGATGGCGGAACTCACGTGGAGTACATCATGAACCAGATAGCTGCATGGATGAGGGAGAAGATCAGAAGAAAGTACAAGTTCGATGTGAAACCCTCAGAATTCAGAAATCACATCTTTCTGTTCGTTAATGCGGATATCGTCAACAGTTCCTTCTCTTCTCAGACCAAGGAGAAACTCATCACGGAAACAAAAGACTTTGGTTCCACACATGAAGTCACAGAGAAGCTGATGAGAACCATCTTTGGATCTGAGATCATCAAGCAACTCTTGGACTGGATCGAGAAGAAACAACTAGCCGATGAACGTAAACAGCTCAGAGCCCTCAACAAGTTCGTGGACTCCACTAAGATCATCAAGCTGATCGATGCTAAGAGCAAGCAAGACCGTGACAAATGCACGCTGGGTCTCTTTGAGGGAGACAGCGCTCTAAGTCCTTTCCGTGACTACCGAGACCCTAACTATCAGGGAGCTTTCCCTCTTCGGGGAAAATTCATCAACGTCATGGAACTTCCCAACACCAAGATCATACAGAACCAGGAAGTTAAGAACATCTTGGCATCCATCGGCTTGAAGCTTGGCGAGGAACCCAATAACTTACGTTACGGCAAGATCCTTCTCTACACGGATGCAGACCCGGACGGTGATTCCATCGCAGGCCTTCTGATGAACTTCTTCGGAAAGTACTGGCCGGAACTTTTCGATCAGGGACGTATCCACAGGGTTCTAACTCCTTTGGTGGTAGCAAAGAAAGGCTCTGAGACTCAGTGGTTCTACTCAGCCAAGGAGTTCCAGGAGTGGGAAGAGAAACAGAAGAATCTGAAAGCTTGGAACATAGAGTACAAGAAGGGCCTCGCCGCCCTGGAAAACGATGAGTACAGAGAGATCATCAGGAATCCCAAGACTATTGTCATCGAAAAGGGAACTCAGTTCCAGGACACTCTCAGCACTTGGTTCTCCGGAGATTCTCAACCTCGTAAGTTGAAAATTCTGGGTATCGATCAGGAAGAGTTCGATAATAGGGAAGCTGAGAGAAATCCCAACAAGAAAGCGGAAACTCCAGCTGAAGCTTCCAAGCCCGTGAAACTCAAGAAGGAGAAGGAAACTTCCAAGCTGGAGAAACCGCAGAAGGAAGAGAAGCCCAAAGCTTCTAAAAAATCTCAAACTGTTGAACTATTTTGAGAAAAAAGTTTTATATTTGCTTATAAAAAGAATGTATGACCAAAACTCAGGAACTTAGAAAACCCATAGATGCATTCTTCGACGAGGAGTATCTGGGATACGCTAAGTACGTCGTGGAAAACCGCGCAATACCCTCTGTGATAGATGGTTTCAAACCCACTCAGAGAAAGATCATTTGCGCAGCTAACCGTGTCTGGAAGACAGGCAATGAGAAACCTTTGAAAGTTTTCCAACTTGCGGGTACAGTAGCTGCAACCATGTTCTACCATCATGGAGACTCTTCTCTTTCCGGAGCTATCATCGGAATGGCTCAGGATTTCAAGAACAGCATGCCACTCTTTCAGGGAATCGGACAGTTCGGATCTCTGAGAAATCCCAAAGCTGGTGCACCTCGTTACGTGGGCGTCAAGTTCAATGAAAACTTCAAGCTTCTCTACAAAGACTTTGAGCTTCTCAGCCCTCAGTTCGAGGAAGGAGAGGAGATCGAGCCCTCTTACTTCTTGCCCATCATACCTGCAGTTCTTCTCAACGGAAGCTCCGGTATTGCAGTGGGATTCTCGACCAACATTCTCAACCGACATCCACTGGATCTGATCGAATCATGCCTGGAAGTTCTCAACGAAAAGAAGAAGATCAGAGAGATCAAACCCTGGATCAAGGGTTTCAACGGAACTTTCGTTAAAGCCGCTGATGGAGAAAATAGTTGGTTGATCAAGGGTCGTTACGAAGTCAAGAACACCACCACAGTGGAAGTCACCGAAGTGATTCCAAGTTACTCCTTCGAGGATTACGAAACACATCTCAATTCTCTAGTGGACAAGGGTATCATCACTTCTTACGAGGATAACTCCGGAAGCTCGGTCAATTACACTCTGAAATTCACAAGGGCTAAGTTGAACGAACTCCTGGAGAAAGGAAAACTGGAAGATGTCCTGAAGATGCAGGAACGGGAGACCGAAAACTTGACTACTCTGGATGAGCATGGAAAGTTGAAGATCTTTTACAATTCCGAGGAGATAGTTCGTTACTTTGTAAAGTTCAGACTTCAGTACTACCAGAAGCGTAAGGACTGGATCATATCGGAACTTCTTCGAGAATTACAAGTCCTAAACAACCGTGCTAGATTCATCAAAGGAATCATCGAAGGAAAGATAAAGATCAATAAGGTCAAACGTGATGAGATCATCACAAAGCTTGTGGAGCTTAAATTTGACAAGGTAGATGACTCCTATAACTATTTACTGGGAATGCCAATCTACTCTCTAACGCTGGAACGTTACGAGGAACTTCTCAAACAAGTGGAGATCAAGAACGGAGAACTGGAAAAAATCAGAAAATCCGAGATCACAGATCTCTACAGGCAGGATCTTGTGGATCTCAAGAAAAAGTTAGAAAAAGATCTCAAGTCATAATCTCCAACTTCCTTCCTCGCTCTCAGCTGGATGCTCTTTGCATCCAGCTTTTGCGTTATATCCAATCTCATCTGGGATATATAAAGCAAAAAGGAACCAAGTGTCTCATTTTAAGCTTTTCGAGGAATTCAATCCCTTCAGCAGCAAAGAACTTGCAGTGAAGTTGAAGCTCTATGCTGACGGTTCCGGGAACACTCGGTTCACAACTCCGATCAAAAGGAACGGAGAATACTACGAATTCATGATACACACTAACGACAGATCGGAATTCGTGGATGAAGGGTTCAAAGTCTATAAAGTTAGAGTTCATTGTAACAAAATTGAAGACTTGGAAGTCATCACATACGAAGGAGAAGCCGGAAATAGAAAGAGAGTTAGAACAAGCTCACTGGAAATCTCCGGAGAAAATGATCTGGAAGTGATACTGATCAATTATTTCGAAGTTACACAGATCTACGATGATACGACTGTCAGAATCTTAGTGGATAACTGCCATAAGATAAAAACTCAAGAGGACATTGATGATCTCTTGAAATCCCAGACACCAACAAAATAAATCATAAGATGAAAAAAATCGTTCTAAAATCTCTTCAACTACAAGCTCAGTTGCGCATACTTCACTGGCAAACTACTTCCTACGCCGAGCACAAAGCTTTCGGTAAGACATACGATGACTTGGACGACCTGATAGACAAGTTAATCGAAGTAGTTCAGGGAAAGTACGGAAGAATTTTCTTTGGAGGCATAGATGCTATTCAGCTATCTGACTACAGCAACTTGAAGATCAATGTCTTCATCATGGACACTGAGATGTTCTATACATCTGAGATCTTCACCTGCGGACTCACACAAGGAGCTGACTCCGAGATTGACAACATTCTCCAGGAGATCAGAGGAGTCATCGAAAGACTTAAGTACTTGCTGACTCTGAGATAATAGTCTTTAAAAATTCAATCAATCCATGTCATTAACTCTTCGAAGAAATCTCGATAGGCCTCTGACCACAGAGGAGATGGACAATAACTTTCTCTACTTAGCGGGGATAACTGGCTCTACGTCCGGTGGAGGAATCTCAGCTGACAACGGTCTGACTCTATCAGGCCAGACTGTGTTGTTAGGAGGTTCGTTGGTTCAAGACACTACTCTGAACCTCAGTGATCATCTTCTGTACGCTTCTAACGGAATAGGGGCAGGGATCAAGTTTTTTCCTAGCGGTAATTTAGGGGTGAGAGCAGGTGATGCTCAATCCGATAACGGTTATTCTCTGAACATTTACGATTCGGACGATTCCGGTTTTTTAACTGCAGGAAACCTTAGCATTGACTCGAACGGTTATCCTTACACTTATTACACTCCTCCTGTGGGAGATAATACTTATCTGATCCCTAATACTTCTTGGGTGACTGGAGCTATTAGAACTACGTACTCTCCATGGGTTAGCGGTTATTCACTTAAAGCTGGCGGACTCGTTTCATACGATTCACCTCCAGGAAGTTACAGTAATTTTTACGTTCTTCAGAATGTATCCGGAGGAACTAGCCTCGCTCCTACAGTAAAGATCAGTGGAATATCAAATCTCAACACTCAATCCGATAACATAACAGCTGCTTCTGCTTGGTTGACCAATGCAGGCATCTTTTCTCCCATGGGAGAAGTTTATTTGCAACAGGATCTGCAAATAAGTTCTCATAATGGAGACACATTTCCTTTCTTTTCGTTGCAGTTCAGTCTTGAACCTCAGAAAGTTTCTTTCACCATCGTCTCAGAAGCTGTGAATTATGAGAGTTGGGAAGCTGAATACGAGTTCATTGGAGATAGAAATCTAACTCCTGGTCAGTGGATAGAAGTTCTTCCTAAGTACAGTAGCAGCCAAACTTACGACGGTTACACTCATGGAGGAACGTTCCAGATACATGTGGATGTCTATTATGTGAACCAATCATCTTTCGAATTTAGACTCAGAACTACTACTTCAAATTCTGGAAGCAACTCCACATTGGAGCTGTTTTCGGAATTCAGAAGAAGCGGTCAAGGTTACTATTATGATTATCCAGCCAAGATAAGTAACTACTGGGTGGATCTGGTCAACAATCCTTCAGTGGATCCCAATCTCACTATACCTGGATGGTTAGGTAATGATGTTACTGCCATCTCTCCGATACCAGGAAAGATCTGGCAGATTGGAAACAACTTAATAGATGACACTGGAGCTACTTTTTCCAAAGCTACGGATCTTGGAAACTATCTTTCCCTTTCAGGAAGTAACCAGACAGTTTCACAGACACCTACATTTGCCAGTGGTCTTTCAGTTAGTAACGCTCCTGTTCAATTAGCTGCAGGAACAACATCTCATGGAAGCTTGATAGTTCCAGCAGGGTCTTCCTATGGAGCAACTTCTGACGGAACAGTTTGGCAAGATGGCACTAATCTCTACGGTATCTTCGGAGGATCCATGAAGCTTTTGTCTGAGACTATTTTGGATATCACATACGCTAACTTGGTTGCTGGTATGTCAGCATCCTCTCTGATCAAGGGAGTCAACTACCGTATCACTGACTACCAGACTGTTCATAACATTCCCTACACTTCTCCCACAGCAGTGAACACAGGACCCGTGGAGCCACTGATCGTTAGAGCTTTAACTTCTAACACAATCAGCTCTCATGCATTCTCCGAGCAGTATCCTCAGGATGAGATCGAGTACAGCATCTCCAACAGCATAGTCTCAGGATCCACCAAGGGATGCATACTTTACAGGTACGACAGAGCTCAGAATGTCAGAGTCAGTAGCGACTTCAGAAACGTTAAGTACCGTAGATGGAAACTCAATCCTGCTGCATTCAATGGCTCGTCTGCTTACTCTCAGTACCAGACTGTTCAGGGCGCAGATGGTGCCCTCTACTACTGTGCTACTCCGGGGGGAATGACTGCCGGTTCTGCTACTACACCTTCTACTACTGACGATAACTGGGTTCAAGTATGTCCGAACAACAACTACTACTATGCAAGAAGCACAAGCAACGGTACAGTTTACATCACTTCCAACTCTTCACCAACACATACGAATCCTGCATTTCCTGTGGATTCTTCTAACTATGTGGACACGGTGATGTTCCCTAACTACGGTACCGGTTTTTCCAACATAGATCTCTATAACGGAAAGGGTAACTTGATGAACTTAGTCATCTGGAACGATAATCAAACTACTATCGTTGATGGCTTAAAAATCGGGGAAAATGAGAATCCGGTGACAGGTTACAATTCCACCATAGTAGTGACTGGTAGCAGCGCTACCATACGAAATATGACTTTCCCTTCTGGAATGGCTTATAGCTGGGTGACTACTACTGGAACTATAAGAGATTGGAACTCTCCGAAAAACATGTACTCTGCTACGATAAACTGCTCATCTTTCATCTCGGAATGTAGTTTCACACCTTTCTACTCAGTAGTAAGAGGAAATCTCTACCAAGTAATCGGACAGCGTTTGGAATACACCGTGACTCCAAGTAACTTTTCCACGATAATTTTCCCTATGGGAATGGGTAACTTGAAATTTAACACTAATGCTAATGCATTGGGCTGGAACGTCCTTAATGGATTGGGAAGCGCTACTACTGGAAATCCATTCGGGTCGTTCGTCATACAATCCAGCACTCCTGATGTGGTAGTGGACACTGCTATGAGCTGGAGAACTTTCATAGGATCACCAGACATCACGTCCAGTTCCACTCATGGATCCAGCACAGACTTAGCTACTCAGATCGCTATGGCTAAGACAAAGTTGATAGTCTACGACTACGAGGAGCCTACTGGAAAATCCATCATAGACATTGCGAATGGAGCTACGTTCTCAGTTAGCTGGCAATCGGATAAGCCTTCCGTGAATTTAAGTTCTCCATCCGGATATGCTAACGATAGCAAAGCTGTTAGAACTTACTTTGTGAAACATGGTAACGATTTCCAAGTTCAGCAGAAAGACTTGATCTCTGGTACATGGACTCCTAACAATTCGCCTACATGGACAATAAACTCACTGGATGGTAACGGTAACATCACTTCTGTATCATTCGTTCCCAACCCAGGAGCTAGCGAATCTCGATTCATAATCGTCTAAAAAGAAAACATCATGGAAGAAACACAACCAATGGGTCCTCAACTCCCTTCTGGAGATCTGGATCCCGATTTAGTCTCCTAAGATTGAACTTTCTCAATCTGGTCATATAAACAAAGAAAACAAATTCTGTTTCCTTTTTTATTTTCGTCCTTTGTGTTACCTTTTAACTCAAAGGACAATAAATTTCAATATGAACTTGCAAGAGGACGATCACGAAGACGACTTTCAGGGAGAGTTTGAGAACGAGAACCCTTTCTATGAACTTCAGCAGACTGTGGAAACTAATTTCTTCAGAGCTCTGAAAGAGGGAGAGCCTCTCAGTGTGTTTCTCTACGTGCCTCATTTTACTCTTTCACAGAAAGTCAAGGACTATTTGGACATCTTTCTTCTCGAACAAGCTTATATCAATCTCTTTGAGAACGAGCAGAAGGAAGAAGTCGTCTTTCAGGATGACTACATCTCCATTGTCATCAAGGATGCAGAGTTCAAGAGAGATCTACTCACTCGAATGATCAACTACTACGTTGAAAAAGAAGAGTATGAGAAATGTGCAAAGATCCAGAAAGAATTGGAAAATTTAAACAACTAAACTACATTATATGCCCAAAGCAAAGATCAAACAAAGCCGCTTGGAGCTCACAAGAGCTTCTCTACAGGAAGCGCCTTCGACTACTCGAGTTAAAGCTTGGACTTTTCAAGTCGATAAGAAAAATTACGTCATCATCTCCTACTTCATGCCTCGAGATGCCAATTACATTTCCGTCTTTCCTTCCAACAAGAAGGGTGTCAAAACATCCTCGGAATCCATTGTCAATATCAGAAACTGCACAGACTATCTGAGAGGTTTCAACGAAGCCCTGGAGATTTTACTTCCTGAGGAAATCAAATCTGAGAGAGAAGTTTCCGAACTTTCCGCTACCGTAGCATAAAATACTAAAAGAACATAGAACATGTCAAAGCAAACTTTAAAACTTCATTCAAACGGCAACTTCTCAGCTTATCTCAAGAGATTCTCATCGATAGAAAAAAGCTTACTACTGGAGATCAATGATGGAAAATTCATTGCTAAAACTCATACTCCTGACAAAGCAGTGGTCAAACTATCCTCCACAGCTCTAACTGAAATTTTCGATCTCAGCGCTAATCCCAAGAACGTTAAGATTGGTCTCTTTGCAGTGGATAATTTCGTTCAGACTTTCAAGCATCTTGGAGAAACTGAAGTGAAATTTGATGTGGAATCAGAAAAAGTTTCCAACGAGGAAACTGCAACTGAGATCAAGATCTACAACAAGAGTTTGAAGTTCACCTTCCCAGGCGCTAGCCCTTCTCTTTTCAAGTACATCGACTCCGAGTTAGCAAAGAAGATCACTGACACTTCCTCTGCCAACTATTCTTTCCGAGTGGACAAGGACACTCTAGCAAAGATTTCCTCTCTATGTTCCATTGACTCCGATAACGATACTCTGAGCATCACTTCTCGCGATAAATCTGTTTTCTTCTCCGGAAAAGCTTTCGAGCTTCAACTTCCAGAAGTTACTACCGACGAAGACTCTTCCATCTCCTTCTACAAATCCCATTTTGGTTTCGTGGACAAGGAAGATTCTGAGATCTTTGTTCTGGACAACAAAGTGATCTTCAAATCACTGGAATCCGACACAACTATCGTCATAGGTAGGGTCGATTAAACAGACGGATTTAGACAGCCCGCCGTACACGGGATCGAAACTCCACGCAAGCCTCTTGACAATGCTCACTGTGCGTCCGGATCGTTGGCCGGCAGTTCACATGTTCACTGGGAGACCGAACATGTTTTTTAATGCTTAATTATGAAAAGGAAAAAGAACTCGATAGTGCTTCTGAACTCTGAGGGACCCCTCATGCAGCTCAGAAAAACTCATTCTCATCTCTACGAGATCATAACAGAATCTGCTAGTGATATTTTTGTGGACAAATACTTTCTTCTCAAGTTTTTAAGAGGAGAAGAAACACTAACAGAACCTTTCACTCACAGGGAATGGAAATACACAGATTTTTCCGATAGTATGAAACTCAGTGAGGAAGAAATCATGGAATTTCTGGGTCACCAGAACAGACGTTACAGAATGTACGGGCTTGTTCCCTACAATCTGAGCCCTATCCAACAAGGAATTCAATTTGGACATGCAGTTGTGGAATTTGCTAATGAGCACTTTAATTCTTTGGAGTACAAGACATGGGCACAAAGAGATAAGACTTTCATCATTCTCAATGGTGGAACTACCAACATGTCACTTGACAAGTTCGGTTCTTTGAATGAAGCTGAATTTGAGCTATCCACACAAGGAATCGTCACAGCCAACTTTTACGAACCTGACCTGGGAGATCAACTCACTGCAGTAGTCTTTCTCGTGGATGATAGAGTTTGGGATAGAGAACTGTGGCCAGATTACGACGGTGACTACACCATTGATGGCAAACCAGAAAAATGGCAGTACGATAAGTGGTTAAGAAATATCGGTGAAGACCATGAGAAAGTTCTCTGGTTAAGAAACTTTTTGAGAAACTTTAAACTCGCGTAACTATAATTTGTATGGAACTTAAATGGGCAAAGATAGATCCTCGGACTTCAACTAAGGAAGAAATTCAAGCTGAGATCAACAGACTTAGAGACTTGGCAAACCTTTACATGAACGCCGAGCAGGGTGTTAAGATCTTCATCAACAGTATATACGGTGCCACAGGATCGCCGTGGTTTCTTTTCTTCAACACTGACGTAGCTGAAGCTGTAACTCTTCAGGGACAGGATCTCATCAAGTACTCAGAAAAGATCATCAATCGTTATTTCAACGAGTTCTGGCACAAGGATAAAGCTCTTCATGAGAAGTTGGGTCTCACAAGAGTGGAAAAAGTCAACATGCCAGTCGTCTTCTACATCGATACTGACTCAAACTACGTCTCCTTCGAGGAAGTTCTTCTCAACTGTGACTGGAAAGGAACACCCAAGGAATTTATCCAGATCGTTTACAATGAGTTTCTCAGCGACTATCTCAACAAGTGCTTTGCTATCTATGCAAAGAAGACCGGAACTCAGAACATTCAGAACTTCGAATTGGAGAACATCTGCGACTCGGGTATCTGGTTGGCTAAGAAAAAATATGTCTACAACCCTATCTGGAAAGATCCGGGCATCGACATAGAATCTCTTTCCAACATCACAGCGAAAGGGGTGGAAATTGTGCAATCTTCATCCTCAGCTTACGTCAGAAACACACTGAAGGGTCTGTTGAAGTACATACTGGACAAGAAACGGGACTTCAACATCTCGGAATTCACCGCGATGCTTAAGAAGTATAAAGCTGAGTACAAACTGAAAGACATCGAGGAGATCTGCATGGCATCAGCGATCGGAGATTATGAAAAGCATGTTCTGCAGGATAGCGAAAAGTTAGTTTTGGAGAAGGGATGCCCGATTCACGTCAGAGCTGCTGCTATTCACAATCACATGATCATCAACTCCAAGTACAAGAAAAAGTATCCGCTGATCCGTTCCGGTGAAAAGGTGAAGTACTACCATGCCAAGGGAACTCGAGACGAGGAGAACGTTTTCGCTTTCATTCCTGGAGCTTTTCCAGTGGAGATTGCACCTCCGATCGACCATGATACTCAGTTCAACAAGAGCATAGTGATGCCAGTGAACAGATTCGTGGAAGCTATGGGTTTCAGTGCTATTTCTCCGAGACTATCAGTCTCCACGCAACTGTTCTGATGCGCAGTTCCTCTCCGGAACTTGACTGAACCAGTTTTCTCACCCACTAAAAACAACAAATCACATCAAACATGAAGAAAGTATTTTTGGGAGGAACGTGCAATTCTTCCACTTGGAGAGATCGTCTCATCAAAAAATTGAAAATCGACTATTTCAATCCTGTAGTGGATGACTGGACTCCTGAAGCTCAGGAGGAAGAGATCCGGCAGAGAGAATCTTGCGACTTCTGTCTCTACGTCCTGACTCCCAAGATGACTGGAGTGTACTCCATCGCAGAAGCTGTGGATGATTCCAACAAGAGACCCGAAAAAACAGTCTTTGCTTTTCTTCCGGAGGATGACGATGAAAAGTTCACTGAGCATCAGCTTAAATCCCTCAAGCAAGTGGGAAAGATGATCTCAGACAACGGAGGATCTTGGTGCCATGACTTGGACACGGCGGCAATCTTTCTCAACAAGAGCAAATAACAACAACAAAAATAAATTTCAAAAATGGCAAAAGGCACTTTTACTTTCGAGGATCTCGACAAAGCTATGACTAAAGTCGATAGTCTGGGATCCATCGCAACTGTCAACGAATTTTCCAAGATCGAGGAATGGATAGGAACAGGCAACTACTTACTCAACGCGCAAATCAGCGGCTCCCTCTTCAAAGGAATTCCCAACTCCAGAAGCATCGTCTACTCAGGCGTTTCAGGTGTAGGTAAGACATTCATCATTCTCAATGCAGTCAGAGAAGCCCAAAAGATGGGATACTTCGTAATCTACGGAGACTCGGAAGCTGCAGTGGATGAGGATCTCTTCATCAAATTCGGTATCGATCCTTCTCGAGTTCGTTACCAACCTCTGAAGACAGTTCTTCAGACACGTCACATCATCGCTAACCTTTGCAGTACACTGAGAGAACAGAAGAAAAAGGG
>Ga0164297_10000884_pt1 | contig 34440 bp, 33 predicted proteins | sample GEODES058metaG_FD_113539 | JGI IMG/M metagenome (GOLD analysis project Ga0164297, IMG submission 113539) | Dystrophic lake water microbial communities from Trout Bog Lake, Wisconsin, USA - GEODES058 metaG | ecosystem: Environmental > Aquatic > Freshwater > Lake | place: USA: Trout Bog Lake... | reverse complement strand
TTTGTTGAAACGTTATAATGTTTGAACGTTGTAATGTTACCTGTCTAATTTAAAACAGACAAAAATAATCAATTGCCCAAAAATCAACTTTACAACATTTCAACGTTCCAACTTTACAACAAGAGTTAATCTTCCGATGTCTCCCCCGAACCACTGTAGGCACCTTTGCGGATAACGGGGATACCCTCCAGTTTGAAGAGCTCGTCTATATGGACCAACGCACCGTTACACAAATTGCCGAGCAGCACGATGGTGACATCATTTTTCAGATCGCGCACATAGATATGCCTGAAACCATGCCACCAGCCAGTATGGTATACCACTTTTTGCCCCGGTGCTTCAAACAGTCGCCAACCGTAACCGTAGTTAAAGTGACCCCGGATCATCGGATTACGATCAGTATAGGCTGAATCCTGGGTAGAAGGTTTGATCAGCATTCCGGCGCGCAGTGCCTGGTCGAAAAGGAACAGATCGCCAACGGTGCTATAGATACCTTTATCGCCTACCGGACCGTCGAGCACATTCGGAACTACCGAATAACGCCAGCTGTTACGATCGTGGCCGATCACATCAACCGGAATTTTGTCATAAGCCGCCTTTGAATAAACGGCAGTGTGACTCATGCCGGCCGGTTCAAAAACGTTCTTCTTCATATACTCCGCATAGCTCATGCCGCTCACCTTTTCGATGATAGCCCCCAGCACCATGAAGTTGGAGTTATTGTAAAGGAAACGTTTGTTTGGCTTGTTGAACGGAGCCGGTTTGTATTTTGCGATCAGGTCCATTGCTTCGGCATTGGTAATACCTTTCTTCTCGCTCCAATGATTCGCGCGGTACAGATCGTCGACAAAATAAACATAGTTCATCATGCCTGAACGGTGGGTCAATAGCAAACGGATAGTAACGCCCTGGTAGGGGAAATTCGGGAAAAACTCACGAACATCCTGATCGAGTTTAATTTTACCACGTTCCCATAACTGCATGATGGCAGTGGAGGTCATGGTTTTGGTAACTGATGCCAGCTGGAACTGCGAATTGATCTTCAGGCTGTCGCGGGTAAGGTGGTTAGCCCAGCCTAAGGCGTTCTCATAAACGATCTTCCCATGCTTTGCAACCAGAATATTGCCGTTGAAGGCGCTGTTGCGGTGCAGTTTATGGAAAAACTCGTCTATTCTTCTGTCTTCGTTCTTAGGGTTATATTTTAATAGTTCGGTCGGGTGGAAAGAAGTATGCGAGGGGGCAGATTCGCTGGTTTTTGAACTCGCATTATTGTTTCCGCAGGCCAGCAAAACCAATAAAGGGGTAGAAATAGGTATTAATTTTTTTATCACAGATCTCATTATACAAGCCGGGTATTTAACGTTTGCGAAAATTGGAAATTATCGCCCGGCACAGAATTAAAGTTTTAAACATTGTTGTGGTTTTAGTTGATAACCGGAAAAGCTGAACTTTATATCGAATCAAACGCTCCTAAGCAATTTTCTATTTTGGCTAAAGCCCCTATCTATTGGCCTGGTATCCGTTGACTGAAGTGAACGGCAATGAATTGATTGAAAATTGAACAAGTTTAATCGATTCACTATTTTGGCTAAAACATATTTCTATTTTCAGCTATACCGATAGCTATCGGAACAATCACTCCAACTAATACAACTAATACAACCACTCTAACCAATACAACCACTCCAACTCCCAAACCCCTGTCTTAAAAACTTCCTAACTCCTACCCCCGCATCAAATAAAACCCTAAATTTGCGCTGTAAAATACAAATACCATGAGTTTCAGAACCGAACACGATACTATGGGCGAGGTACAGGTACCTGCCGATAAATACTGGGGTGCACAAACCGAACGTTCACGTAATAACTTTAAAATTGGTCCGGAGGCATCGATGCCGAAGGAGATCATTAACGCTTTTGCGTACCTAAAAAAGGCGGCGGCCTACACCAATACCGACCTTGGCGTACTAAGTGCCGAAAAGCGCGACCTGATTGCTCAGGTTTGTGACGAGATACTGGAAGGTAAACTGGCATCCGAATTTCCTCTGGTGATCTGGCAAACGGGTTCGGGCACACAATCCAATATGAACGTAAATGAGGTGGTAGCTAACCGCTCTCACGTTCTGGCAGGTAATGTGCTGGGTGAAGGCAAAACCTTTATCCACCCAAATGACGACGTTAATAAATCGCAATCATCCAATGATACTTATCCTACTGCGATGCACATCGCAGCCTATAAGATCGTGATGGAAGTTACCATACCCGGCGTTGAGAAACTGCGTGATACCCTGAAAGCAAAATCAGAAGCCTTTAAAGATGTAGTGAAGATAGGCCGTACCCACCTGATGGACGCTACACCGCTTACCCTTGGTCAGGAATTTTCGGGTTATGTATCGCAACTGGACCATGGTATCAAAGCATTAAGAAATACACTTGATCACCTTTCCGAGCTGGCCCTTGGTGGTACTGCAGTTGGTACAGGTATCAATACCCCAAAAGGCTATGACGTTAAAGTTGCTGAATATATCGCCGAATTTACCGGTCTGCCTTTCCGTACTGCTGAAAATAAATTTGAAGCCCTGGCAGCACATGATGCTATCGTTGAAAGTCACGGTGCATTGAAACAGATCGCCGTGTCTTTAATGAAGATCGCTAATGATATCCGTATGCTGGCTTCGGGTCCGCGCTCGGGTATAGGTGAGATACATATTCCGGATAATGAACCGGGTTCTTCCATTATGCCGGGCAAGGTTAATCCAACGCAAAATGAAGCAGTTACCATGGTTGCCGCACAGGTAATGGGTAATGATGTAACCATTTCGATCGGTGGCTCTAACGGACATTACGAGCTGAACGTATTCAAGCCGGTAATGGCCGCTAATTTTTTGCAGTCGGCCAGATTGATCGGCGATGCCTGCGTATCTTTCAATGATCATTGTGCCGTTGGTATCGAACCTAATTATGCCGGTATTAAAAAGCACCTCGAAAATTCACTGATGCTGGTAACTGCGCTTAATCCGCATATCGGTTATGAGAATGCTGCCAAGATCGCTAAAACCGCTTTGAAACAAAACTCCTCGCTTCGCGAAGCAGCCATTGGTCTGGGCTTGCTCACCAACGAGCAATTCGATGCCTGGGTGAAGCCGGAAGACATGGTAGGTAGTTTAAAATAAAAGACAAACTCCAACCCCCTCTCTGCTGGTGAGGGGGTTACTTTATCTATCAAGATGCAAAAACCTTTCTCCTTTTACTTTTTCGCTTTCGCCTTGATTACGCTTTTAGCTTTCGGCCTGAATGCATGCACGCGCAATCCGGGTTTACAGGGCAAGGGCGAAGTAGCCTTGCAGGGCGAATGGGAGCAAGACTCGGTGCCAAAGGAAAAGTTACTGACAGAGTACTCTTTGTACCACATCAAATTCAGCTGCGACTCGTTTTTTTTTCAGATACGGAATTTCAGTAAGGTAAATAATGGTCCGGATACCTGTACCCGCTCGGGCCGTTGGACGGAATATGTAAAAGGCAACTACGAACAACGCAACGATACTTTGCATGTTAAAGGGCAATATTGTAATTCCGATTATAGCATTAAAGAACCGGGGGGCTGTTTCCAAACCGGTATATATGAAGAGTATTTTAAGGTAAAGAAAAATAGCGACTCACTGTTCGAATTTCAGGGTGCGTCGAGCCTTCAACCTATTAAAGCACGGCTTGTTAAACGCAGTACCTGTATTCCCAAACCACTATGAAAACCAATATCTTCAAAAAAATACTGTTGGGGCTGGTTATTATATATTTGCCCGTTCGTTCGATGGCCTGGGGCACCGAGGGTCACCGCATTGCCGGTTTAATTGCGGAAAGTTATTTAACGCCAAAAGCCCGTGCTGCCGTTAGCGGCATTTTAGGCAATACCAGCATCGCTATTGCGAGCAACTGGGCCGACTTTATCAAATCGGATCCAGCTTTCAATTACCTCTATAACTGGCATTTTATCGACTTCGATAAGCGTTATACCTTCCCCGAGCTTCAACTTTACCTGAAACAGGATACAGCTGTTGACGCCTATACCAAATTGAATTTCCTTGTCGCCGAATTGAAGAAAAAATCGATTTCAAATGATAAAAAACAACTTTACCTGCGCATGCTGATCCACATCATAGAAGATGTGCATCAGCCCATGCATACCGGCCATACGGGGGACAAAGGAGGAAATGATATCAAGGTAAACTGGATGAATAATCCTTCCAATCTGCATTCTATCTGGGATTCAGGACTGATCGAATTTCAGCAGTTAAGTTATACTGAATATGCTAAAACCATCAATCATACTACTGCAGCACAGCTAAAAGAATGGCAAAAGTCACCCATCAGCCAATGGCTTTTTGAGTCGAACCAAATTGCCGAAAAACTTTACTCCGAAGTAAGATCCGGCGACAATTTGAATGCCTATAAATACAACTACAATCATATTGACGTTGTCAACCGCCAGTTATTGAAAGCAGGTGTTCGTTTAGCCGGTGTGCTTAACGGGATTTTTGGTTGATTTTGTTGTTTTTAGTTGTATCAGTTATGCGTATTAGATAGTTGAACTGGTTGAAGTAGTTGTATTGGTTGTATTAGTTAGGCGTATTAAACAGTTGGAGTAGTTGTATTGGTTGAACTTGTCAATCCCATAAGTTAATCCCGGCACAATTATCCTGAAAACCAATACAACCAATAAAACCAATAAAACCAATACAACAAACAACAACTAACCACAACCAAAATGAAGATCCTCATGGTCTGCCTAGGAAACATCTGCCGATCGCCTTTGGCGGAGGGTATTATGCAGCATCTGGCTGACAAGGAAGGTTTAAACTGGCAGATAGATTCAGCAGGAACAGGAGGCTGGCATGTGGGTGAAGGACCAGATAGGCGATCGGTACGCGTAGCCCGGGAACATGGCATCGACATCAGCAGGCAGGTTTGCAGGCAATTCGGGAAACCTGACTTTGATCATTTCGATCATATTTTTGTGATGGACCGATATAACTTATCCGATGTACAGGCAATGGCACCTGATGCTAAAGCGGCATCAAAAGTTAAGTTATTACTGGGCACCCGGGAAGTACCGGATCCGTATTATGCAAACGATATGTTTGAACCGGTATTCCAGTTAATAGCGGAAGGCTGCAAAGACCTGATCAGTAAATTGGTTTAAGACGACAAGATTTTAGAGAGAAGCAGGTCTTTTCATACTGAAATAAGCGAGTTCTTCAGAATCCCTGACAAAATTTGGGAGGCGTGTTAAACCAGCATTTAACAACACTTTTTGCGAACCAATATTGGATAGGGTAGTAACTGCTACTATCTCTTTTGTATCGGTATAAGTAAAACCATAGCCAACCAAAATTTGGGCCATTTCGCTGGCTATACCTTTGCCCCAATATTTTTTGGCAAGGAGGTAACCGATCTCTACCTTTCCCTCTTCCTGATAAAAATTACGCAGCAGGCAGGTGCCTATATATTCTCCATCGCCATTATTAAATATACCCCAGCGACCAAGCACTTTACCGGCAGCGTAATCGGCGAGGGTAGCACGATATATCTCAAGATTTTCTTTGCGGCTTCTTTTAGGCAGATGAAGTATAACTTCCTCATCATCATATAATGCCATATAAGCATCCTCATCTCCGGGGACAAATTCACGGATCACAAAACGGGGCGTTTGAAAAAAGAGCGGCATCAACAAATGTAAACTATTTAGCCTGAAGGCTGAATTACAAGAATTCAAACTTTACGTGCAAATTACCAGGGGCAATGCTGGAAAATTAAAGCAGCAATAACTATCAGGGTCTTACTGCCCAGGCTAAGCCATCGGCGCCATTGATTGCAATATGGCCGCTAACGCTAAGCGACCTTAAATCAACCACAGCAACATAGTTATCTTCTGTACACCCAATAAAAGCACGTGAGCTATCATCATCAACCAAAATGCCTGCAGCACCATGTCCCGTACTGATGGTTTTTATCAGTTGCCTGCTGGCAGCATCAAAAATAAACAAGTCGCCGGTGCGGAGACTGGTAATCAATACCAATTTGCCATCAGGACTAAACTTAAGGCGGTTAGCACCCTCCACCTTAGCTTCAATACTTGCTGCCACTTTTTTGCCAGCAAGGTCGATGATGGTAATGACCCCATCATCAGCACCGGCGGTCCACAAAAACTTACCATCCGGCGAAACGTCAAAACCTTCAGAACCATTGCCAACGGGTATCAGGGTTTGAACCCATTGCTGGCGAGCGGGAGGCGTAAAGCCATTTGGAAATGGACGTGGTTTGATCAGGCTATCGCTTATGATACTTACTGATGCCGATGCTACGTTGGTGGTGTATACATTTTTGCCGTTAGGGCTAACATAAACCATGTGCGTACGGTCCTGTCCGGTCCCAAAACACCAGTCGAATTTGCCTGTTGCAGGGTCTAATCTGGCTACGGTTTTACTGCCTTCTACACTAAACCAAACCTTGCCACCCTGGAAATAAATACCATGCGGCCCCATAAAGGGTTTGGTGTCCAAAGCCGGCAAGGCCTTTTGCGCTACCAGGTCAATAACATCCAGCTCGTGTAAGCTTCCGCCACCATAGATGGTCACATAGGCCGTTTTGCCGTCTGTAGAAGCAATAACCTCATGCGGGTCGCTTCCAACTGGTACCTTCGCTAATACCTTGAACGTTGTCGGGTCTATAATGGCCAGAATATGGTCGCCTTTGGAAAGTGCCAGCAATGTTTTAGCCGGTAACGACTGCCCGTCACTTACATTTATAGCGAACGAAAAGATGGCTGAAAGCAGAAAATACGATAACAGCTTTAGCCCTCTATAATTGCTATCCGTTTTCATTTGAAAGGTAAATTAATCACGCTCTATCTGTCCCGAAACTACAAAGTTGCGCTTTCGGTCTTTCTTTCCTCGCAATCCAAATGCACCGTTACAACGTCGGAAAGGATCATACTTGAACTACCAACGCCGAAATCAAGCCGGTTAATTTTGAAGGTAGATTTAAATTCAACTGTATTACCCTTATCCGTATAACTAAATGGAATGTCCAATTGCCTGGTTTTGTCCTTAATGGTCAGCAAAAAAGTACCGATATAGTTGTCGCCACTTTTATGTTTCAGGGCTACAGATTTCAGTGTTATTTTAGGGTATTTAGCTACATCAAAAAAATCCTCGCTGCGCAGGTGTTCATGCTTGGTAGTATTATCCGTGTTGATCGTACCTACATCCACTGAAGCTTCCAGGGTACTTGCCGATAGGTTTGCCGCAACGAAATGGATCTTTGCAGTTAAGCCGCCAAGCGAACCCCCGGTATTGATACCCATGTTCTTGATCTCGAAGGTGATTGACGACTTTGCGACCGTACCCTGTGCATATACCGCTCCCACACCGGTACCAAGTACCAGTAACATGGTTATAAAAAAACGCTTCATTTTAATTTTCCCTAATCAAAATTACTTGCCTGATGGTGGAGTTCCGCCCGGAGGAGGAGGAGTACCCGGAGCACCTGGAGGCGGTGTACCCGGAGCACCCGGAGGGGGGGCACCAGGACCACCCGGAGGCGGACCACCCGGACCATGATGTTCTTCAGGAACTCTTACTTCCGGATGTGATTTACCGGCATGGCAGGTAAAGCAATTTACACCAGTTATTTTATATAAGCCCAGGCTATCTTTTTCACTTCCAAAAAACTTCTTATTGATCTGGCTTTCCATCTCAAACATTTCACGCGCTGCCTTTTTTTCAGGCTTGGCGTCGCTGGCGAAATCCATTTTTCCTGTTTCTGCATTACGCACATGACAGAAATTACAATGCACACCTAATGATGCCGACCATTCGTCCATCGTATGATCCAGCACACGATAAGGAATGTTTTTCGGGAATACCTTCAGGTTAACCAGTTTAGGTTCTTCCCGCTGTTGCTGCGGCAGAGAGGCTGCCACACTAACTGCAATAAGCGCAATGGCGCCAGCAGTTACCAGTAGTTGTTTCTTTAATTGCATTTTGTTTTTTTGATGATGGAATAAATATAAAAAATGATTCCTGTATTTTTTCTGAAGATCGACCCCGGCCCTATATTTATCGACAAAACGGAATTTTTAACCGATTGTTGTGTTAACACTATCACTTACCCTGCCCGGTTAATCGAGGTTTTTAATATCTAAACAAGTAAACCACTACAACTCCTGCAAGCAGTACAAGGATCAATGCGCTTCCAGCCAGTTTTGTCCTACGCCAACTTCCGCCAGAATAGGCACATCAGTTTTAATTGCATGTTTCATCAGTTCAGTTATGATCGGCTTTACCTTTTCTATCTCGTAATTGGGTACGTCAAAAACCAACTCATCATGTACCTGCATGGTCATTCTTGAATCGAGTTTGAGGGCCTTGAATTCGCGGTGAATATTGATCATCGCGATCTTGATCATATCGGCCGCTGATCCCTGAATAGGCGCGTTGATCGCATTTCGTTCGGCAAATCCGCGTACAGTAGCATTGGCCGAATTGATATCCCGTAAGTAACGCCTGCGGCCCATCAGCGTACATACATAGCCATTTTCACGGGCAAAATTCATCGTATCACTCATGTATTGTTTGATGCCGGGGTAGGTGGCAAAGTAATTTTCAATGATCTCTGCCGCTTCTTTCCTCGGTATGCCGAGGTTTTGTGATAAACCAAATGCCGACTGCCCATAAATGATACCAAAATTAACCGCCTTGGCATTACGGCGTTCATCGCTGGTTACTTCACTAAGTTGCTTGCCGTAAACCCGGGCAGCAGTAGCGGTATGGATATCCAGATTCTGGCGGAAAGCATCAAGCATATTAACATCCTTACTGATCTCGGCTATGATACGCAATTCTATCTGCGAATAATCCGCCGATAATATACTATGGTTGGCATCACGTGGAATAAAGGCTTTGCGCACTTCCCTTCCCCGCTCAGTTCGGATAGGTATATTCTGTAAATTAGGATTGGTTGAGCTTAATCGACCCGTAGCCGCTATTGCCTGGTTATAGGAAGTATGTACACGGCCAGTTTTAGGATTCACCATTTGAGGCAACGCATCAACATAGGTTGATTTTAGCTTTTGCAGTTGGCGGTAATCCAATATATCACGCACGATATCACTCTTTGCAGCGAGTGATAACAATACATCTTCCCCGGTTTGATACTGTCCGGTTTTTGTTTTCTTAGCCTTCGGGTCGAGCATCAGCTTTTCAAAAAGCACTTCACCCAGCTGCTTTGGCGAAGCGATATTAAAGCGTACACCAGCCTTATCATATACCGTACGTTCCAGTTTTGCGATATCAACTTCCAGGTCCTTTGAAAACTCTTTCAGGGTTGCTGTATCAATTTTTACGCCTTCGTATTCAATATCAGCAAGTACATAAACCAGAGGATTTTCTATCTCATTTACCAGCTTTTCAGCTTCAGCCTCAGCAAGTTTAGGTTCAAAAACACTGCGTAGCTGTAATGTTATATCAGCATCTTCGGCCGCGTAGTCCTTTACTTTTTCAATTTCCACGTCACGCATATTGCCCTGGCCTTTTCCTTTGGCGCCGATCAGTTCGGTGATAGATACTGGTTTGTACCCCAAATAATTTTCGGAAAGGATATCCATATTATGGCGGGTATCCGGGTCGAGGACGTAATGGGCCAGCATGGTATCAAATAATACGCCGGCTACCTGTACTCCGTACCATTTGAACACCAGGATATCATACTTGATATTCTGACCTGTCTTACCTATCGAAGGATTTTCCAGCACTGGTTTAAATTCGTTAACTATTGCCTGTGCCTCCTGCTGGTTTGAAGGGACCGGCACATACCAACCCTCATGTTCTTTTACCGAGAACGACAGGCCAACCAACTCACAATTATTAGCGTCTATGCCGGTTGTTTCTGTATCGAAACAAATACTTGATTGCTGTTGCAACAGACTGATCAATTCGGCACGTTTTTCTTTGGTATCAGCCAGGTAATAGTTATGCGGAACGTTATTGATATTTTTTGCAGCTACTTCATTTTCAGGTTCACTTATATCCCTCACTTCCAGATTCAAAACAGGGCGGGCATCGGCAACAGGCTGACCAAATAAATCCGTCTGAACACCTACAGAACGCGACTCCGTTACGCTGAAGTCTTCGCCAAATACACGCCTGCCCAGGGTACGGAATTCCAGCTCGGCAAATAAAGGTTCTAACAATTCGCGACTTGGAGGGGTAACTTCTAATCCGGCCTCATCCAATTCAACAGGTGCCTGCAGGTTGATGGTCGCCAGCTTTTTAGATAGCAAGCCTTGCTCAGCAAAAGCTTCTACATTCTCTTTTAATTTACCCTTTAACTCATGACTGTTGGCGATGATGTTCTCCATCGAGCCATATTGTTTAATGAGCAGCTTGGCGGTTTTTTCGCCAACACCCGGTATGCCGGGTATATTATCTACTGCATCTCCCCATAAACCCAATATATCGATCACCTGTAGTGGGTCTTTTACCTCCCATTTCTCCAATACCTCTTTCACACCCATTATTTCCACTTCATTGCCTTGCCGGCCCGGTTTATAAAGTTTGATGTTTTCAGAAACCAGCTGTGCAAAGTCTTTATCGGGTGTCATGCAAAACACTTCATATCCAACCCTTTCGGCTTTTTTAGCAAGGGTGCCGATAATATCATCAGCCTCAAAACCATCAGAGGTGATCAGCGGAATATTAAACCCTAAAACAATTCGGAAGATATAAGGAATAGCTTTAGCAAGGTCTTCGGGCATAGCCTCGCGATGTGCTTTATAAGCCTCAAAATCGGTATGACGTTCGGTTGGTGCTTCGGTATCAAAAACTACAGCCATGTGCGTTGGTTTCTCTTTTTTGAGCACATCCAGCAGGGTATTGGTAAAACCCAGCATAGCTGAGGTATTCAAGCCACCCGAAGTAAATCGTGGGGTTTTGCTCAGGGCAAAATGTGCGCGGTAAATTAGCGCCATGCCATCCAGTAGGAATAACTTTTTCATTGTTGATTTACACTAATTGCACGAATTTAATCAACACGAATTTCATGGATTATTTAAATGAATTGAGCCGAATTAAATGCCTGGGATACAATAGTACAAAATATCGGCTAAAAGGTATAATTCAATTGCTATCGTTGTAATCTCAACAAATTCGTGCTAATTCGCTCCTATTCGTGCAAATTCGTGTTGATTTTATTTAAAGCTGCATTCAGGCAAATGATCGTTCACCATACCGGTTGCCTGCATATGGGCATAACAAATAGTTGTGCCGAAGAATTTAAATCCGCGTTTTTTCATGTCCTTGCTTATAGCGTCAGATATTGGAGTGCTTACAATTGGCTGCTGCGGATAATTAACGATCGGCTTCCCAGCGGGCATAAAACTGTATAAGTATCGGTCGAACGAACCAAATTCTTTTTGAACTTCAATAAACTTTTGTGCATTGCTGATAGAGGAAACGATCTTGGCACGGTTACGGATTATACCCGTATCCTGCATCAGCCGCTCCACATCATCCTCTGTAAAAGCTGCAACCTGATGCACATCAAAATCAGCATAAGCTTTGCGATACCCTTCGCGGCGGCGTAATATGGTGATCCAGCTCAAACCCGCCTGAGCCGATTCAAGGACAAGGAACTCAAATAGTTTCTTATCATCATGTATTTCTTTGCCCCATTCTTCATCATGATATTTTATATATAGTTCGTCTTTGCCGGGCCAGGTACAGCGGGTTAAGTCTGGAGTCTTGAGTCTTGAGTCTGGAGCCATTTTGGGGTTATTTGAATTTATCCGGGTTGTTGATCATGTATATAAGTAACCTCGTTACTTCTTCGCTTTGCTGATTGAACCGATCAAATTGGTCTTTTTCAATATAATTACATGCCAATGAAACATCCAACCACGATTGTGTTTCACCATTCTCCATATCTGCATCCGTAAGTTTGCTTATAAAATGATTCGGATATCTCCTCTTTTTATAGGCTTCAGCTAAACTGGAACATACAGACCTTGAAGACCTTCTTATTTGATCTATAAGACTGTAAGTTTCTTCCTTCGGAAATCTCTTAGTTTCCCAGTATATCTCCATCGATAGGGCAAATGCCTTTTTATAAGCAATCAGGTCTCTAAATGAACTCATTTCTATAATGACTAAGGTTAAGTTAAAAAAGGATTTGACTCAGGACTTGAGACTCAGGACTCAGGACTCGAACACAACTCATCCCAATATTCCACTGCCCTACGGTAATGCGGGATCACAATGGACCCGCCAACCAGATTAGCGATCATAAAAATCTCGTTCATTTCCTCATTATTTACCCCAGCCTCGTGGCATTTGCCTAAATGATATTTGATGCAATCATCGCAGCGCAATACCATGGAGGCAACAAGGCCGAGCATTTCCTTGGTTTTTACATCAAGGGCGCCTTCGGCGTAGGTGGTGGTATCGAGCGCAAAAAATCGCTTGATATTGGTATTGGCCGATTCCATGATACGGTCGTTCATCCGGCTACGGTAAGCGTTAAAATCGTCTTCTAATTTTCCCATGAGGATTTGTTAATGAGTGAGTTAGTGAATGAGTGAGTTGTTTTATTGTTGAATTGCTGGATTGTTGTATTGCTAAAGCTACCAATGCCTAATGACCAATGCCCAACACCCAAAATTGCTAAATTATTTAGTTTTTATCAAAATGTTTTTTTACCTTTAGTATTCCAATCCAAAATTAATCTTTTAAGCATTCAACATAGTTATGGAAAGTTTAGCGCCAAATATTTTTACCAGGAACATACAGGAAACTATAGCAGTTTACACCTTGTTAGGATTTAAAGTGGCCATGTCGGTACCCGAGCAGGGAGATGAACTGGTTTGGGTGATGATGGTGAATGGCAGCGTGACGCTGATGTTTCAGACTATCGACAGCCTGGCAGATGAGTTGCCCGAGATCAGCCGCACTGACGGTGGTTCTTTGTTATTGTATATCAATATTAAAAATATCCGCGAGTTCTTTGAATCGGTGAAAGACAAGGTTAACGTGTTAAAGGGTCTGGAAAAAACCTTTTATGGCGCAACAGAATTTTCTATATTGGACAACAACAATTATGTACTCACATTTGCCGAAAACGAATGATCAACTTTAGGCGCGCCGACCATATTAACGTATGCGTTCCACCTGAAAGGCTGGAAGAAGCCCGGGCATTTTACACTGATATTATCGGTTTAAAACCTACCTACCGGCCGGAAGTTTTTCGCCAGCCTGGCTATTGGTTCGAAATTGGCGACATTGGCTTTCATATCGGTGTTGAACCCGGTTTGAAGGAAACAGGGCGACATACTGCTTTTGAAGTGGAAGATATCAAAGCGAGCCGCGAGCACCTGGAGAAACATGGCGTGCACACTTTTGAAGAAGAAGTGATCCCCGGCCGCGAACGTTTCTTTTATCTCGACCCATTTGGCAACAAGATGGAACTCCTGCAAATAAACAACACATGATTATAAGATTTTAAGGATCCCCGTTAACGCAACTACCCAACCAAAATATCTGGGCATCCTCTCTGATTCTTATTATCTAACCAAATTCATAAAATCCTAAAATCGTGTCTTAGCAAGTTTCGGGTTTTATCAACCACCCGATTAAAACTATATTCGTTTTATGAACCCAGCCCTAACCATCACAAAATACCGGATCACTTCGATCGACTTCCTGCGCGGCGCTATCATGATCATCATGGCGCTTGACCATGTGCGTGATTATTTATTTTTTGGCTCCTTTTATTTTGATCCGCTCGACTTATCAAAAACCAGCGTCATCTTATTTTTCACCCGCTGGATCACCCATTTCTGTGCACCGATATTTATGTTTCTTGCCGGTACATCTGCCTATTTGATGGGTCAGAAAAAGACCAAAAAGGAATTATCGTCTTTTCTGATCAAAAGGGGGCTCTGGCTGGTTTTTCTCGAAATGATCGTTGTAAATTTTGGTTGGAATTTCAATATTACCTTCCCGATGTTCTTTTTCATAACGATATGGGCGCTGGGCATTAGTATGATCGTTCTGGCAGGCTTGATCCATCTGCCTAAAAAATTGATCCTGGCTTTAAGTTTATTGATCATCTTCAGTCATAACCTTTTTGATAACGTACACATACCGGGCGCTGGCTTAAAAGCTTTTGGCTGGTCGCTGCTTCATTTCCAGCAGGTCTTTAACTGGCATGGCGAATTATTGCTGGTAGGTTATCCCCTCATCCCATTGGTAGCCGTGATGGCGCTGGGTTATTGCCTGGGTCAGGTCTTCTCTAATTCCTATAGTTCTGAACAACGGCGAAGCTTGTTGTTAAAACTTGGCGCCGCTGCCATTGCTTTGTTTATTGTGATCAGGTTTATCAATATTTATGGCGATCCGGTGCCCTGGGCAGCACAAAAAAATGGCTTTTTTACTTTCCTTTCGTTCATCAACTTTAACAAATATCCGCCCTCACTCGATTACCTGCTGGTAACACTCGGCACTGCGCTGCTATTCCTTGGCTTTGCCGAAAAATTGCAGAAAGGCGTTGTAAAAGTTGTTTCTGTTTATGGCAGGGTGCCCATGTTTTACTACCTGATCCATATCTATCTGATACACCTCATCGCAATTTTTGCTTCAGCATTTACGCCCGGGCAGGATTGGCACATCTGGTTTTTAAAACAACCAATCTGGTTCACCACCGATTTGAAAGGCTACGGGTTCTCATTGCCGGTAGCATATCTGGTTTGGATCGCAATAGTTGTTGGCCTATATCCGCTTTGCAAGCGCTACGATGCGTATAAGCAAAGCAATAAAAGCAAGTGGTGGTTAAGTTACCTATAACACGATTTTGGGATTTGATTGATAGGCAAGATTTCGGTTTTTTAGTAGTCTGAAGGCTGGTTTAAAATATGCCTACTGCGCTAATGCTTCGTCTAGTTGTTTATAAAGCAAGGTGATATCGGTTGGATAACCGGCTCTGGACAATTCATAGCTGCCATCTTTCCTGATAATAAACATTGTTGGAAATGCCCTGACTTTAAACTTTGCAAAGACATCGTCGGTTAATTTTTGGTTAGCCAGTAAATGTGTGCCTTCGATGTCAAAATAGGCGATCATTTTTTTCCACTGTTCTTCGTGACTCAGATCGTAATTGGCGATGTAAAGGTATTGAAGATCTTTACCGGCATATTTTTTACGGATAGCGGCGCTATTCTTTTCTATTTCCTCGCGGCATGGCCCGCACCAGGTACCCCACATGTCAACCAGCAACGTTTTGCCCTTCATCATGGCCAGTAACTCATCCATTGAGTTGATCGCGGCTCCGTTCCCGTTCAAAAAAACCATGTTGGTATTTAGAGTCCGCTTTTCCTTTTCGACAATAGCTTGAACCCATGCGCTGTATTTCGGTATATAGGCACTGTTTGGGTACTTTTCCTTGAAACGTTCAAATATCGCCGGGATATTAACCGGATTGGCATTATTCTTCGCGCTTTCCAGTAATAAATTATACAAGTATTCGGCCGTCTTTCCTGTAAAATACCGGTTAATGATTTTTTCCTGAACCAGGTTTTTTTTGTCGCTATTAAATATTTTCTTACCGTTGGTCGTATCCGTCCCGTACCAGTCTTTGTAAAAAGCTATAGGATGAAGGTAGTCTTCGTCCGAAAAATGTTCCATCTCCCGCTCCAAAAACGTAGAAATTAAGTTGGTATAATGATAGGAATTCAAAGCGTCGTCATTATTTAATTTAATCAGCGCAAAAAGACTATCATTCACTTTCTTCCATTTATCATAATTACGGTAATAGGCGTCGAATACATATAGCCTGTTGTCTTCTTTAAAGCTGTAGTACAGATCGCTGGCGAAATATTTTAAATTCAATTTCCAGTCTTCAATAAATTTTGCCGATGGTTGATATTGTTTGATGTATTCCGCCAGGTTATTTTCTTTAGTTTTTTGGGCAGCATTAATAATGTTTATGGCCCTATCGGGCAGGGTATCTCTATGGAAGCTATACGTTATATCAGACCCCAAAGCAATAAGCGGCTGGTTATTGATGCTACCTTTGCCCCTAACCTCTATACCAAAGCCGGGCTTGGCAAAATCAATATTCATAAAAATATTATCCCCAGGCTTCAGGTAAAATAAGTAATTGAAGCTGTGATGCACGCCGGGTTCCGGATCCAAAAAAAGTACACTTACAAATGTAGGCTGGTTTATTTTGAGCGTATGAATATTGGTATTGCTGTCAATTCCCGAAACAACATAAGTATCATTCCCGGGATCGCTGGGCAAATCAAAATACGTTTGGATCTTTTTAGTAGCGATGTGAATATGTAAACTGGCCGTTTGCCCAAAAACAATACATACCGGGGATATTACCAAAAGGAGCAGGGCAGTAATTTTTCTCATCAGGTTTGGTTTTGAGGTTTGGAAGGCTTAACCAGATAAATATAACGCTAAAATTGCAAATCTATTGCTAATTATAAAGCAGCGTTTTGGATGGGATATACAACTTGTTATAGGCATGATATATGACATCCTGGCTTTCCCAAAAATCCTGAAAATCGTGTCCTAAAATCCTGCCATCGTGTCCACTGGATTCCAGAACACTTTTTTAAAATCAACCACTTTATCATTTTCCACCTTAACGCCTTCCGATGCGAGTAGTTGTTCCATCAAATCGCCGCCGAAGTGGAATTTACCACTTAGGAGTCCGGCGCTATTTACAACCCGATGGGCAGGTACCGGTGGATCTGCCGTGCCGCAGGCTTGCATAGCATAGCCTACCATCCTTGCAGAGCCCTTTGTGCCCAGAAAATTGGCAATGGCGCCATAAGACGTAACCCTGCCCGGTGGTATCAGCCGCACCACCTGGTATACTTTATCGTAAAAGTTCAGATCGGGCATGTCTTAAACAAAAGAGAATTTAAGATAGTTGATATTCTTATTGTGCTGCAAATATTTCTTCTCGTAATAGGTTTTGATAGAAAGCACTTCATCGGCAAATTCAGAATGGTACAGATCTTCTGTTCTGATATGCAATCTCAAATTTAATTCGGCGATCTTTTCTGCAGTATAGGCATGCAGATCGTCATTATCTGTTTTCAGGTTAACGAAGCCTCCGGGCTTGAGTATCTGTTTATATTTTTCCAGGAATCGTGGGGAGGTCAGGCGCTTTTTCTCCCGGCTTAACTGGGGTTGCGGATCGGGGAAAGTGATCCAGATCTCATCTACTTCACCCGCCCCGAAGTAGTCGAGTATCGTTTCTATCTGTATCCTTAAAAATCCAACGTTGGGTACACTTTGTTCTATAGCATCCTTTGCACCGCGCCAGATACGATTGCCTTTATAATCAATTCCAATAAAGTTCTTTTCGGGAAACAGTTTGGCCAGGTTTACGGTGTATTCGCCTTTGCCGCAGGCCAGTTCGAGCACCAAAGGCTGTTCGTTTTTAAAAAAATCGAAGGCCCATTTACCACGATAAGGTATACCGGCATCAAGCTGCACAACGTTACTAAAAGTAGCAACTTCGGCAAAACGTCGTAATTTATCTTTTCCCACTTTTTAAAATAAGGAAGCAAAAATAGAATTTAATTGAGACAAGAAATGGAATTTAGCACCAAATGGCAATCAGGTTTATATTGAAAGCAGGTAATCGCCATGTAAAGCCACCTCCATTAATTACTGTGCATCGTAGTACAATGCTGCAGCCCCCAAAATACCGCTGTTTTGCAGAGCGGAAACATCAACCCGTATACGTTCAACAGACTTGCTGTACATAAAGGTCCTGATCTCCTGCCACATGGTCTCCTGAAAATAAGCGAAAGCTGATCGGACCGAGCCTCCCAATATGATCAGTTCAGGATCGATCGTATACATCACTTTCTTTATAGCATGTCCGATATGTGTTCCCAGTTCTGCATAAAGTTCAAGTGCACGCTGATCACCATTTTGCGCATCCTCAAAAACCTGAGTACCATCCAAACCATAAACGTTTTTGAAAAAAGAACCGCTGGCGTAATATTCTAATATATTATCGCGGTAATCAAGGCATCCAAATTCCCCCGCACCGCAATTATGCCCTGCAAAAAGTTTTTTATTGATGATCAGGCCAGCGCCCAAGCCGGTACCCAGCGTTAACCCCACCATGGCATCAACGCCTTTGCCTTTTCCAAAATGATACTCACCTACAGCAAAGCAGTTGGCATCATTATTTACAAAAGCCGGAATATGATAGCGCTCTTCCAGTAACTTTTTCAGTGGGACCTCGACCCAGGAAGGTATATACAATACATCATGTACGATTCCTTCCTTTACATCAACTACACTGGGTACACCGATACCTATAGCGACCACCTCAGGGCTGATCAGCTTATCCACCACCTGGTAAATATCATGCAATACCTCTTCTACCGAACCATTGCTATGTATCCGGGCAGCTTCGATATGCAATAACTCGCCGTCTATTACTACTGCACCCCGCACATTGGTTGCGCCGAGGTCTATCCCTATAACTTTGGTACTCATTAAACTTTGTCTTTTTTATTGAAAATAGTCTCGTTGGTGATGATTGGCTTAGCCCAGAAACCGATGCTTAACATATAGCCGAAGGTTAAATAAAGAAAGGTCATACCCATACGCAAGCCAATTAAATTACCTAAACCGCCGATTAGCACTTGTACCACAGCACCACCAAATATACCAGTAACCAAAATACCGGCAAATGAACCATGGTCCTCTTCAACAGAACTGAGCGCAAGCGAGAAAATGATAGGGTACATTACAGACATGAAGAAGCCTGTGATAGAAAACGCATATAATGAAACCTGTGCACTACCAAACAAGCCCAGTGTTAAGCAGATCATAGCAGGGATGGTAAACAGCACCAGCAATTTCCGGCTGTCCATTAATTTAAGGAGCACAAGCCCGATCAGTCCGCCAATGAGCATCAATCCCCAAAAATAAGCTACAGCATTGGCGCCTGTAGTTTGCGGATCAAAATGATGGTACTCAAACAAAAACTGCGACATCCAATAGGACACCCCCTGCTCGGTACCTACATAACAGAATAAGGCAATAAAATAAAGTACAACAACCGGCTTTTTAAACAAGTCGACGTGCGTTTTCCATGGTCCGGCTTTTTCGTCGTTTGCCAGTTCAACCCGCGGGAATTTGGATACCAGGATGATGACCAGCATCAACAACGCCATTACCGTAAAAAGCCAGTAAAGCGATATCCAGGTAAGGTCATGCGGCACTAAAGGTTGCAGCAATGAAAATACGCCCGAATGATTGCCTTTGTTAAGGTTAACTACCATGTAGGAATAAATCAGCGGACTCAAAAACGAGGCTCCGCCAAAGATCAATTGTGCTAATACGGATGTGAAGGCATAGTTCTCGGCACCGCCTGCAGTGCGCAATAATGGATTGATCACCACCTGCAGCATCGCCATGCCACAACCGATCAGAAATAGCGATAGAATTGCTGTCAGGTAATTAGGCTCGGCAGCCAACAATAGCGAGCCAAGAAAAGCAACCACAAAGGCTGCTACCATGATCTTTTTCTCGTTATATTTCTGTACCAGCATACTGGTAGGTATTGACATAACCCCATACGCAATAAAAAACGCGAACGGCAGGGCTCCTGCCAGCAGGTCGCTCAGCTTAAAATCTTTGATAAATTCGGGCGAAAGCGGGCCGATGACGTTGGTAAGGAAGGAGATCACGAAAAACGTAAGCAGGATCAATGCTACGATATAGTAATTGGGTTTGCTTTTCATGTATTTAATTTAGGGTTGCGAATGGCTAACTAATATCGCTAAAAATATCACATATCATAACTTCACCTATATCCATAGCAATATTTGATAGTATTATTCCCGATCTGCTGATTACCAGAAACTAAAAATGTTCATTTTATTACTTATACTTGATGATATAAACCTGCAATCAAATGGACCAATGGTACGAATCGCTGCATAGCGAAGGCTTGCTGAGCGATGCCTCGTATGAAAAAATTAAGCTGCATGAAAAAGCAGGGCTGTTTTCTGTCCATTGGGAAATTAAAACTTTGCTATATATCGGCGTACTGCTTCTTACCGCCGGCCTGGGTATATTGGTTTACAAAAACATTGATACCATAGGGCACCAATTTGTATTGTTGTTTATCGCCCTGCTCGTTTTAGGAAGTTTTACCTACTGCTTTAAGTACGCCCTGCCTTTTGATCGGGCAAAAGTAAAGGCACCAAATACCGCCTTCGATTATGTTTTATTACTGGGCACAATCAGCTTTCTCACCTTTACTGCATACCTGCAATACCAATACCAGGTGTTTGGCAGCAATTACGGCCTCGCTACTTTTATACCAATGGTGCTGCTGTTCTTAACTGCTTATTATTTCGACCATCTGGGTGTTTTGAGTATGGCTATTGCTAACCTGGCGCTCTGGATGGGGGTTTCTGTTACACCAAAAGAACTTTTACACAATTACGATTTTGATAGTGAGCATATTATTTATACTTACTTATTGTTGGGTGTTTTGTTATTAGTGCTGGCCTTTGTAAGTCAAAAATTTGATCTGAAGGCTCACTTTAAATTCAGCTATCAGCATTATGGCTTGCACGTTAGTTTTATAGCCTTGCTGGCCGGGTATTTTCATTTTTATAATTCAATTTTCGCAATGTTCTGGATTTTAGGTCTTGCCGGGCTCGCGTTAATTTTTTATGCCGATGCCTATCGTTCCAGATCATTTTACTTTCTATTGCTGGTTATCCTGTATAGTTATATCGCATTGAGCAGCCTTGCTATACGCATGGTGACCCAGGTCGAAAATGTCGGTGGACTGTACCTTGCGTTCCTTTACTTCCTTGGATCGGGGGCTGGCCTTATCGTATTGTTGATCAATCTAAACAGAAAACTAAAATCGGAATGATCGTTTTCAACAAAGAGTGGCTCCATAACCTGCGGATACAGGAGCAAGTCCAAAGCTATCGCGACAAAGGATATATCAATAACGATGAGTTTAAACTTGCGAGACAGCGTTATGCTGTGGGCTTTTATATGCCAAACCCTTTTGTCAGGGCTGGATTATTTCTTCTTACGCTGTTGATTGTTACCGTTGGCGATGGCTTATTATCGTTGATGGCTTCTGCGGGTAGTATGATCGCCTCGCCGGTATGGTCATTCTTCCTGGCTGTCATCAGCTATGCTGCCCTGGAAGCTATAATTCATTCGGAACAGCATTTCAGATCGGGCGTCGACGATGCTCTCGAGTTGATCGTTGCCTGTCAGTTTGCTACAGGATTTGGTATCATGCTGGCAAAAACCCAGGGGTACGACGGAAATACATTGCGGCTTACTTTTTCTATTTTCCTGTTTATTGTAACCTTGGTTTTAACCTTACGCTTTTTAAACCGATTGACAGCAGCAATTGCTGTAGCCTCCCTTTTCGCTGCTTTTTTCTTTGCCTGGAACGGCGTGACTACTTCTGGCTTGGCTACTGCCCCATTTCTGTTAATGATCCTCTCCGCTGTAACTTATCTTATAGCACTTCGCATTGGTAAAAAACCGGAGTTGGTGAACTACAAAGATTGTATCTCAATGATCGAAATAGTAAGCTTAGTGGTAATCTATGCTTCAGGCAATTACTATATTGTTCAAACGCTCGGTAATGTATTGGGACCAGATCATGACATTAACAAACCATTGCCATTAGGGGGCTTTTTCTGGTCATATACTATGCTGATGCCTCTGGTTTTTGTTTTTTATGGATTTAAAAGAAAAGACGCTATACGGTTGCGCATCGGACTGATCCTAATTGTGGCAGCAGTAGCTACTTTCAGAAACTACTATCATTTATTTCCTGCTGAAATCATGCTTACTTTAGCCGGCATATTCACAATCCTTGTTGCCTGGTTAACGATCAGGTATCTGGCTACGCCAAAAAATGGTTTTACCTATACCGAACCCGGTGAAAAGTTATTGCTGGATTACCTGCGCGTTGAATCGCTGATCACAGCGCAAAGTGTTGCCAATATGCCTTCTGCCCCAAAGCATGACGATTCGCGCTTTGGCGGGGGAGATTTTGGCGGTGGTGGTGCCTCAGAGAGTTTCTGATCAGATCAGTTTATCCGGTGTAACCGGTAGTTCGCGAATCCTCTTGCCCGTAGCATTATAGATAGCATTAACTACGGCCGGCGCAACGCCAATCGTAGCAATTTCGCCCATACCTTTGGCACCCATCGGGTTTAAGTAGGGGTCGGGTTTATTGACGAATAGTGCCTCCACTTGAGGTATGTCCGCCTGAACAGGGACGTGGTAATCGCCAAAATTATTGTTGACCAGACGCCCGTATCGGTGATCGATCAATGCTTCTTCCATCAAAGCCATTCCGATACCCATGATGGCGCCTCCTTTGATCTGGCTGGCCGCTGTTTTCGGGCTAACAATATGGCCTGCATCCGCAACCGAAACCGCTTTGTTCACTTTTACAACCCCGGTAACCGGATTCACCAAAACCTGAATAAAATGAACCGACCACGAATAAGCTGCATAGTTGCCCATTTCTGCGCCGCCTTTGGATACAGTAGTAACTTCCAGTTGCGGTAATTTATTGGCGTTAAGCAATTGCACGTAATCGTTGCTGTTAGCACCACCCTCCAAAGCTTTAAATTTTGTTTTGAGTTCGGTACACGCATCAAAAACTGCAGCGCCTACGGTAGATGTTACCTGCGAGCCGCCTTGCGTTGGCGAAGGTGGTAAGGACGAATCACCAAGAAATATTTTTACTTTTTCAACCGGTACGCCCAACACTTCTGCACCTATAGTGGCCATTGCTGTACCTGTTCCGGGACCTATATCGGTTACGGCTGTTTGCAGCACCAGTATACCATCTGCCTGAAGCCTTGCGGTTACGGTAGCATTGCTACGGTAAGCACCAAACATCCCTGCGCCCATGCCATAGCCCACCAGCCAGCCATCCTTAACCAATGTACCCGGTTGCTGGCGTCTTTCGCTCCATCCTATCCGGTCAGCGCCCAACTGGTAGGCTTCTTTTAAAAACTTACTTGAGTAGGGTTTACCACTTAATGGATCAGTATCTGCATGGTTGCGTAAGCGTAATTCAATGGGGTCGATATTCAGCGCATAAGAGAGCTCGTCCAATGCCGACTCCAGTGCCCAGGCCCCGGTGGCTTCGCCCGGTCCCCGCATGGGGGTAGGCGTGTTCACATTGAGTGAAACCACTTTATACTTTGTATTGACGTTAGGCGATGCGTACATCAGCTGGCTGATATTGACAACACCTTCGGTAAAGTCTTCATAAACCGAGGTTTGCCCGGTGGCTTCATGTGTAATGCCCTCCAATTTGCCATCGGAAGTAGCGCCTATCCCAATTTTTTGCCAGGTAAGGGGGCGATAACCAACGGATGTAAACATATCCGCTCTGCTCAGCACCAGTTTTACCGGTCGTTTTACCAATTTAGCTGCAGCTACCGCAGCAATCTCATGCGGCCAGGTGCGCAATGCTGCACCGAAAGCCCCACCAACAAAGGGTGCATTTACCTGCACATTTTCCGTAGGTATTTTAAAGGCATTGGCTATGTTTCGCTGGGTTGATTTAACACCCTGTGTTTTATCCCAGATGGTTAGTTTATTATCAGCATCCCAGCGGGCGATAATGGCATGCAATTCCATAGGGTTATGCACTTCGGTAGGTAATAGGTATTCCTGCTCAACTTTTACCGGGGCCGTTTTGTAGGCGTCTTCCTGCCCGCGCACATAATCTTTTCCTTTTGCTATGCCGTTTTGGAGGTTATTCTTCAGATCGGTCTGATGATCGTCTTTGTTATATTGAGCCTTAACCAGGGAGCCGGCAAATAGGGCACGCTCAAAAGTTTCTGCAACTACCAGGGCAATTGGCTGACCATTAAAATAGATCTTGTTATCTAAAAATATTTTTAAAGGACCTTTTGCAGGCTGATCAGGAGTATGGTATCCAGGAATTTCAGGACAATTCTGGTAGGTGATAACAGCAAGAACACCCGGCGCACGTTCAGCGGCACGGGTATCTAAAGACGTAATGGTTCCCTTAGCAATTGTGCTACCCACCAAAACGCCATAGGTAACACCCTTTACGCTATACTCAGCGGAATATTTAGCCGCACCGGTCACCTTCAACCTTCCGTCTACCCTGCTCGGACCAAGCTCAGGGTCCTTCACTTTTATCTTGCTTTCCATGGGATGTGAATATTAAATTCTAAACCCTAAAATCTATCACTAACTACAATATGACAAATGACAAATGACCGCACCTCACGCCACATGAGGCAAAGCCCCCAGCAACTTATCCGGAGTTATCGGCAGATCACGCACCCGGATCCCGGTCGCATTGTAAACTGCATTTGCTACCGCTCCTGCCATACCGATCAACGCTATCTCGCCCATTCCTTTGGCACCGATAGGGTTGATATTGGTATCCGCTTTATTCACAAATAATGCATTTATTTGGGGTATATCAGCATTAACCGGCACGTGGTAATCACCTAAATTTGCATTCATCAGGCGTCCGTATCGGTGATCGATGACGGCTTCTTCCATCAAAGCCATACCGATACCCATGATCGCTCCGCCAATGATCTGGCTGCGGGCGGTTTTAGGGCTGATGATACGTCCAGAATCGGCAACACAGGTAACCTTTTCCATTTTCACCACGCCGGTAACCGGGTGTACATGTACCACCACATAATGAACCGACCAGGAATACATGGCATATTTATCTACCTCGGTACCTGCTTTTGAATCGATCAAAACTTCAAGTTTTGGAAGCTTATTTTGCTTTAACAATTGGGCATAATCACTCGAATCGCCGAAAGCTTTAAATTTTTCTATCAGTTGCTTGCATGCCAGGAACACCGCAGAACCAACACTCGACATAATGGTTGAACCACCCTGCTGTGGTGCCGGAGGAAGCGATGAATCACCCATATCAAAGCGGATGTTTTCGGTAGCGATACCCAAAGTATCTGCTGCCAGCGCAACCATAGCAGTTGCCGTACCCGGACCAATATCACTTACAGCAGTTTGCAGGATAAGTTTACCACCATCTGTAAAAGTGGCCCTTACGGTTGCTGGTTCACGGTCGGCAACAAAAACGCCACCTGCCATACCATAGCCTACCAGCCAGCCATCTTTGGTAAGAGAACCGGGTTTCGAACTACGATTGCTCCAACCAATATCATCCGCACCCAATTTGTAGGCATCGCTCAAAAACTTGCCCGAAAATGGCTTACCGCTCTCCGGGTCAACATCGGTATAGTTACGCATGCGCAACTCGATAGGGTCAATATTGAGCTGATAGGATAATTCATCCAGTGCCGACTCCAAAGCAAAGCAACCGGTAGCATAGCCCGGGCCACGCATCCATACCGGCGAACCGATATCCAGCGAAGCTATTTTATTACTGGTAGCCACGTTGGCGCAGGCATAAAGCTGCCTACTCACATCTGCAGGCGCTTCGGCAAAATCTTCATAGGCCGAAGTTTGCCCAACTGCATGATGGTTGATACCTACCAACTTGCCATCAGCAGTAGCGCCAATAGCGATCTTCTGCCAGGTATGCGGACGGTAACCAACCGAGGTGAACATATCCGTGCGGCTCAATGCCAGTTTTACCGGGCGTTTAACAACTTTTGCACCTATCAGCGCAGCTATTTCGTGCGGCCAAACCTGCAGGGCGTTACCAAATGCACCACCAACAAAGCGGGAGTTTACCTGAACATTTTCGGTCGGTATCTTAAAGGTTAATGCAATATTGGTTTGCGTATCCTTTACGCCCTGGGTTTTATCCCATACCGTAATTTTATCTTCAGCATCCCAACGGGCAATGATGGCATGCATCTCCATGGGATTATGCACTTCACTTGGCAAGAGATATTCCTGTTCAACTTTCACAGGGGCCGAACGCCATGCATCCGGGTCTCCACGCTTATATTCATTATCGTCTTTTGGCGAAAAAGCTGCCTGTAAATTATCAGTCAGCCTGGTTTGATGTTCGCCATTATTATATTGCGCAGTAACCAATGAAGCAGCATACAAAGCTCTTTCAAATGTATTGGCGATGACCAGGGCGATCGGCTGACCGTTATATACTACCTTATTGTCGTAAAAGATCTTGATCTGCCCCTTGGGAGTATTGTTAGCAGATTGATAACCTGGCACCTTAGGGCTATTCAAATGGGTAATAACTGCCAATACACCGGGCGCACGTTCAGCACGCTTGATATCTATAGACTTTATTGTTCCTTTTGCAATCGTACTGCCAACAAGTACGCCATAAGTCAGACCTTTTACCTCATATTCAGCCGAATATTTGGCTGCACCTGTTACTTTTAAACGTCCGTCAACCCGGCTCATGCCGCCAGAAGAAGGAATGCTGTTGCTGCCAGTTCTCATACTAATCCGGATGCATGCTTTAATGCCTCGGTGATGGTTGCCGGAGCCAGTTTTAATTTAAAATCGTTACCGCCGTAGGTTTTGGCACCCTGTATTGCTATCTGCGCAGCGATATTGAAAGTCTCAGCAGATACAGGTTTGCCAATCAGTGCCTTTTCGGCTTCAACAAGTCGCCATGGTTTGTGTGCTACGCCTCCCATAGCCAACCTTGCATTTTTAATGGTATTGCCCTCTAATTCGAGCGCAGCTGCAACAGATACCAATGCAAAAGCATACGACTGGCGGTCGCGTATCTTCAGGTAATAACTATTTTTTGCAAAATTATTGTCGGGTATCTCAACGCCCAGAATCAACTCACCTGCGGCCAGGTTATTATCCAGATCCGGATGTTCGCCGGGTAAGCGGTGAAAATCGGCGAATGGGATACGGCGGGTACCCTTTTTGCTTTGTACGATCAATGTAGCATCTAAGGCTACCAATGCCACACACATGTCGCTGGGATGTACTGCAATACACTTATCGCTGGCACCAAAAATGGCATGCATACGATTATACCCACCTATTGCACCACAGCCCGAACCGGGTTCACGCTTATTGCAGGGCATCGTGGTATCGTAAAAATAGGCACAACGGGTTCGTTGCAGTATATTACCGCCAACGGTAGCCATGTTTCTAAGCTGCGGCGAGGCACCTGCCTTTAGCGCCATGGATAGCAAGGGCTGTTGGGCAACAACCAGTTTGTTTTCGGAAACAACACTATTCAAAGCAAGGGCTCCTATATGCAAACCGCCTTTAACAGGCGCAATGTTTTTTAAAGGCAAATGATTGATATCGATCAGCTTGTCGGGTGCCGTAACACCACGTTTCATCAGGTCAACCAGATTGGTGCCACCGGCTATGATCTTTGCGCCCGGCTTATTGATGGCATCGATCACTGCTTGCTGGGTTGCAGGACGACTGTATTGAAACTGCTTCATACCGGCTGTCCTCCTTCTTTCACTTCCTGTATAGCATTAACTATATTAGGATAAGCTCCGCAACGGCAAATATTTCCGCTCATGTACTCACGTATTTCATGTTCAGAGTTCGCATGACCCTCGCGTATGCAGGCTACTGCCGACATGATCTGTCCGGGTGTACAATATCCGCACTGGAATCCATCATGTTTGATAAAAGCCTCCTGCATAGGATGCAACTGATCGCCTTTGGCAAGGCCTTCGATAGTTGTTACCTTTTTACCACTAACCAACACCCCTAATGTCAGGCATGAATTTACCCGATGCCCGTCAACATGTACGGTACAAGCTCCGCATTGTCCGTGATCACAACCCTTTTTGGTACCTGTCAGTTCAAGTTGTTCGCGCAGTAAGTCTAGCAGTGTTACCCGAGGCTCAATGGATAGCTGATGTTTAACCCCATTCACTTCGAGGCTTACCGGTACCTTTTCGTACAAGTCGGCGATCTTTTCATCGAAGCCTTTTTGCGCAGCCGACACCAAAGGCGCGGGCGTTAAAGCGATAGCGGTTAATAAGCCCGAATGCTTCAGGAAATCCCGGCGGGAGGATTCCAGGAAATTATCATCATGAGCAGGTTCTTCGGAAGGGTTTTTTGATTTCATAGGACCTGAGTTTAATGCGCTAATTTAATCAATCTGCACGCTAAAAAACAAGCACCCTGAACAATGTAAATGGCTTTTGTAGTATAAAATTTACGAAACGAAGCTATTTATTTGATGGTATCAGTCACTTCATACCGATCTACCGATTCATAGGAGTTGGGAAGCTTATTGAATACCGAATAAAAAACATATTTATTGCCCTTGTTAATACCAGGCAGTGCTGTTGCCAAAGCCTTTCGGACCTGTAGATTTTCCTTCAACAATCCCGCAGTATTGGTCAACCTGATATTTGAACGATAAAATACCTGCGGGAAAACACCTTCGGGAGTAGTATGGATTTGCAAATTGATGATCTGCGGCTTAGTTGCTACATTGATGGTATATGGGAAACGATACTTGCGGTTTGCAGCATTTAATACTTTAGCGTAAAACTCATTGATCTGCTTCTCTTCCGGATAAACCCAGCTGATATAAGGTAGCGCCGTAGTTCGGGCTTCAGCCATCAAGTTTACAGCGTTAACAAGGTAACCTTTGGCATAATCATCCTTTGCCTGTTTAAAAAGCTCTGGCGCGGTTTTACCGTTAATGCTATAAGGATCAATTTCCAGGTCTGTCAGTTTCCACCCATAATCCAGTTTCTTGTACACCAATGTTACCAGTTGTCCATTAGCTATTCCCTTCTGCCCGAAAAATGCCAGGTAGGTTTCGGGTTGGTCGATATTTACTCCGATCTTATGGTTATTGATATCCTTATTATTTATCTTAAGTGTGTCTTTCCCGGGTTTACGTTTTACCAGGTAATATTCTTCCTGCAAGGTAAAATCGCCCTCTTTCATATGGTTGCTTACTACTTCAATATCTTTGAGGTTACTGTTATTATCAATCATTTCTTTCGACAAAAGGCCCGACAACTGCTTCTTGCTATTAGCTTTTAATCCTTCAAACAATTGCTTGTTCAGGTCGTGAAAATTACTGGCCTGGCTTGCCGGGATCTTATCATTGGCATAGGTGCCTGGCTTAACCGGCGAGTGGCAGCCAGTGAAAATAGCGATGAAAATGAGGCAAACCGGTAAGTTTTTAAGAAGTAAAGGCAGGTTCATATAAAGGTGATAAAGGTTATTGATTGTTGCAGTTACGATAATACGGGTTTTATTGGCAATGCCCAAAATTTACCGGCTCATTTTACCGCTGTCCCGTAAAATTTCAGGCCCATAATGCCGGTCATGATCAGCAGCATGAACAAGATCTCGAGCCCGGCGATCTTTTCCTTCAGGATAAAAACCTCCACCAGTTTGATCAATACCAGGGTCATTGCGGTCCACACGGCATAGGCCGTGGCTGTTGAAACCTGTTTAATAGCCATCGAAAAAAATACGATATTTCCGATACCGAAAAGGATATAACCCAGGAAAGGCAGCAGGATAGGCAGCCCCTCGGAAACCTTATAAAAGTTCGTGAAGCGCAGTGTTTTTAATTCAGCAAAGCGCATGTATTTTAAAGAGAAAGTCCAGACCGACTCAAAAATTGCTGCGATAAAAAGGTAAATCCAGGCCAATAGCTAAAGGGATTAAATTAAAATCAATCGCAAGATATATAATTTTCTTCTGGCTGAAGTTCATTACCAGGCTGATCGACTTTAGTTTTTTTCTTGCTGAAACTTTTACGCAGATATTTCCACTGGCCTATCATCCATTCCAGCAGACGCGGACGCAGGGTATAATACCAGGTAAACCAACGATATTTCAACAGTTTCTGCTCGTCAAAACGTTTGACCGAAAAAGCATGCTGCAGGAAATAATCCTTTGGATAATCGTAGTACAAACCCCAATTCTCGCGCAGATCGCCGGGTTTATTCTCTGGAAAATATACCGTGCCGAACATATAATCCCACATCGAAAATTTGGTCGCAAAATTGGCATGAAATACTTCGCGGTAATTGGCATGGTGCCAAAGATGCAACTCGGGGCTATTCAAAAAATATTTAAGCTTTCCGAACTTAACATTCACGTTGGCATGGATGAACATCCCAAACATAGCATCCAGCAAGGCTTTGATCGGTACGATGATCTCGGGGTTAGGACTCAGGATAATGATAGGCGCAAATTCTATCGTTTGATTGATGATGATCTCTACGATGTGCGAACGCGAGCCTGCCAGAAAATCAACTTCCTTGCCCGAATGGTGAGCTTCATGCGTTCGCCAAAAAAACTTATTGGCGTGCTGGAAGCGATGAAAGAGGTAGATGTAAAGGTCGTGGGTGAAAAGAAAAAACAGCACCTGTTCGGTGATCGTCCAGTTCCTGAACCATTGCAGCCCACTAACATCTACATGGTGCTGTATGGGCGCAATGATAAAATCAAAGATCAGAATTTTTAAAAAGTAACTCTGGATGATGGTATACCAAACCAGATCAACCCAAAAACCATCCCTGAAAAAAGGCAAACCTTTACGATAGGGCGAGATCCGTTCCCAGGCAATTATGAATGCAATCCAGGAGAACAGGATGATGGTTGTTATGGTTACTAATTTCGATTGATCCATTTTTTGTTAGTCTGGAGTCTTAAGTCCTGAGCCTTGAGTCGCTCCCGTTATTTGTATAAATTGACCGGCAAATTTACTGTAGACACTGCCAAAAAGAGCCACAAGGTTGCGCCACGATAGTTTTTTGACAATACCCTGATCCGACTAAAGACTCAGTACTCAAGACTTAAGACTTATACTCCGGGCTGATATTAACCCGCAGCCTTTTCATTGGACCAAGTTCCGACTCGTAAACTTTTTTGATACCATCACCTGCGGCGATCTCTACATCGCGGATATCCCGTACCAGGCGTGCCAGACCCTGCGGTTCAACAGAAGCGGCATGGTCAGAACCCCACATGGCCCTATCAAGGGTAAAGTGCCTTTCAACAAAAGTAGCACCCAGGGTTACTGCCGCAACCGTTGTAGCCAAACCGGTTTCGTGACCTGAGTAACCAATTGGCACGCCAGGATATTTTTTGCCCAGTGTATTGATCATGCGCAGGTTCAGTTCTTCCGGCTTGCAAGGGTAGGCAGAAGTTGAATGGGCAATGAACAAAGGATATTCTGGATCGAATTTCTTAACCAGATCAACAGCATCTTCGATCTCTTTATAGGTCGACATACCAGTTGAAAGCATCAGAGGTTTTCCGGTAAACAATATACGTTTGATCAAAGGGAAGTCGGTAAGCGAAGCTGATGCTAACTTATACAAAGGCGTATCAAACTGTTCCATAAAGTTTACAGCTTCCACATCCCAGGTTGATACGAACCAGTCTATACCGAGCTCGCGGCAATACTGGTCGATAGCAGCATATTCTACCACGCCAAATTCGGTTTTACGCTTATAGTCGATATAGCTCATACGACCCCATGGGGTATCACGCATAATTTCCCATTGGTCTTTAGGTACGCAGATCTCTGGTGTACGTTTCTGAAATTTCACAGCACTTGCTTTAGCAGCCACCGCCTCGTCGATCAACTTTTTAGCGATCTCGAGTGATCCATTATGGTTGATGCCTATCTCGGCGATGATATAACAAGGCTCACCGGGCCCAATGCGCTGTCCGCTGCTTAGTTTATAGGTTTTGCTGATCGATTGAAACTGCGATTCTTTACGATTGGCATCGATCAATAATTCAGCCAGCTCGCGGAATGCACCTTCGCCACCTTTTGCCTGGCAAACATAGTCTACTTGTTCTTTTACGAAAGAAAGTGCATCTGCCGGTGCAGCAGTAAAGCCTACCAGTTCCATGACCTGCTGGTCATTACAATCGTCGCCGATATAGGCTACTTCACTTGCATTTAGTTTCAATCGTTCCAAAATATCTTTCAGGATCGCAGGTTTGTCTTTTGCGCCCAAATGAAGCTCGGTAACTTTAAGTTTTTCGGCTCTTTTGGCAACTGATGGCGATAATTCTCCGGTAATGATACCGGTATCGATTCCCGCCAGATTGCGCAAACGTTCCACGGCCATGCCATCGCGAATATTAAATTTTTTAAGTTCTTCACCCGATGCACCGTAATACACACCTGCATCAGTTAATACACCGTCGCAATCCGTAAGCACCAACTTGATGCCCGATAGTTTTTGCAATAACTGTGTTCCCATATACCCTGTTTTTTTAATTGGTTTTAAATTGCTGTCCAACCGCCATCCACTACCAGGTTGGCGCCTGTCATGTACGCTGATGCTTCGCTGGCCAAAAATATCAGTGCTCCCTGGTAGTCGGAAGCCTGTGCCATGCGCCCCAGCAATGTTTTTGCTGAATAATTTTGTATAAAAAATTCGTCCTGGCTGTTTTCTACACCGCCCGGAGAAAGTGTGTTTACCCTAACTCCTTTATTCCCCCAATAGGCAGCAAGAAAGCGTGTAAAGTTGATCACAGCGCCTTTGGTGACCGGGTAAACTGCTGATTTGAAAAAAGTTTGGTTGCCGTCTTTGTCGCGATAAATGCTTTGATCAGGACCAACGATACCGTAGGTTGAAGCCAGATTAATGATGCTTCCGCTACCTTTTTCTGCCATTACGGTACCAAACACCTGCGACGCCAGAAAAACCCCGGTAACATTTACATCCAATGATTTGCGGAACGAACTCAAAGGGTAATGTTCAAATGCCGATTGTTCTTTGGCCAGCTCCGGGTTTTCGAACATGTCATTGATGGCGGCGTTATTAACTAAAATATCAATAGAACCATATTTGGCCAATATTTTATCACGGGCAACTTTGAGCGATGCTTCATCGGTTACGTCAACTGCAACGCCTAAATGTTTGTTGCCTAAGCTCGCAGCAAACGCTGTACAGGCGGCTTCATTGATATCGGCAACCACTACGTTGGCACCAGCCTGAGCCAACGCCTCGCAATGTTTCCTGCCAATCAGCCCCACGGCGCCGGTTACGATCGCTGTTTTATTGTCTAACGAAAACAGGTTCATCAGGCGGTCTTCGGTTTGATATTGTAATTGCTCACTTTACGGAAAACAGCTTCCAGTACTTCCCCTTTAAGGTATTGTTTCACATTGCCGCTTTCAATAGCTTCTTTTACTATCGGTAATACTTCGCGGTAAACCGATAGGGTATAGGCAATATCCTCATCACTATGGCTGAAGCACATATTGTGGAAACCTGCCCAAAGCACGCCGCGTTTGATCATTTCCTGTTGTAACAGCGCTTTTACTTCCAGTCCGTTTCCGGCTTCGGGAGTAAAGGTCACCATGGAGCGGCAATTGTATCCTATACAACGGGTATAGATATCAGTACCGGTTTCTATGGCGATCTGGTTGTAGCCATCTTTCATCAAAGCGCCTTTTTCATCCAGGTATTTCGGCACATTTTTATCCCGAAGTTCGTTGATGGTAGCTACCGTAGCTGCCAGCGATAAAGCCTCGCCACCAAAAGTAGTATAGCTAAATACGGTTGAATTGAGCGCTTCCATCACATCGGCTCTGCCGGTGAGGAATGCGATTGGCATACCATTGGCACATGCTTTTGAATATACTGCCAGATCGGGCTTTACATCGAAATATTCCTGCGCACCACCCAGGGCTATGCGGAAGCCGGTCCACATCTCATCAAATATGAGTAGCGTACCGTTTTCGCGGCAAACTTCGGCCAGTTGTTTCAGAAAGCCGGGTTTTGGTGCTTCAAAAATAAATGGCTCGAGGATCAAAGCAGCAACAGTATCATCCAGTGCCGCTTTAATAGCGTCGATATCATTATACTCGAAAGTGTAGGTCATGTTTTGGATCGCCTCAGGAATACCAGCATTACGACTGGTGATACCAATATACCAATCGTGCCAGCCATGGTAACCACAGCAAAATATTTTATCGCGACCGGTAAAGGCACGTGATACACGTATAGCTGCCGAGCATACGTCGGCACCTGTTTTAGCTATTTTAACTGCTTCGGCATTCGGGATGATCTCTTGCAGCATTTCAGACACAACTACTTCCAGCGGATGCATCAGCGAAAAGGTGATGCCATCTTCCAGTTGTTTTTTGATCGCTTCGTCAACTGCCGGATAACAATACCCTAAAGAAATTGGGCCGATAGCGGCATTGAAATCGATATATTCATTACCATCCACATCCCAAACGTGCGAACCTTTGGCCCGTTGCAGGTATTTTGGCGCAACCCCTTTTGTAAATTGACCCGGGCCTTTCGCCAGAGTTTGGGTAACCGGTTTCTGCACTTTAAGTGCGCGGGCGTACCACTCGTCTGATATGGTGATATCAGGGTAGTTATCGTTAAATTTTACGGTGTTTGGCATTTTAATCAATAATTATTCAGAA
>Ga0164297_10000877_pt1 | contig 34546 bp, 26 predicted proteins | sample GEODES058metaG_FD_113539 | JGI IMG/M metagenome (GOLD analysis project Ga0164297, IMG submission 113539) | Dystrophic lake water microbial communities from Trout Bog Lake, Wisconsin, USA - GEODES058 metaG | ecosystem: Environmental > Aquatic > Freshwater > Lake | place: USA: Trout Bog Lake... | reverse complement strand
TTAACGACTTCTATCCCCTGCTCAACTGAGTCCACTAAAACTATTGCAGATTGCGGGCCATTGAGCGCTTGGATAATTCTTTCGCTATGACGTGTAGCAGCAGCACGAATTTCTAATTCAGATCTCACGTGCGCGGCAAGTGTTTCGCTGGTGGTCACCAAGACAGCGGATGCGTAAATATCGTGCTCAGCCTGGCTAATCAGATCGGCGGCTACTTCCCCGGCATTGGCACTATCGTCCGCCAAGATCCCAATCTCTGTAGGTCCTGCTTCAGAGTCAATGGCAATTAAGCCACGGAGCGCGCGCTTAGCCGCAGCAACATAAATGTTTCCAGGACCGGTCACCATATCAACGGGATCACAGAGGTCATGGATGCCGTAGCCAAACATTGCTACTGCCTGCGCTCCCCCAACTGCATAGACCTCATCAATCCCAAGTAACGCACAAGTAGCCAGAATGGTGGGGTGCGGCAAGCCACCAAACTCTTTTTGAGGTGGTGATGCGACCGCGATACTCGGAACTTTCGCAATTTGCGCAGGAATCACATTCATCATCACTGAGCTCGGATAAACAGCCTTGCCGCCTGGAACATAGAGGCCAACTCGGTCAACGGGTAACCACCGTTGGCTTACAGTTCCGCCATCAACCACGCTTACCTTCACATCCGTGCGCGCTTGCGCCTTGTGAAAGCGCCTGATCCGGGCAATCGACACCTCAAGTGCGGTACGAACGTTGGGATCTAAATCTGTGAGCGCCGACGCGATGGCCTCGGTCGGTACCTTGATGTGCGGTGGTCGAATCCCATCAAACTCGTAGCTCAACTCTCGCAAAGTTTCTTCAGTGCCATTAGCAACGCGGTCCAGGATCGGCTCAATAAGCGTCATGGCCTTTGTGACATCTAATGTCGCCCGCGGAACGACTCGCTTATATTGCGCACGGGTTAAAACCTGACCACGAAGGTCTATCGTCGCAATATCGGAACCCTTACCCACGGCCATATTCTAAAGCGAAGGCATGTGCGCCGTTCACCAATTAAAAGACCGGAAAATCAAGAGACTAAGCAGTCCGGACCCAACACCGACTTCAAATCTGCGCTGAGGCTTGGTGACGCGGTGACGCGAAGCCCATCATCAATCTTCATCACCAATCCTTTTGCGCCATCCTCGAGCCTCAAGTGGACCTCTCTCGAGCCAGGGTGGGAGCGCAAAATCTCCTTCATGCGATCTACGAGTGGTGCGGTAACCCTGGAAGCATCCATTGAAATCACAAGCGGCCCAGTCGGAGTTCCAGAGACATCCGGAATAGTCATATCCAGTGCGGTAATCCGCGGAGCCTCTTCTCGCTTATCAATGCGTCCACGAACAACAATGACTTTATCTTCAACGAGGTTCATGGCATGTGTTTGATAGGCGCCAGAGAAGAAGAGGACGTCGACCGCTCCCTCAAGGTCCTCGATGGAGACAATCGCCCAAGCATTGCCCTGCTTTGAAACTTTGCGTTGCACTTGGGTAATCAAGCCACCAATATTGACGACCTGGTCGTGGCCAACCGAATCTTCCGCAATTTGTGAGATCGGCATATCGACCGCGGATCTGAGTACATGCTCGATTCCTAGTAACGGATGATCCGAGACATAAAGACCGAGCATCTCTCTCTCATAGCTAAGGAGCAGGGTCTTATCCCATTCATCGCTCGGAATATCCAACTCAACTTTTGTTATGGTGTCACCACCAGTTCCACCATGGGATTCCATTGAACCAAAGAGATCAAATTGCCCAATTGCCTCAGCGCGCTTAATCTCATTGACTGAATCAATTGCTTCGAGATAAACCATCATGAGGCCACGGCGAGGAGACCCGAGTGAATCAAACGCGCCAGCTTTAATGAGTGATTCAATAGTTTTCTTGTTACATACTTGTTGATCGACCTTCGTGAGGAAATCGCCGAAACTAGTGAACCGTCCCTTTGCTTGGCGATTGGCAACGATTGATGAAACGACGTTCTCCCCGACATTTCGAATCGCAGTTAACCCAAAACGAATATCAGCTCCGAGTGGCGTGTAGTCGGATGAAGATTCATTGACATCTGGAGGCAAGACTTGAATACCCATACGACGACATTCATTGAGATAGAGCGCGCTCTTGTCCTTATCGTCGCGGACGCTGGTAAGTAGCGCAGCCATATATTCAGTCGGGAAATTAGCTTTGAGGTATGCCGTCCAGTATGAAACCAAACCATATCCAGCAGAATGCGCCCGGTTAAATGCGTAATCAGAGAACGGAATCAAGGTATCCCAAAGTTTCTTGATGGCAGATTTTCCAAATCCGCCGGCGACCATTCCTGCTTCGAAATTCACATACTCTTTATCAAGGATCTCTTTATTCTTCTTACCCATCGCCTTGCGCAATAGATCTGCGCGTCCGAGAGAGAAGCCGGCCACTTTCTGCGCAATCGCCATCACCTGCTCCTGGTAAACGATCAAGCCATATGTATCACCAAGAATTTCGGCGAGTGGCTCCGAGAGCTCTTCGTGGATCGGTTCAACGGGCTTTCTACCATTCTTGCGGTCGGCATAATCTGTATGTGCGTTCACTCCCATTGGACCCGGGCGGTAGAGCGCTATAACAGCCGAGATATCTTCGAATGAGTCTGGGGCCATCTGCCTGAGCAGCGCGCGCATGGGACCACCATCAAGCTGGAATACGCCTAGGGTTTCACCTTTGCCGAGCAAGTCAAAGGTCTTTGGATCATCGAGGGTGAGCGTCGCAAGATCAACATCGATATTTTGATTTCGTTTGATGTTGAGCAAGCAATCATCAAGGACCGAAAGGTTTCGAAGTCCTAGGAAGTCCATCTTCAAAAGCCCAGTCGCCTCACAAGCGCCCATATCGAACTGTGTGATGATCGCGCCATCTGATTCACGGCGATGAATTGGAATTACATCAAGGAGAGGTTCCTTACTGAGAATCACACCCGCGGCATGTACACCCCATTGGCGTTTAAGGCCCTCAAGTCCCCTTGCGGTATCGACAATCCGTTTGGCATCGGGATCGGTTTCGTATAGCGATCGAAATTCTCCGGCCTCGCCATAGCGCTCGTTCTTTGTATCAAATACGCCAGAGAGCGTGATGTCCTTGCCCATGATTGTCGGAGGTAGCGCCTTCGTGATCTTGTCACCGATGGCATATGGATAACCAAGCACGCGAGTTGCATCTTTGAGAGCTTGCTTTGATTTGATATTGCTATAGGTAATGATCTGCGCAACGCGATCCTCACCATATTTATTCGTAGCGTAAGCGATCATCTCTGAGCGACGACGTTCATCGAAATCCAAATCAATATCTGGCATTGAGATACGTTCTGGATTGAGGAAACGCTCGAACAAGAGACCGTGCTTAATCGGATCAAGCGCTGTAATTCCGAGTGCATATGAAACAAGTGAGCCAGCGGCAGAACCACGTCCAGGTCCGACGCGAATTCCTACCTCACGGGCGTGTGAACAGAGGTCGGCAACAACCAAGAAGTAACCGGGGAACCCCATCTTGATCATCACATCGAGTTCGTAATTTAAGCGCTCTTGATACTCCGCCGGAATCGTGCCACCCATGCGCTCTGCCAAACCTTGATTCGCCAACTTCGTCAACCAGGTGACTTCGCTCTCCCCCGCCGGGACATCAAATTGTGGAAGGAGATTGTCGCCTTCTCGAAGCGTCACATTGCATCTTTCGGCAATCCAAAGCGTGTTATCGCACGCCTCCGGATGATCGCCAAAGAGTGCACGCATTTCCTGAGCGCTTTTAAGATAGAACTGATCGTTCTCAAATTTGAACCGCTTGGGGTCAGCCATCGTTGATCCGGATTGCACACAGAGCAACGCTTCATGCGCCCCGGCATCCTCATTGTGTGTGTAGTGCAAATCGTTGGTTGCAAGTAACGGCAACTTCAATTCTTTTGCAAGTTTTAATAGATCACTCATGGATCGACGTTCAACATTGATGCCGTGATCCATAATTTCTACAAAGAAATTCTCTGCGCCAAAAATATCGCGCAGCTCGCTCGCGGCTGAGAGTGCATCTTTGTACGCGCCCATACGTAGCTTCGTTTGGATTTCTCCGCCGGCGCATCCGGTGGTGCCGATCAATCCCTTTGCATACTTCGACAAAAGCTCGCGATCCATCCGAGGCTTGTAATAAAAACCTTCAAGAGAGGCCAATGAAGAGAGTTTGAATAAGTTGGTGAGCCCATCATTGTTTTCGGCGAGCAGGGTCATATGGGTGTAGGCACCACCACCGGAGACATCGTCCTCGCCGCCCTCGGCCCATTTGACGCGGCGTTTATCGAAACGGCTTTCAGGAGCGACATACGCTTCGATGCCAATAATCGGCTTTACGCCAGCTTTCTTCGCCTGCTTATTAAACTCGAATGCGCCAAAGACATTTCCGTGATCGGTAATTGCAATCGCCGGCATCTCTTGCCGGGCAACCTCCTTGATGAGCTCATCTACCCGCGCCGCACCATCGAGCATCGAGTACTCGGTATGGACGTGGAGGTGGACGAAACTAGGATCTTGGGGCACGAATAGGGAGATTACTACTGGGATTAAATTTGATCACTAATTTGGGCAAGGTGAGCCAATGAGCGTGTCAGGTCGTGTGGATAATCACACTTGAATGCCATCATCTCCCCGGTTATTGGGTGAATGAACTTGAGTTCCCGAGCATGTAGCCACGGACGATGGATGTCGAGTTTGTCTGCAATTGTGTGGTCGGCGCCATATGTGAGGTCTCCAACCAAAGGATGGTGAAGGGCCGCAAAGTGGACGCGAATTTGATGGGTGCGTCCGGTCTCAAGTTCAATCTCGAGCAATGAGACTGCCGGGAAAAGTTCCAGCGACTTGTAATGCGTGATTGAAGGTTTTCCATCTGCGACAACGGCGAAGCGATAATCCTCGCGCGGGTGACGATCAATCGGCGCATCAATGGTTCCTTCTGAAGGATCCATATGACCTTGAATCATCGCGTGATACACCTTGGAAACTGTTCGATTTCTAAATTGATCTTTGAGATGCGAATATGACGTCTCATCTTTTGCGAGAACCATCAAGCCTGTAGTACCTACATCGAGGCGATGAACAACTCCTTGACGTTCGGCGGCGCCGCTCGTTGAAACGTTATACCCTGCTGCAATCACTGCGCCAATTACAGTTGGACCTTGCCAACCTGGGCTTGGGTGTGCAGCAACACCTGCCGGCTTATTGATCACGATTACATGTTCGTCGTTATAAACAATTTCTAGTCCATCGACAGGAGTGGGAGTTAGCGAAGGTGGTCCTTTCGCCTCCGGCATCAAGATTTCCACAACATCTCCAGTCGTGACTTTATCCGACTTAGAAATTGCTTTGCCAGACCGAATGATCTCGCCATCGGCAACCAGAGATGCGATAACTGAGCGCGAGAGTCCGAGTAACCGTGCGAGAGCTACGTCGACACGTTCTTGGTCAAGGCCTTCAGGTATTGAAATAATTTTCCACTCGCGGCCCACGGCTGACTCCTCAAGAGATGTCATTGCGGAACCTCGGTTTCACATCGGTTAAGAGAAAGTAACTCACAAGTACTGCAGAGACAACAATAGAGGTATCTGCAAGATTAAATACCGGCCAATGGGGCAGCTTGATCCAGTCAATCACTGCACCATGAAGTAAATATGGCGGCCTGAATATCCGGTCGTACACATTGCCGGTAATGCCCCCGAGGAGAAAGCCGAGGGCAACTCCCCACGGCCTGGAAGTAATGGATCTGGAGAAGAGATAAATTGCCGCGATACCAGCAAAGGAAAGCAGTGAGAGAAAGATCGTTGCACTCTGCGCAAGGCTAAAAGCCGCGCCAGAGTTAGAGGTGAGCTGCAGCTCCACAACCGAGCCCAAAAGATGCTTTGGATCGCTCGTACTTAATGTGCGAATCGCAACAGTCTTACTGAGGAAATCTGATGTAAAAACGATAATACCGGTACCGAGAAGAGCTCTTACCGCGACTCGGTGCGGAGTTTTTTCTATCAGCGACGTTCCTCTTTTTGCTTACAGACCATGCACAAAGTTGCGCGCGGAAATACTTGGAGTCGCGCCTTGCCAATTGAGTTCCCGCACTCTTCGCAACGACCATATGTCTTGTTATCTATGCGTTCAATCGCACGTTCGGTTTGTAGCACCATGTCGCGAGCGTTATAGACAAGTGACATCTCATGTTCACGCTCGAAAGTTTTTGTTCCTGCATCTGCTTGGTCATCACCGGCACCCACACCCGCTGCGGCAATGAGATCTTCCATCTCGCCTTCAGCATCCGTGAGTTCAGATTTCAAGCGAGTGAGCTCTTTCATTAATTCGGTGCGCATCGCCTTAAGTTCCGCAGCGCTCCATGCGCCTTCATCTTCGGTCGCGACGAGTGGAGCAGGTGCGCCCTTGATCGGCTTCAAAGAATGACTCTTCTTGCTGGATTTAACGGGACGAGGCGGTGGAGTCATGACTAGACGACGTTCTTCAACAACAACTTCAGGTCCAGTATTTACTTCTCGCGGTGTAACTGTGATTGTCGTCGAATCACCTGTAGTTGTGCTTTGCAATTTTGCAGGAAATGGTTTTGCGGGAGCTTTCTTAGCCGGAGCTTTCTTTGCGAGTGAAGGCTTCACAATATTTGGCGAACGGGTCGTCCCAGATTTTGACGCAGCAGGTTTCACCGCAGCAGATTTTTCCGGGGCCGAAGGAGCAGCCTTTTTAGTTGCAACTGCCTTCTTGGCTGGCGTTGCAGATGTTTTCTTGGCTACCACTGATTTCACTGCTTTCTTAGCGTCGGTTTGTTTTGCCTTGGTGGGTGTTGCTGGCTTGGCACTACTCTTTTTTGCGGGAGCCGCCGCTACTTTCGGCGCGGCCTTCTTTGGTGAAGCAGCGCTCTTCTTGACGGCACTTGATCCTGACTTTTTCACTGTAGTTGCCATGTCCAGGTTCACATTTCTCTCGTCTGTACCTATTAAACAGTTTTGACCTGATCCACCGGACCACAGCGGTCCAGTGCTTCTGTGATACTTGCGAGCGAGAAGGCTAGAGCGAAGTACGCAGAATTACCAACTCCGCCGCGCTAGACTCGCCGCTTGAACCGAGGTTTCAAGTAAGAGCAATTGGGCATATTGTCGGCATATTGGAGGGTTACGGATGGATTCGCAGGATCTCCGCGAAAACCGAGGATTTTCCAGCCTACCTGCCCAAATTGACCTCCCTGCGACAGAACACCAGATCTTAGATTTCTGGAAAGAGCGCAACATCTTCGAAAAGAGCGTCGCCGCCAGAGCAGGCGCTCCGCTGTGGACATTCTATGAAGGCCCTCCGACCGCGAATGGCTCCCCCGGTACTCACCATATTGAAGCTCGGGTCTTTAAGGACCTCTTCCCCAGGTATCACACCATGAAGGGCAAGCAAGTAATCCGTAAGGCAGGTTGGGATTGCCATGGTCTTCCTGTAGAGATTGCCGTCGAGAAAGAACTCGGCTTCTCCGGTAAGGGCGATATCGAAAAGTACGGAATCGCTGCCTTTAACGAAAAGTGTCGCGAGTCGGTGCAGCGGCATGTCGATGAATTCACCACCATGACCGAACGTATGGGCTTTTGGGTCGACTTTGATGAGGCTTATTGGACGATGTCACATCAATATGTTCAGAGCGTTTGGTGGTCGCTCCAGCAGATTTGGAATAAAGGGCTCTTGGTACAGGACCATCGTGTGGCGCCTTATTGCCCACGTTGCGGTACCGGACTCTCAGATCACGAGTTAGCGCAAGGTTACGAAACCGTCACCGACCCCTCCGTCTACATCCGCTTTCCGGCAACATCAGGTGAGCTCGCAGATTTAGGCGCAGCTTTCCTAGTCTGGACAACAACGCCTTGGACATTAGTGTCCAATACCGCGATTGCAGTTAACCCGACCGTGGAATATCAACTCTGCGAGATTCCAACGGAGACCGGATTCGAACGACTGATCATCGCTGCAAATTTGGCAAGTGTCCTCGGCGAAGAACGCAAAGTTCTCAAGACCATGATGGGAGCTGAGTTAGAACGAATCACCTACCGGCGGCCGCTCGACCTCATTGACATTCCAGATTCCCATTACATAGTTCTGGCTGACTACGTCACAATCGAAGATGGCACCGGGCTGGTACATCAATCACCTGCTTTTGGCGCTGATGACTTGCAAGTGTGCCGCCGATACGGACTTCCTGTCGTTAATCCGATGGCCGCGGATGGAAAGTTCCTTGATTCAGTTCCACTTGTCGGAGGAATTTTCTTCAAAGATGCCGACAAAGTACTTATCAAGGAACTCAAAGCACGCGGTGTGATGTTCCGCCAACTGCAATTTGAGCACTCATACCCGCACTGTTGGCGTTGCCACACACCGCTCATGTATTACGCGCAACCGTCGTGGTATATCCGCACAACTGCGATCAAGGATCAACTTATCGCACAGAACAACAAGACGGATTGGCACCCTGAAACCATTAAGACCGGTCGTTACGGCGATTGGCTGGAAAATAATATTGACTGGGCTATCTCCCGCAATCGTTATTGGGGCACTCCGCTTCCAATTTGGCGATGCCCAGAAAACCATATGTACTGTGTGGGATCAATGGCCGAACTCTCTCTGCTCAGCGGAAAAGATGTCAGCGCAACCGATCCCCATCGCCCATTTGTTGATGACATTACCTTCCCATGCAAAGAATGTTCGCAGATCATGGTCCGGGTACCCGAAGTAATTGACTGTTGGTATGACTCCGGCTCAATGCCATTCGCACAATGGGGCTACCCACACCAAGAAAATTCCGTGGCGAATTTCGAATCTGCGTATCCTGCCGACTTTATCTGTGAAGCAATTGATCAAACCCGCGGTTGGTTTTACACGCTCATGACAATTGGAACCCTCGTCTTCGATGAATCGTCATACAAGACAGTCCTTTGCCTCGGACATATTTTGGATAAAGATGGTCGCAAGATGAGCAAGCACCTCGGAAATGTTTTGCAACCAATTCCGCTTATGGATCAACATGGAGCTGATGCCGTTCGTTGGTACATGCTTGCCGCAGGTTCTCCTTGGAGTTCACGTCGCGTCGGCCACGATGCGCTCTCCGATGTTGTCCGTAAAACGCTGTTGACATATTGGAATACTGTTTCATTTTTCTCGCTCTATGCCCATGCCGCCAACTTCGCCATCGATGACAATCGCCTGGCATCTACAACTAAAATGGATCGTTGGATTATCTCAGAACTCAACACCTTAATTGCGAAGAGCGATGCAGCATTTGAAGCATTCGATTCCCAAGAAGTTGGCCGCCTCCTCGCTACATTTATCGATGATCTCTCCAACTGGTATGTGCGCCGCTCTCGTCGTCGCTTCTGGGATGGAGATGTCGATGCCTTGACCACTCTGTATCGCTGCTTAAAGACATTGACACAGTTGATGTCACCGATGGTTCCATTCATTACCGAACACGTCTGGCAATCACTGGTTATCCCTGCAGAATCCGGGGTCGTTGAATCAGTTCACCTCTCCGACTTTCCTGTCTCTGTCGACACTGAAATTGATGAGCCCCTTTCAAAATCTGTTGCGCTCTCCCGTCGACTCGTGGAGTTGGGCAGAGCTGCCCGTGCTGAGTCAAAGGTAAAGATTCGCCAACCACTCGCCAGGGCACTTGTTGCTGCTTCAGGATGGAACGACCTGGATGCCGAAATTCGAGAACAGATCCAAGATGAGCTCAACGTCATGCACCTTGATCCTTTGCAATCTGACGACTCGGGATTAGTCAGCATCTCGCTGAAAGCCAACTTTAGAAGTATTGGCGCCAGATATGGCGCGGATGTTCAAGCAATTGCTACCCAGATCACCGGTTCAGAGCCAGCATCGCTGGTAAAGGAACTACGAAGCGCGGGCGAAGTGTCATTGGCGTACGCAGATGGAAAGGTTGCATTACTTACGGAGGCAGATCTCATCATCACTGAAACCCCTAAAGAGGGCTGGTCTGTCGCCTCACACGCAGGTGAAAGCGTTGCACTTGACCTCGCGCTGACGCCAGAACTTCTGGAGGCAGGTTTGATGCGCGAAGTTATTCGCACCATTCAGGAGCAACGCAAGGCCAACGGTTTTGATATTAGCGATCGCATTCATGTGAAGTGGAGTGGGGCGTCGGATCTACAAAGCGCCATTACTAAGTACAGCGAACAAATCGCCGACGAAGTTCTGGCTCTCACTATCCTGGAGGAATCAAGTATCCCTACCGGCGACAACGAAATCGGCCTAGGAGTTGAACTAACCCGAGCGAACTAGCCGTATTGATGGTAATGAAATTGATGTTAATGAAATTGATGTTAATGAAATTGATGTTAATGAAATTGATGTTAATGAATATGCTTGGCGAAAGAAATCAATATTTCCGTTAAAAAAAATATTAAGAGAAAAGATATATCCAACGCCACAGGTCCAATCCGAAGTGGCGGTATAAACCTACGGGCAAATCGCATCACGGGGTCGGTGATCGCATAGACAGCTTCGGCGATCCAGAGAATAAATCCTTTAGGGCGCCAAGATGGGGAAAAAATCCGGATGTAATCCAAGATGACTCGCGCGAAGAGCGAAATGATAAAAATCTGCAGGACGAAAACAATTGCTGAGCCAAGTGCACTCATCAGTACTCCTCGATTAGTTCGTGCTGTATGAGTCTAGTAAAAGCGGATCAGCTCTGGTTAAAGAAACTTGCTTCGGCAGCAGCGGTCTTGTTTTCAGTACTTACGCGAACATTGGCAGGTGTCAACAAGAATACCTTTGAGGTTACACGCTCGATACTTCCATGTAATCCAAAGACCAGTCCTGATGCAAAATCAACCAAACGCTTCCGCTCTGATTCATCCATATCGGACAAGTTCATTAAAACTGGTTGACCTAGGCGATAACGCTCTCCCACTGTACGTGCCTCATTATAGAAACGTGGGTGAATTGTGAAAATCTGATCCATGATTGGAAGCGCCTCTTGCACTGGCGCAACATACGGAGCACTCGCTGGCGCAACCGGGGCATAAGCAGGCGCGGTGGCAGAACGGGCACCCGAAGGAATTGGGTTAAAGGCCGGACGCTGGGCGCTTACCGGGCGCACGGTGCGAGTCGGCTCTTCAGGTGCTTCTACTGTCGCAAAGTCCTCTTCCTCATCAACGAGTCCGAGGTAATTCGCTGCTTTCTTAAATACATTAGCCATAGTTGAATTTTAGGTTATCTGTATACGAGAACCGAGTATTGAACTGCCAATTCGCACATGTGTCGCACCAGCTGCAATCGCTTCCTCGTAGTCCCCACTCATGCCCATTGAGAGCGCCCGCAATTCTGGGAATTCGCCTTGTAGTTCGAGGCTTTTTTGCGCCACTTGCGAAAATATCTGTGTAGGCGATCGTTCGACAGGGGCAACGCACATCAGGCCAATTGGATGAATGGAGTAGGTGTCACGAAGACTACTGAGAAAATCCCCAACTTTCTCTAAAGGTATCCCCCCGCGATCTTCTCGCTCAGGTTCCAAATTTACCTGCGCGAAAAATTGTAGGTGAATATCCGTATGTTCCGGCGCTGCGAATTTCGCGGCATGTTCCAAAGAATCGAGCGAGTGAACAACGCTTGCCCAACTCGAGATCGACTTTATCTTTCTACTCTGAATCTGCCCGAGAAAGTGCCATCGAATATCTTTGGGGAGGATTGCAGCTTTTGCACTTCCTTCTTGATCCCTGATCTCCCCGAAATCTCTGACCCCCAGGTCGTAAAGAATCTGTAGATCACTTACTGGAAAGGTCTTCGTGACGACAACTAACGTAATCTCATCGACGCCACGACCCGCAAGGTTCGCGGCCCGCGCAATCTTTATCTGCACATCATGCAGATTCGAAGAAATTTCTTCTTTCCGGTTCATGCGCGCCATCCGTTCACAGACTTATTATCCCGGCCTGACGTTCTGGTTCACCTCCACGGCGATGGGAGAAATACAGGTCATTTTCCAAAGTGCAGATTCCGACGTCACTCACTTCAACGCCCTCGGCCTCGAGTTGCGCGCGGACAGCGGCACGTAGATCTAGAGCATGGAGTGCATCGCTTGTTCGCGCTGCGGGGTTTGCACGGCAGAACTCTTCGTACATTTCTGGGGAGACTTCGTAGCATTTTCCGCAGATGCTTGGACCAATCATTGCTCTTATTTCACCTGCGCCAAACTCGCGCATCTTGAGTACCGTCTTAACAGCGATCTGACTTCCAACACCTAGGCGTCCGGCATGCGCAACGCCGATTACGTTACCGCCGTCGAATGTGATGGGTAAACAGTCTGCTGCCAACGCCGCAATGCCAACGCCGGGCACGGTTGTCACCATTGCATCACAAGAGACTTGTTCAGAATATTCATCAACGACCGCCACAAGATCGCTATGACTCTGTTTCATAAAAAGTAAGGTGGGCAGCGACAACAATCTTGCTAACGCCGCCTTATTAGCCGGGTCTTTCAAATCCCCATTCGCACGGGAAGTAAAGAGAGTTCTGGCCACTTACTTCATGAAGTCTGGGACATCAATTTCATCTTCGCTGACGAGTTCTTCGAAGGTGACCCGCCGGCGCGGAGTTACGGGAGTCGCTACTTCGATGGTCTCCTCGGCCTCGCCAAGATCAAGCGCAACTGCAATGGGATCGTTATGCGCGATCGGATCAGCCTGACCGCTCAGCGCTTCGGTTGAGATGACCGGCATCGGAGCGCGCTTTGGAGCTCCCCCGTCGAAACCAGCTGCAATAACGGTGATTCGAACTTCATCACCCAGCGCGTCATCAATAACTGTTCCAAAAATAATGTTCGCATCTGGATGTGCAGACTTTGCTACAAGTTCCGCGGCTTCGCTCAGCTCGAAAAGACCCAGATCGCTACCGCCTGCGATCGAAAGTAGCACACCGCGTGCGCCGTCGATTGAAGCTTCCAAAAGCGGGCTAGCAATTGCAAGCTCTGCAGCACGAGTCGCACGTGCCTCGCCTCGAGCAGATCCAATTCCCATAAGGGCCGATCCCGCTCCTTGCATGACGCTCTTTACATCCGCGAAATCGAGATTGATCAATCCCGGTGTCGTAATGAGATCGGTGATGCCCTGTACGCCAGAGAGAAGAACTTGATCTGCGCTGCGGAATGCTTCAACAGCAGTGATAGAACGGTCTGAGATCGCTAGCAAACGATCATTTGGAATAACTATAAGAGTATCAACCTCTTCGCGGAGCAGATTGATCCCCTCTTCCGCTTGAATCGTGCGATGCTTCGCTTCGAAAGAGAATGGCTTGGTTACCACACCAACAGTGAGAGCTCCCAAATCTCTTGCAATCTTTGCAACAACAGGTGCACCGCCCGTACCTGTTCCGCCACCTTCACCCGCGGTAACAAAAACCATATCCGCCCCGCGCAATACTTCTTCGATCTCTTCTACGTGATCAAGTGCAGCTTGCCGGCCCACCTCCGGGGCAGCACCTGCACCCAAGCCACGTGTTGATTGGCGGCCAATGTCGAGCTTTACATCCGCATCGCTCATAATGAGTTGTTGAGCATCGGTGTTGATCGCAATGAACTCAACGCCTTTAAGTCCTGCTTCAATCATGCGATTGACAGCGTTAACTCCGCCACCACCAATACCTACTACTTTGATTACGGCCAAATAATTCTGCGGTGTTGCCACGGTTAACCTCTCCTTGGACTCTAAATCTTGGGTTAAGAGTTAGAGCGGGGTATAGATCTGATGTGCGCAAAACTAGGGCGAGTAAGTGTTGCAATCAAATACCGACACGTTTGCACTAGAACTAATGTCTAAATGAGATGTTGAGAGTTCCTAGTCAACCAGATACTTTACTATCCAATTTATTTGACCACTGGATCATTCGGCGAAGATAAATCAACTGAGGTTATCTTTTTATTCTCTTTTAACGTTAAAAGTTGGCGTAGGACTTTCACTTTGAAATCCAAATTATCCGGCGTGCCCCAATTGATTTGCAACTGATCGTATCCGGGTAACTTTGTTGAGAGATAGATATTCTGAGATGAGTCAATCGCCAAGCTCATCAAATGTGACGTGAGGTCCATTGGGATTTGCGAAAGAAAGTGTGCAATCGCCTCTTTTGATTGCGAATCTTGGGTCGCAAAGTTGATAGTAGGAAGATTTGTTGGAGGATTGGGCGAAATGAAACTATATCCAGATGCATCAAAGTATTTGGTTTGCGCGCTCTGACTACTGGCTGATGTATCTTGGTATTGCGCGATAGGTACGTGCGCTGTGATCGTGACTTTTACATCATGAGCCAACCACCTGCGATTCACGCGGATAGTCGCGATCCAATCAAGTGAGCGTAGATCGTTTTTTATTCGCGAAGGACTAACGCGCGCGATCGGCAATCCAATTCGTAAATCTTTGGGGACGATCAAAGGTGAAACTAAAGCTTCATTTCCTTGCGCCGAAATTTCAATCGTTCGGATCGCAAAGGTCTTTGACCAACCGAGGAAATAGCCGGCAACCCCGACGAGCGCGATCAAGAGAACTATGACTGGGGCATTTCCAAGTTTAGGTTTACGCATCAGGATTGTTGAGTTCCTGACGTTCGCCTAGCGCATCGACTATCACTGGCGCGAGAGTATTCACATCGCCAGCTCCCAGCGTCAAAATGATGTCCCCAGGTTGAGCAGCCTTGAGTAATTTCTCAACGACTACCAGCATCGATGGTTCGTATTCCACAGAATCTGTAGTACTGGCTTGTGTGATCAATTGCGAAGTTACTCCAGGAATAGGCGCTTCACTGGCAGGATAAATCTCGAGGACATAGGCATGATCTGCAATCTCAAGCGCCTTCGCAAAATCCGATGCGAATGCCTGTGTTCGAGTAAATCGATGTGGTTGAAAAGCGACGAGGACTTTTCCGGGCGCTGCATATGCGCGCGCGGTTTCCAGCGTCACGCGAATCTCAGTTGGATGGTGGCCATAGTCGTCGATAACAGTAATTCCACCAATTTCACCCTTTTTCTCAAAACGCCTACGAGATCCAGAGAAAGTCTCGAGCCCTTTAAGCAGATCATTGACGTTTGCACCCAATTTTTCGCCAGCGGCCAAAGCTGCAGTTGCGTTGTACACGTTATGCAGGCCCGGGATGCTCAATTGGAGCTCTGGAAGAACTTTGCCGGTCTTTGATATGCGCGCGAATGACGCTCTAGGTTGTAGCGAAATTCGTGAAATGGTGAAGTCACTCTCCTTTTCACCGTAACCAATTACTTCAATATCTGTCCTGGTAATTCGGCTAAGGAGCTCGTTAACTCCAGGATCATCGGTGCAGACGACAAGGAATCCCCCGACTTGGATTGTTGCCACGAACTCTTCAAATATCTTGTAGAGGTCCTCCAATGTCGCAAAGTGGTCAACGTGGTCCAACTCAATATTTGTAATGATGGCACCGAGCGGATGGTACGAAGTAAATGAACCATCGGACTCATCTGCTTCCGCGACAAAAATATCTCCGCTGCCTAAGTGGGCATTCACACCAGAACTATTAATCAATCCGCCGATGGCAAATGACGGGTCAACTCCCGCGTTCTGCAATGCAACAGTAAGCATTGAAGTAGTAGTTGTTTTGCCATGAGTGCCTGCGACAGCAATTGATCGTTTGCCCGCCATCAATATTGCCAGGGCTTCTGCACGAGTAATGATTGTTAACCCTCGCTCATGTGCCGAAACTACTTCTTTATTGTTCCCGGATATCGCGCCGGACGTAATCACGATATCTGCACCATCCACATTGCTGCTGTCATGACCTATATAAATCCGTGCCCCTAACTTGGCCAAAGACTGCGTGATCGCCGAGTCCTTGACATCGCTCCCGCTTATTGGCAGTCCACTTGAGAGCATGATGCGCGCTATTCCCGACATACCTGAACCGCCGATGCCGACAAAATGAATACGCTTTCCTGCTAATTGTTCAAGCCCAGCTGGGATGGTTTTGCTATCCATTATTCACGCTTACCAAAAGCTCATGCGCAATAACTTCAGCAGCATCCAATGGGAAATCGACTCGGGTTCCATGTATAGACCAGTTCAGTGCACGATCCATCAGCCTTGAAATATTAGCCTGCAACCAAGCCGCGTTAAACTGCGAATTCGCGAGTAACTCTCCACCGCCACGATCAACGACGTATTGGGCGTTAGCTGCCTGTTCACCGTTGCCAATCGCTAGTGGGACGTACAGTGAATAAAGCCCGAGCGAGCCGGTCTCCACAACGGTCACCGCGCCGCTCCTTGAAATCACGAGGTCCGCTGCCGAATATGCACTTGCCATATCGGAAATATAAGGCATCGGGATATAGCCTGGCCGCGCACTAGGAAGTTCATTTGATGATCCAACGGCATGAACAACGGTTATCCCGCTGCCAAGAATGAAATCTAAATTTCCAGCTATCACTTCATTGAATCGCTGTGCGCCGAGGGAGCCCCCAAAGATAAGCAAAACTTTCGCGTCACTGCTAATGCCAATTCTCTCTCGAGCACTTTTCTTCAAAATAAGTCGGGAATCCCGATCTTGCAGTGCCAGTGCGGTGATCTCTTTTCGAAGTGGAATTCCTACTAGGCGAGCACCAGGTACAGGAAACGCCGTCAATAGCCGTGCGCCAAACTTAGAAGCCAATCTATTTGCAAGGCCTATCTTCGCATTTGCCTCATGAGCAATTACCGGTATCCGCATTGACCACGCGCAGATATAGGCGGGTGCCGCAACATAACCCCCAAAGCCCACGACAACATCTGCACCTCTCAAAATGCTGCGCGTTTGGGATAGAGTTTTTATAAATCGAAATGGCCACTTAAATGCCGCGGCATTCAGGCGACGCGGAAAAGGCGCCTTTTCGATAAGAGCAAGTTCAAATCCTGCTGCCGGCACTAATGTATTTTCCAAGCCCGTAGCTGTACCTAAGAAGAGGGCTGTGACATCGCTCGTAGTCGCCTTAACCTCTCGTGCGACTGCCAATGCAGGTTCGATATGACCGGCAGTCCCAGCTCCCGCAAAAATTACTTTAGCCACGAACTTTCCTTCTGCGACTCTTAATAGCCTCGCGCACTTTTGGATCACGACGCGACACATTCAAGACATAACCAATCCCCAAGAAATTCGCGATGAGCGAGGAACCTCCGTAGCTGATAAATGGAAGCGTTACACCGACTACAGGTAGCACGCCGATATCTGAGCCGACGTTGATGAATACTTGCATGAGCATCCATGCACCTATGCCGGCGCATGCGTAGCGTGCAAAGAGGTCGCGGGTCTGCATGGAAGTCCTAAAGATTCCGTAAATGAGGATGATATAGAGCGTCAACACCGCGAGCGTCCCAATGAGGCCTAATTCCTCTCCGATTACCGAAAAGATGAAATCGGTATGGGCTTCTGAAAGGTTGCCCCACTTCTGTCGACTTGCGCCGAGTCCTACCCCAAATAATCCGCCGCTTGCTAGACCCATAACGGAATGAGCAGGTTGCCAACCCGCCAATTTATAAATGGACGGTGCAAAAGGATTGAGTACGGCAGAGAATCTGTGCAACCTATATGGCGCAACCAGAATCATTCCGACCAATCCCCCGCCGAGTACGGCGCCGAGAATTGCGAAATGCTTAATGGCAAGGCCGCTCACAAAAAGCATCACTGAAACTATTCCTAGAATAATTACCGTGGTTCCTAAGTCTCCACCTTTGAGGATGAGTCCTAAAACAATTACCGTGCCAATGAACACAAATCCAACATGTCTACCTGCTGTGCGATCCATAACTGTTTCATCGAATTTTTGAAGTTGAGCAGCGCACCACAGGATAAGTCCGAGCTTTGCGAATTCGGAGGGTTGCGCCGTAAAACTACCAAAGTGAATCCAGTTCGTATTTCCATTGACCGTAAGTCGAAGGAATCCAACTTGTGGAAGACAGACGAGGAAAATAGAAGTAACCAGCGCCAAACGAGTAACTCTGTCCCAGACTGACACTTTCCATCGCGAAACAATCAAGATGGCGATGACAGAGAGGGCAAAGAACATAAGCTGCTTGAAGAAGATCGAATACGTTGAACCAGTTTGCTGCAACGAATACACACTTGACGCGGATAAGACCATGATCAACCCAAGACCCGACAAGAGCATCAAACTGCTAATCATCAGGTAATACGGCGCATCCGCACGCTGGAGATAGTGTGAATACTTTTCGCGCCGGGTGGTTGCCTTATCGCTCATGAGAGACCAACTCGTTAACGGCTTGGGCAAAACTGGTGCCACGGTGTGCATAATCCTTAAATTGATCCATAGAGGCGCAAGCTGGCGCTAAAAGAACGGTATCTCCAGCAGCCGCCAACTCCTGTGCCTTGCTTACCGCCAAGTTCATCGTCGCAGGCCCATCACTGCTCTCTGGCATTAAATAATAAGGAATGGTCGGCGCGTACTTGGACAGTGCAGCCGCAATCAATCCGGCATCTTTGCCCATCAGGATCGCTGCCTTTATCCGCGGTGCACAACGCTCGATGAGCTGGTCCATCTGCGCACCCTTAGCCAAGCCGCCGGCGATCCAAATTATTGAAAAATGCGAGAGCAGCGCGGCGGCGGCGGCATGAGGGTTGGTCGCCTTGGAATCATTAACCCAAGCGATCTCGTTATGCGTTCGAACCAACTCCAGGCGATGGTGGTCCAGAACGAAATTCTTCAACCCTCGGCGAATTTCCTCATGAGATATTCCGATTGCAAGCGCCAAGCCTGCCGCAGCCATCGCATTAGATACATTGTGTGGAACAGTTGGGCGAATATCTGAAAGCTCCGCGAAATCCACCGCTTCTGCCGGAGAGTCAGTAAAGGCACGATCGAGCAGTAAATTTTCAACTAATCCGATCTCCCCCGCCTGTGGTGTATCTAGGGAGTAAAAAACTTTCGGCCCGTTCCATTGTGTTGCGCGAAGAACCGCTTCACTATCCTCGCCATTAATAATTCCTAAATTTGAATATTCGAGAATCTTGATTTTTGCATTTGCATAGTCATCAAATGATCCATGCCAATCGATATGGTCTGGAGCAATATTCAACAATGCCGCTGCTTCAAACCTGGCAAGGTTGCTCCAATCAAGTTGGAACGAAGATAGCTCTAGGGCCAAATAGTCCAAATCATCGCCAGAGTCCAGTACTGAAATTACTGGTTCGCCGACATTTCCACATGCTATTCCAGTCTTGGAACTACTTTCAAAAATTGATTGCACCATTTGAATGGTTGTCGTTTTGCCATTGGTACCCGTCAAAGCGATCCATTTCTGTGAAGGCGCCAACTCCTCCTTCACAAGCCATGAGAAATCAATCTCGCTGAGCAGTCTCGCTCCGCGTTCTGCAAGCGCGGAAATCAAGGCATGATCGCGTCGCCACCCGGGAGAGATAATCGCAAGATCGTAATCATGAGATACCTCGCGAAGCGCACCAGATTGTTTCTCGTCAAAGAGGTCGACAACGACTTCCCTTTTTAAAAGAAATTCCATAACCGCAGTACCAGTGACACCGCCACCAACAACGGCAACGCGCGCTGTTGATAGTTCTTGCAAGAAGGACATTTAGGAAGTCACCCACTGCGCGTAGAACAAGCCAAGTCCAGCAGCGACGCTCAACCCAGCAATAATCCAGAATCGAATCACAATAGTTACTTCAGCCCAATCCAATTGTTCAAAGTGGTGTTGGAGTGGCGCCATTCGCAGAATTCGTTTGCCTCCGGAAAGTTTAAAGTAACCCACCTGCAAAATTACCGAGAGCGTGATGATGACAAACAGCCCACCGAGGACAACCAAAAGCATCTCGGTGCGCAGCGTAATTGCGAGTCCAGCAAGTGCACCTCCGAGCCCTAATGATCCGACATCGCCCATAAAGATGCGCGCGGGAGATGTGTTCCACCATAGGAAGCCAGCGCATGATCCCGCGAAAGCGGCGGCTAAAACCGCGAGGTCCAACGGGTCGCGAACTTGGTAACACTTCGAAACCAAAACTTCCGTGCTGGACAATCCACAGCTCTGCCTAAATTCCCAGACGCCAATAAGCACGAATGCAAGCAAGGTCATGATGGAGGTACCGCTTGCTAGACCATCTAGCCCATCTGTGAGGTTTACTCCGTTACTAGTCCCGAGCACGAGGAAGATCACCCAGACGATGACAAGCACGGTACCTAGGACTAAAGAAGTGTCACGAACGGTGGAGAGATGGAATGAAATGGGTGTGAGTTTAAATTTATCTTTGAAATGAAGACCTGCGAAGGCAAAGCCACCTGCAACCAATATTTGACCGAGTAATTTTTCCCGGGCACGCAATCCGAGTGAGCGTTGCTTCACAATCTTGAGCCAGTCATCGAGCAAACCAACACATCCAAGGCCTACTACAAGCCCCAATACCAATAGTGCCGATGCGCTGACTTTCACCCCATTAATAAGGTGCGAAGCAAAATACCCAACTAGGGCCGAAAGAATGAGCACAACTCCCCCCATTGTCGGGGTGCCACGCTTGACGTGATGTGTTGTCGGACCATCATCACGAATGTTCTGTCCGTATTTCCTTGCGATAAGAAACTTGATGAAGATCGGTGTTAAGAGAAAACTCAGAAGTGTTGCGACTGTTCCAGAAACTAATATCTCTTTCATTCAACCACCGTCTGCCACATTGCCAAAATCTTTTCAGAGAGCTCGTCAAGGTGTTCGGCGCGCGACGCCTTCACGAGGGCCACATCACCTGGTTCAATATATTTTGTCATCGAAAGCGCTTCTTCTTGTGTGAGGAAATAATAGGTAGACATCTCATCCCCGGCCTCGGGGTCAAGTCCGAGATCGCGTAAGTAAAGGTCGGTACCTACAGAGACCAAGTGATCTACCCCCAATTCAGAGGCGAGTCTGCCAATTCCGAGGTGATCGGCGCTCTCTGACTCGCCGAGTTCATGCATCTTGCCTAAAAATGCCCACGATGAACCCCCACGCTCTTGGGTGAGCAAAACCAGGGTGCGCAGCGCCGCCGAAACACTCTCAGGGTTGGCGTTATAACTGTCATTAATCAAGAGTTTCTCGTTAACCTCGTGCAATTCCATTCGCCATTTACTCGACGCCTCTGCCGTAGAGAGCGAGGCCGCAACGGAATCAATGGGAATACCTACTTCTAACGCCGCGGCTGCTGCAGCCAGCGCATTTGCGACTTGGTGGGCGCCGAGCAATCGGAGTGAAACAGGGGCCCGACCAGACTGCGCAACCAAATCAAAGTGTGCATATCCTTCGCGAAATTCGAGGTCGGCGGCCCGAACATCACATTCAGCGCGTTCTCCAAAAATTATTCGCTTGCGTCCACTTCCCTCGCCCATGTGAGGCGTGTAAGGATCGTAACTTCCTAAAATCGCTACGCCGTTATCCGGGAGTACGTTGATGAGCTCAGACTTAGTTTGCGCAATTCCAGCGCGGCTACCGAATTCACCGATATGCGCGCTTCCTACAACGAGAACAATTCCGATATGAGGCTTTGCCAAAATCGTAAGGCGCTCGATGTCGCCAAGGTGGCGAGCCCCCATCTCAACTACGCAATATTTTGTTGACTCCTGCACACGAAGAATTGTGAGAGGAACGCCAATATCGTTATTAAAGGAGCCTTGCGGAACTATGCACTCACCGCCACTTGAAAGTATGTGGCCGAGCAAATCTTTGGTGGTGGTTTTTCCGTGCGAGCCGGTGATACCAATAAATAAGCAGTGATCCAACCGAGAGCGCGCATATTCAGCGAGCTTTACCAGCGCAAGCGCAGAATCCTTAACAACGAATCCCGGAAGACCTAGATCTTCAGTCGTAATAACAAATTTCGCGCCGTTAGCTATCGCTTCTGCTGCATAAATGTTTCCATGAACTCGCTCCCCGGCAAGCGCGACAAAGAAATTGCCTTCCTGAACCTTTCGAGAGTCGATCTCGGGAACTTCAGAAATGAGATATTTGGAATCCATGTTAATAACTTCGGCAGAGATCGCCTTTGCAAATTCAGCAACGCTCGTTGGGATCATCTCTCGCCTCCCGCCTCTGGCGCGCCGTCTTGATCGATAGGATCATTTAACCATTCGATCGCTCTGGCAAGTTCAATCCGGTCATCGAATGGATGTTTAATGCCTTTGATTTCTTGGCCAATTTCATGGCCTTTACCAAGAACGATGACGCAGTCTCCGCGTTCTGCTTGTGCGACCGCGTAAGCAATCGCCTCCCTGCGGTCTGGAATAACTGATTCGTGGCCACCTGATGTACTTCCAACCATCTCGCGAAGGATCTCGGCTGGATCTTCTGAGCGCGGATTATCTGAGGTAAAGATGCTGATGTCCGAACCAGCTCGCAGCGCCTCACCCATTATGGGACGTTTTGTCCGGTCTCTATCTCCGCCGCAGCCAAGGACGGCAATGACGCGGCCACTGGTGAGCTCTCTTGCGGTTCGAAGTGCACCGGCGACTGCATCTGGCGTATGGGCGAAATCAACGAGTGCGAGGAAATTCTGACCCAATTTCACTGGCTCTAACCGGCCGACCGGTGCAGCCAGGTTCTGCATGTAATACCCGATAGCAATCGGGTCAACCCCCGATGCAACAGCCAAAGCGATTGCGAGCAACGCATTGTCTAAATTATGCGCGCCAACTAGCGGCAAGAAGCCTTCGATCAATATTCCACCTACGCCGCGGATGCGGACGTGGTACCCAACACGCGATGCGCCGAGTGTTGCATCTTCGTAGTACCAGTCCGCCTGATGGCTTGTCCTGGAAAGAGATTGCATTGGGATGCTCTTGGCTTCAAAGAGGCGGGCTCCATAAGGATCATCCACGTTGACGATGCCCAGATCGGAATATTCGTGGCTGAAAAGTTTTGCTTTAGCCTTAAAGTAGCTCTCCATATCGCCATGAAAATCTAAATGATCTTGCGTCAAATTAGTAAATCCTGCCGCGATGAAATGCGCTCCCCCGGTCCTGCGCAACTCAAGGGCGTGGCTACTTACCTCCATCACCATGTTGCGCACATGACGCTCGCGCATGCTTGCGACTATTGATTGGAGATCGGTGCCCTCGGGTGTAGTAAAGGTTGTCGGTATATCTTCTCCGTCAATGGTGATTCCAATTGTTCCGATGAACCCTGAACTCCTGCCGTCCATCCTCCAGATTTGATCTAGCAAGGAGGCGGTGGTTGTCTTTCCATTGGTTCCTGTTATTCCTACTGCACCAATCGCAGTAAATGGCGCATCGTAAAACCAGGCAGCCACTACACCAACGATTCCGCGAGGTTCTTCGATAACGATCACAGGTAATGTGTCCCCGACAATTTGAGCACCGTTAACATCTGTCAGAATTGCCACCGCACCCTTTAATTTCACATCTGGTGCAAATCTGGCGCCGTGAACCTTCGCACCGGGCAGCGCGATAAATAGGTCTCCACCTCTTACATCTCGAGAGTCCAGCGTCACACCCGTAAAATCAATATCAGTTGAGACAAAGGTTGCGCCCAAAAAAGTAGTGAGGGAACTGAGGCTCTTCTTAAATTCTTGAATGGGTGAAATTGCATCGCGATTCGCGCTCATGGCTTGATCGCACTCGCAGTCAATGCTTCTTGAGTAAGCGGATAGGGCTTGGCGTTGCCCGGAATTGGCTGCACCTGCTTCTCCTGCAATACAAAGCTCATTACCTTCTTAAATACCGGCGCCGCGATCTCGCCACCAAAGTGCTCACCTTGTGGGTTTTGAATAACAACGCTCACTACATATTGTGGGGCCGCTGCTGGCGCCATTCCAATGAAGGAAGCGGTGTAACCGCGATAGCAACCACACGATGAATCAACGCGCATAGCGGTACCGGTTTTTCCTGCGACTTCGTAACCCGGAATTTCTGCCGCAGGTGCCGTACCTTCATTCGATACTACGCCTTCAAGCATCATGCGAATTTTTGCAGCGGTATCACTGCTGACAACTTGAACTTGGGCCGAAGGCTTTGAAGGGGTGAACGTCCCGCTTGCGTCGGTGGTTCCAGCAATAACATTTGGTGTAACGCGGATTCCGTTGTTTGCGATCGTCGCAAACACATCGGTTGCCTGCATTGCGGTCACTGAGTATCCCTGACCGAATGCCATCGTTGGAGCAGATGAATTGGACCATTCGCTCACCGGGTGCAAGATACCTGCGGATTCTCCTGGCAAGTTGGATCCAGTGCTTTGACCAATTCCGAACTTTTGGAGGTAAGAATAGAACGTGTCATTGGGCATGGACGCACCAATTTGAATCGCTCCAATATTACTTGACACAGCGAGTACGCCAGCGGTGGTTAACATTTCCGTCGGGTGGTTCTTATCGTCATGAAAGACTCGTCCACCAGCTTTAAGCGTATTGGGAATCTTGTAGACAGTAGTTGGAGTTGTCGTTCCTTGTTCAAGCGCTGCGGCTACGGTAATGACTTTTCCAGTCGAACCAGGTTCGTACACATCTTGCACCGCCGGGTTTCGAATTTCATCTAAGGTAATTTTGTCGCGATGTGCTGGGTCAAAAGTCGGAGCGCTAGCTTGTGCCAAAATTGCACCAGTCTTTGGATTCATGACGATGACAGTTCCAGATAACGCCTTTGAACTCTTGACGGCTTGTGAAATCGCATCTTGCGCCACCCACTGAATATCGCGTTCGATAGTTAAACGAACATCGGTTCCAGGTTTTGCCGCGGTAATAAATTGTTGCGAGCCTGGGATTATTGCGCCGTCGCCGTTAACGTAGTCGTAATCTCCATTGGTACCAGTGAGCTCAGTATTCATGCTCGCTTCGATCCCTGCTGCACCTTGGTTTGCAGCATTAGTTAACCCCACAAGTGAAGCAGCCAACTCCCCTGTTGGATAATTCCGGGTATAGGCGTTTTCGCTGAAAAAACCGACGATTCGCTTGGCAAGACCTCCGGGGGTCGCCTCTACTTTGGCGTTGTAGGAATTCAACGTGCTCTGCAAGTTATCCCACACGATTGGAGCGACGGCGTTTTCAATAACTTGATAACGCTTTTTGCCGGTAAGCAGTGTTTGCAAAGTGGCTTCTGGCATCTCCAGGGCTGAAGCGGTTACTTGGGCAGTTGTCACAGGATCGGCAATCATGGTCTGGTCGACAATAATGTTTTTCGCGGCTTCGCTTCGAGCAAGGACAACGCCATTGACATCAGTTATGGTTCCGCGCGGGGCAAGCCATACTGATTGACTTACCATCTCGTTGGTCGCGCGCTTTGCATAGCCACTGGCATGTACGGCCTGAACATCGATCAAGCGGACGGCAAAGAGCGAGAAAACTACTAAACTGAAAGTGACGAGAATCCGAACCCGCTTATTAAATTCATCTGAGCTGATCACTTTGTAGCACCTAAGGCTGGAGTGTTCGCGGCAATTTTCGGTGCAGTTGTTGGAGGAACCGGATTAAGGTTGAGGAAATTAATTTCAGTCTGTGGTTGCATTCCGAGTTTCGTTGCCGCTTTCGCTAAATAGTCTGGCGATGACTGGGCAGCAACTTCATTGAGCACAGCATCTCGCTGATCGTTAACCGCGGCTAAGTGAAGTTTCATATTCTCTAAAGTGAATGCTCCGGAAGTAAGCGCTGTATTGATGCAGAGCAGCGCCAGTAATCCGGTCACAAATATTCCAATCAAGATTCCCATGAACCCGCGATTGCTTACTGCCGCGGAATTATCTACAGAAAAATCTGGTACGAGTCGAAGTGCAGCACGAGTTTGCTTTGCGAAGCCTCCGCCTCGAGTGGAAAGCTCTTGCTCTAATGGGAGCGACTGAATCTGTGCAAGTGCCATTATGCAGCCACCCTCTCTATAGCGCGGAGTCGCATGGATGCCGCGCGAGGATTAGCTGCAATTTCTGCTTCGGATGCGCTCTCACTCCCCCGCTTAACAAGTGCAAATTTCGCCGCACTGTTAGGGAGATCGACTGGAAGTCCGCGAGGAGTCTTGGATTCGGTAGCATCCGCGAAGAAGGTTTTTACGATGCGATCTTCTAAAGATTGATAAGACATGACAACTACACGTCCATGTACATCAATGGCCCGCATCGCCGAGGGAATTGCAGCTTCCAGTATTGCCAGTTCCTGATTAACCTCGATACGAAGTGCCTGGAATGTTCGCTTCGCTGGATTACCTCCCGTGCGACGTGCAGCGGCCGGAATTGCATTCTTTACCAGCTCAGCCAAATCCTTTGTCGTGCGTAAGGTTCCTTCATCACGAGCTTTAATAATGAAATCCGCGATACGAGGTGCAAACTTCTCTTCACCGTATGTCCGCAAGATGCGCACAAGTGCACCGTGTTCATATGTGTTGAGAATATCTAATGCGGTAAGCCCCTTGCTTTGGTCCATGCGCATATCCAGCGGTGCATCCTGCGAGTATGCAAAACCGCGATCGCCATCATCAAGTTGCATCGAGGAAACCCCGAGGTCAAAGAGGAATCCGGCGACTTTCTTCACTCCGTGTTCGGCAAGTACAGAATTGATCTGGTCATATGTCGTTTGAGAAATCAAAAGTCGATCTTGGAACGGTGCAACGTTTTCACGAGCTATGGCGATTGCGTGTTCGTCGCGATCAATTCCGATGACAATGAGTTTTGGGAACTTGGCGAGCAATGCACGTGTGTGCCCACCAAGTCCCAAAGTGGCGTCAACGACATATGTCGTTGCAGAAGTGTTGAGAGAAAATTCGATGGCAGGGGTGAGCAATTCGATGCAGCGCTCAAGCGCAACTGGAATATGTTGTGCGTTCGACTTATTCACATGCTTCCCCTTTCACAATTAATTAATTCACTTTCATTTCTTTTTATTTACGTGCGCTTCTCTGGATTGGTCACCGCCGACCGACGGATCTAGGGGGAACGGCGCCGGGGAAGAGGCGTCGTTAATATGAAGTCGGCGGTGGCCAAACGAGAGAAGTTAAAAGAGTCCTGGTAGCACCTCCGTGGAGACATCGGCGAAGCTCTTTTCACGGTCGGACAAATAGGCGTTCCAGGACTGCAAGTCCCAAATCTCAAGTCGGGTATTTGCCCCGATAACAACGCACTCTTTCTCCAAAGCGGCATAGTCGCGAAGACCACTTGGGATGGTTACTCGACCCTGCTTATCCGGAACTTCGTCGTGGGCTCCGGCGAACATGACACGCATGTAGTCGCGAGCGCCCTTTTCTGTGACCGGGGCTTGGCGCATCCGCTCGGTGATGGCCGTGAATTCGTTGATCGGAAAGACGTAGAGGCAGCGTTCCTGGCCCTTGGTGATGACCAGGCCTTTGGCGAGTTCATCGCGGAAACGTGCAGGCATGATAAGGCGACCCTTGTCATCGAGCTTTGGCTCATGGGTGCCTAAAAACATTTTTTCCCCTTATTTACTGCTGTTTTGCTCACAATTCCCCCGAATTGCTTACATCCCCCACTTTACTCCACTTTTCTCCTTTTTCAACCACCTTTACCCATTTTCTTTCTATTTCTCTCCCTTTTGTGGCAAGAACTATTTATCTGCCTTCGGTTTCAAAAATTCATCGCGAGTGACGGCGCCGGCGACTAGGCTCGCTCACTTAAAGAAACTCTCAGCAATTTGCAGTGCTTGATTCTTAACTGGAGGCTTTACACGTGAACAATGGTGATCACGAGGTCCTGATCGAGGCCAAAAACCTCGCGAAGCGATATGGCGACTTCACCGCCGTCGATGGAATCGATTTTCAGGTTCGCCGCGGCGAATCTTTCGGCTTTTTGGGACCCAACGGCGCCGGGAAGTCGACAACGATGCGGATCATCGCAGCGACCTTGACCCGTTCTGGCGGAGATATCTCCATTTTGGGCAAGGATCCAGAGAAATTCGGCCCAGAAATTAAGGCCCACCTCGGTGTTGTCCCCCAGGCAGATAACCTGGATCAGGCGCTGAGCGTTGAAGAGAACCTCTATATATATGGTCGCTATTTCGGGCTAGCGAAGCCCTTTATTCGGACCAAGATTGAGGAGCTCCTAGAGTTCGCACAGCTGACCGACAAGCGCTCTGTAAAGGTCGAAGCGCTCAGCGGAGGAATGAAGCGCAGGCTGACTATTGCCCGCGCGCTGGTCAGTGAGCCCGAGATCCTCATGCTGGATGAACCGACAACCGGCTTGGATCCGCAGGCTAGACACATTCTTTGGGATCGGCTCTTTCGTCTGAAAGAACAGGGCGTCACACTTTTGATTACGACCCACTACATGGATGAAGCAGAGCAGTTATGTGATCGCCTGATGGTTATGGACAAGGGCAAGATCATGGCAGAGGACTCCCCTGCGGGATTAATTAAGAGTTATTCCAGCCGCGAAGTATTGGAAGTGCGCTTTGGCTCCGATCGCAATGCGACCATCGCTCCGCAGTTACAGGAGTTGGTTGAACGGATTGAAGTGCTACCAGATCGTATCTTGATGTACGCGGAAGATGGCGAAGCTTTGCTACACCATCTCAATGAAAAAGGACTTCATCCTATGACTTCCCTCGTTCGTCGAAGCTCACTCGAAGATGTCTTCTTGCGCCTCACCGGCAGAACATTGATCGACTAAGGATTTGGATAAAGTGGCTACTCGGTTAGGTTCTCTTAAGTTGGTGGATGTAAACACCGTCAAACGTCGTGGCGCCTTCGCGGTTGTTGAAGCGCGCATGATGGTTCTCTTTAAATATATTCCTGGAGTCGTATCGGCCGCGGTTGCCAACCCACTTCTCTACCTCATTGCTGTCGGCATCGGTGTTGGAAAGTTAATTAACCACCATTCCGGTGGAGTCGACGGCGTGAAGTATTTGGCATTCCTCGCACCCGCACTACTTTCTACGGCAGCAATTCAAAATGCGATGGATGAAGCGGTCTTTCCAACGCTTGAAGGCTTTAAATGGAACAAAACCTTTTTCGCAATGAATGCCACGCCGATCACCGGTAAACAAATTGCCAATGGTGTTCTGCTTGCTGCGATGTTGCGCGTTCTCTTTAGCGTGACGGTATACGGAACAATCATCTTTCTCTTTGGTGGGTTCTCGTCGGCGCGTGGTTGGCTTGCTATTCCAACTTCACTTGCGGCTGGCGCGGCATTCGGCTCCTTCATTATGGGTATTGCAGCGTGGACCAAAAACGATGATCAATTTTTTATGATTCTTAACCGCTTCGTCATGATGCCGCTCTTCTTGTTCTCTGGCACTTTCTATCAGCTCTCAACTATTCCTATTTATTTGCGCTGGATTGGCTGGTTATCTCCACTCTGGCACACCACGGAATTAGGACGCTATTTAACGTACGGCCATCACATCAGCCCGCTCATGTTTGTGGTCCACATTGGGTTCCTATGCGCCATGTATATCTTTGGAATTCGCTTCGCTCACGTGCAGTTCGAAAGGCGGCTTGCTAAATGAGCATTACAGATGCCGTCAGAATTGCGCAATCAAGGCGCGGTCATATCGCAGAAGGAAGTTATGCAGGACGCGCACACGTTCTGCTAGAACGCAGTTTGCTCGCCTTTAGAAATTCGGCTTGGCTAGCTGTCCTCTCTGGTTTCTTTGAACCGGTTCTCTACCTACTCTCCTTCGGTTATGGTCTTGGACATTTGATTGGAAAAGTTCCGCTCCAAAATGGCCATGTCGTTTCTTACGCCATGTTTATTGCACCAGGTTTACTTGCAACAAGCGCGATGAATGGTGCGATCTATGATTCCACATGGAATGTCTTTTGGAAGTTGAAATTCGATCGTACCTATCAAAGCATGTTGCAGACCTCATTGGGATCTGCCGACGTTGCACTCGGTGAAATTGGCTGGGCACTTACTCGTGGTTTCGCGTATGCACTCGGCTTTATGTGCGTGGCCGTGCCTGCTGGACTCATTAGAAGTTGGTGGGCTTTGCTCGCAATTCCGGCTGCGGTGTTGATCGCATTTGGTTTTGCATCCGTGGGCATGGCAATCACTTCATGCTTTACAACTTTTCAGCAGATGGATTTCATTAACATAGCGATGTTGCCGATGTTTCTCTTCTCGGGATCTTTCTATCCGTTGACTGTCTATCCCGGTTACATGCAAGGGATACTGAAAGCGTTGCCGCTCTGGCAAGCGATTGCAATGGTTCGCGATTTAACGCTAGGTGTAGTTAGCGCTGGAATACTTTGGCACGTACTTTATTTTCTGGTGATGGCTACGTGTGGAGTTACATTCACTACAAAACGCTTAACCAAATTATTCTTGCGTTAATTATCGAAGTTACGGCGATCCCAACGGTTCTCTAAACGATCGCTCCACTTTGGCTTCTTTGGCTTGTTAGGGCGTGCGCCCTTTGCGCCTGATCCACCGAAGTTGATATTTGTGAACACGAAGAACGCGCCGGCTACCGCAACGATAAAACCGACTAGTCCGATCGGAACTAACTTGGCGATGAGGCCACCAAACAAGATCGCCATTCCGGCCAATATTCCAAGGGAGCCGTAAAAGACTCGGCTGCCCTGCCGTGTACGTGCGCTACCCGTGAGGGTGGACACTAGGCGGGGATCTTCTTGCGCGAAGGCCGCCTCCATCTCCTCAAGGAGTTTACGTTCGTGGTCGGAAAGGGGCATGTCCCAAGAATAGGGCAGGTAGCCAGTTCCGCGCCATCGGAGCTTTAATCTGGGTCTGACTCGGTCTGAGGATGAATTAATCGGGCTGGTCGCACCGAACCATCGCCAAATCGAAGCCTGGCTTGATCTACCGCCTTTGTCGCTTCTCGCCATCCGGTTTCGCGCTCACCAAGTTCAAGTTGAACTGGAGCATCCGCAGAATCCACAAGGTTTTCTAATCCAATTCCAACTAATCGAATTCGGGCGCGGTCGAGTTTGAGTCCTAGATACAACTTCTTTGCAACTTCATAACATTCCTGGGTGCCATCGATCGGCAGATCGACGGTTTTGGATCGTGAAATCGTTTTAAAGTCGGCAAAACGAACCTTGATAGAGATGGTTGAGGCGGCGAGCGATCGTTGTCGCATTCTGGCGGTCGCGCGTTCTGTCAGGCGCAAGAGTTCGCGCAAGATCTCTTCTTCGTCGTCCAGGTCACGGAAAAAAGTTTCGGCATTACTGATGCTCTTGTCGGGCTCATCTGGAGTCACTGCGCGATAGTCGCGTCCCCACGATAATTCGTGAAGGTGAATTCCATTTGCTTCACCGAGCGCACGTATCAATGTTTGGCGCGGAGTGCGCGCGATATCACCGACGGTGCGCAGACCAAGGCGCAATAACTCTTCGTTAGTTTTTGGCCCCACTCCCCACACCGCGCTTACAGGTAATGGATGCAGAAACTCCAGAACGCGAGCAGGATCAACTTCAAGCATGCCGTTTGGTTTACAACTTTGCGATGCGAGCTTTGCAATAAATTTCGTGGTTGCGATTCCTACTGAACATGTAATGCCATCCTCTGCAAAAACTTCGGCGCGGATTTTTTGCGCAATAGTCTGACCATCACCGATAAGTTTTCGTGATCCGGTGACATCAAGGAACGCTTCATCAAGTGAGATGGGCTCCACCAGTGGTGTGTATCGCCCAAAGATTTCCATGATGTTATGCGAGACCTCGCTGTAGCGACTGTGATTGGGTGGCACAAAAATTGCCTGTGGTGCCATCCGCCTGGCTTTGCCGACCGGCATTGCAGCACGGATTCCGAATTTGCGTGCTTGGTAATTTGCAGAAAGTACGACCCCGCGCGCGCCAGCTCCAACAACTACTGGTTTTCCCTTGAGGGTCGGGTCATCGCGCTCTGCGACCGATGCATAAAAAGCATCCATATCGACATGGAGAATCGTTGCGATCTCATCCATGTTCTGGCTCATAAACTCGCAGATTACGCCACTTGTCGTATGACTCGGCAAGTTCCCACGCTTGGGTCGCCCGCAAAGAAATTCCACGCGGCCCAGTGCGCCTAATCACCCCGCGCACCAGAAAGAGCGATGAGCGAAAGAGGAGGTTCCCGCTACTTTGTTGGACATCTTCAAAGAAGGTTGCATCGCTACAACCATAGCCATCATCAAGGGTAAGAAAGATAACGCGCCTATCTGACCTGATCGGTGGCATCTGCAGCGCAACTTTTACGCCAGCGACGAGCACTGATTCACCCGAACGTCTATGGATGAGATCAGATGAACGAACCGCGCCAACATGATTAAGAAAATCTCCGTAGAACTCCATCATGTGGCGAGAGATATCCATACCGGTCAGATCGAGTTCATGCCTGACCTCCTCCGCCAATGAAAGCTGTGGCAACCCACTCGCCTCCAATGGTGGCGGTGTTAACCCGAGCACCAGTTGTCCACCGGTAGCAGAACGAGTGCGCACTCCAGAAAGTTTGTAGAGATCCTGCAGGTGCAACAAGAGATCGCGACGACTCAGTGAACCTGCGCCAATCTGATGGAGTTCATCAAATGCACCTACCGTCACCAACGCTTCAGCGATAGGTCTGCTCACTCCGGAGCGTGCAACAAAATCCGCTAGATCCAAATAGGGACGCGAAAGCAAGGTGCCATCGATCTCTGCATCATTGATACCAGCGATATCGCGCAATCCAATTCTGATCGCGTATCCCCTCGCGTCAGGTAACTCCAGACTCTTGCCGGTACTTTTGAGATCAGGAGCGAGGTAAGGAGCACGGGTATTGGAATCAACGGCAACTCGTTCGATTCGATAATCACGCTCTGACTTATTGATATCAATCGAGTTGATGGCGATTCCCCATTGCCTCGCCTCATCTAATATCAATCGCTTGGGATACATCCCCGGGTCATGGGTCAGTAGCCCCGCAATAAATGGCGCGGTGTAATGCGCCTTCAACCACGCCGATTGATAGGTAGGTAGCGCGAATGCCGCAGCGTGCGCCTTGCAAAATCCAAAGGATGCAAAGGAGCGCAATATCTCCCAGACATCATCAATAACCTGCATGGAATAACCACGAGCCAACGCCGCCGGATAGAACCAATCACAGACCTCTGCCTGGCCCTCCGGTGAACTCATTTGGCGCCGGCGTTCATCGCCTTCCGCCAAAGTAACCCCACCCATGATCGAGATGATCCGGATGACTTGCTCGTGAAATACAACCACTCCCTCGGTCTCACTGAGAACATCGTGGAGATCGGGATGAATAAGTTTGCGCTCACTGAGTTCATGACGAGTATTAAGAAAGGGCGTGATCATGTCGCTTTTAACAGGACCCGGCCTAAACAACGAGATATCGATAATCAGATCGGTAAAAGTTTCGGGAGCGAACTTGCCGACCAGCTCTCGCTGTCCAGGACTTTCGATCTGAAAGATACCGAGCGTCCTAGTGGATTTAATGAGATCAAATGTCGCAATGTCATCCAGATCAATGGCATCAATATCTAAATCAATACCATCAACGCGTTTGATCTCCTGTAGCGAATACGCGATCGCAGATTGCATACGCACACCCAAGATATCAAGTTTTAGTAGCCCGATAGCTTCAACATCATCCTTATCGAACTGCAACATCGGATAACCACTGGCATTGATTTCAAGCGGCGCGTAATTCAAGAGTGCAGGATCAGATAAAACAACGGCGCACGGATGCATCGCCAGATGTCTGGGGAGCCCATCGAGTTTGGCTGCCAAACTAATTGCCATCTTTAGAATCGGAGTGTTGAGATTAAGTCCGCGCAGCTCCGGCAAATTCTCCAGTGCTTTCTGAATATTGCGCGATCTAATATGCGGCATTGATTTCGCAATCAGATCGATCTCCATAGGAGCAATCCCAAGCGCCGCACCGACATCACGAATCGCATGGCGAGCCTTATACGTTTCAACCATTGCAACAGTGGCGGTAGAACTATCATCGCCAGCTTTGTACTGCGAATTCTTAAAGCCATACCGCTCAAAGACCGCGTCATAAATCTCTAGCCGGCGATGCGACTCCACATCAATATCAATGTCAGGGAGTTCAGCGCGCAACACCGAACAAAACCGCTCCATAAGCAGACCCTGACTAAGCGGCTCCACCCCCGATATTCCAAGCAAATAACAGATCAAAGAGCCCGCGCCAGAACCGCGCGCCGCAACCCGAATCCCCCGCTCCCGAGCCATATCAGCAACCGCTGCAACGCTTAAGAAATAGGGCTCGAAGCCCAACGTCGTAACAGTTTCTAGCTCCTCCTCCAAACGAACCGCGGCCTTCACCGAAAGTTCTGATGTGTAACGCGATAACGCAGCCTGCGTACGACGACGTAGCTCCGTCGGATCACTCACATGGGGTAACCGAATCGCCCCTAATCCAATATCCCGCCTGGTAGATAACCGCAATCGCTCCGCAAAAAGTTGGGTGTCATAGCGCAACCGATTACCGTTCCGCTCCCCTGCAGCGCGAGCAATCTCGTCAGTTACCCGGACCATCTCTGCAGGACTTTTTAAGTAACCCTCGCTATTGCCACGCTCTACATGTT
>Ga0164297_10000876_pt1 | contig 34598 bp, 44 predicted proteins | sample GEODES058metaG_FD_113539 | JGI IMG/M metagenome (GOLD analysis project Ga0164297, IMG submission 113539) | Dystrophic lake water microbial communities from Trout Bog Lake, Wisconsin, USA - GEODES058 metaG | ecosystem: Environmental > Aquatic > Freshwater > Lake | place: USA: Trout Bog Lake... | reverse complement strand
TTAATCATGTCACGGCCTTGGTGTCCGTGAGCCATTCCGTACATAGTTCCACTTAAATTAACGCACAAGGTGCTGTCATCTAAAGCTGGATAACGAAACTCAACGCGATTTCTAAGGAAATCATTTTCCATGCACGCATCTTCTACAGCCTTGACAACTTCTAACGCCCATGAATCTTCTGGGCGCGAAACTAGAAAACGCTGCACTTCATCATGGTTTCCTGGAACTACGGGAATAATAATCTTTGATGCAAGGGGAGCCATCGCTTTAATCTGTGCCATCAGGACACGACGAGCCACCTGAACTTGTTGGGATACGCCAATATCATGGCGCCCCATAACCTTACCTTTTTGGCTGGTCATTCCTTCGATGCAATCTCCAAGTTGTGGAAGTGCAATCTGACCAATTGTGTATTTTTTCTGCAAGAACTTATGATGTGAAACAGACTCTTCGATACCTCTACGCATACGGTCTACAATTGCAGGGGTGTCGTCTTTTCCGTACTGGGTATCTCCAACGCTATACACGGCTGTTAAATCACCGTCAAAGTCAGATACTTTTCCTGAGGGTTTCCATTTAATAAGCTCGTCAATAAGTTTTTCTGCATCGTAGTCTGCGTTAGCAGGTGATGCTGGAACTACGTTAACACGCCACGAGTGCAGCCATTCACCATCAAACTTTTGCCAACTACCTCTACGACTGCTAACTAATACCCATTCTTCTGGGTTTAAATTAGCGTCACGTAGTATCTCTTCTGCTCCTGGGGTGTTGCTATCAGTTCGTGGTGAACTAATAATGTATCCGCCTGTGGTTTGGTCAATCTCTGACCGAGGTCTCCACGCTTCGGGAATACCTTTCGATGTTTTGTCTGAGCCTTCTTTTCCTGTTTGAACGAACTTATTGAACTCGTCTTTTATAGACATGAGCACCAGCGATTTCTGTGTAGGCGGAATGTGGTTAGCTTAAAAGGCAAATCATCAAACTTATCGGCAAGGAATCTGTACAAAGCCATTGTTGATTCATCTACATCTAGAATGTCTTTAAAATCAATAATAAATTCGGGGTCTTGTTGTTTAAGCCATGCCCCAACAGCACAACGTCCTCTAGACGATGCTCCAGCAATAGAAGGTGAAGCTTTGTATTCTTTGAGCTCTTCCTTTAACGACATGGGTGTAATTCAACCACAGTTTCATCATCGGCGCAAATAAAAAACCCCGCCAATCCCTAAGGACGACGGGGTTTAGTTTTTAAAGCTTAGTCAGCCATACCTGAAGTAAAGTTTGGCTTGCTGCGCTTAACAGCAGGTGGAATCAAACGACCGTTAGATTGGACAGCGCCTGCCTCTGGTGCAACTTGCTTTTGGAATCCTACTTTGATTCCGTAACGAGCACCTGCACGGTGTCCATCAGCTGTTACATTCTTACGAGAAGGCTTAGCCTCACGGGTTGGGTCGCCAGCTGCAGCATTCTTCTTTTTAACAAGAGTGCCTTTTTCAGGCTTTGCTGAAGCATCATTAAAGTCAACCTTGCTTACCTTAGCCGAAGCTGGTGCAAGATGCTTTTCGCTCTTTGGTTTTTCCATTATGTGTCCTTTGCAAAGGGGTTTAAATAAGGATAGGACTTTTTGCCCAAAATATATGGCTTAACGCACTTCTACTGTAAGGACAACGGCGCTGATTGGCCCGTCATGGCTCTCTACAGTGGTGAAACCAGGAATACAGACAAGGCTAATACCTCGTGGTGCTGTAAATCCGCTTGCGATTGCAATAGCTTTGATGGCTTGGTTTGTTGCTCCAGCGCCTACTGCGCGAAGCTTGGCTTTGCGGGTCTCATAGATGCTGTGGGCTATGGCAGATGCGACTGCCTGTGGGTTGCTGCCTGCTGAAACACGCAGGATGTTCTCTTCTTGGTCTGACAATTTATGCTCCTTGGGTTTACGTTTTGTGTTTCCCCGTGGCATAAAGTGTGAGGTTTTGTGTGAAGTTTTACAGGCTAAACCTCACATAGTGTTAGGTTTTCTCCAATGAAGGTAGGACTTTACATAGGTAATTGAATAGGCTAAGGAGGCGAATATAAACCCGTACTGCCTAGTGGTTATCGCGTAAGCCATCCATAGGCACTCATTAAAAAGTAGTACAAACCATCCCCATATTGTTTTGCGCCCTACAAAATAGATACCAGTCACCCCTACGCAGGCGAGTACCCACGACCACATCAGGGTTTATCTAAGGGTGTTGGGGCTTTGGCGTAGGAACCACAAATGGCGCATTCCATTTCCAGCAGGTACTGAGATATCTCGTAGTCCTCGAAGGAAACTTTAAGGAGCCAAAGGTTACTCTCGCAGTGAGGGCACTCATGGAGCACCTCATTGGCGTACTTCATAGTCCCTGTGTAATCGGGCTTTAGCTCCCTAATAGATTTACTTGCCACCCCATCCGCCCCCTTTAAAGTGGGCTGGTGTGGGGGTAAAAACTTTAGTAAGTGGTCCTTCACAAGTAACGCAGAATGGTACGTTCTGGTCATCAAACCCCATGTACATCTCTACAGTGGTTTGGCACTCGTTACATTTAAAATCGTAGTTAGGCACTTTAATCCTCCATGAGTTTAACGTGAAATGAGCAAGGGTCTCCATCGTTATTCCATTCATATTCTTCTTCATCGGAAAGCGGAGGGCCTTCGTGAGTGTTGCAAAAAGGAGTAGAAATCCAACCTCTGTCAACGCCATTTCTTAGCCAAATCTCAAACTCCATAGAATCTTCTGATGCGGTCATGGCCTCTCCCTAAATTTGGGGTCTTGAAGTTTCTCATAGACCTCTTTTTCGTATGCGCGAGTGTACTGCCCTGATACTAGGTGTGCAAGTATGTAGGAATCTGCAGCGTTGTCTTCTGGAATTTCAACCCCAAAATTTTTATAAACATACAGAATGATTTGGCTCTTGGGTATGTTGCCTTTTCCTGTTGCATATTTCTTAAGGTTAGTGGGCGGGACTATCAGAGGGTAGATGTTGAACTCCAGTAAGGTGAGCTTGACCATACCGCCAAGTTCTCCCAGCATATTAGCCATCTGGGAACCAAAGGCGTACCCTTCCATAGCCACGTCTTCTATATGCTCAAACTTAACTATCCAATCCATCATATGGGACTGGATATCCCGTAGCCTTTCGACTCCATGCTTTGGTGATTTATACACCTCTGTATAAAAATCGGCACCTTTTATGGCTGTTAGGGCAAACCCACTATAAGACTGGTCAATGCCAATATGGACTGGCTTTGAGTAATCAACCCCTGGCCCAAATACTTTAAGTGCCATTAAGGAGTGTACCGATTAGTCTTCATACGGTCACCGCTCGATGTACGGCGAGTCAACTCACGACTAACTAGAAGGTAATAGCGCTCTAGGTTTTCTTTATTTGTTTCAATGAGTTTACGATAAGCATAGGTATAGCTCTTGGCTTTTAATTTGTCCTGCATATGTGGCTGTGCTAAGACGGCTGCTTTTAATAAGCCCGCTTTCTCTGTAGCTTTGCCAGTGGTCATTGACAACAGGGCTTGTGCCTCTGCCATATCAAAATCATTCTCTGCTTCTTTTTCAGCAACATAAGCAATAGCTACCTGTGTGCTTAATAGGTTGTAGTTCTCCATGTACTGTGATGCGATGACCATAAGTTCTTGGTCATCAACTAAGGTAATGTCTTCAGGAAAATTTGGAATCTCAATAGAAAGGCTCTTGCGGATAGGCAGACCTTGCTTCTCCAGTACCTTGATAATGTCTGCGCTTAGACCGTCAAACTCTAACTTAAACATTTGCGTACCCCTTACATTGTTGGCATCCTTCTTGACCCGCAATATTACACGGTGGTGGAGTTTTAGCATCTACAGCCGCACAAATCATCTCCGCAGCGTCAAATAAATGCTTAATCCCGAACATACTCTTAGGGACTACAAACTCTTTAGTCTCTTGCGTAGCCTTGTTCTCATACAACATAACAGCCTCTTGAGGCTGGTACTCAAGCTCTAACAGTTCTGCTAGGCGCATATAAATTTGCACCTGTGCAACGTGTGTTTGAAACGGTGCGTCTAACGCTTTCCACATTTGGTCTAAGTGGCCATTAGTGGAATAAGTCATATGTGGTGCTTCATACCTAAATGTTCCTGGTCCAATAGACTTTATTTCTAGCATAAGCGGTTCACCTAAACCTACAAGTAACCCATCTGAATGCCCAGCAATTCTTAATGGCTCATAGGTTAGGGACACTTCTCGGTACTCATAAGCCTCTGGCCCTAGCTCGCTATCGTGGTCTGAAGGTAGTCCTGTAAATATTTGGTCGCATTCTAAGCATTTGTATTTGCCCCAAAGCTTACCCATGTCACGAAATAAGTTTTGCCAACGTGCGTGGATAGCATGGCCTGTCTCAAACACCATGTATTGGCGCATAGACTTAGCGTATTTGCTTGGTGGTGAAGGAAACCCTAGAAGTTGAAAGTAGGAACCTCTGTGGCACCAATCATCTTTAACCATAGCTGAGGGGTGCAGAACATCTGTTCTACGTGAGGTATCCTCTGGCATTGCAATAATGTGGCGTTCTAACGCCCCTAAAACACGTGTGTTGTTTTTATTTGCCGCTAAAAAGTTTTTAAAGTCACCTGTTGGCCTATTGTTTTTTGCGCTTACCATCTGTTGTTACCCACTCTTCCAATGTCATTCCTGCTTTAGCGGCTTTTCTCTTAAGCGCATTTCTTTCACGGTGACTCATGCCACCCCAAATTCCGTGCTGTTCATCCATCTTATCCGCATATAGAAGACATTGCAAACGTACTGGGCATTCGGGTGCGCCGTCCCTACCAAAGCACACATCTTTTGCTATGTCTGCAATTGGTTTATATTTGCTTTTATCGCGTGGTGGGTACCAAAACTCGGTATCTAGTCCTCTGCATTTGGCGTCATAACGCCAGTCTTCGGGACTTCCATAACTTTCTGACAAGTGCACTCCAGGAATGTTTGGCGCAGTTCCATGAAGTCATCTTCAGTAAGCATGATGTAATTCTCATTGTTAAGGCTAATACCTAATGCGGGCATTCGACTTTCAAGAATAGCTTCTTTGACAATCTTTTCAAGAACAGCAGCTTTTAAAGTAAAAGAGGCTTTGCCCGTCCACTTATGTTCGACCAAAAGGTCGTCTGAACGTACATCACCCTTTCGACTCCAAAATGCGCCACTTCCCGCGTTTGTCTTCCCGTCGAGCAGTTTGGCTAGTCGAGCCTCATGTTTCTGAGATTGCTTTTGACCTTCACTCTTCATCTGAGTCGTCTGCAACGAACTTTGAGCCTGCTTTCACAGAGTCAAGAACATCACGTTCCAAGGTCTCTTTCAATTCTATTTCTTCCCGTATTGAGCTAAGCATAGCATCTGCGCCTTGCCACTGTCTATCCGCGTATCGGTAGTAGGCACCAGCTCGGGTGATGACCTTGTTAATAATACCCATGGCCACAATCTCTTTGGCAAAGTCGTATTGACCTCGGTCTACGATACCCCCAGAGCCGAAATAAAAGTCTAGGAAGGCAGTCTGAGATGGTGGGGCAGACTTGTTCTTCAGGGTACGAATCTTGATGGTTTGACCTACACGGTGCTTTTCTTGACCCGTTCCTGCCTCAATCCAGTCATCCCTCTTAACCTCAATACGGGTAAAGAAGGCGTAATCCTTGCCCTGACCGCCTGGGGTGGTGCGTGGGTCGCCGTACATGACGCCAATCTTTGAACGCCACTGGTTAATCATGATGCCCACAAAAGGGCGCTCATAGGATGTTAGGGAGCGTTTGGAGGCAAGCCCTACCTTACGGAAGAACGTGTTGGTTAAAAGTGCTCCTCGTCCAACTGTAAATTCTCCCATTTCTTTTTCATTTTCTGCCCCAGGAACCAGGGCAGGAAGGGAATCAATAACAATGCAATCAATAGCTTTACTTTCGACGATTTGGATAACCGCTTCATACGCCTCCTCCATGAGGTTGGTTGATACTACATATACTCGTGAGGTATCAACTCCGCACATCTCTGCGTAAGCGGGCACCCATTGTTCTGCTGCTACCCATACTGTTGTAAATTCTGGGTCGCGTTGCTGGTTGGCAGCGATTGTCTTAAGTGCAATGGCTGTCTTTCCATTGCTCGCTTCACCAACAATCTCATGCCATTGGTTGACAGGCCATCCTCCACCAAGGGCAACATCAAATGCCAATGACCCTGTGGTAACTCTATCAAGGATGTCATTTCTAATTTCAGACCCTAGTACTATTGTATCGGGCCCCATTTTTTTATTGATGCTGTTAAGAACTTTAGTGAGGTCTGCGTTAAGTGTAGCCATGTGTTAGATGTGTCCAATGATTGTTTGAGGTTGGAATCCGCCTGTTGCGATTTGTCGTGCTGGTTGAGCAGGACCTGAAGGTGTGGGACCGCCAACAATTCCCTTGCCTACTCCAGAACCAGATTGTTGTAGTGGGTAACCGCAATCATAGCAACGGGCTTTATGCTGCCCATCATTTGAATAGTTACCGCTACCGCATCCTGGGCAACGAGAAGCAGAGGTTGCGCTCGCTGGTAGTTGATGCTCTCTTAGTTCTTGTGGAACATACGCAGGTTGTGAAGTTGTAGGGGGTGTTGGAGCCTGTCGGTAAATGGGTGCTACAGGTTGTTGTTGGTTTGCGTTTCCTGCGACTTTATCCCAAAAATTACTCATAGTCTTGCTCCTGAATATCGATAGTCGTATTAAGACTTGTTGGTTGGATAATACCAATTTCTATGCCAGATGCAAAGGCGGATATTAAAGCAGACATACCTACGGCTGCGTAGAACTCCATAAGTTCTTCAATCTCATCTTCCAAGCCTTCAGACATTGACGCTCTAAGCTGTGTGTAAGCAATAGCACGGGCGTTTATATCTGCGATAAGGTTTAGGTAAGGAATCAATGGCGCAAGCTTTTGAATACGATATTGGCTATCTTGTTCCTCTTTTTGAATACCCTCATCACTGATTGGGGTAAGCCCAAATTTAGCGGCAATTTCGTTGGGTGATTCAACAACTAAATCGTGTAAGTACCAACGGACGAGCGTACTTGTAGGGACATCGTTTTGAATTATTTCTATGTCAAAGCCTTCGCCTTTGTTGAAAAACCTCTTAAACCAACTCATTATTTTGCCTCGCCCCAACGTTGTACTATTTTGACGTCAGCTATAAGTGGGACATCTAAAAGGTCTATGCCTTCCATGGCTTCACGAATGGCTTCTGCTGTTTCATCCGCAATACTATCAGGTGTCAGGACAACAAGTTCGTCGTGTACCGTCAGAAGTATCTTGGCGCCCTCTGGAATCATGTCGTGAGCTCTTACCATAGCCATCTTGATGATGTCTGCTGCAGAACCTTGGATGCGAGTATTGAAGGCTTGGCGTTCGGCAGAAGCCTTATCTCCGAAGTTCTTGGAGTTAATCTCTGGTAGGAACCGCTTACGCCCCAAAATAGTAGACACGTAGCCTGTAGAACGGGTGATTCCCACAACCTTCAATCGGTACTTATTAACCGCACTGAACTTGTCAGAAAAGTCATTAAGGAGCTTTTTAGCCTCCTCGACCTTACAGCCAATCTGGGATGCAATTTTGTCGGGTCCAACACCGTAAGCCATGGCAAGAACAAGGACTTTACCTGCTTTACGGTCTACCCCCATGGTGTCGCCAATGGTGGTGTAGATGTCCCCGTCTTCAAGATAGTTCTTCATCATGATTGGGTCTTTAGACATAGAGGCAATGACTCTAGGTTCAATCTGTGAGTAATCAGCAACTACAAGCTTGTATCCCTCAGGCGCATAAAAAAGGGTACGGATGATGGTGCCGTAATCCTTCTCTGGAGGAAGCTTTTTATTAGGTGCGGGCACATTCTGAAGGTTAGGGTTTCGGCTAGAGAAACGGCCTGTCTCAGCGCCATGCTGGATGAAGTCGCAATGAATGCGACCATTGACCAACATGCTCTCTTTATACTCAGTCTTGCTCTTTCCGTTTGTAGTACGGGTAATATCTCCGCCCAAATAAGGGATGATGTAGGTACTTAACAACTTATTTAAGTCAGAGTATTCCAACATCGCCGCAACTAATGGGTTGCTATCTCGGTACAGTTCTAGGGCATCTGCGGATACGGAGTAGTCATTGATAGTTAAGGGCTGACCTTCTTGGTCCTTCTGCTTTCCTTTAAGGGTAAGAATCTTAGGTTTAAGTCCTTGGCCCCCATTTTCTACAGAGCCGTACAGCATCATCTGCTTATCAGGATTAGAGTTGATATTAAATACTTTGCCCGCAATTTCATAAATGTTTGCTCTAGCTTGCTCGATGTCTTTTTCAAACTTATCGTGTAGGACAACAAGCCCATCCCTATCAATAGGGGCACCTGTTAGCTTCATGTCACACAGCACTTTAAGAACGCTCATTTCGAGGTTCATAATTGTGCGTATATTGCGCTCCTCAATAAGGGCATCAAGTTTCCTGTAAAGGAGGAAAGTGTACTTAGCGTCTAAATATGCGTACTTAGCCACCTCGTTAAACCCGTAGGCTTCAACCTCTTTACCAACGCCTTTAACCATGTGGTACTCAAACTCTCGAGCCAAGCAGTCGTCCAGTCCACACTTGTTCTTATTCTTGTTATCGTAAATAAATGAGGCGACCATGGTGTCGAAATAAGGCCCTGTAGGAACCTTGCCATCGTAGTACTTAGCAATAGAAGTTAAGTCAAAGATAAGGTTGTGACCAACTACAAGGCGTTTATCGCCAAAAAATAAAGGCTTTAGTGCAGAAAAAACCTCTGCAGGAAATAGCTGAGCGGGAGGCTCACTGAATACTTTGGTGGCTTTTTTAGCGTCACGTGAATAATCGCTAGGTCGCGCTTTAAGACCCTGCTCTACGCGCTTTTGTCCTTGACCTGTCAATGGATAGACAAGCTCAACATCATCACCATTTGGGTGACCTAAAGGAATAACGTCTCCACGACCGTGGGTTGCAAAAGAAAGCCATAAAACTTCGTTAAGAACTGTTACGCCTCTGTTAGGCCCCACAGTTTCCAAATCGTATGCAAATACATCTTGTTTTAAATAATATTCGAGCATCTCATCTAGTTGCTCTTTAGTTGTAATAATGTTCAAGTTGTCCCCTTAAGGCAGAAGGGCTAGAACAGGGAAAGGGGATGTCCTGGTCTAGCCCTTCTACAGCTATTTGTTAGGCTAGGTCTTTAGCAATCTGCTGTAGTTCTTCAAACGTTACATCGCTGATAATTTCACGGCGAGTAAATGGCTTGAGTACTGCGATTTGCTTTGAGACAGCCTCTTCATCAATACCCCAATCTTCATTGAGGTCACGAGCCTTGACAGCATTGAGGCTGTAGATAGTAGCAGCCATAGTGCCAGACTTGCTGATAGCCCAAAAGTTTTTAGATAGTGGGCCTTGTGGTGAAGAATCAGCGGCTAGTAGAGTCTTAAACAAACGAACTCCACCAATCATCTTTTTACGGGTGACAACATTGTTCTCAATAACGGCTACGCTAAATGCGTACTTGTTTTGAGGAGTGTCCTTAAGTGTTACGCACAATGGGCAGCCATTGCCTACGCATGCGTATCCACGACGACCTTCCTTTGTAAGCCAGTGAAGTGCATAAGTTGCGCATGGACCATCTGTATCCAAAATCTTAATGACTTGTGGCTTCTCGGGAACAGAGAAAGTTTCTGGGAAATCCGACTGTGCAGGTTTTACTGTTGAGATAGCTGCATCCCAACCTGACTTGATAGCGCCTGAATCTGCTGGACGTGCATCAAGGGTGTCTGAGTCTAATGAGAATTCATCTACTTGTGGGATGAAATCTTCTGTTTGTTGAATTGCCATGTGATTATTTCCTTTGTGATTGTTGGTGATTATTGTGATTGTTAGTGATTATTGCATCTCTTCATTTTTGATTACTGCCCACGCTTCTGCTATCTCTAGCGTGACGTTTCGGTAGTGAGCCCACTCTATACGCTTTGCGTCTAAAAGTCCAGCCTTTGCAAAGATTTCTATAGTTTTCTCAATCATGGCTCGACTGTAAAGGCGTCTGCCCTTGTGGTCTTCGCCATGCTTGGTCTTCTTAGTAGGTAGGCGGTACGGTGGTGTAGGTAGGTATCCCTTTTCATTCCAGACTTTAATGGATACGAAAGGCCTACCTAAAGCACTTGCGAGTGCTCCTGCGGTAAAAAGCTCAATGTCTTTACCATTTGGGAGCGGTTTAACATATGGGCGGGAATCCCATGACGCAACTTTAGGCGCGTCTTTTGATTTAGTTTCAACAAGTGAACGACGTTTACGTTTGCTATTTGGATAGTAAGCGTCTAAGTCGCCAAAAGTTGAAGCAATTAAATCATCAGACATTAACGATTCACCAAAAATGCGTATGTGACTTTAGATGGATACATAGTGTCGACATCTTCTTCGGTTAGTAAACCTTTGAAGAAAGAAGCCATAACAGCGTCTTGGTTGATTTGAGGAACCATCTCAATGCACGTCTCGGTTAGATTCTTTTCAGCCAGTATTCTGTTTGCTGCATCTTCGTCTAATGACTTAGATACCTTGCGCTGCTTTACCAATTTGCCCACGCCAGATGTCGAGTCATCTATTTCAAGGACAATGTGACCTTTGCCATCGACTTCACCTTCGGCTTCAACAACGTCACTAAGGCGTTTTTTAAGCTCTGATTCGCGTTTAGCAAGAAGTGCCATTTGGTCTTTTATACCAACGTATTGACGAACAACATCAACTAGTTGCTCTTTAGACATATCCATAATTTCCCCCTATGTGTTAAGGAGGAGATTAGTAGCCTAATTACTTGTTGTCAAGATAGGCTTCAAGAGCCTCAATAATCACGCTTGTAACGGTGACGCCTTCTGAGGCAGCCTTCTTTTGTACGGCCTTCCAGAGGTCGTCAGGGACACGGATAGTGCGTGTCGGAGTCTTAGGTGCGTTAGGCATTCATATAGTTTATAGGTTTTTAAGCGTATTTACCCGCCATAATTAAATATATGAGTATTTATGCGCCCAAAATAGGGGATTACGGCTGTGTTAAGACCAATGGATTCTTTGGTTGGCTTATTCGACTAGGAACCATGAGTCGTTGGAATCACTGCTTCATTTACGTAGGAAACGACATCATTGTAGGCGCTGACCCAACTGGCGTAAAAATGAGCCCTGTAAAAAACTACAAAGACATTGCGTGGAATAAGCACGAGAAGCTTACCCAGAAGCAACGAGAAGCTATTGCTGATTATGCAATGAGTACCCTTGGCAGCCCTTATGGCTACTTCACTATCGCTCTTCTTGCCTTTAGAATTTTGGGGCTTAAGGTACTTGCTAATGTGCCATTTTTTGTCAAGTTATCAAAGATGGATGGATTTATTTGCTCAGAACTAGTTGCTGAATCCTATAACAAGGCTGGCGTGCATCTTGTGGATAAGCCAGATTACATCGTAGTTCCTGGGGATTTGGCTGAGCGCCTTATCTACCAGTAATCAAACACTTGATAGGGTAAGGAACTGCCTTAGGCTTTCCACTGTAAGTGGCACTCCGCCCTCTTCATCAATACCTTCACCATCAACAATGGCATCTGCAATAGAACTTTTTTGTTGTAACGCGTCAAATTGGCGCACTTCAACTGACCCATCCATCAATAGGTCTTGGATTACAACTGTTCTCCAGGAAGAAGACGCTCTAACGATTCTTCCATTTCGCTGATTTGCTGCTCCAGAAGACCAAGGTAAATCGTAGTTAATGAGTAAATTTCCCGACGGTAGGTCCACCCCATAGCCACCCGCATCAGAAGATATGAGCACACGAACGCTACTAAGGTTATTAAAATCAAGCTTATTATTTTCTTTTTCCTTTGCGTCTAGTTTTCCTGAGTAAAGTCGGCACTGCTCAGGCCCCAATTCTTTAGCAATCATGCCGAGCATATCTACATAGCTGGCAAAGATAACTACCTTGTTTGCTTCGTCCTGCTCAAGAAAGTCTTTAACGTACTGTACAAGATATTCCAGTTTAGGTGAATTATTAATCCCGTCAAGAAAGCCATCATTAACAAGTTCTGCAGCATAGGCTGAACCCTCTCCGTTCAATTGGTAATACTTCTCTGCGCTTGTGCGTATTAAATCTGGATGTGAGCAAAGCATCTTGAGGCACCCAATCTTTGACATGATTTTTCCGCGCCATTCGTCGTGTAGTCCTCCGCCCTTGTTCTCGTATCCATAATGGGCAAATACGTTGAAGTTGGCGCCAAATAAATCTTGGGCTTCATCTAAGTCATAGAGCAAGTCTTGTTTAATCTTGCTATAAAGCTGGGCACCCTTACGCCCAAAAACAACTTTAATAGGCTCTTTATGAATAGCGTCAGGAAGGAATGGGGCAACGTCGGGGTCTTTTTGGGCCTTGCGCACACACGCCTCTTTAAGGCGCTCATGAAGTATGGGTAAGTTTCTATACCTTTGTACGCCACCCCAAGTGTTACGCACAATAAAAGCAGAGTCGAAGATATCAAAGCGCCCTAAAACAGAGTCGTCAACAAACTGCATAATGGAGAAAAGCTCTTCAGGTTTGCCATTCTCAATAGGAGTTCCTGTCAAAGCAAATTTAAAAGGGGCGTTTGATAAACGCTTTACATACTTAGAGCGCTGTGACCTAAAAGACTTAATGGCTGTAGCTTCGTCAAGTACTACAAATCCCCGTGGAAGTTTTTTAACAAATTCCCAATCGTTAACAACTTGTTCGTAGTTAAGGATGATGTAATCAATTCTGGATTCTTTCCAGTTGTACGCTTCTTCGTATTGCTCTGTTCTTTTAGCTTTGGTTCCATCAATGACCAAAGCGCGTGAAGTGCCATTAGTAAATTTCTCAATTTGATTAGACCATTGGTATTTTAGGGACGATAAACAGATTACCAAGCCAGGCTCTGTAATTCTTCGTGAATCCATAAGCCTTTCAATAGCGGCTATGGTTAGTACAGTTTTTCCCAAACCCAAATCATAGGCGACTAACATCTTTTGTCGGTCACACATGCGGTCTACAGCCTCTGGCTGATAGGGCAAAAGAGTGCCTGTAAAACTCACGCGGGCACTCCCAAAATACAAGCAGATACTGTTTGAGCAAGGTGTTCTATGGTGGAGTCGTTTTTAATAAACATGTCTTCTTTGTAATCCTTAAGGGCGTGCTCGGAGATGTGCTCGTTAATGGCTGTAACATTTGGGCGTTCTACTCTCCATAGAACACCGTTGGCTAATTTAATAGTCAAGGCTTCGTTCTGGAAACGTACATCAGTAACAACATAATGTTTATTTTTACTGGACATCTTTCGTAAAGCGGCGTTTACCCAGACATCTTCGCCCAAAATATCACGGGCTCCTACGCCAAGTTCTTGAAGTAGACGGCGAACCTCTGGACGAGCTTTAGCAATTTCCCAACCGAACTCTTGGACATGCTCATTTAAGTAATACCCGTTGTTCAGTATTGGGTTAATCCGCGCAAGCAACTCTCGGATTGGGTCTGCAAAAGCAATGCGTTCAAAGCCATAATGCTCAACAAGAATGTTGGCAACTGTGTCTTTTCCTGAACGGGCGTACCCCATAAGTCCAATAAGCATTGTCACTCAACTCCATGTTTCATAGAAAGGCTTTCCTGCCGTGCATGCTATGCCGTGCATTTTCAAGGCCCCAGACTATCTCAGACTTGCTCATCCCGCCAACATCTTTCCTATCGGTCTGGGAGTAGTTAAAGAACCAGCACTCAAAGTGCATATCATGAGCGGCCTTCAAGAGGTTCTCAGAGGAGGCACGCCCTGCATCGTCATTGTCCATTGCAATGATGATTCGCTCTGCCCCACGAATAAGATTAAGTTGGGCATGGGATACGGCTGCACCATAGGTAGAAACGCCTCCTAAGACCTTTACAGAGGCTAATCTAGCCACGTCTAGCGGAGACTCCACTACAATCATTGGACCGCTCTCATACTGTTTAAACCCAAATAATGAGGAGCTTTTTTCTACTCCTGAAGGGTAGTTTCGGAAGTAACGCTGCTTGTAGCCTTTTTCTTGCCATCCCAAAAGTTTGTTAGTAAAAGGGTTTCTAATAACGGTAATCCAATTCAGGTTTTTTGCATCCCATAAAATCTCATAATAAGCAGCCGCTGTGGGGGAAATACCGCGAGATAACAGCGCTTCATCTGAGGGCACGGTAAAGGCTTTGAGCATTGACTCGGTAATATCGTTCTCTACCTTTTGTGGAATAGGCTTTGGAGTCATCATTCTTTCAAAAGCTCTACGTAAATCTCTGGAGCCCGAATCAAGCCACTCTTTGGTGTCGATGTATTCGTCACCTTGCATGTACCCGATAAGTGTGGTTAAACCGCCCTTGAACTGGCAGGAGAAACAGATATGCTTTCCAGTGTCAGCATTGATATACCAAGAAGGGTTGCTATCTTCTTTACCAGTGCGCTCTAAGTGGGCGGGGCAGTGCGCTTGAATCTCTCTACCTCTAATAGAGATAATCTCAATTCCTAAGCGTTCAAGGATGTCCTCTGTCTCATCAAGCGTCATAGTCTTCTGGGCTCATCTCTCTAAACATACCTGTATCCCACGCCCACATCATATTCACTTGGGCAGGTCCAGAGTTACGGCTAGCGATAACCTTCAAAAGGCGCATATCTTCTACAGCGTCATCTTCCTTCTGTAGACCAAAGATAACATCTGCATCCTGGTGGAAAGAGGACGAGTAACCAATGGCGTCAGCTGTTACTTGCCCATTTCTCATTTTGTTAGTAAGAATCTGAGTCGTAATAACAATAGGCTTATCGACACGAAGAGCAAGCCTCTTAAGACCACGAGTGATGTTGGTAATGGCTTGAGGACTGTTAGGCGCCTCGTCGTTTTCATCAATCATCAAATAAGTACCATCAATGAAAACAATGTCTGGTTGGTGAATCTGAATCTTACCTGCGATGGAGGAAACTGTTGCTCCCTCAGAACCTACAAGCCAAAACTTCTCACGCATATGCTCAAGAGACTTAAGCTTTGCCTGTACTCGACCCTCTTCTTCACGTGTCAGCGCTCCTGCTGTATACCGCTTATGGGAGACACGAGCCTTCATCGCTATATAACGAGATAACTGCTCATCGTTACGCATCTCAAAAGATTGAAACATCGGGACTTTACCTTGCATGTGGACATTTTGAGCAATCTGAAGAGCAAGGGTAGATTTACCCGTCTTAGGCGGAGCAACAATGACAATCAGTTGACCGTTCTGCAAACCACCTGTGGCATCGTCAATAGTCTTAAACCCTGTTGCTACACCAAGTAGACCTGGGTTAGCTTTGCGCCATAAATACGCATCCCAGTTTTTCATTGGGTCAGCTGTAATATCTATATCTGTGCTTTTAGAAAGACCTTCTTCTTCCAGTTTTACCAAACCCTTTTGAAGGATGTTGATAGCGGTCTCATGGTCATTGCCATCTTCGATAGCGGTAATAGCACTGCCAATAGTGTTGCTAATAGAAATCTTACGACGAGCATTGAGCAATTCGTCTAAAAGGTAATCGAGGCTATCTTCTACTTCTAATAGTTTGTATGAACGAAAGTTATCTTGAATAACAGAAAGGCTTGGGCATTCTCCGTAATTAGAAAAGTGGTTTTGTACAAATCCCCAAACTCTTTTATCTTCTGAGTCTGCAAACCAAGAAGCATTTACGCCTCTATCGAAGAGAGGAGCTAATGTCCTATCTTCGATAGCTTTGCTAAGAAGCAACGATTCTTTATTCATAGTTGTGTGAAGTCCAATCCCCAGTGACCGTACCTTAGCAGCCTTGTTGGCAAATCCAAAACACCTACGACCTCAGGTCTATATGGAAGTTCTGAGACTAGGTGGTTCACAGACTCATAAGACGTAAAGTAACGAAATGGATTGGTGCCCATGTTGTCAAGAGTAGCAATAACTTTTTCAAGCTCTTCTTCATTTAATGTAAAGGAAGCAAGCTCCATCGTGTAACCGACACGCTGAGCAAACACATAAAGACGACTCAAAAGTGCGCGATTAAACTTTTCTTTTTTCTCTTTAACTGGTACTACTTTAAATTTCTTTTTAGTAATTACCTGCTCTTCAATAAAAGTATCAAGAATGACAATCACGCGCTTAGGGAGGTCATTGCTAATGTCTCCCTTGAACACTTATACGACCTCTATTTTCCCGTACTTAATGATGAACTCTCTGAACTTCTCATTTGAGCTATTGGCTATTTCGCCCTCTTTTTTTGTTGCTCGCTCTGAGATTTCAAATGGATAGTTGCCGTCTTCGTCTAAACGTGCCCTAACAATGTCAGAGTGCTTGCATCGATTAAGGGAAAGCCAGCCAGGGCAGGTGCACAGAATCTTTCGGTCCGAGGAGATACTTACCTCGTAGATACCAGAGTCCTGCGCTGTCCTGTCTTTTGTCAAAAAGACTTGAACAAGTCTGACCTCGTTCTTCACAGTCTCCTCTTTCATCGTAGGTCCTTATCTGTAGGAAATGAAATATAAATAGAAGACTCTTTGATAAAGCTTCCTGTCGCATCACCGTAAATAGCAGACCAATTTGCTCTTGGAATGTTAGTAGTAATGATAGTAGGAAATCCATTATCAAATCGAGTGCGAAGTACATGATGAAGCATATTTTTTTGCCAACCAGATGCGGTGATGTGCTCGTTTCCTACATCGTCAATGACAAGTACACGGATGTTGTATGCGTCATCTTTTGCTTCTCCGTAAATACCGTCAAGCAAAACCTTTTTACTTTCGTCATAGTCTGACTCCATCAAGTCCCCTTTTAGGGATAATAGATTGCTGTAGGTAGTGAAGTAGCACGGACGAACAAGGACGTTTCCTTCTTCAGGAGAAAATGCTTCAAGTGGAAAAGTTTTAATCATCTCTTGAAGGATAGAGATGGCAATGGTCGTCTTTCCCTGTCCTGGTGTGCCGTAAATCAAAAGTCCTCGACCGCAGTGGTCACCACCAATATCCAAAATTATTTTTCCGTCTTTAACGGCTTCTACCCAGCGAGTAACATCTGCTAGAACTTTTTCTGGCGCTTTAGTGCAATCCTCAAGAGTCCACCCAATTCTGCGAGCAGGTACTGCGGATGTTTTAACCCAGTTTCGTCTACCGACTTTTAAGTCTTCAAGTTTAAACACTAAAGCCCCTTCCAAGAATCTTCAGACTCTTGAAGAGCCTGCTCAATCTGTTGGGGAGTACTTAACCGCAGTTTGGCCTGTTCTGCAAGTGTCGCGTATTGGGCGATAAATTGTTTCCACAAAAGGTCTCCTGTAGTAAGACCGCGAGTAATTTTTAAGTTGCTGTAGAAAATATTTATCATCTCTAGCTCAACATCACCCTTGGTCATGTACTTTTTTCGGCTCTTACCAAAAGCCTGAAAGAACGGCGTCTCAGCAAAGTTCCATGGAGGGATTCCCCACGTCATACTCATGCGGTCAGCAAACTCATGTACCGAGTCTTTGACGCTCCAGTCTTTGGGCTGGCGGTTGGCTTTAATCTCCGCGGTCTTGGCGGAGGAGAGCATCTTCTGCTCTCGGTACTCGACTTGCCGCTCTTTCTCGGCTTTGAGGCGGGCGGCTTCAAACTCTTCGTCATCGAGGCTTGAGTTCTTTTTAAAAAATTCATAGCCCATCGTTTTTTCCTTTCTCACTTCGTGAGAATTACTTTTAAGAGTTATAACACTAAATGAGTTATTAGTATCTAATGAGTTATTTAGCTTGTTCAGTTGTATTAGGGGTCTGATTTTCGGACTCCCAATTTCGGGTTCCGAAAAACCGAGGTAAGCCCTACCCTCGTCAGTTACCTTCTGGGTGTGGACGTAGCGAGTGCCAATACGGACGGTTTTTCGCTCTATGAGTCCAAGCGACTCAAGTTCGACCAAGGATGCCCTCATGGCATGCTTGCCCTCCTTGAAGTACTCAGCTAACTCTACGGCTGACTGCTGCTCTTTTATGGTATGAAGCCTGTGTAGGACCCCTAGGGCTCTGGCAGATATCACTCGCTGCCCTTAACCACAAAAATATCCTTGAGTTGCTCTACAAGGGCTTGGGCGAAGGCTTCGGCTAGTACAGAGGCAAACGGCCATACAGCCTCGTAGAGCTCATCTTCGAGGTCAGATTCGATTTCCTCTTCCTCGTACTCCTCTTCATAACCCTCAAAATCGTCCTCTACGACCTCTGTAACGACCTCAGACTCTGTGTCTATAGGTAATTGTTCTTGTTGAGGTATTTTGGGCTCTATAGGGGCTTCTGCGCCCGAAACTTCAGTAAGGGGAAGTAACCCGTTAGACAGGTCGAAGCAAGGGATGCCCACGGCGGTGGCTTCATGGAGGGCTAGGGAGCAGTGGCTATCCTCATCTGCCCACAAAAGCATGGCGGTAGCCTTCTTGCCCTTGAGAAACTCAATTGCCTCGACAATAGGGGTCGCGCTTTCAACCAGCGTGCCAGCAGGAAGTCCTGCGGTCATGCCCCCTGGGTGGCAAAAAATAACGATGTCTTTTTTCTGCCCTTGAGCATATTGAGCAGCCACTGTTTGGCTTCTTGTGGGTGACTTATCAAAGGCAAGCACAAAGGTGCCCTCAGAGCCATTAGCGTAGTAATGGTCTTCCATGAGTGCTTCAGTGTTTGCTCGGGAACTTGTGCCGCTACCAGCGACTAAGACAAAATACGGTTCTTTCATTACCCCTCCTTGTTAGGAGGGTGAGCATACTCCTACTGTCGGGGATTACCAACAGCCCTGACAACGGCTGCTTGGTACGTGTTGATTCTGTGAACGACAATAGTCAGAAAGATGCCAAAGAATGCTCCGCATGAAGCGTAGAGCACGAGCAACTTTATGCCCGAATATCCAATAAGGAACGTTCCAACAACAGATATGGCAAAAGATAAAATCGCCCTAAAAACAGGGACGTCCGTTACCACAAAGAACATTGATAGAAAGAAATCAATGATTGCATAAAAGAACGCGGTAAAGCCCGAAATCAATAATAGGTTCAGCATGAACCAAATACTACTACGTTCCTGGTTGGGCTAAGAACAACTCAAATGTGCTGCCAAAGTTAATCCAGCTAGGGATGTTAGCAACCAAACGGCTCTGCACAGCAAAACGGTTCCTGTAGTAATGGCTTCGGCTTTGGCTAGGAGTGCCCTCCCAGAAAAGGTCACTTAGTTCTGCCACTCCAGTGTTACCATCAAAGTACTCGCCAACAAAAGCTGATTTTTCAAAGAGAGCGGTGTCAACAACTACTTGGTTTCCATTACCCCCACTTCCAGCACCAGTTGCTGTCCAAGTAATTCCTGCTCGTGCGGTTACTGCATTACTTGGAGCAAGGGAAGTAACATAAAGTTGAGCATAGGTATTTGTGGCAGTTACCGTAGAACCCTCGGTACTAAGTATCAAGGTATCAGTTGAGTCGTACCAACTAATGTATGGAGTAACTGGCGTTGGAGAATCTCCTGGGTCTGTTGCAACACAGGCAACACTAAATGTGTAATCATTACCAGCAAATATAGGCATTGCAGAGGATGTTAGAGTGACAAGCCCTGCAGCACTAGCGTAAATCTCACCCGCTTCAGAACTTAAGGTTATAGAGCCATTTACACCTGCAATATCAGCTGGGTCTGTTGTAACAGATATAGTTCCGTTTGTTACAGTCCAACCGTACTCTCCAGAAGCAAAATTTGGATTAACAATGTTATTGATTCTGTTGGCAATAAGTGTGATTTCAATTTGTCGAGCATCTTGAAAAAACGTTGCAGATGACGCTTGCTCAAACTGTAGACAATCAAGGTAGTGCACCTCTGATGCCAAAGCGCTAGCTATTTTGATATACGGAATGGCAAAAGCAGCGTTAGTTGGTGATGCAGCCGATACACTAAACCGAGTCCATGAACCAGAAGCGTCATTAATAGATGAGCCAAAAGACGAAGAACTTATTGAATTACCGTTTAAATCATACCAACACACTTGAGCGCTAACAGCACGTTCAGTAGCACCTGCTTGAGCAAAACCACTAAAAGTGTATGTAGTAAGACCGCTAACAGGAATTGCGTACAGTTTTGGGTTTACACCAGATAGCCCAATAATAACGTTGCCATTTGCAACAGCCGTGACTTGCATTGTTGCTTTTTGTAAATTTGGAAAGTCTGGTTGAGAAGCAGTTTCGTTATAAGGAGTGATAGTTGGGCTAGCAGTAGCTAGGTGCTGTGCCAAGGTAGCGTTTGATACCGATGCCCAGTTTCCAATTGACTGCTCAAATGAGGAGTCGTTTTGGTCAATCATGATGTTCTTGCCTTTAGAAATAACGTTGTCGTAACCAGCGTATGCTTTGATGTACTCATTGAGTCCAGAAAGAGTGCCTTTATTTTGGTATAGACGCGCAGCGTTTCTAAGATAAATACGTGATTGTTTTAGACCAATACTTGGCTCATAAGTGAGATTAAATCTTTGCATAAAGGTTGGAATGAGAGAGCCATCAAGATGGTCTACGTCATACCTATTCATGATGTTATCTGTTTGAGTTTTGTACAAATCTAGTTGAAAAGCAAACAATTTAATAAAACGGTAAAGAAAGTCATTAGTTGAATCAAGAGCTGCATCATAAGGGATATTAGAGCGCAAAATTTCTGGCAGGTACTCATACATCGTATCTGTTGTTCCATAGTTATTAACAGAAACTGCGCTAGCAGTTCCCGCTAATTGCCACGATGAGTGAACAGTCTCTCTAACAAATAGTGTGTAGTAATACACTTGACCGCTTGTTAAGCCTACAACTGTAGGTGCTTGTCCAATGTCTGTGTACAAAACGCGTCCTGGGTTAGCATCTTCAAAAAGCAAATCTCCATCGTCAGCGTTTACAGCATAGCCGTATGCGTTTCTTAGAAGACGAATGTAATCCCATAAACCAGAGGGGGTATCCCAAGTAAGTTGGATAGTGTTGTAGTCAAAAGGAGTTGCTTTAAAATTTGCAGCGTTAAACTGTACTAAGGTGTTGGAGCCATAGTACGCATCGCCGTAGTAATCAATACCATATGTTGCCATGATGTTATGAGCCCATTAGCATCAAAATGTCTTGGTATCCCGCATTCGTAGTGGATGTGGCAGAGCCGTTAAAGTTACCATTAGCGTCGATGTAGCTAAGGACATCTCCGTTAGAACCTTTAAATTGGATAAGTGCAGCAGACTGACTTGCCGCTCCTTTAATAACAAGGGGAACACTGGTAGATGAGCCTGCTGTGATAATGTTTCCAGAATCACTTGTCTTACGAATATATTGATTGTGGGTGTCAGCTACGACGCCAATTTCAATATTAGATAGACGACCAGTTAATGTGGAGTAGTCTCGTCCATCGTTATACCAAGAGGATGTTGAAGATGCTGAGGTAGAAACTGAAGGGCTAAGACCGATGCTTGATTCAATCGCTACAACTTCAGCACGAAGCGTGTTAGGGTCAGCGGCTTGAATAAGGTCAACGCTGTTAACCTTGTCTGGACCAAAGTTAACTTGACTGGATGGATATGATGCAGTTGTCATTTTTATCCTTACGCTTGAATTCCGCCAGAAGGAGTAATGGTAAATACCCCAGCAGTTGGAATTTCGTATGTATTTAGCTGGATGTTGTTAACACCAGTAGTTGACAGGCTAGATGCCCAAATACTTGCACCTGTAGTAGAACCGCTTCCACCAGCGTTTGCTGACATAGTAAGAGATGTCGTCGCAACAGCAGTTCCTCCAGAAACATAAGTACCCGTTGCGGAGGTGTTTGCAACGGTAAACGCAGTGCTGCTTGCACTAGCAATAACTCCTGATATGTTGTACGCAACAGGATTTACTCCAGTAATGGTTACTGGATGACCGACAGAGAAACTGTTGGATGCTGTGTACGTAACAACTCCACCTGAAGCAGTGGCGTTAGTGATAGTCGCACTAGATGTGTTGATATCAGCAATTGTTGTTCCACTAGGAATTGTGACTGTGCCGCCAGCACCTGGTTCAAAAGCAACATAATCGCCAACTTTTAGGTTAAGTACTGAAGAAGGGGCGCCAATTGTTGGGCTACCAGCAGTAAGGTTTCCTGTGAGGTTAGCGTCAGCTCGTGTTAGCAAAGTGATGTTAACGTAATCAACACCGTCAATGTTTGCAAGAGCGCTGTGTAGGTATTGAAGAACAATGTTCTCGGCAAAAATAACGTTATTAAAAGCAAATAGTGAAGATAAAGCCAAATTTACTGCTGCAGTAACATCTGACTGCTTGTACTGAGGGAGCAGGTAGACAGTTAAAGCAACGTTAATTGGCACGTATACAGGTGGATTTACAGTAATTGTTGTTGTTGCTGGGGCTTTTCCTACAATGTAGGTAGCTAGGTCTGATACAGCGTTTGTAAAAGCCGACGTTGTATTTCCATAAGCATCTACGCCTGGGGTTCCTAGGCTGGTATCTCCAAAAGGAGATATGTACAGAATAATGCTGTTATAGGAAGACGTTGTGTCTGGCACAGCTTTAGCAATCGAAGGTACTCCAACGGCCAAAGAAGCGTAGTCAACCAAAGACACGGCTCTGTTTTGAGCAGTGTAAGCAAGCGGTGCATTTAGTCGTATGCTGTCAGTTGTCTCTTCATCAGCTCCGCCAGATGCAGCAGCGGTATTTGTTACTTTAAGGCCAGGAACAACGTTAGAAACTTGATAGGTCAGTGTGTTAGGGCCCACATTTCCATAGGCGCCTCCACCGATTCTATAGGTTGCGTAGACCCCATTAACAGGAGGAATACGTCCACTAATACCGTCACCAAAATTAATAGAGGATACGTTATTTGAATCTGTGGTTACCGAGAAAGATGGGTCATTTGAGCCCGCATCAATAATGTATGGAATCTGGTTGTAAGAGATTCCCGTAGGGACTCCTCCTACAAGTGTTCCAACAGTGACATTTGTGATGCTAAGAAGTGGGGTTCTAGATAAAGCAAATATTTGATTAGACGTTCCATTAGAGTCGCCAAGATACTCATTAGAGATAGTTTGGCCCTGCGTAGCAGTGACTGTTTGAGTGCTATTGGCAGGTACTGTTATTGGGTAGTCTGTCTCAAAAATAATTTGGGTAGAAACACCGTTTACCGTAGTCGTTGTAGAGACTTGGGTAAGGGCAGGCAAAGGGATGTCAGAAGAAGTTGCGTTTGTAAAGGTAAGAAGGACAGACGCAGCCGTGGCAGAACTTGGGGTATATCCCAAAAGTTGGGCTATAGAAAGAACTGAGCTTCTCTGGGTTGCTGTGGCAATGAAGCCTTCGTTAGCGGCTCGGTCAATGTAATAATTAAGCATGTCGCCCATATATGAGAACAGCTCAATAAGGGTGATGCCAAAATCCGAAGCATCTGTGCTTGTCCATTCAGGCAAAAATGATGGGATTTGAGCAATCATGCTATCCCGAATGGCAGCAAAATCCCTAGAGGTGTAGTCCACCTGAGGTATGTAATTAGATGCCATTAGTACTCCTGAGTAACATCGCCAGAACGGGTAAGGGCGCCAGTGGTCAATTGAACCTGGCCCTTATCCTGATTAGGCAGGGTGTAGTTAATTGTAATGCTTAAAGTGCCTTCTTGCGGGTCAATAGCAGAACTCACATTGTCTAAAACAAGAGAAGTGAGGAACTTTGTAAAGACTTCTCGCACGCTTGCCTCTGCAATATTTTGGGCGTTGACATCTGTCTCAAAAAGCGACCTTTTAATGTTGCCCCCATATTCAGGGCGAAATACACGTTCTCCTATTTGCGTCATGACCGCAGCCGTAACTCGAGTCTGCCAAATAACTCTTTGGTCACTAGATGACAGAATTGACCCCGAATCATCAACAGAAAAAGGAAGAACAATTGAGCGTTCCGTTATAGCCATTAGTAGACTCCAATCCATACAGGGAAGTTAGGGTCTCCGCCTTCAAACATCACCCAAACACCTTCATTAATTTCAGGGACACTTCTGTGGTACGTATGCTCCGCAGCAGTCAGCCCTTCTTCAGAACCATCTTGGTCTAAAGGGTCTGTGCTTGTTATGTGCGGATGCTTTAATGTTCCAGCCCCAGATTTTGCAACAACAGTCAACGCAGGGATAGTTACAGACCCACCTTGCGGGTCCGACGCTGTAGTAGGGCTTGTGGTGAGAAGTGCTGCCACTTGACTTGCTGTGTGGGCTTGGTGGTCAAGGTGGTTAGCCGTATCTGTTACTGGTGTGCAGGGGTATGCCCAGTTAGTCACGTTAGTATTAAGGACTTGTGGAACAGTTAGCTTAATGCGGTTAGTCCCATTAGGGTCTGCGTTATCTACACAAATTCCTCGATAAATACCGTAATAAAGTGGGGAATCAGTGGCCATAAGAACTCCGTATCTTATTTGCTGCTGAAGGAGGGATGCTTGCTTCTTTTACTAAAGGCGCTTTAAGGTTACCACCAGAACCGCCCCATTGATAACTAGGTGCAGTTGGCTTAGATACTTTAGCAACGTTTTTAGCTTTAGAGACAGGCTTCTTTAAAGACTCTTTTGGTGACGGAGCTGACTTAGCTAGCTTTGTTTTAGGAACTATGTTCTTTTGCTTTATTCCAGGAGTTATGACTCGGGTTACATTTTGGTTAGGCGCCGAAATATCTTTATTGTCAGTCCAGCTTGAAGCCGTTCCCAAGGAATCTGCTCCTACAACGATAGTAGTTGTGTATTCAGCGTTACCTTTAATATTGTGGCTAACTGAAAGGGCTATCCAATATCCAGAGTATGTTGGTCCAAGACCATCTAAAAACAATGGTGCGTCTGGAATAATTGTTGGGTTGCCCTGAATAACAACTTCTCCCCTGTAGGCATATCGGTTTCTTTCATCAGCTGCCGCTGCCTCATACTGGGCAATTTCATAAGTAGGAGCCACAACATTTGTATGGTAGGTGTCAAAAATTGGGTCTATAGACTTTGTTCGTGTGGTTTTAACAGGATTTTGATTAGTGTAAGCATGGCTAACAGCAGTCTCTCTGTCTACTCCACTGACAGCAACTGTGGCTTTTACCGCATCCGCGTAGGGAATATTCTCACCAATAAGCGGTTTAAAAGAATAAATTCCTGTTGCTTTTTGGTCCAATCCCCGCATAACATAATATGAGGCTTGCTGTCTCATCTCTGTAAAGTCTTGGGTTAATGGTTGAAATATAAGGGTAGTGTTATCCGCCTTAAGAGTGTAGCCATTTTGTTTAGCAAGCTTTACCATGAGTTCCCAATCAGACATACCCGCTTGAGAAATTTGGTCGTACTTTCGAGGATGAGGTATGGCTACAAAATCAAAGTTATTTGATTGAGCAATATCTGTTATTACCTGGTCAGCTGTAGTGTCGTACCAAACTTTTTGGGATTGCTGCTTAAACACACGGGATGCCCCGATTACTGTAATGTCAACGTAATTTTTATCAGGGGCTACGTCAGGTGTTATATGATGTACATAGCCATTAATAACACGTTGAGTGCCTATTCCCTGTAACGTAACAATCACAGGTGTCCCGTCAGAAACTGAGTCGTAAGTAACATTCCAGTCAATAAAACGAATAGTAAGAACCTCATGCTCGTACCTAGCATGCGTAGACATTAAACTATACCCCCTAGTTAAAGGGATGCTCAAAGTTGGGAACTCAACGTCTAAATAACTAAACACGCGGAATCCTTAAAACCGTTCCTGGCTTTATATCAGTAAAGTCTCCTATTTCAGGATTGTATTCTGGAATAAGCCACCAAAAGTCTGAGCGCTTGTAATAACTGTACGCAATTGCATCTAAGCGTTCACCCTCTTGGTAAGTGTGAGACCACCATGTAATAGTTCCTGGGTCGTCGAATTCATAAAAAACTATTGGATTTGCAGCCCCAGTTTCATCGAAAGCAACGTAATCAATGAGTTGATTGTAATAACGAGAGTTTTGATAAATCATTAGTGCCCCGAACCAGTATTTGTTGTAGGTTGAATATTTGCACGTAAATCAATTGTGATGTCAACATCTGTGCGAATAGGAACCATGTCACGAGTAAACGCTAGATGGTTTACGCTTACAGAAGACACAACCCCAACAAATTTTTGTTGGCCAAGGTCTACTCTGATAAGAGATGGCATGAGATAGCCGATATTAGAGGTATCTCTTCCCCCAATACCTTTCCAACCAGCGCCATTAACAGTCTTATACAAGTATTCTAAATCTGCTTCAGTCCCATATTCAAGAAGTTGGGTGATTTTATCTATGGTAGATGCACCACTGCTGTCGCTGTTTCCTGTTGAATAGTACTTAGCAATAGAGTCTAAACTAACTCCAGTAGAAGATGTGTAAATAGTTTCAGCACACGCAAAATCATTAGTTCTATCTAATCGTAATGTGAATTCCATTTGGGAATTTGCTGCAGCAAAACCAGTCAAAGCTACAGAAGGGTCACTTCCACTAGGAGTGACTTGCATATTTACTGCAGTAGATTGGGTAAAAGTTTCAGGGTTCCAAATAAATTGAAAACCGTATTTATTAACAGATGGCGGTGTGTTAGCCGCAGGTGTGTGCATCCCTGTAGTAGCAATGTCTTGATAATTTGGCGAACTAGAAGGTCCAACATAACCGTTGTAATAAAAGATTCGACCACGGCGTGTAGTATGAAAGTCATCTGTTCTTTGTAGCATGGTATCAACCATAGTTGAGGGTTCCACAGGAAGGCTCCATGCGTGCGGAGGAAGATTCCATTGATACGAAGAGTCTGGAAACTCTGGAGGAGCAGCGGGAGTTTGAGTTTGCGCACTCGTAATGTTTACTTTTGAGTTTTTGTTATTACCTGTATTTTTGCCTGTTCCAGCAGGTGCTTCAATAAAAGCGTTAGCAACTTTTTGAGCATCAGCGGCAATTAATGTGTTATTTACCGTAATCTTATTTTGAAGTTTTGTATTTTCAGACTGCAAGCTTGTTACTTGATTTCCATAAGAGATTATCTCATCAGGGCTAAGAGATTCGTCAAGCGGTCCTTTTCCAGTAGCAATATAGTTTTTATACTCAGCAATAAGCGTATTGTTATTAGAAATATTTGTTTTGTACGTTGTAACTTGATTTTGAAGGTTTTTTATAGCCCCATTTAACGATGCAATGTTTTGCGATTGTTTTGAACGTGCGATAGCTTGTTGAGCTGATGTTAAGGCTTTACTTACCGAAGCTGCGCTAGGTACAGGTGTTGAGCTACTTGGGGTGGCAGTTGGGCTTGCATCGCTAGTTTTTGAGTTGTACGCTGCGTTTGCCCATGTAGAAAGATTGAAGGTTGTCATTAGCTATTAGCCACCTTTGCATTAATCCCAATAGAAGTCATTTCCTTTTTAATTAGGGATGCAAGTTTTTGTTCGTCGAGTTGTGTTCCTTGAGGTACAGGTACTGTAATCGTTACGCCCCCATAATTAATGGTAGTTCCATTAGAGGAGGACGCTTCTAGTGTACCAGTTCTGCTATTGATAGAAAGGTATGATTTAGCCATACTTGTTGATGGGTAAAATGTTAAACCGCTATCTGCACCTTGACCAAGACCTGAACTGCTGGACATTCCACCACTCATAGCTTGGGATGCGTCGTATCCCATAAGCTCATTCATGTTTATGCTTTGAGTGCCGATTTGACCTGTGGTAGCAGACATTCCAGAAAGAATTGCGCTTAGGCTTCCAGACATAGAAGTTACGCTGGTTCCAGCTTTTGTAATGTTGCCGTTAATCGCTGTTCCCGTTGCTCCGCTTACTAAACGACGGCAAGCAGAAACGGTGCTTAAGTCAACGCTTGCTGTGCTAACTGCTCCACCAGTATGCGGGGCTTGAATCAAACGATTATTGCCCAAGTAAATAGCTACGTGGTCTGGTGCAGTCGCACTGCCGAAGAAAAGAAGGTCTCCAACTTGAGCTTGGGATGGCTGCACCGCAACACCGCAGTTAACCTGTGCGTAGGTTGTGCGTGGCAACATAACGCCCACTTTTGCAAAAACATATTGAACAAAAGAAGAACAGTCAAAACCTATGGTGTTAGAGCCCTGTTGCGTTCCCCTTGTAGGACCGCCAATACTTCCGCCGCCCCACGCGTATGGAACTCCAATAACACTTGAAGCAGCTGTAAGCGCTGCACCAATAGCTCCGTTAGATTGAATTCCTGAAGTTTGTGGGTTTACGGTTGCCCCTTGACCAAGGCCAGTGCTCCCGTTTCCATTTCCAGAGCCAAGCATACCTTTTATGGCACCAGCAGCTCCTCCAAAAAATCCTCCACCAGCTGGGTCTACTAACTCACCAAGAGCAAAACCTTCAGCAGCATCAACAGAAATATTTGCGGCTTTTTTAAAGAATCCACCGATACTTCCAAGGATTCCCGCTCCACCTTTACCGATAGGGCTATTGGTAAGAGTTTCACCCTTAGCCAATTGCTTAAGTGCCCATGCAGCGGTAGCGTTACTATCAACAAGTTTAGCCAAGCTATTAGTTGCGCTTGTTAGTAGTTTATTGGCTTCTACAAAACCAGCCGCCTCAGGTGTTTGAGAAGCAGCGGTTAATCCAAATTGAGAGGCGTTGAGTGCGCTTTGAGAGTTAAGCGCCGCTGTCGTTTGTCCAGTAGCTGTTGTACTCGCTTTACTAAGATTGCCGCCTTGAGCAAATTGAAGCGCAGCAGTTTGAAGCGCTTGAAATAGAGTAGGGTCTCCAGCAGAGGCCGCTTGAAGTAAATTGTATAAACCGTTTCCTGGTTGAAGGGCGATAGCGATATTGCCCGCATTTAAACGACCACCAGATTGAGATACTGCAAAATTCCAAATATCTTTAAAGATAGCTGCCGGGCTTCTTTCAGCTCCATTTGCACCACGTACTGAAATACCCATCATACGAAGTGTGTTAACAGATTGACCAGAGTTCAAAGATGCAGTTGCCTGCATAGCGCTTTGAAAACTTCCAGTAAGGTTAGAGACTTGAGCCACTCCTGGAAGAATTTGGCTGTTGTAGCCAGGAAGTCCTGGAAGAACTCCGTTTGCAGTTCCTAAGGCAATGGCTTGTTGTAAGTCACTAGAGCTTGCAGATGTTCCTTGCGCCATAATACTTTGTACTGTGGCGTTGACATTTCCCTGCATGCCCGAAAATTTAGCTTGAGAGGTAAGAAGTTGGGAGCTTACAGCCTGTTGAACCGTAGGCATCATTGTTGCAATGCCCGAAAGAACACCAAGACCAGCAGTAGCGGCAGCGCCGCCCATTGCAGCAGCTGTAGAACCAAAGCCACCACTGTATGTTCCGCTACTATCAGCGATTTCTGAGGTAGTTTCGCCTCCTCCACCGCTACCCATAATGCCGCCTATGACACCGTTAGCGTTTTTAAGGTTTGCGGCAATGTCCTTAGACTTAGCGTCAATCCTGTCAAATTCAGCAGCCAGACGCTGCATCAATGAAATCATGTCATTGATGAGCTTTGTCTTAGACCCCGATTCTGGGTTTAACTCGTCAGCCACGTGCGCCTCTTCTCTTTACAGTTCTTTCAATCCAGTTACCACGCTCTCTAAAAGATAGAGAACGAATGTCGCTCAATGTCCAACCAGGAAAAGAACGAGATATTACTTCGTACTGGTCTAGAAGAGCTTCATAATCTTTCTCACTATAAGCGAAACAAAGCAACGAGACTTACAGGAGTAGGGTTAACCTCTCCGCATGCCTCGCAGGTCTTTGTCACCTCCCCTAGGCGTGGACCTGGGTTCTTTTCTAAAATGTCTGAGATGAGGGTATCTCTGTCAGCAATGCCCAACTTAAGTACAGTAGATGCTCCTAGTGAAGCTTTCCCATCTATACCAAGCACACAATTTTCAAGAAGAATCGTGTTTAGTTCCGCAGTTGTTTTTGTTGAGTTTTCCAAGAGTAGGGTTTGCGCCCTGCCGTTAGGAAATGTCACAGTCGCTTCACTCTTACGAAGTTCTACTTTCCAGTTTCTATCTGCGATTGGGTTTCCAAGTTCCGTAACAGGAACATCGTTATCCAAATCAATCTCAACGATAGATTGTGTGTTGCATTTTTGACATACCAAGTTGTACTCAGCTATTGAACCAAAAGTTACTTTTCGTATACCGAGAAGAATTGCGTCTCTATCACCAGAGAGCAGTTCATCAATATAATCTTTTCCAGGCTTTTCTCCTCCAAGGCTTACTAAACCTCTTTGGATAATAGTGTTAAAAACTCGGGCTAAAGAACCAGCTTTTGCAATAGCCTCCTCATCAGCTCCATTTAACTCTTTTACTTCTGCGTATTTTGCAAGGATACCTTCCTGGGAGATGTACCCCCCAGGAAGATTAACCTCGTTATTCGATGGTGCTACTGTAATAACTTCTACAGGCGCCTCTTTTGTAGCTTCCGCAATTGCTGCGTTGACTACCTTTGGGTCCGTAATATTTGCCACGAATCGTGCTCCTTAGTTAATTGTTTAGTTGAGTCCTAGTGGTGTGTTAGTGTCTACTGTTGCGCCATTCATAAATCCAACAGAAAGACCCTCGTGTACTAGAGTCATCTGCTCAAACAGGATGTTTTGGTCGCCTGCGTTGAGGTCAGAGTACTGAAGTGTGGTAATCCATGCGTTATGCACATCAAAGCGCATCTTTGCATTAGCTACCAAGTCAGAGGTGTCTGATGTTGGTTGGACTGGGTGGTCAAGAATGTAAATCTTGACGTTGCAGCGAAAATCATTTGTGCCTGGGGTAATGGCTAGGCCTTCACCTTGAGCGGCAGCAAATAATCCGCGCATCCATTTAATTCCTTGGTAGTTTCCGTTAAGGGTACCATGCTGGAATGTAATAGGTGTAAATGTTGTCATTCCAGGAATCTGGTGAATAGTGGTGTTGTAGCCACCCTCACGGTATGGAATTGACTGTGTGTTAATGCCCAATCCAGTGATGCTAGTAAATCCAGCAGCTACTGTAGGGGCAATTGCTGCATCAAACGGCAGTCCATTAGCGGCAGTAAATTCCGCAATAAACTTAAAATTGCGTAATGGGTCTGTCGCAATGGTAGAAAAGCGATTGATGTTGTTTCCTGGTGTTGCCATTTGTTAAGCTCCTTAAGCCACTGTGACGGTCGCGCCGCCATCGAACTGACCGATATTGATTACTACGAACTCAGCTGGACGTTGTAGAGCAACGCCTACCTGAATGTTTACTTGTCCAGCTTCTACGGTAGACAAGGTGTTGTTTGTCGTATCGCAGAGGACGAAGTAAGCCTGTTGTGGGGTTGTTCCACGAAGACCGCCTTGTGTCCAGAACTGGTTCAAGAAGTTGCCTACAACCGCAGTAATTCGGCGGTATAGAACTGTGTCATTTGGCTCAAAGATGGCAAAGTTGGTAAGGTCTACCAAAGCCTTCTCTAAGTAAATAAGAGTGCGTCGTACTGGAACATACATGCTGGCATAACCAGGTTGTAGGGTACGGGCGCCCATTACTACGATTCCAGAACCTGGAATGAAGCGGATAGCGTTTACTGGTGCTGCTGCAGAGTTCAAAGAATCCAAGTTAGCGTTGGTCAATGAAGGTACTGAGATAGCTCCAGCAAGACGAACAGCCAGACCAGCAGGGGCTTTAAATACTCCACGAGCAGTGTCTGTAGCAACGTACTTTCCAACAATTGCTCCACCTGGATTTGCTGCTGTGATAACAGTTCCTGGTGTTGTATTTGTTGGGTCGTTAATTGTAATTGGTGGGTAGTAAACAGCACCATAAGAAGTCTGCGTGTACTCGGCAGCCAATGTAAGTTGGTTAGCTACAGTGTCATTAATTGGGTCAACAACAACAAATACATCGCCCCGATTTAGCGCATAAGAAAGAAGAATGTTCACAGAGGTTGAGTCTGTGATTCCTGGTGCGTTCAATACGAGGGATGAAAGGATTGTGTCAAAACCAGTAACTCCGTTAGCGATGTCTTGAGCAGCTGGTGTTGTTCCATCTGCGCCAGAAGCAAGAGCTTGGTTTGTCACAGCTGTTGGGTTACGTGTTGCACCAGTTGCTGATGAACCAGCGTCTGTTGCAACAAGATATGCCGACTGTGAGTTAATTACTGATGGGGCATAACGAGCATCTGTTGGTGTCATTGATAGGCCAGGGAATGTCTCGACCTTGTATGACGATGTTGTGCCACCGTAGTAGACAATAAGGTCAAAGTGTCCAGCGTTTCCTGGGGATGATTGTGTGGATACGTTGATGCTATTTCCCCATGTTCCTGGGTTAACAGCAGTCAAAGTAAGGGTGTTAGTTGGGGAACCCTCGCTATCTTGAAGAGTACGAGTTGCTGCAGCAGTTGAGCCCGTTACTACGCGTTGGATGTATGCTTGGCTTCCGCCGTTAGCAAAATACAAGAATACAGAGAGAGCCAATGTGTTGTTTGAACTCCAGCTGCCGTAGTAGTTAAGATACTGGCTCCATGATGTAACAAGTGTAGGTGTCAAAGGACCACGAGCATTAGCGCCAATAAAAGCAGCTACTGATGTGGAGTTCGCACCAACAACTGGCGCTGTAGGATTCAGGGTTTCCTGAACATACACGCCTGGGCGTAGGTAAGCGGTCATTATTTATCTCCTTGGGTTATTTTTGAACAGGTGTGAAACCAGATGGTATTTCAGATGTTGACGTATTAATGTTGACGGATTGTACGGTGTATAGGGCGTTGCCAGCGTCTGCAGGTGTCATTTCGCTGATAACTCTGACAGTGAACGCGTTTCTAAATAAACGACGTCCTTCCTCAATCATGTCTCTTTTTAAGAAACCGTCGAGAATCATTGTTCGATTTGAAGTTGCCGTGCCCAAATCATTAGGCACTTGCAATGTTCCGTATTGACTAGGAAACTTCTTTTGTAGTTGAAATATAAGGGAACGGTCATGCTGTGGGTTACGTGCATAGGATGTGACCTGATAGGTAAGGTCATAGGGAAGTGGAAACTCGTATCGGTAAGCAATGTTAACGTTTGGGGTAACAGTGCCCATATAATCGTTGTCTACCAAACTTCCAGATACCTGACGCTCTGCAGCAGCACGCACGTCAATAAGCTCAATTGTGATGTATGGATAGTTCTGTGTGCGTACTTCAACGTCAGGAAATCCAAACCACACTTTTACTGGGCGTGTGGGGTTAGCTTCATCACTAACTGTCAGGCCCTGTAGGTATGCTTTAAGAGCCGCATCTTCAGCAAGAACAAAAGTCAATTGAAAGCCCCCATATTCGATAGGATATCTACGATGCTCTCAGAAACTTCTGTCTCTAGATTTTCAGCATATCGCGCCATAAAAGGGCGGATGACAGCGGTAGGTGCTGTGTCAGGGGTGCCGTACTCAAGATTTTCAATTTGAGTGTTAAGAGAATCTGGGTATGAGATATATAGATTCTCGCCCTCAGCTTTTACTGAGAGTTGAACAATAATGTCTGAAGGCCACTCTGCTCGGTATGCCATTTCACGAAGCTGAGATGTGAGCTTATTGGCTGCGCTTGCCGCTATCTTTTTTGCGGCTTTCTCCATGGCAACGTTCACTTGCGCCACAATCGCCAGAGGGCGAGTGCGAGAACTCCCTTTGCTACATTGTGATTATCGGGCGCAGAAGGTACGTCAAAGGCGCCTTTCACAAACTCTTTTCCAGAGGCTTTATCAATATTAGCCATGGCAAGTCTCCAATGGAGTAGCAGGGTGTTTCGCAAGGGTCTTACTGTGAATCCGCACGGACTCCCTTAAAGTATAAAGGGCCCCCTATTTCTAGGAGGCCCTAACTACTAAGTATTTACTTCTTCTTGACCTTCTTGGCAAGAGCCTTGTCCATCTTCATATCTTCTTTGGCAGATGGCTTCTTAGCGTCCATCTTCTTGTCGGCTTTTTCAAAAGCAGACTTCTGCTTAGGGGACATGCCCTTCATTACCTTGGCGTCTTGCTTCTTATCGGCTTTCTTACAGGCGCCCTTGCAATTTGGCTTAGAGCAACCGCAACCACATGATTTGCACATACTTACATCCCCTTTTTACGATTCATTGTTGGCTTCTTGCCAGCAACTGCCATTTTTGTCATTTTCTTTTGACCGTACTTCTTGATGCCAGCAGCAGCAGCGACAGCCGCTGGGTTCTTAGCGCCTGACTTAGCAGCCTCTGCTTCAACCTTCTTAAAGCGTGAGCCTGAGCCTAGTTTAGCCTTTGTCATACTTCTTCTCCTTTACTTTCTCAGGTAGTTTACCTTTTGGTGTTTCTTTTTGCCATTGACGCGCCATTTGAGGGTGGGTTGCGTACATCCACTTCTCTTGGGCACGGGATTTGAATGGCATTACGGTTTCTTTACAGTAATTGAAGATTTAGCCTTAGTAGAGGTCGCACTACCACTGAGAGTAATGGCTTCACCCTTTTTACGGATACGAACACTCACGCTGAGGTTACCTGCAATAGAGCTACTTTAGGTGTGCCTGAAGCGGCAATAGCGTAGACAACTTCGTTTTGGCTTAGGCTGT
>Ga0164297_10000875_pt1 | contig 34608 bp, 36 predicted proteins | sample GEODES058metaG_FD_113539 | JGI IMG/M metagenome (GOLD analysis project Ga0164297, IMG submission 113539) | Dystrophic lake water microbial communities from Trout Bog Lake, Wisconsin, USA - GEODES058 metaG | ecosystem: Environmental > Aquatic > Freshwater > Lake | place: USA: Trout Bog Lake... | reverse complement strand
ATCGAAAATAAGCCTGTCAGACTGAGCCTGTCGAAGTCGGGATAATATGTTTAGCCTGTTTGCGCTTCGACAAGCTCAGCGTGACAATCAACTTGATTTTTGGAATGAACAGCAACGTCATTCCCATTTTTTTCTGGCGCGCCAGATGAAACATTCGAAATGACGTTCCCCTAGATTCGAGTAGCTTTAAACCAAATAGAGGGCAGTCATTTGTAAGTTAATACATTAAACATCGCAAATTAAGGAAATACAGCCTCTTATTAATATAGATAACAAATAAGTTTTGGGAAAAGAAGTGCGAGACACATCCTTTATTCAAGCTAATCTTCCTCTTATTCATCCTTCTTCACCCTCTTTTTTCTATTCGTTTCCCCCCAAAACCAATACTTTGCCAATGAAAGCGTTTCATTGACCAATTATTTGGGAATAGTAGGCAACAAAAGCAAATAGTTGGTCAATTATTTGCAATTAGTAGGGAACAAAAGCAAATAGTTGGTCAATTATTTGGGAATAGTAGGCAACAAAAGCAAATAATTGGTCAATTATTTGGAAATAGTAGGGAAAAAAAGCAAATAATTGGTCAATGAAACGCTTTCATTGGCAAAGTATTGGTTTTGAGTGGCGAAGTGTAGTAAAAACTAGGTAAACGATAGGTAAAAGTGTATGGATTGCCAACATTCATTGTGGAATGAGGAACCAGTTTAACAGAAAGAATAGATTGTTTGGATAGGTTTTGATGGAAAAAGGATTATACCTAGGATAGAGAGAATGGGAAAGGAAGTTGGGATGGAAAGGAAGGAGTGCCTTATTTAAAAATAAAAGACCCCAATATCAAATCAGTCTATATTTTTACGGACATATTATTAATATGTTACATTGCATTCGGAACTAGCATTTAACAAGAAAATATATCGATGAAAAGAATTGTACAATTTGGATTGGTGCTAATGATAGCGGTTGTTTTTGCTAATTGTAAAGAGCCTTTTAAGAAAACCCTTGGTGGAGATTATTATCTGATGGGCGACAAAGATGATCCTGCAAGTATAAAGTTGGTTCATGGGGCAAACAATGGTTTTGATGACGTGGTGCTTGGCGAAATAGTTGATACCGATGTAGATGCTTCCTTCATTTTAGTGCATAGAAAAGTGACGGAGAATGCAAGGTATATTTTTGAAGACCACCCCCTTTGGCCAAAGCAAGCTAAGCCAACAGACCAATATTGGATTATAGAAAAAAAGTTTGATGGATTGAATGGACCATTGGATTATCAAACATACCTTGCCAAAAGAAAGCAACTTGGTGTTTCGGATGGCATTAAAATTAGATTATAAGACAACAACTTCACGATGGCATATATATTGACCGTTCTTGATAAGACACCGCAGTTTGGCGACAACTGTTTTATTGCCCCAAACGCAACCATAGTGGGCGATGTGGTGATGGGAAATGAAGGCAGCGTATGGTTTAATGCCGTGATTCGTGGCGATGTGAACAGCATAACCATGGGCAACAAAGTGAATGTGCAGGATGGGGCAGTGATTCATTGCACCTATCAAAAGAGTGCAACGATTATTGGTAATAATGTATCTATTGGTCATAATGCTTTGGTACACGGCTGCACCATTGAAGACAATGTGTTGATTGGGATGGGGGCAATAGTGATGGACAGGTGCGTAGTGCATAGCAACTCGATTGTGGCAGCCGGAGCAGTGGTGCTTGAAGGGACAATCGTGGAAGCAGGAAGTATTTATGCGGGCATCCCTGCCAAAAAGGTGAAGGATATTTCGCAGGAAAAGATAAGTGGGGAGATAGATAGGATAGCCAACAACTACGTAAAGTATGCGAGTTGGTTTGAGGATTATAACGCAATAGAAAAATAAACATTACTTGTTATGAAAAAGATTCTTTTAATACTTACACTTACTGGATGCTTGCTAAGTTGTGGCATCTTTAGGTCGAGAAACCCCGATTTGCATGATCCAGCAGATAGCTTCAACGATGACCCTCATACTGCTTGTCCGCCTTCGGCTTTTGGTGCAGAGAAGATAAATTCATACCTCGATAAAAAGGATAAAGAAGCAGCAGCCAAGCATCCTACCGAAAAAGGAGACCCAATTACTGGCAAGAAAACATCTGTAGCAAAGGGTATCAGGACGGGTGAATTAGATAAACCAGTTAAACTGACAAGGGCAGAAAGGAGAGAGAAAAGAAGAGCTGACAGAAGGAAAAAAGCAGTGGAAAAAGCGTTGGAAAGACAGATAGAAAAGGATAAAGCATTGGAAAAGAAGGAACAGAATCCTTATTAATCCCAGTCGTTTTCTTTGATACTATCCACTATGTTCAAGTAGCTTACGTATCTTTCAGTAGATACCTTGCCTTCGTTTACAGCATCTTTCACAGCACACTCCTGCTCATTGAAGTGCATGCAATTATTGAATTGACAATCGTTTATCAGGGCTTTCATCTCAGGGAAATAACCGCTTATCTCCTGCTTGGTCACATCAGGCAGACCAAGTTCCCTGATGCCAGGCGTATCAATTGCTTTACCACCAAAGGGCAAATCAAACATCTCGGCAAAAGTGGTGGTATGAAGCCCCTTGCCACTCCAGCCACTTACTTCTTGCGTCTTTAAACTTAACTCAGGGAATATGTAATTGATAAAAGTAGATTTACCTACTCCACTATGCCCACTAAGAAGCGTGGTTTTGTCTTGGAGCAAGGCTTTTATTTCTTTTATCCCTTGGTTCTTAAGGATGCTAGTCAACAAAACTTTATAGCCAATAGCTTCATACGTTTCTTTTATCTCTTTGAACTTATCCAGTTCTTTCTTTCTATAAACATCGCTCTTATTAAACACAATGATTGCGGGAAGGTGGTACATTTCACAAGCAACTAGGAAGCGATCTATAAAGCCTGTACTTGTTTTGGGGTCTTTTAGTGTGGCAAATAGTAATGCCTGATCTAAGTTGGAAGCAATGATGTGGTGTTTGTTTTTGTTGCTGGGGCTTATACGGGCAACATAATTCTTACGGGGGAATATTTCAGTGATGGTTCCAGTATCTTCTACTTCATTTTCTATTTCCATCTCCACCTCATCACCCACTGCAATGGGATTGGTAGAAGTGATGCCATCTATTTTAAAGATACCTTTTATGCGGGCATTGTATGTTTTGCCATCAATGGTTTTTACCACATACCAACTGCCTGTAGATTTATAAACTAATGCCTTCATCAAAAACGAAGATACAGTTTAAAGAAGTTATAAGTTGTAGGTTATAAGTTATAAGTTTAGAAAAAGACACTTGCTAACGTAAAACTTAATACTTGTTACTTATTACTCTCCTTACCTTCTCCTTAACCAATTCTCAGGGTTTTGATATACTTGTTTATCATTGAATACTTGAAACTCAAACTGTCCATCACCATCCAAATCAGCGGCAACAGTACCAAGAACGGTACCTGCCTTTACTGCATCACCCACTTTCACACTAACTGTTGCCAACATATTGTATGCCGTGAAGTACTTTCCATGTTTTACCATAACCACTTGGTATTGATCTAAATCCATTACTGCCGTTACATCGCCATCTGCCACACACTTAATAGTTGCACCCACTGTTGTTTTAATAAATAGCCCTTCATTTACGGCAATTAATTTAGTACCTTCAATCTGTTGCCTGCCAAAAGAGCCATATATCCTTCCGCCATCCAAAGGCCAAGGTAATCTGCCCCTATTCTTTTCAAAGTTCAAAGACTCTGTAAGCCCTTCCGGGGTAGATTCAAATGTACTATAAGTACGTGTTGCTTTAGGAGCAACGGTTGTAGCTACATCCCCTTTTGTAGATGGTGTTTCTGTAGGTTGCGTATTATTTTCAGTAGGCTTAGAGGATGAAACATTGTTTTTTGCTGCGTTCTCTTGTGCCTTTGCTGCCAGTTGTCTTTCACGTTCTTCCTTTTGTTGTTGCACAGCCCTTCTCCTTTCCTCTTCCGCAGCTTTTTGTTTTGCTATTTTAGCAAGACGTTCCTTTTCAGCAGCCTCAGCAATTGCTCTTTTAATAGCAGCAGCAATCGCAGTACGTAGTTTCAACTGGTCTTTTTCCCTTTGTTTTATTTGTGCCGCAATATCTTTTTCTTGGCTTTTCAATTGAGTAACAACCTGATCTTTCTCTTTCTTATCATCTTCCAATACCTTCAATTGACTACTCTGGTTTGCCAACACAGTATTCTTTTCGTTCCTATTATTATCAAGCGTCCCTATGGATGCCTGCAAAAGTGCCTGTGTTTTATTGATTGTCTCCGCTTGAGTTTCCCTGTATTGACGATAGCTTTTTAGATAAGTCATTCTTTTTAGGGCATCATTAAAACTCTGTGCAGAAAACAAAAAGTTCAAGTAATCACTGCTGCCCCTGTTCTTATAAGCAAACACAAGGCTTTGTGCATACTGTTGTTTCAGAGTGTCTAGTTCTTTTCTTAACCTATAAATCTCTATCTGATTCTGATAAATTGTTTCCGTCAGCCTGTTTATGTCCCTACTTATATTCCTAATCAATGCTTCCCGTGCTTCAATCTTCCTTTTCACCAAAGTATATTCGCCAAGCGCAGCCTTTTTATTTTTCTTTATCTGCTGCAAATCGTTGTTCAAACCTTCCAACTCTTTCTTCAATTCCTGCTGTTGTTTTTGCAACTCTTCCTTTGTCGCTTGCTGCGCCAACAAAGGTTTAAAGCCCATTGCAAAACAGAAACAAAGTATCAACAGTTTTTTAATCATCAATTATTTATTAGTTATTCAAGATTTGCTATTGGATAAACGAGAAAAATTAATTTAAATTATCTCTTCTTATAACTTTTGGGAATATTAAAACTAAAAATTAACGGTTCATTGAAGGAGTATTGCTTGAAATCTAGATCAATATCAAGTTTATTCTTCTCTGCAACCGAAACATTTCTGTAGGTAGAAAACTGTATGTCTCCCTTCGTTTCATAGTTGTTATAAGTTATGTCGCAAGTTCTGTTTCTCTGAATATCTACATCATCTAATTTACTGTGCAAGGGCTTAAAATCTTTGCTATCCAGCGTAATCAGATTCTTGAAAAGATTGCCCACCATCAATACTATCAGGTGATTGTCGGTTGATTTATAAGAAACAACATTACTATCCAGATAAGTAGGGTTGCCAATAATGAGGTCTTGCAAAGTGTTGAAATCAAAAGGTACTTGCGTTACATCTTGTACATAACCAATGCTTCTCCTTTGTACATATTTGTCCAGTTTATTCACAAGAATAATACTGTCTTTTGTAATCTTGGTTTCCAGACCCACAATACCCAAAGGCCCCACTAGTTGAATTAAAATGATACTATCTTTCCTCATTTTCAAGTAGGCAACAGCATTTTGACTAGTCTCTGGACCTTCATATAACACTTTTATTTTTGCTTTAAACGTAGTAAAATCAATCTTGTTTTTATATACTTTCCTAAGCATATCGTGAATGAGTTCTTGAGAATCGACCTTAGGCACCTCTGCTATCATCACTGTTTGAACGGTATCCCGTTTACTGAAAGCTTTATCAAGCGTATGCACTTTTCGAACGGGTCTGCACGAAAAAGCAATGATTACTATTAAAAGAAGAAAAGAAGGTATTTTCATTGTAATGAATTATGTTGAAGAAGTTGTATGTTATAAGCTATAAGTGTTACGATAGACGTACAACTTATAACGTAATACGTATAACCCCCTTGCCAAAGCCGCTAAATTAAACCTTTCCGGTATGACCGAAGCCTCCAGCCCCTCTTGTAGTTTCGTTAATGTTTGTTACTGGTTGCCATTCTATCTGTTCTACAGGCTGAATAATCATTTGCGCAATCCTATCGCCATCATTGATTGTTTGTATTTCGCTCGATAAATTAATCAAAATCACTTTTATCTCACCCCTATAATCAGCGTCAATCGTACCTGGCGTGTTGAGGCAAGTGATGCCTTGCTTTATTGCCAAACCACTTCTTGGTCTTATCTGAGCCTCGTAACCGTTGGGCAATTCAATAAAAATACCTGTGGGAACAAGTGTTCGTTGTAGCGATTCCAAGAAAATTGGCTCTTCAATAAAAGCCCTCAAATCCATACCAGACGAGCCTTCTGTGGCATAAGAAGGCAACGGATGATGCGAGTTATTGATGATGGGAACAATAAGTTTATCTGCCATAAGTATATTTTTAATGATTGATAGAGCAATGAATGTTTAGTTTAATACCCCAATTTAATCATATGAAAAGTCATTTCTCTCATGATTAAATTTGTTTTCCTTATGTCCTTGGGATTAAATTTGTTTTCCTCATGATTAAAACCATTTTAATCTACATTAAAATGGCAATTTTCTACAATGAAGCCCTTTTCTCAGAAAGAATAATGATTGATAATTCCTAGAATCAGCAGATCTTACATCCCACTCAAAATCTTTTTATAACTAACTACGATACCTCTTATCAGTGAAGAACTAAAGCCCTGATGTTCCATTTCATTCAGTCCCGCAATGGTGCAACCCTTTGGAGTGGTCACTTTATCAATCTCCTGTTCGGGGTGAGAACCCTTCTTTTGTAATAAATCCGCAGCACCTTTCACGGTTTGGGCAGCAATCAAAGAGGCATTTGCTGCGCTGAAACCTATCTCTATCCCAGCCTGAATATTTGCCCTTATATAACGCATCGCAAATGCGGTACCCGAAGCGGCAAGAACGGTAGCGGCATCCATCAATTTCTCTTCAATAAACACAGTCTTGCCTAGCTTATCAAATACATTACCCACAAATTCCTTTTGTTCTTTGGTAGCATTACTATCGCTAATGCAAGTCATACTCTCCTGAATGGCAATCGCTGTATTGGGCATTGCCCGGAAGATTGGGAACTGATTGCCGATAACTTCCTCAATATCTTTCACCCAAACACCTGTGATAACACTCACCAATACATGCTTTTTGGCATCAAGAGTTGGCAACAAAAGGGTAAGAACATCCTTTATCTGAAAAGGCTTAACAGCCAAAATGATATAGTCGGCAAAGGCAGCAGCTTCCAGATTGTTATTGCTAACAAGAACCCCTCTTTCCTTTAAAGAATCAAGAGTAGCAATATTTCTTTTAGTAATTAGGAGTTGATTGGGATTAATAAACCCACTGTTAATCAGACCTTCTGCGATGGCCGAACCAAGATTTCCGCCACCAATGATTGCTATTTTTTTAGACATGATATGTTATTGAATATGTTTAGTATTTGTCTTAATAAATGAAACTATTTCTTCGAATTTAAGCTGAGAACTAGCCACTTTAATTACAAAATCTTAAGCATCCGTTTCTGAAGCGACTAGTTCGTAGCCATCTCTCAAAAGTAAAGCTCCACAGGCTATAAATCCTGTCCTTTTGTTTCCGTCTACGAATGGATGATTTTTTATGATACTTTCTAAAACGGCCGCGGCTTTTTCGAAAGGTGTTTTGTATAAATCTATTCCGTCATAACTTGCAAATGGTCTTTCGATGGCACTACTTAACATTCCTTCGTCTCGTATACCAACTGCACCACCATATCTTTCAATGGATAATTGATGATACAATAAAACCTCTTGTTTGTATATCATTGGGCAAGTTTTCGTAAGGTATTGTCATACCTTGATGAAATCTTAGAAAATATTTCATCAGCTGAAAGGACATGTTTCTTTTCTTGTAAGAATTTTACAACCTCTTCAATTAAATGCTCGTCTTCAACTTCTTGAATCAATTGAAAAGCTTTTTGTTTCTTTATTTCTATATCACTCATACCAAATAAATTTTAATCAAATCTACCAAATCTTCCCCAATGCAAGATAGTTTCTCACATAATCATCCACGCCTTCTTCCAAAGTATAGAAAGCATCGGTGTAACCAGCCGCTTTAAACTTTTGCATATTAGCTTCAGTGAAGTATTGATACTTATCCCGAATATCGATGGGCATATCTACAAAAACAATGTTAGGCTCTAAGTCCAATCCCCTGAAAGTAGAGGAAGCCAAATCATAAAAACTACGTGCAGTACCTGTACCGAGATTATATAAGCCAGAAGAAACTGTTGACTGGTAACTGTTTACTGTCAACTGTTCCATCATCCAATAAATAACTTTCACCAAATCCTTTACATAAACGAAGTCGCGCAATTGTTCACCATCTTTAAAATCGGGGTGATGACTTTTGAAGAGTTTCACCAACCCATCTTTCTTTATTTGATTGAACGAATGCCATATCACACTAGCCATCCTTCCTTTGTGATATTCATTCGGGCCATAGATATTAAAGAACTTCAAGCCAGCCCAAAAAGGAGGTGTTTCTATTTGTTTCAATGCCCATTTGTCAAACTCATTTTTACTAATTCCATAAGGATTGAGTGGTTTTAGGTTCTCAACGACTTCATGGCTATCATCATAGCCCAACTCACCACTACCATAAGTGGCAGCAGAAGAAGCATAGATTAATGGGATATTGTTTTCTGTACAATAGTTCCAAACGTTTTGGGAATACACCACATTCAATTCTTCATGGATAGAATAATCGAACTCAGTAGTATCTGTTCTTGCGCCTAAATGAATGAAAAGATCGATTGCAGGTTCATTTCTTTCCAACCATTCAAACAGTGTTTGTCTTTCTACTATTGCTTCGTATTGTTTGCTTTCCCAATTGATTCTTTTTGTCTCAACACCAAAGTCATCAACCAAAATAAGGTTGGTATAACCTTGTTCATTTAAAAACTGAACCATGCACGAGCCTATGAAGCCCGCTGCACCTGTAACGACTATATATTTACTGTGGGTATTAGTTGAGCTTCTCATAGTCTATTTGATATCCTTTTTTAAAGTCTTTGGATCCCTTACGTGCTTCAAAGACATTTGTGCGTAATAAGGATGCTCGGGATTAACAATCAATTCTTGTCTTAATGGATCAATGAGAACATCCATATCTTCCAAAGGAATTGCACCCAATAATATCTCATTGTCTCCAGATAAAACCATTGCATGGCAGAGGGTTCGGCGGTTCTTGAACTTCAATTCAATAGGCCCAACTACCTTGTATTCTCGCACTTCTCCATTCGCATTCACTCCTTTTCTCATTTCTAGAAGAGGAAGATCTAATTGTTCTTGCACGGTTTCATTGATACAAAGCATATAAGCACCAGTATCAACCAAGGCATTCACACGCATACGCTTAATTTCTTCCTCTCCAATGTAATGACGGCGAGCTAACTCAATATCTCCTGCATTAATTAACTCTAACTCTGCATAAATTAAGCCCATGATGTTTACGTTTTATTTGCTTGTGAAGATAGTTAAATCCCTTTACTTCAAATACTTCTCTATCGCTGTATCGTATTTCTCTTTCCAATCCGCAATACTGCCCCAATCTGTACCATTTACATTGATTGAAGTGGTAACAGTTCCCAATTCTAGGAATGTTTGTCCCGCAGCAACCAGCTTATCTTTTAATTCAGCCAACTTTTCTTTACTTACACTCACCACAACCCTTCCTTGTGCTTCACCTAACCAGAAAGCATCTTGTCTGATGGATGTTGATTGATCAGAAACCGTAAAACCTAATCCTTTCTGGAAGCCACTTTCTAATAAGGTTACAATCAATCCACCTTCACTAATGTCGTGTGCAGATTCAACCAGTTTATCTTTAATAATTCCAGCCACAACTTGTTGCATTGCAAACTCTTCTTCCAAATCGAAGTAAGGTGCAGGAGAGTATTCTGTTGCTTTTAGTTTATGCAAGTATTCTGATGAACCAATATCATTCTGTTGTTTACCTATCAATACAATTACATCCCCTTCCTGCTTGAAATACATGGTCATTTTCTGGTTTACATCATCCAACAAACCAACCATTCCAATGGTAGGCGTAGGATAAACTGGCCCATCAGGGTTCTGATTATAGAAACTCACATTTCCACCAGTTACAGGCGTATTGAATCGTCTACAAGCATCGCCCATTCCTGTTACTGCTTTCACAAACTGATAATAAACCTCTGGATCATAAGGGTTGCCAAAGTTAAGACAGTTCGTTACGCCCAAAGGCTCTCCACCACTACAAACAATATTACGCGCTGCCTCTGCCACAGCTATCATTCCACCTTTATGTGGATCAGCAAATACATATTTACTGTTACAATCGACCGTCATTGCTAGTGCCTTTCCTGTTCCTTTCGCTAACACGATAGAAGCATCGCTTGGTTCATTGGTACTCATATTTGCTGCACCAACCATGCTATCATATTGCGTATAAATCCAACGTTTTGAAGCGATGTTTGGCAGTTGAACAAGTTGTTCGGTTGCTGCTTTTAGTTCAGCATTATCTTTTAAGTCCGCAATGCTTTCCAACTTGAAAGCGTCAATCTTATCCAAATATTTAGGAGCCGTATATTCCCTAGTATATTGTGGCGCACCGCCGCCCAAAACAAGTTCTTCGGCAGGAAGCGTGGCCTCCAACTCGCCATGCATATAAAACTTCAATAAACCATCGGTAGTTACTTCGCCTATGTTGCTAGCACTCAAATCCCACTTCTCAAACACGGCCAAAACTTCAGCTTCCTTACCTTTCTCTACCACCATCAACATACGTTCCTGACTTTCACTTAACAAAAGTTCCCACGCTTTCATATCCTTCTGACGGGTAGGAACCTTATCCAAATCAATCCTCATTCCTACGCCACCTTTTGCACTCATTTCCGCCGTGCTACAGATAATGCCTGCTGCACCCATATCCTGCATCCCAACAACAGCACCGGTTTCCAATACTTCCAAGCAAGCTTCCAACAACTTCTTCTCTTGAAAAGGATCACCCACTTGCACGGCTGGCAATTCTTGTACACTATCTTTTGTTATATCTGCGCTAGCAAAACTTGCTCCTCCAATACCATCCTTCCCGGTGGCACTTCCTACAAAAAACACAGGATTTCCTTCTCCCAATGCAATGGCACTAACTGTTTTTCCTATCTCCACAATACCAACACTCATGGCATTTACCAAAGGATTGGTGTGATAGCATTCTTCGAAATAAACTTCACCACCAACAGTAGGAACGCCGAAACAGTTGCCGTAATGACCAATGCCATGCACCACTCCACCCAATAAATGTTGTGTCTTTTTATCCTTCAAATTGCCAAAACGCAGGCTATTCAACGAAGCAATTGGCCTTGCTCCCATTGTAAATATATCTCTCTGTATTCCGCCAACACCTGTTGCCGCACCTTGAAAAGGTTCTAAGGCACTAGGGTGATTGTGACTTTCTATCTTAAATACTACACCGAAGTTATTGCCCATATCCATCAATCCAGCGTTCTCTTCTCCTGCAGCCACGAGCATCTTTCCGCCATCACGCGGAAGGGTCTTTAGCCACTTGATACTATTTTTATAACTACAATGCTCACTCCACATGGCACTGAAACAGCAGAGTTCATTGAAGTTTGGGGTACGTCCCAGTTTTTCTTTTATCAACTCAAATTCCTCAGGTGTCAAGCGAAGCTGCTGTGCTGTCTGTACGGTTATTTCCATTATTAAACTATGATTAAACTGATTTTAATGAAAACAATGTTGCTTTCATCCCAAAACAATATTATTTACTGAACTGATAGGGTGCAAATGTACGGAAGTGAGGGTATCAATTGGTGGTTATCACAAGGTATGAAATCAACAGCCACAAATAAAAAAGCCGCAAGAAGGTTTCAACCAACTTGCGACTTATTATTCGTTAATCGGGAGGAATGGTAATCGCTAGTGAGCGACCCCAAACTTGCGATTCCCGATTTCCGTTCCTCACGGTTTCTTTGATTCACGTCCCTTGCGTTTCCCTTAGCTTACAAACTTACTTACCGGCGTGCTAAAAGAACTTTTGCCAGCGGCATTTTGAGCCAGCGTCACCACCGTTACTTTCGAGCCGGGTGTAAGCCCAGTAATGGTTTCGTGAAGCCCAGCCCTTGGAATCACGATGGTGACGCCACCATTTGGAAAAGAAATATATTTACCAATAACCGCAACACTTGTAACCTCGCCAATAAATATTACGGTACAATAATCGTCTGCACCAATCACTTTTGGCGTGCTTACACTGATGGATCCATCACCGTTTACGCCAATCATTGCAGGCCCCGGCGTAGGTGGAATCACCGACTTTGTGTCGGTTTCTTTTGAACAATTAAAACCCGAACTTTTAATTTTATCTGGATTACCCCCCGCAGCAATATTTACATAGGCACACTGTTTCACCAGTAGCGATTCCATATATGTGTTTGCGGTGTCATACTGCCCTGCCGCCTCGGTTCCATTGAGCCGAAGGAGGTATTTTGCCGCCAAATCATCTGCCGCAGCCTTCATTACAGTCAATACCACACCGCCATTGATGGTAGTGCCTGGGCTTGCAAAATTTGCATTGCCAGTCATTTTTGTTACTGTGTTCGTTGCAAACCCTGCTTTTTTCTGACCATCTTTTTTAGGCCAGTTTTTTAACGGAAAAAATTGAGATGCCATAATATTTATTTTTATTTGAGGGTGTAAAGTAGACTTATAGTGGTTGGTAATGGGGTTATGCCAAATATACTTTGCCCTAAAAGGCTTATTCTTTGAAACATTAACATAAAAGCCCCTTTTATGAGCTAAAGGATTTGATAAAAGCAGGAAAAGGCAATATGAAAAAGTAAATGTGCATTGTAAAATCACGTTTATATACTTTTTTTTCATGGAAGTATACTTCCTTGAAAGATTTATATACTTCTTTCCCAAGGAAGTATACTTCCCTGAGAAATTTATATACTTCTTTCCTAAGGAAGTATACTTCCCTGAGAAATTTATATACTTCTTTCCTAAGGAAGTATACTTCCCTGAGAAATTTATATACTTTTTTTCCAAGGAAGTATACTTCCCTGAGAAATTTATATACTTCCGTGACGTGGAAGTATATAAACGTGAAAAAGATGGATGTTGATGGGAGGGGATGGTTATTTTTGATTGATAATAAAAAATATTGAATCTTGAAACACCTCACATCATTTCTATTAATCATAGTTCTTTCTTGTTCAAGCAAAAGCAAGCAGCTTGAAGAATATTACTCCATAGTTAACTCTGCTGATGAAATAAAATATTACTATTTGGATAATAATATATTTAAGCTAGAAAAGGATATTACAACCTCAGAATGGCTTAATTCGCAAAAAAGTATATTGAAAAGAAATATAGAGATCGAAAATCAGAAAGAATTTATTCCACATACCAAAATAGAAATATACCGACATAAGATACTTATAGGCACACTGCTAATTTCGGAATCTGATGGTAGAGTTAATTTTAATGCGACAAATATTAGTTTTGATTTTAAGGAAACCTACGGAATAGGCATGAGCTTGTAGTATCATCTAAATTAATTCAATAATTTCTTTTGTGGGAGAAAATATTATTTCGCCGTTATTGTTTCTCTGACCAACAACGATAAAGATGCTGGTGAAGAATACCCAACATAGGCTAGCAAGATGCAGAAAAGTATAAAAAGAATGCCTTTGGGGAGAGAAAATTATTTGTTTGAAGAAGGGTTTTGATAATTAAGATACTCACTTAATCATACTTTCTTTATTTTCGTTGTAAATAATAAGAGATGATAGCAACAACAATAGAAATAAAAAAACAGGCTGGGGTGCAAGCAATAGAATTGCCAGAACAGTTTGCAATAGATGATGACAAAGTGTACCTGAAAAGGACGGGCAACATCATTTCTATCATTCCTTTTCATAGTGCATGGCAAAATTTTCACCAAAGCCTCGATGAATTTTCGGAAGATTTTATGGACGAAAGAAACCAACCTCCCACCCAACCCCGTGAATCATTATAGAAATGAGCTACCTACTTGACACCAATATCTGCATCTATATTATCAAACAGAAACCTCAATCAGTCCTTAATCGTTTTGAAAACATTTCCCCGGTAGACATTGGCATTTCAACAATTACAGTTGCCGAATTGGAATATGGTGTCGCTAAAAGTTTATATCCACAACAAAACGGGGCTGCCTTAAAAAAGTTCCTTAGCCCACTGAACATCTATGACTTTGATGCCAATTGTAGTGCTTTATATGGCATAATCAGAGCAAAACTTGAAATTAAAGGGACTACAATAGGTTCGCTTGATATGTTAATTGCAGTACACGCCCTTAGTTTAAACTTTACATTAGTTACCAATAATGAAAAAGAGTTTAGCAGAGTAGCGGATTTGCTAATAGAAAATTGGTTTTAATATAAAACCCTCCCCCACTTTTCAAAAGGTATATTTGTAGAAATAGAAAGATGCAAATTATACAATCCATACAAAACAGGATATACACAATTCGTTGCGAAAGGGTAATGCTCGATAGGGATTTGGCAGCCCTTTATGAAACCGAAACTAAATTGTTGAACCTTTCGGTGAAGCGAAACAGTAAGCGTTTCCCACCCGATTTTATGTTTCAACTAACTAAAGAAGAGTATGAACAACTGCGATTTGAAATAGAAACCCGAGAGAATGCCTCTAACTTGAGGTTGCAAATTGAAACCTCAAGTTGGGGAGGTTCCCGTTATCTACCCTACGCCTTTACAGAACAAGGGGTAGCGATGCTTAGTGGGATATTGAATAGTGATAAAGCAATAAATACCAATATTGCCATCATGCGGGCATTCATAGAAGTGCGCAAAGTGTTGCTCCAACAAACCGATATGAGGGAACAACTGCGGGAAATAAAAGAACGGATGGGAGAACACGACACGCAATTGAACCAAATATATGACGCCATGGAAAACCTACTTGACGAAAAAGCCGCACAGAGAAAATGGGACGAAAGGCAACGCATAGGATTCACTAAATAAACGAGTGATAAACATTAAGCCACGTAACCCGTATTTTTGCGGACTTCAAAATTTGAATAAATGAAATCGACAATTACCGTAGAAGTAAGCTTGAACGAAGAAAAAGTACCTGAAAAGATACTATGGACAGCAACCGACAGCACCGCCGACATGATGCAAAAAGCAAAAGCCACCATGCTTTCTTTTTGGGACGGGGAAGATAAAAGTGCATTGCGCATAGACCTCTGGACCAACGAAATGATGGTGGATGAAATGGCAGATTTCTATTATCAAACATTGATGGGCATGGCTGATACTTTTGATAGGGCAACGCATTTGCACCCATTGGTGGATGAAATGAAGGCTTATGCAAAAGACTTTTATGCTAAATTCAGAGCCACACAGTTGAAGGAAAACAAATAATAAATTATTGCCACAGAGGCACAGACTAAACTGAGATTTCTGTTTTCTCAGAGCCTTAGTGGCAAACATTCTAAAAATAAAATAATAGATATGAGTTTAGAATTAAAAGTAATGGCCGAATTGAAGGAAGCCATGAAAGCAAAAGACGACGCTGCATTGCGTGGGTTGAGGGCAATAAAAGCAGAGATAATAAAAGCCAAAACCGAACCCGGTGCTGGCGGCGAAATAAGTGAAGAGGGTGAATTGAAACTATTGCAGAAAATAGTGAAACAACGCAAGGACAGCTTGGAGATATTCACAAAACAAAACCGTGAAGACCTTGCTACCAAAGAAGCAGAGGAAATTGCAATCATAGAAAAATTCTTGCCTAAGCAATTGACAGAAGCTGAACTGAAGGAAGCAATTGCACCTATCATAGCACAAGTAGGGGCAACTTCGCTTGCTGACTTGGGTAAAGTAATGGGCATTGCCTCCAAACAATTAGCAGGAAAAGCTGACGGCAAGGCAATATCAGCAGTAGTAAAAGAGTTATTAAGTTAATGGTTAGTTATTAATGGTTAATTATTAATTGAAAACTACAGGGTGTTATAATTAATCACTAACCATTAACAATTAAAAATATGTTCATAGACGTTCCTTACTTTATCATTTTGCTGTTTGCTATTTACAAAGGCTACAACAGAGGCTTGATAGTGGCCATCTTTTCTTTTGTAGCGGTAATAGTAGGGTTGGCTGCGGCAATAAAGTTGTCGGCCTTTGTAGCAAATTGGTTGCAACGGAACACACATATAGGATTATCTTGGTTGCCTGTATTATCGTTTGTAATCGTATTTATAGGTTTGATTGTTTTGATTAGATTGGTGGCAGGCATCCTAAAAAAGAGTGTTGAATTCATGCTGATGGGATGGGCAGATAAGTTGGGAGGGATATTGTTGTATGCAGCATTATATACCATGATATTTAGCGTGTTGTTGTTTTATGCTATCCAGTTGAAAGTATTGACAACTGATTCAATTGACACTTCAAAATGCTATGGCTTTGTTAAACCTTGGGCTTCTTTTGTTATTAATGGCATCGGCAAAGTATTTCCCATTTTTAAAGGTATGTTTACACAATTAGAAGGATATTTTCAAGCATCTGCAAGCAAATTATAACAAGAAATAGCAGCCTTCATCTTTCAAAAAAACTAACAATGCAAATAGCATCCTATATTGCGCAATCTTAACACATTGCTAGAATTAGTTGATTTTACGTTTATTTGTGGCTATTGACAATACTAACTGCCTTATAAAGAAAAACATTAAATGGAGTATAAGATAAAACAACAGGATAAGTACAAGTTTATTGAAGAGGGTGAAGGGGAGCCACTGCTTCTCCTTCATGGACTATTCGGTGCACTTAGCAATTTCAATGCACAGATTGATTACTTTAAGAAGAACTATAAAGTAATCATTCCACTGTTGCCATTGTTGGAACTTGACATTTTTCATACTACCGTTGGGGGATTGGAAAAACATGTGCAAGGTTTTATAGAAGCCCGTGGGTATAAGAATATACACCTGATGGGAAACTCTCTGGGGGGGCATATTGCACTTACACATATACTAAAGCATCCAGAGAAAATAAAGACACTGATACTCACTGGTAGCTCTGGATTATTTGAGAACGGAATGGGGGACAGCTATCCTAAGCGTGGTGATTATGAATATATAAAGAAGAAAGCTGAAATTACTTTTTATGACCCAAACATTGCCACCAAAGAATTGGTTGATGAATTGTTTGAAATCACTAATAATAGGTTGAAGGTAATAAAGATTATTTCCCTTGCTAAGAGTGCTATACGTAGCAATCTTAACGATGAATTGAACCAGATTAAGCAACCAACGTTACTTATTTGGGGTAATAATGATATTATAACCCCACCTTTTGTAGGGAGGGAATTTAATAAGCTGATACCAACTAGTGAATTGTATTTTATTGATAAATGTGGTCACGCACCAATGATGGAAGTTCCTGGAGAATTTAATGAAATACTTAATAACTTCTTAGCTAAGCATAAAGGTTAGACTTAAATTAATACCATGTTAGTTGCACAATTAATACAAACAGATTATCCCACACTGCATTTGTCAGATAGGGTTTCTTTTGCCTTGCAACTAATGGATGATTATGAAATACAAGACCTGCCCATAGTTGTTGAAGATGTTTTTGTTGGTTGTATTTCTAAAGAAGACCTACTTGATAGCGATGATGAGGCAACAATTGAAACATTGCAAAGCCATTTTAATCAACATTCAGTAAAAAAAGAAGAATATTTCTTGACTGCATTAAAACTTCTGGTGGATAATAGTGCTTCACTAATAGCAGTAACCAATGAATCCAAAGAGTATTTAGGGGCAATAACTTCCTTCACTTTATTAGAGCAGCTTTCCATTTATGTAGGCTCGGGTGAACCGGGTGGCATTATTGTTTTGGAAGTAGAAAGACGTAATTATTCTTTTGGGGAAATAAGTAGGTTAGTGGAAACAAATGATGCCTTCATAACGCAACTAAATACCTACACCGAAGCAGAAACTGGACTAGTCATTGTATCCGTAAGGGTAAATAAGGTAGAGATAAGTGATATCATTGCTACCTTCCATCGGTATGAATATGTTGTGAGATATTATTTTGGAGAAGAACAATATAGCAACGAGCTAAAAGATAATTACAACCATTTGATGGCCTATTTAAATGTTTAGAAAACCCTCTTGAAAAGTTAATCACCCTAAAAAACTTTAATGCAACGTTGGCTATCTGTTTTATTTCTATTGTTTATAAGTGTTAATTCCATTGTAGCACAAACAGACAGTTCTGAAAATAAATCACTAGCAAAAGACACGCTCAAGAGAAACTCGGTTTTGATAGCCAATGTAATAATTGAGGGCAATAGACGCACAAAACCATATATCATTCTTCGGGAAATGACCCTTAAAACTGGTGATATAATACCAGCCGCAGACCTGGAAAACCAAATTGAGAAAAGCCGCAACCAAGTAATCAATACTTCCCTGTTTATTGATGTAAAAATCACAGCATCAGACAAGACTGGGGACATCATTACCATTAAAATAGATGTGAAGGAGCGTTGGTATTTATTCCCTGTGCCTTATTTTACTTTGATAGACAGAAACTTTAACCAATGGTGGGTAACTGAACACAGGGATTTGAACAGGATAAATTATGGAATACAATTCACACAATATAACCTAACCGGCCACAACGATGCAATGAGCGTATGGTTAATTAATGGTTATACAAAACAGGTAAGTCTTAGGTATAATCTACCATTCTTCAATAAATCCCTAAAGCATGGTTTCAATGTAGGATATACTTATTCTACCCAAAAGGAATTGAATGATTCTACCAGTTTAAACAAACAAGTCTTTATAAAAAGTAACGACTTTTTAATCACAACAAATAGGGCTGATATAACCTATTCTTATCGTCCCGATCAAAGGTGGAGGCACTATTTTACCTTGTCTTATACCAATGAGTACATTGCCGATACCGTTTTAATTGCCAATCATAATTACTTCCCTAACAATAAAACAAGTCTTCAATTTCTTGATTTCACGTATCGCTTCAGGTATTTGAACCTCGATTACAATCGTTATCCTACAAAAGGATATTCTTTTGAAGGATATATTTATAAAAGAGGAATTGACCAAACAACTAATCTTTGGCAAGCAGGTCTATCAGGGCTTTATGTTCGTCCATTGTGGAATAAAACATTTATTAGACTCTCTGCAACTGCAATTATTAAAGGTCCTACATACAATTATTTCTACAATCAGCAGTTATTCGGATACAGCAGCTTTACACTCAGAGGCTTAGAATATTATGTGATTGATGGTAATGCCGGAATCATTGGGCAGGCGTCTTTATACAGACAAATAGGAAAATACACCTTGAATACGCACCTGAAAAGTAAAAACTACAATCAGATTCCTTTTAGGTATTTCCTAAAATTATATGGTGATGTTGGCTATGCACACAATGATTATCCTGGCAATAGCATCCTTAATAATAAGTTACTATACACTGGAGGAATAGGGCTGGATGTTGTTTCGATATATGATTTAGTGTTAAGAATCGAGTTCAGCTACAATCAATTAGGCAAGGGTGGTTTATATTTACACGGTCATTAAAATGTCCTCTTGAAAAACTAAGTTTTTTCAGACTAAACTAAAAGAATTATGAAAGTTGCCATATACAGTAGGGGATTGGATCACGAACAGGAAGCGCCATTGTTGATATTGCTGGAAGAGCTGGCAAAGCACAAGATTTTGGTGTTGATGTACCGCACTTTACTCACCTCCTACAATTTACCGCTTCCACTATTAGAAAATGTAACCCCTTTTGATGGATATGGAGATTTGGATAGTCAGATAGATTGTTTCATTACCCTTGGTGGCGACGGAACTATTTTGGATGCTACGACTATTGTGAGGGAGAAGAAAATCCCTTTGTTGGGTATCAATTTTGGAAGGCTTGGTTTTCTTGCAAATATCAGTAAAGATGAATTGGGCATGGCAGTAGATGCTATTGTAAACCACACATTTATTTCGGATAAGCGTAGTTTGATTCATTTGGATGCAAGTATTGATTTATTCGGCGAAAGTCCTTTTGCTTTGAATGAATTTGCCATTCACAAAAGGGACACTGCCCCGATGATTAAAATACATACCTACTTGAATGGGGAGTTCTTGAATACTTTTTGGGCTGATGGTTTGATAGTTGCCACTCCTACAGGATCTACGGGTTATAGTATGAGTTGCACCGGGCCTATCGTTTTTCCTGATTCTAGAAACTTTGTGATTACCCCTGTTGCCCCACACAATTTGAATGTGAGAAGTATTGTGGTTGCCGATTCCAGCATTATTTCTTTTGAAATTGAAAGTCGGATAGACCAGTTTATTTGTGCCCTTGATGCACGTAGGGAGATTGTGAATAAGGATATTCAATTGGCGGTAAAGCGTGAAGTATTCGATGCAAATCTTATCAAACTTAGTGAAAATACCTTCCTTTCTACACTAAGAGAGAAACTTACTTGGGGTATGGACAAAAGGAATTGATAAAAGCTTTGGGTGTTATTTGCAACTCAAACAACTAGGTTTCCCAACCATTATACACAGGATACGATCAATTAAACATTTGATGACAGTTTCTTGAAAGAACACGAGTAAAACATTTGTTTTATGACAGTTCCATGAAAGAACACGAGTAAAACATTTGTTTTATGACAGTTCCATGAAAGAACACGAGTAAAACATTTGTTTTATGGCAGTTCCATGAAAGAACACGAGTAAAACATTTGTTTTATGGCAGTTCCATGAAAGAACACGAGCAAAACATTTGTTTTATGACTGTTCCATGAAAGAACACGAGTAAAACATTTGTTTAGCACCTATTCCTTCACAAAACCAACCTCGCTAACCTTGCCATCAGTGGTTTGGACAAGAAGATGATAAACCCCTTCGGGCAAATCAATTACAGATAAAGTAGGATTGGTAGCATCCTTCAATGAAATAAACTTAACTACCCTCCCCAAATTATCTATCAATTTTATTAAATCAATATGATTGCCACTTATAGTAACCTTATCCCTCGACGGATTGGGATAAATCGTGAGTTGTAAGTCGTTAGTCGTGAGTGAAACAGAGATTACCTTACTGAAAGAAATTGCGCCATCCTTGTCAATACTTTCCAAGCGATAATAATTGATTCCATCGGCTGGTTTATTATCCATAAACTGATAACTATTAGCCCCATTTCCTATTGCTTTTATAGTTCCAATATCTTTAAATGAAGTGCCGTCTGTACCATGTTGGATAATAAAGTAACTAGTATTTAATTCATTTTCTGTATGCCAATTGGTTAAAACATTAGTGCCAACCGCAGTTGCATTGAATGCTGAAATGGTAACAGGCAAACCTTGAATAATTGTAATTAGTGAACTATTAGAAGAAAAATTCCAGAGGGAACTATCGAGCAGATGGACTGAAAGAAGATGATTGCCAACGGAAGGATTTGCCCACTGGGCAGTTAATACGATTGAATCAAAAGAAGCCTTTCGTAAGACAAAAGGAACAGAGATATTGGCTTTGCTAGAGTCATACAACAATATACTTGAATAGCAACTGTCTATGTTGGGGTTCTTGATGGTAACGGTAATGGTCAACGTATCGGGGGAAGTATAGGAATGCAAACTTGCTATCTTAATATTAAAAGAAGGTGCCACACCTTGCGTTTGCGTTTGGGAAATGTCTGAACGATAAATGGAATCTTTAAATAAACCAATCCTGTCTATACGCCATTTGTTATTGGTGGTTTTAGAGAATATGCCCGTAGCTTTAAGGCTATCTAAAGTATTGGTGTAAGGAGTCTTCAGCAAAGAAGTTTTAGCAAAGAAGTTATTGTTGCATATCAATTTATACTTTGTGAAACCCGCTCCAGAAACGGCATATTTAGTATTGGTATTTCCATTGGATAAAAAGATTGTACTATCTACAACAAAATTGAGGCACTTCTTGTCACCAACGGAAGTGCCAAGGAAAACGCAACCAGTTATCTGCGTCCACATGTTTGAAGTATATGCTTTATTGACAGTGGGAATATAATCCTTTAGCTCTGGATAAGCATTTTGATAGGTGGTACTTTTGTTATATACCGTTTGCACTGCTTTATAGTCATTGCTAGTAGTGCTGGTATCTGGGCCTACTTCGTAAGTGCATTGGTCTTTATAATTATTGAAATAAATATTGTTATTGAACCTATTGAACAACCCAAAGTTGTTTTGCACGCCAAATAAACAGTTAGCAGCGATGTTTCCATTGAAGGTATTGCCCTGTGAATTGTTATCTGCATACAATGCAGACCCACAATAATTCATGTTGTGTATGTAATTGTGTTGGATAATGCTACCTCTTTTACTAGTAGATTCAGCAGTATAAAATGCACCCATATCGTTGTAGGTAGTCACTACATTGCTAATATCGTTGTACTCGAAGAGATTATTGTTTCCACCAAAAAGCACACCTACATGCTTGCAACCATGTATTTTGTTGTATGCACCATCACATCCAATGGCATAGCGGGTATCAATTGCGGCAGCATAAAGAAACACGTCCTGCGCATAGTTGTATATATGGTTGTTGATGATTTTATGGTTGCAAGATTTCAGTGTTAGTTGATCGGCACTGTAAGTACTGCTTATCACATAGACACCTCCTTCGCCTACATCGTGTATGTCATTGCTTCGCACCGTACAATTATTGCCATCGGCTATCAATATACCATAGCTTGAAACATGTTTTATCTCCATTCCAGCAATAGTCACGTTGCTACAACCACTTAGTTTAATGCCACTGCTAGAGCCTCCATCCAACGTGATACCATCGAAGTTGGTATAGTTAACTTTGTTTAGGTTAATGGATGGTGTTGTGGAATTGCTACTGATATTCAGCGTGCCACTATCAGGGGGATAGATATATAGTGTTTTTGTGTTGAAATTGATTGCCCATTCACCAGGCAAAGAAATCTCTTCTACAAGGTTAACGGCAATATAGGGTTCTTTTCCATTACCAGCTGGGCGGGTATATTTATCACCAATACCACCTTGCACACCCATGCTTTGATATACAATTGAATCAGTCAAATTGATAGAATCGGTCTTGACAAAATCCATCTGCCAAGGCACACGCCAGCATCCCCTAAGCCATAGTCCCTCTTTGATTGCTTGCCCCCAATATTGACATCTCGCATCACGATATTTGAACACGCCAGGGGTATCTACTTTACTTGTATTTGTGCCATTAACTAATACTGTTTTCATTCGCATCACTGCATCTCCTTTGGGATATTGTGCCATTGGCAACGGAGAAGTGTTTTGATAAAGCAAAGGCCAGTTTTGACGAGTACTACCTGTTGCAGTGACGTTTACAGGGTATCCGAAAAGTTTAGGCCAAGGGGAAATATTGCTCAAATTGTACTTGGATAAATCGACTTGCATCACTTTTGTTTGTGCAACAGTATCTATGATGCGGTTTTTGATGGAGTCGGGAATAGGCATCAAATCACTAAGATTAATTGGGGTGACCGGCTGAAAAGAAGCTTGCAATCTATTGAGAGAATGGTAGGTAAGTGGTGCATTTGCCGTGCGGGTATCAGTAGAGTCGAGAGCGAGATAAGTATAAACGCCGTCCATTAGCCAGATGTCGCAAGGCTTTTGTTTGTTGGCAGATAACTTGGCAATTGCCTTTGCCCTATTTAATGAAACAGGGTTGGCGGTGGTGGTTCCATAGCCAGTATCGGTGCCTGTTGGGGAAACATATATGTTGAGTGATTGTGAAAACAGGCTTGAGGAAGCCATGCAACAAACAATCGAAAGCAAGTAAATTTTATTCATCAATCGGGGGCTTTACACGTTAGAACAACAAAGTTTTCATTTTGCTGCTTGCGTAATAGACAAAAGTAACTTGTAAAACAACAGTTGACTTGTTTGGATGTGCCGACTTATATACTAGATTGATAATTACTATAAAAAAGGATGCCACTAAATTTAGTAATGTTAATTACTTCATTCAGTAGCAAGGGCTTAACTAAGAAAATATCTTTTTTGAAAAACGCTAGTGTAGTTACAATATATGCTGGAATTTCCCTGACACATAAGCAGTATCCCCAGCGGGAATACTATACAATGTGTCGGTGTATTTGCCAGAGACATAGGTACCGTTTAGGGTATTGATGGTAATTTTATTTGCATGGGTAGAGTCATTGGCAAATAATGTTTCTCCACTTAAGACTCCTTGTGTAGCTAATTTTAAATAGAAACTAGTTGCACCTAATGAGTAAATATTTCCCGCCTTTACAGAAGCATTGTTAGGAGTAGTTACATTTATAAAAACAAAGTTTCGGGAGGAAGGCGTATTATATATTGAATCCAATGCGTAGAATGATGCGGCAGAAAAAGCAGAAACTATACTATCAGAATTAAATAACACTAGGCTATCGCCATTTTGATAAGCAAAAGGCGAATTGCTTAGGCCGAGTACAATAGTATCCAAAGAATCGCTACCATTGGCAATGGTAATTTGGAGACTATCATAAAATTTGGTAATGGTAGTAGAACTAGACGAGGTAGTTTTCTTGCAAGAAAAAAATACAATAGACAAGAAACCAATGGCAATTAAAAACAATCTTTTCTTATTCATGATGTTTACTTTAAAACGCAAGCGAAAGTAGAGTATTTATTTGAAAAAACTAAAATGGTTTAGTTTTAGATTCAAAGGTAGGTGGAAAATATATTTTAATTGCATTTGGGTGAATATTTTTGGAATTAATAGGAAACTAAAATGGAATAGATTATCCTATTTATGCAAATTTATACATATAAAACGCCCTCTTCTTATTCAGATAGAGGGCGTTTTTATTTAATTATGAGAATGAGTGGTGAGTACGTGTGAAGGAAATATCTTATAGTTTCGCTTTTGCCTCTTTTGCGGCTTTCCTTGCTTTTGCCTTGGCAGCTTTTGCGGCTTTTTTGGCTTCTTCGACTACAATAAAAGCATCGACCCTTGCGGTTACTGCTTCTTCCATTTCGGGTGTCATTGTTCCAGGAACCATTGCGAAAGCGAAAATATTTGTGGAACCCCTTATTATTCTTACAATTTGAATGCCTGTTATAAAGCCGGGTAGTATGTAGGTTGCGATGGCTAGGCCTGCCGACACATCGCTATATGCCATGATACCTAATGAATTGCTCAAGCCCAACTCTTTTGTTTTGGAGAGTGTGCCTTCTACATTTGCGAGCAATGCCAACGTAATTGAATTGGTGATTGTAGTATTTACGAAGGTATGACGGACTGTGATTGGTGGGATTTTGCATGCCTTTTGCAAACCATTATAAAACAACTCATTTGAAACCTTATATTTTAGTCCCGCTTTCTTTACAACGACAATATTAGCATTGGTTTTTTTCAAATCTGTTGCAAATTGTTTTGTAACTACGCTTTGCCCCCCCACCACGGCACTTGTGGTACCTGTAAGACCAGTAAAAGTGGTAATCTCGGTCAAGAATGCAGTCAACTGTGCAGCGGTCAAATATTCTGTTGTTATCACAGTTAGGTTTGTAAGCATTACATTGTACACCGCCATCAACCTGCTGCCACATACTGCATCTGCTACGCCAGCGTAGTAGGACACTGTTCCATTTAATGAGTTGGAGACAATCAGGTTGCCCAAAATATCCAACTTTATCTGACTATTGGCACACAATGAAGCGGCTGTGGCACATGCGTTAACTTTTGCCACTTCTTTTTCGGCACTGTAACCGGTATTGTCTGCCTCGGCGGCGATAGAAGACGTTACGGCGGTGGCACTATCCGTAACCATTTTGGCAACTATGGTGGTCATTGCAGTATCGGTGGAAAAACTAGCTACGTTAGTAACCATGAAAGTATTAAAAGCTGCATTCCTTGTCATCCTCGCTTGCTGTCCGTTTGTCATTTTGTAAAATTTAAAGTGTTTATAAACCCTTTCACTGCCAATTCTTATTGTATTTCGTTATGAAACCTTCCCTTTTTTTCCTTGATTTTTAAATATTCGTATCAATTGGTTAAAAACTCGTTCTTCATCATCAATTCTGGAGTCTTCACTATCAATTCTGGAATCTTCATCATTAATTCTGGAGTTTTCACCTTCAATTCTGGAGTCTTCACCTTCAATGCTGGAGTCTTCACCATCAAAACCGCGAACTTTTCGTCAATTCTGGAATCTTCATCATCAATGCTAGAGTTTTAACCATCAAAGATGACTTCTTCATCAAAAAAACTGTGTGCTGTAACTGTAAAGTGTGCTGAGTGTGTTCTTTTTATTCAGGCAGAAAAGCCATTCGGGGCAAAGCAAAGCGTTTTTATAGTCGAACCACTGCGTATCTAAAACTTCTGAGACACAAAGATATGTGGTATTGTTTCTTTTTATAAGAAAGAATATTTTAAAAAAATAAATAATATTTTATTTGATGGGATTTATTTTTGGAGGGATAAGAAATATTACTTCATTTTTGGTGGTAGGAAAGGTTGGATAGTGGTTTTATTAGTGCAGATTAGTAACTGCAAGTATGTGAAAGGATTCTTGAGATAGACCAGACACAAGATTCCTGCTGTATATCTTTAAATATAATGAAGCGTTTATAAGTAATGTGTATAACTTGTTGAAGCAGATAATTAATTCCTAGCAAACTATTACTCATCTTTACAGGTCGCAGGATGAATCAGATTTAAAGCCTTTTTGCAAGATTTTCTTACCAATAAATTTTATTTGAGATAGTGCTAACTAAGAACTATCTTTAAATGTGGACGGAAGGAAAGCCAGCCCAAAAGAGGAAAGGAATATTTTGGAGATGGCAAATGAAAACATAGCAGAAAATGGGAAGAAATAATGAGGAAAGTAATAAGATAAGGTTCATTGATTTGTTCGCCGGAATCGGAGGCATCCGTTTAGGTTTTGAACAAGCAGCAAAAGCTTTGGGCATCAATACCGAGTGTTTACTTACTTCGGAAATTAAACCTCATGCTATTAAAGTGCTAAATCAAAATTTTCCTAATGAAATTGTTAGTGGTGATATTACAAAAATAGAAACGTCTGATATACCTGATTTTGATATTCTATTAGGCGGGTTTCCTTGTCAAGCATTTTCTGCTGCGGGAAAACGCTTAGGATTTATGGATACCCGTGGGACAATGTTCTTTGAGATTGAAAGAATATTAAAGGATAAAAAACCATTTGGCTTTATACTTGAAAATGTAGAAGGGTTAATTAATCACGATAAAGTTGATAAAAAAGCAAAAATTGGAAGGACACTTTCCACCATAATTAACAATTTGGAGAAGCTTGGGTATGAAGTTAACTGGGAAATGCTTAACTCAAAACATTTTGGAATAGCGCAAGAGAGAAAACGTGTTTATATTGTTGGTACAAAAATAGAGTCCCCTTCTTTGAAAAACTTCAAGGAAACAAAAACTAAATTAACTTCAGTTATTGAAAAAGGCAAACCAACTATTAAAAGTAAGTTTACTGAATTACTTCTATCTCACTTTTCCGTTAGTCAATTATATGGAAAATCAATTAAGGACAAACGTGGTGGTGAGAATAACATTCATAGTTGGGATATTGGCTTAAAAGGTGTTGTTTCGGATGAACAAAAAGAATTGCTTAATCAACTTTTTAAGGAACGTAGGAAGAAAAGATGGGCAGAAGAATTTGGAATTGATTGGATGGACGGAATGCCTTTGACACTAAAACAAATACAAACATTTAATAACCACAAGAATTTGGAATTATTGCTTGAAGACCTTGTAAAAAAAGGATATTTAAAAAAGGAACACCCCAAAAGACTTGTAACAGAAGAAAATTTGTTGGGTGAGACTAAGGTTATACGTAAGCAAGACTTCCAATTGCCACTTGGGTATAATATTGTTTCTGGAAAATTAAGTTTTGAAGTAAATAAAATACTTAACCCAAATGGAATTGCACCAACCCTTGTGGCAATGGATATGAAAAAATTGTTTGTAGTGGACAATGATGGCATTCGAACGCTTACACTTGCTGAAGGGTTAAAACTTTTTGGATATCCATCTAATTATAAATTTGATGTTGGCATTGATGAAGGCTATGATTTACTTGGTAACACAGTAGCTGTACCTGTTGTGAAATCAGTTGCAGAAAGGATATTGGAAATATGGATAAAAGACAAAATAAACAACTATGAAGTTAACAGCAGAAGAAGTGTTCAACAAGTTAATGCTTGATGATAAAATTCTTGAAGTAAAGGGACAAATAAAGTTTTATTTAGGAAGTGTAGATATAATAGTAAAGCAACGAGATGTTGTGGGTAACATAATGCAAGAATGGCTTGAGGGATGGTTGAAACATAATGATATTAATTACAAGCTAAATCCCAATTCGCAAATGCCTCCTGATTTCTATCTTGACCCAACTGATAAAACCACTGAATTGTTGGAAGTAAAGGCTTTTAATTATGATGCAACCCCAGGCTTTGATATAGCTGATTTTAATGCTTATCAAACTGAGATTATTGACAAGCCCTTTATGCTTCATACCAAATATTTAATATTTGGCTATCAAATGCAAGAAGATGGATACGTTGTTATAAAGAAACTTTGGCTACAAAATCTTTGGGAGATTTGTAGAAGAATGGAAAATTGGCCATTAAATCTTCAAATAAAAGATAAAGTAGTGCATAAGATAAGACCTGCTACGTGGTACTCAAAGGGTAAGGCAGTAAGATATAAACCCTTTGAAACGCTTGAAGACTTTATATCTGCCATGGAGCAAACTGTATATCAAAATCCTAAGACTCGAGAAAAAAGTGGGGAATGGCTTAATTTATTTCTTAAGAGTTATGAAAAACAATATGCTACAAAGTTGAAAATACCTAGGTGGATCGATATAGAAGACCTATATGTTGCTAAGAAGTTATAAACACTAACTCCTTAAGCCCCCCTACCTCGCCTCAAATCAGCTTTTCGCTGCTGCAAGTTTGTGACTTGTGATATCTGGTAAGAAATAAGAAAAACTACAAGTGTAATCACTCAGCTTCTTAAAGCGTTTTTAGGTATTCTATCAATGCTTTTCTTTCTGGTTCTGATAGTTTGTCGCCAAAGGTGTGACCACTATTACTATATCCCGGCAGTGTGGTATTGTAAACAGTTCTTCGTTTGGGCTTTTCGGGTGTTTCATACACCCATCCTACATTATCGTAATCATATTTTGGATTTGAGAAGTCTCGTTTCCAATATTTGGGGCGTTCCTTGCTATTTAATAAAGCATGCAAAGTGGGTACTGAACCATTGTGCAGATAAGGTGCCGTAATCCAGATGCCATCTAGTGGTGGGGCAATATATCCATCGAAGGGTACTAGCCTTGCAGGATTCTCTCCCTGTGCAAACCAGCTTTTATTGAACCAATCGATGAATTGGGGATTTTGTTGATTGCCTTTGAATAAAAGAGAATCTGTTTGGATGATGGAAGCGGGTATCAACAGATTGGGATAATATCCATTTTTGCCATAAGTACCATGACACTTGCTGCAATTATTTATAAACACCTCTTCCCCTTCTTCGGCTAAGTTGTTATCAATTTGTTTTGGATACTTTGGTGGCTCAATAGACTTTATATAGGCTAGTACATCCCCAAAATGACTATTCACTTCTCTCGCCTCGGTGCTATCTTTTACAGTTAGGATATTACTCAGCATCAAGAACTTACCAAAATCGCCCCGACCAAAGCCATTATAAAACATAGCGTTCTTCTTTTTTAATAACCACCATGCTGGCACATCAGTAGGAATTACGTCTTCGGGAATATCCAATATCGGTTTGCTTTGCCACTCTAATGTTTGCGGATTTCTGTGGGCAACTAGTAGTATTGCAAGCCTATCTGCACTATTCACCCCACGTACTTCTGTTTGCATGCCTCCTAAAACAGCATCAAATGAAGTAAAAATGGGTAAGGCAGCTTTATATTGTTTGGGTGAGAAAGTCCGCATCACATTAGCCCCAAAATCACTTACTGGATTGTTGGCTTTCGAAATGTTACTGAAGTCTTGAAAGGTATTTCCAAGACCAATATATAGTTTGCCATCAAACACCTGACCATGACATTGCAAGCAAGTGGGTACTACGACATCTACATTGTTGGGGGATTTTACAACATTGAAATCATACGGAACGTTGGCATCCTTTCCAGTTCGGTTTAGGTAGTTATGCTTGTCTTTGGGAGTGAAAAGTCTGTAATAATTATAAGGCACACCACTTTTTAGATAATCCCCTGTGGTAAGATAAGTGTATCCCTTTGCTGCATCGCCATTTCTTTGTTTGCTTGGAGGAATAGTGACAGGTTTATCACCGTAATAAGATGATTTATTACCAACAAAAGCAAATGATATGCTTATTAAAACAATAAAAAACAGTATTATAAACGTTTGTTTGCGATACATAACCTTAAAATTCAAGCTATGTAAGAGATAACGAGCATTGGATACAAAAAGTTTTTGATTAATCTAGTCTTAAAACAATTTCCCCTGCTACTAGCTCTTGAAATTAGGGTGTGTTGCTACATTCTTCTTGTGGTATATCTACTTTCAGGGTATGTTAAATAAAAAAGGGTTTCAATTGCTTGAAACCCTTGCTTTTATTGCGCTCCCGAATCTGGACTTGAACCAGAGACCCTCTGATTAACAGTCAGATGCTCTAACCAACTGAGCTATTCGGGAGTATCTCCTTTCCTTTTGGGGTTGCAAAAATAGGGGTTGAGATTTAATGGCAAAAATTATTTTCAAATTAACCAAATAAGCCTGTCTTCTCCATCCCTATAAATACCCCATCCTCTCTTTCTTCTACTTGATACGTCTTTAAATAATACCCTTCTCCGGATGTGTTTCTTCCATTTTGAATATTGAAAGCATATCTATGCAACGGACAAACAACATTGCCTAGTGCATTGATAAAACCTTCTGCCATGATTCCACTTGCATGCGGACATTTGTGTGCAAAAGCAAATAAGGAATGATTATGTTTGGCTATAGTAATCTTTTTGCCATTGGCTTCAACTATGCACATATTATTTGATTGGAAACCCAGCATATTTATATGATCGGCTATTTTATACCACTTAATATCCTTTGCCATAGTAAAGAGCTAATAATGAACTTCTTTATAAGGATAACGGATACCATATATCTCCCGAACTTTATTTATGATTACTTCCCTAAGTAAATCTACATTGTTGCGCTCCGTAGCAGAAATAAACACACAGTTACCATTTGTATCACGCTCCCATCTTTCTTTTAGTTCCCTAAGTAAATCCTGTTTTACTGCATAGCTAAGCCATTCGTCAAAGTACTTTTCTTCATACAAGTCCATTTTATTGAAGATGGTGATGATAGGTTTGTCAAAGGCTTTTATTTCTTGCAAGGTTTTGTTTACCACACCTATTTGTTCTTCGTATTGTATATGGGAGGTATCTACAACGTGCAGCAACACATCGGCTTCCCTAACCTCATCCAACGTACTCTTGAAACTTTCTACAAGATGGTGTGGCAACTTCCTGATAAACCCAACAGTATCACTCAATAAGAACGGAGTGTTTTCGAAAACTACTTTTCTAGTAGTAGTATCAAGGGTAGCAAACAATTTATTTTCTGCAAATACATCGCTTTTGCTTAGCAAGGTCATCAACGTACTCTTACCTACATTGGTATAACCAACCAATGCCACACGAATAAATTCCCCTCTTTCTTTGCGTTGTGTAAAGGCTTGTTTGTCTATCTCTATCAATCGCTTTCTGAGTAGAGAAATCTTATCCTTTACTATACGTCTATCGGTTTCTATTTCTGTTTCACCTGGCCCTCTCGATCCAATACCTCCTCCTTGCCTTTCCAAGTGTTTCCACATACCTTTTAATCGTGGCAAGATATATTGGTACTGAGCCAACTCCACTTGCACTTTTGCCTGCGCTGTTCTGGCACGACTAGCAAAGATGTCAAGTATCAAATCACTCCTATCAACAGTCCTTGTTTTAAGTTCACTTTCTATATTAATGATTTGTGAACCGGTGAGCTCATCATCAAAAATAACTATGCCAATATTCTTACTCAGCACATAGTTTTTTATTTCCTCTAGTTTGCCTTTGCCTACAAAGGTTTTACTATCTGGTCGTTCCATCTTTTGAGTGAATCTCTTTACGGTAATTGCTCCTGCTGTTAAAGCAAGAAAAGCAAGTTCGTCCAGATATTCTTCTACTTGTTCGGGTGTTTGATCTTTTTGGACTAAGCCAACAAGTACTGCCCTTTCTTCTTCTTTTATTTTTTGTTTCTCTATCAAAGTATATTATTTGATTTGTTGAATTAAGTGCAAGGTATTCTTATTTCTTGCATTAAATAAAAAACCCCGAAAGCAATTGCAATCAGGGCTTAGTTATTTTTAGTTGGCTACCATTACAGACCACCAATAGAAACCCCAATTGAATACGTATTAACAGTAGGTCCTGCACCCGATTTTATTACACCAAGTACATTGTAGTCTGCGTGCAACGTAAAAAAACCATATCCTATCCTGCCTGTAAACGCAACTTTAGTGCCATCCAAAAAGCGTTTATCAATTACTTTGTTTACATAAGCTGTTCCATAAATACTGTTGCCAGATCCGTCTTCCAAGTTCTTTCCCTTGGTATATGCTTTTAATAATAGACCAGCTTTTACACCAACTGCACCCTTCCAACCTGTTGTTTTATTCTCAGGGTTTTCGTAGAAACGAATTTCAGCAGGAATTTCAACAAAGATGGTTGTCAATTTGAACTTAGCATAGTGGGTTGAATTACTTACATCTGTAAAAGCCAATGAATTACCTGTTCCACCTAATTGAACTATTTGATTATCAAAAAATATGTTGCTTGTTCCAAAACCAAGTCCGTAAGCAACACTGTAATGTGGGTCCGACTTCATAGGCTTGTCAATCATTCCATAAAAATTGAAATGCCTTCCGAATCCCTTTGTCTTAATACTATCCGGCGCACCTACCCATCCATCATAACCATATTGAATTACTAAATGATCGGCAGGTCTTTTGTTTAAATCAACCTTACTCCAATCTTTTTTTGACTTTGTAGCATTCGAATTATAAGATGAATATGCTGGTGCTTTTGTTTTGGAAGAATCTTTTGATGACTTTACTAGTTGCGCTTGAATGGTTGCTATCGAAGCAGTGAGAACAATAATCAGTAATAATAATTTTTTCATTCGTTGTTGTTAGAAGTAAAGCTTGCTTTCTACAAGTGCGACAAAAATAAAAGAATTAGGTTCATATAAAGGGTTAAAATTAATTGAAAAGAAAAAGGCAACCAATTAAGGCTGCCTTCTATCAAATTTCACGCACAAATAAAATTTTATTCCGACTCTTAGTTGATTTTAACTAATACATCTTCCACAAACTGAGTTTTAATCAATATTTCTTTTGTTTGTACCACATTGTCATTGTCGGATACAATACTGAAACTTAGTTTTTTTAGGTCTTCTATTTTGTATAGTTGCACTTTTTTATGGAATTGCTTACTGTTGTATTCCTTTTCAAAAAGCACATCACCATCTTCGTCCTTAACTACAAAATCAAAAGAGCCTCCTTTTAAATTGTTGTAATGCACATCAAATTCTAGGTTATCGTTGTGGTTGCCCAAGTACTTTACTTCCAGTTTATTTGATTTGGAGGAGTCGATACTCTTATCGACATCCACATTAAACCTTACCGTATTTGCTGCGGAAGCTTGCATAGAAAAGAATAATGCAGCCGCCAATATGTTACCTAAAAAAAATCTTTTCGCAAATGTGTTTAAATCTATCTTCTTCATAACTGTTTTTTAAAATTAAATAATTTTTAATCACACGACAAGTGTACAGTTGTTAGAGACGTTACCCTTTTTCATGAGGGCGAAGCAGGCGTTTTTCATGTTTGGCAAGGCAGCCGTTGAAGTGAGAGAAATTGGTTTTTTTAACCCTGCAGTGTTACCATTAATACCCTTAGGAGGTAAAAGGTAACCCCAAAAAAGAGAAACCAAGGCTTTGTTAAAGGGTTTTACCATGCCAAAACACCCACCACTAAAGGGATACACTAAGATGTATTTTTATATTTTGGATACTTGTTTTGGGGCTGTTTTACTAGCAAAAGAAGGGATTTAAAAGCTTGTTATTGATGGAAAAAGGCGTATTAGTAATCATCCTTTTAACCCATAAAGTGTATAGTATTAGATAAATAGTGTTTCGTGAGCCATAAATAGTGTTTCGTGAGCCATAAATAGTGTTTAATACACCGTAAATAGTCTTTCATACACCATAAATAGTCTTTCATACACCATAAATAGTCTTTCATACACCATAAATAGTCTTTCATGAGCCATAAATAGTGTTTCATGAGCCATAAATAGTGTTTCATACGCCATAAATAGTCTTTCACGTGCCATTATCCAGTAGATAACGGCACATTTTGCACTTTTTTCGGTTTATTAAACATTTTTTTAGCCCTATAAAATACTTTTTATGACAAAAAGTCATTAATTAAAAGAAATAAAAGGCTATTAAAACGAGACCGTTGCAAAACCTTCGACCTGCCTTTACATCTGATTTTTGCCTTGTTTTTTTGGTTAATCTTTAATCATTTCGTCAAACGTTTTTCTTTTACTTCTTTTTTATGTTTTCAGAAAGTGT
>Ga0164297_10000874_pt1 | contig 34645 bp, 30 predicted proteins | sample GEODES058metaG_FD_113539 | JGI IMG/M metagenome (GOLD analysis project Ga0164297, IMG submission 113539) | Dystrophic lake water microbial communities from Trout Bog Lake, Wisconsin, USA - GEODES058 metaG | ecosystem: Environmental > Aquatic > Freshwater > Lake | place: USA: Trout Bog Lake... | reverse complement strand
CCACTCAACTCTTTGCGCATCTCTCAACTCGCTCTGGGTTTCTCGCTGCACTTTCGGGCCGAGAACTTGGAAACCAAATTGCTGCGACGTCAGCCCTTGCGCTTACCTGTCTTCCGGCCATAGCAGGCGGAAGTCGGCAGCTCACGATCGATGTCACCACTTCATCAACAACGCCAACAACTCTTCCCGGCGGCTGTACCGGGCAGACGACGCCGCCTAGTTTTAACCTCCACTGTGCGGTTGGTACCGGGAGCTGCAACGGCGTCTACCCGCTCTTGGTCACCGTCAACGCAAACGGCGCAGTGGTAACTCACTTCATCACCTTTCTCACCTACGTTGAACGACCCGCCGCAACCCCACTCAATGTCGCAACGGTCTTCACCGCCGCACCCACCGCCACCACTGAACAGATCGATGCATTGACGCATGCATTGGCGAGCGCGCCAAGCATTAAAACAGATGTCGGGGTTGAGCCAAAGGCACTGCAATCACTCGAGGGCACCTCGTCGCTTCGCTCACTCGGGCAACTCCTCACCCAGAATCCCTCTGTTCACGAAATGACTCGGTTGCCCTATGTGCCCCTGGACCCGGGAACACTCCAATCCTCTGGGCTGCAGGGCGATATTCAGCAACAACTCGATCGCGCTCAACAGCTCGCCACGGCCAATGGCTTTCCCATTCCTTCGCCGGCGAGCCCGTGGCTTGGCACCGTACCGGTCACTCAAACAACGACGTCGGCACTTGCAGGAGCGGGGATCACGACTCTTGTGGTTCCCGATAGTTCGCTTGCACAACCTACCGACACTTCATTGAACTGGGGTGAGCCATTTACGCTTACTCCGGGCTCTCCGCAGGTGACGGCACTCGCTGGCGACGCTGCACTTTCGGCGGAACTGAGGCCCACCTCGCAGCCCGCATTGGCTGCCGAACAGTTCTTGGCTGATGTGGCGTTCTTACATTTCGAGCGGCCCAGTCTCACCACCCCTCAAGGGGTCGTCGCAGTCTCCCCCTACGGATGGGTTGCAAATCAGACCTATCTCACCACGCTGTTTGCGGGATTAACGGATAATCCCATTGCCACCTCTGCCACCCTCACGAGCCTCTTTTCGACCTTGCCCATCGGCGGTAATGGCGGACCGACGACACGTGCCCTTGCAGTAAATGGACAGTCGGCTCCATGGCCTGCGACACAACTCACGACCTTTCAACAACAACAACTTCAACAGTCAGCATTCGAAAGTGCTATCCGAAAGGGAAATGCCGTCATTGAATCGCTTCGCGACAGTGCATTCAGCGTTGAGAGCGATCATCTCACTAACGGCAACCGTCTCGTCGCATTGGGCACGATGAATGGTGCACTGGCTGAGCAACTCTCAAAGTTCACCATCGACAGTGGCGACATCACCTTGACCGCGTTGAGTGGGACGCTCCCGATCACGGTGACCTCAACGGCCACCTATACCCTCAATGCGATCTTGCGGATTTCAAATACGCAGTTGACCTTTCCCTATGGAACCACAACGCACCAAACCATCGATCGATCATCGATCTCGGTACGACTCCCCGTTCAAGGCAAAACGTCAGGTGACTTTCCCTTCACTGCCACGCTGTTGACACCACAAGGAAATCTCACTGTGACCAGTCAGCGGATTACGGCACGCATTAACCAGTCCTCTATCGTTGGGGTGATCCTGACAATCGGAGCACTCGTGGTGCTCTTAGCCTGGTGGATTCGAACCTGGCAGCGAAATCGATCGACGAGGCGCGCATGAGCGATTCATCACCCAAGGGTCTGCGCGGCGCAGTTGGGTCGATGGCTACTGGCACGGTCATTTCACGCGCCACCGGGGTGTTACGCGTCTTGGTCTTGGCCTATGTGCTGGGGATCTCTCCCCTGGCCGACACTTATAATTTGGCAAACACCATCCCCAACATGCTCTACGACGTCGTCCTCGGCGGGGTCTTAGGTGCAACATTTATTCCCGTCTTTATCGAACGGTTAACCAACAAACCCGAACGCGATGCCTGGCGGTCAATCTCAGCTGTCGTCACCTTGGCCGTGATTGCCCTCGCGGGCTCTACCGTCATCGCCTTTCTCGCGGCCCCATGGCTTATCGATGCCTTTACCGCCTTTACGCATGGTTCGAGTTCACACAATCCCGCTCAGATTGCCACCCAGCGACAGGTCTCAACCGATCTTTTGCGTTGGTTCACACCCCAGATTTTCTTTTACGGACTCTTGAGCATTGGCGCAGCTCTGCTCAATGTTCGCCGTCGCTTTGGCGCGCCCATGTGGGTTCCCATCGCCAACAATGTCGTGTGCATTCTGGTGCTGCTGTACTTTGCCCACGTTGATCCTTCACCCACGCTCAATGGCGTCGCCCACTCCCACAGCCAACTGCTTCTTCTTGGAGCAGGAACCACGCTCGGCGTGATCGTCCAGGCGATCCTTTTGATCCCGAGCCTCTCGCGCGCACGCCTTGGTCGGGTTCGCTGGCGTTTCGATATTCACGATGAGGCTGTGCGGGCAATTTTGAAGCTGGGTTCGTGGACCTTTGGCTTTGTGATCTTGAATCAAATTGCCCTCTTTGTCGTTATTGCCCTGGCCTTTGGCTCTGGTGGATCTGGACCGGTCTCCTCGTACACCTACGCCTATGCCTTCTTTCAGATGCCCTATGCCGTCGTTGCGGTCTCTGTGATGAGTGCCGTCGGTCCCGATTTAGCCACCCACCACACCCTCGAAGACCACGATGCGTTTGCGCAACGATTCGGAACGGGGCTCCGTGCGGTCTTGGCGATCATCATCCCCGCATCCATTGCCATGTTTGTTCTCGCCAAGCCGGTCATCGCGCTGCTCTTGGGACATGGAAATTCAAATGCAGGCCAAACGAATCAGACTGGAACCGTCTTGGCTGAGTTGTCACTGGGTCTCGTCGGATTTGTGGTGTTCCAATATGTGGTGCGTGCATTGCAGTCCATGCGCAAGGCCCGGACCGCGTTCTGGCTCTACCTGATTGAAAATCTCCTTACTATTGTTGTGGCGGTGGCGTTAGTGAAGCCCTTGGGTCTCGCAGGCTTAGCACTTGCCGTGGCGATCGCCTATTCCATCAGCGCAATTCTCGGGTTAACGCTGCTACACACTTGGTTTGGGAAACTTGGAAATCCCGGTTGCTATGCCCCCTTGGCACGCGTTGTCATCTCGAGTGTGGTGATGGGTCTGGTCGTCGTCGTCGTATCCAATCTTTCGTCCTCACAGAGCTTTATCGCACTGTTTTTCCGGGTGATCGGATCAGTAGTCGTCGGGGGCGTGGCCTATCTCGGATGTATCTCGTTTCTCGCCAAGCGCTCGGCGCGCAGTCGGCAAACTCTGTAAGACTGAACCAACCACATTTGAAAGGGGCAGCGTGTCTTCCATCGCTATTGTGACCGACTCATCATCAGACCTTCCGGCCGACGAGGCCGCGCGCCTCAAGATCGCGGTCGTTCCGTTAACCATTCGCTTTGGATCAGACGAGTTTGTCGATCGAGCGGATCTCACCGCTGAGGAATTTTGGGCGAGGTGCAAAACGGCACCCGCACTCCCCGAAACTGCAGCTCCGTCACCCGGGGCGTTTCAAGAAGCGTTCCAAGCAGCCAAAGATGCCGGTGCCGATGGCGTCGTCTGTCTCACCATCTCATCGAAACTTTCCGCCACGTACCAGTCAGCCTTGGCTGCAGCATCATCGATGGCTCCATTTCCTGTTGAAGTCATTGACTCACTCACCGTGACCTTGCCGCTCGGGCTGTTAACCCTGGTTGCAGCAGAAGCCGCCGCTGAAGGCGACACGCTTGACGACGTGCTGGCGAAAACAGCGGACGCGCAGCGACGACTCCATGTGGTCTTCACCATTGACACCTTGGAGCACTTGAAGAAGGGCGGGCGCATTGGGGGAGCCAAGGCACTCCTTGGATCGATGCTCTCGATCAAACCGATTCTCACGCTGCAAGACGGGGTGGTCCACGAAGAGGGTCGCCAGCGCACCCGAGCAAAATCACTGGACCACCTCGTGGTCACGGCGACAGCCGGCGCGCCGTTTGAGCGCTTGGCCGTCGTTCATGGCGACGCCAGCGCCGATGCGGCAACAGTGGCGGGAAAGCTCGCTGGTCTTGATTGCGCAAGCCCCGTGATCATGGCCGACATTGGTCCTGTCGTTGGCACCCACGCCGGTCCAGGCGTCATTGGCGTGTGCTGGATCACAAGGTCGTAACCGGCCCATTTGGCGACTAGTTTGGGGGACGTGGCCTCGAAGAAGAATCCTCTCCAAATCAGTGATGATCTCCCGAGTAGAGCCGTCGATTTTATCGACCTCGTCGTCAACACCATCAATGATCGGGTTATTCGACCGATCATTCTGGTCGGACGAACCATCGTCTTTGGCATCCTTATTGCCGTTCTCGTCGGGGTCGTCGCGGTCGTCATCAGCGTGGCGGCGCTCCGCCTGCTCGATGTCTACGCTTTCGCTCACCACGTGTGGGTTTCGTACCTGATTTTGGGCGTGGCCTTTAGCGCCGTCGGACTCTTCGCCTGGTCAAAACGCTCGTTACGCTCAAACAAGGGAGGGCGAACGTGACCCAATCAACGAAGGTCCTTGTCGTAGGGTCGGGTCCTGCGGGGTTGACCGCTGCCATCTATACGGCACGAGCCCAACTCAACCCTGTCGTCATTGAAGGCGAGCCCTCTTCGACGTCTGATCAGCCTGGAGGCCAGTTGATGCTGACCACCGAGGTCGAAAACTTTCCTGGATTTCCCGAAGGCATCACCGGCCCAGAGTTGATGACCAACATGCGAGCCCAAGCTGCCCGTTTTGGTGCGCAGATAACAACAGAAAAGGTCACCAAATTGGACCTCACGGCTCGACCGTTTCGGGCCTGGGTGGGGGGCAGCGACGGTGAGCCGGACTACGAAGCGACCTCGGTCATTCTGGCCACTGGTGCGAAGTCCATCATGCTGGACGTCGCTGGCGAGGAGCGACTCCTTGGCCATGGGGTTTCGACCTGCGCGACCTGCGATGGCTTTTTCTTCCGCGACCTCCCCATCGTGGTGGTCGGAGGTGGCGACTCTGCACTCGAGGAAGCTACCTTTTTAACCCGTTTTGCCTCGTCAGTCACCATTATTCACCGGCGCGACTCGCTTCGAGCATCGAAGATCATGCAGGAGCGCGCCCTGGCCAACGAGAAGATCACGTTCTTGTGGAACACCCAGGTGACCGAAATCCTCGGTGACAGCAAGGTCGAGCGGATTGGCTTGACGAACACGTTGACCGGCGAGGCCTCAAGCATGGATGTCGCCGGTGTCTTTGTGGCGATCGGTCACCGACCGACCACCGAGATCTTTGCCAATGAACTTGACCTTCACCCCAACGGTTACCTGGCCGTCCACCAAGGCTCGCTCACCTCAATCGAAGGGGTCTTCGCATGTGGGGACGTGCAAGACCATCACTATCGCCAGGCAATCACCGCTGCTGGGTCAGGTTGTATGGCAGCGATCGATACCGAACGGTGGCTTGAGTCACAAGGTTCGTAGCATTCACTGCGCCGAGGGAATACTTTATTGCTTTGCGTGGTTATATCTAAGTGAAGAACAAAACGAAAGAGAGTTACCATGAGTGAAAACATCACCACCCTTTCCGATGCAACCTTTGATGAGTTTGTTGGGAGTTCCGACGTACCAGTCCTGGTGGACTTCTGGGCCGAATGGTGCGGGCCGTGTAAACAGATTGCTCCGATTTTGGAAGAGATCGCCACCGAGCAAGCCGGTAAGGTGACCATCGCCAAATTAAACATTGACGAGAATCTTGACGTCACACGCCGCTTCGAAGTGATGAGCATTCCGACCTTGTTGCTCTTCAAAGACGGTCAGCCCGTTCAGCGACTTATTGGCGCCAAACCAAAGGGAGCGCTTCTCCAAGAAATCAGCGCTCACCTGGGCTAATCACCGACATGCTCCCTCTCAGTGAGGGATCGCACGGATCGGCAGTTACCGACCTCCAGTCGCGGTTAAACGCCATTGGTTCGGTTGTTTTGGCCGATCCCGACGGCGTGTTTGGTCCATCAACAAAGGCAGCAGTCGAGATCTTTCAGCGTCAACGCGGTCTCCGTATCGACGGCGTCGTTGGTGACGACACATGGGCAACGCTCGTTGAAGCTGGTCTCCGACTAGGCGATCGTTTGCTGTATCGCAGTCAACCCATGTTGCGCGGCGACGACGTCGCAGAACTTCAATATCGACTCTGTTCACTTGGCTTTGATACCGGACGCGTCGATGGAATCTTTGGTGACTCGACAGCGAATGCTCTGGCCGAATTCCAACGAAACGTTGACCTTCCGACCGACCAGATCGCTGGACCCGACACGCTCGATGAGTTGCGACGCGTCTCGAGTCGTCACCAGACACTCGAGCTCGTCACCATGGTGCGCGAACGAGAATCACGTCGTCAAGAATCGCCCACCTTGCGTGGCCGACACATCGGTGTCGCCGAAACAGGAGGGTTGGGCACCATTGCGTCGTCGCTCAACCGCCGTTTAGCGTCGTCGGGCGCGCGCGTCACCATTGTGCACAGCACCGAAGAGTCTGACCAGGCAAAAGAAGCGAATCACGCTGGGGTCGATATTCTGATCGCCGTCAACGTCCTGCCGACACTGCATGGATCCACCACCGCCTACTACTCGGGCTACGCCTACGAGTCGACCGTTGGTCGCCACTTGGCCGAAAAGCTCTCCGAACTCCTCTCCCTGGTCATGGAAGGCCCGGGAGCCGTGGGTCCGATGACGGTACCCCTGCTGCGTGAAACCCAGATGCCAACGGTGATCGTCGAGTTGGGCCCGATCGATGAGGTGGTCGAGAAGACCGCGCTCCTCGCCGATAAAATCGCCACCGCAGCGACGACCTGGGCGGAAGAGCGCAGCGGAGAGCAGTCCTAAACCCTCATCTTGAGTGTCCTGTTGATAACTCTCAAAACCCAGTGAAACCCGATGTCATCTCATTGTATGACAGTTGCGCTAACGCGGAAAGTTTCACAGTAATCCACAGGTTCATGCACAGGTGTTGACAACTCTGAACACACTCTTGAGAAAACCCTCAAGTACTGCGACCGCGAGAAGACGCTAAGAGTTCGTCTGCGTCCCAAGCATTTGGCGATAGATCCGTTCAAGATCTTCCAGTGTCGCGAATTCAACCAGAAGGCGACCTTTGCGTGACGAGAGATCAACCTTGACGCGGGTCTCAAGATAGTTCGAAAGCAATTCTTCAAGTTCAAGGATCCCCGGCGGGGGCAAGGGTCGAACGGTGGTCCGGGTGGGCTCCGGTTCTTTCGTTGGCTCTACTTCTTCTTCGACATCGCCTCCAACGGGAGCACTCTCTACCCCACCGCTTCGAACTAACTCTTCGGTAACTCTGACTGAAAGTCCTCCAGCAATAACGCGCGCCACAAGCTGCTCTTGAAGCGCACGGTCTGGGGTGCCTAATAACGCTCGGGCATGGCCCGCACTGATTTCGCCTTCGGCAACGGCTCGCTGAACGCCAGAGGGGAGTTGCAGGAGTCGGAGCGTATTCGTTACCGAAGTACGGCTCTTTCCAACCCGAACGGCTACTTCGTCATGGGTCAAGGAGAACTCATCAATCAACTGTTGGTAGGCCGCCGCCTCTTCCATCGCATTGAGGTCGGCCCGCTGGACATTTTCAACCAGCGCTTGCTCGAGGCTGTTCTGATTGGTGGTCTCGGTTCGAACAAGCGCTGGAATTGTTGTGAGTCCAGCCCGCTTCGCGGCCCGCCAGCGACGCTCCCCCGCAATAATCTCAAAGGTTTCTTCTTCTTCAGAGGTTGGCCGAACAAGAATTGGCTGGAGCACGCCGAGTTCACGAATAGAAGCAGCAAGCGAGGACATCTGGTCCTCGTCAAAGACCGATCGTGGTTGATAAGTGTTGGGCTCAATGACCCCAATAGCCAACTCACGCAACACTCCAAAATCACCATCGCTGGAATCAGTCGGGATCAACGATCCCAAACCCTTACCCAGCCCGCTTCGGCGCGCCATTGCTCACCTCCTTCGCTAACTCTCGATAGGACTCAGCCCCGAGCGACCGTGGGTCAAAGACCGTGATGGGTTGGCCAAATGACGGGGCTTCGGAAATACGGACCGTTCGAGGAATAATCGTGTCGCAGACCTCATCGGGGAAATGCTCGCGCACGTCGGCCGCTACATCAGCGGCCAAATTAGTCCTGCTGTCATACATAGTCAGCACAATGGTTGAGAGTTCGAGCTCTTGGTTCAGGTTCGAACCCACCAGCTTCAAAGTGGAACGAAGTTGACTGAGACCCTCAAGGGCGTAGTACTCGCACTGAATTGGGACGAGTACCTCACGTGCTGCCGCCAGAGCATTAATCGTGATGAGGCCTAACGACGGGGGACAGTCGATCATGACAAAGTCGAAATCCTCAGCCACTGCGTCGATGGCCCGTCGGAGACGGAGCTCACGGCTGAAGGCCGGAACGAGTTCAATTTCCACTCCAGAAAGATCCAGCGTCGCAGGAGCAACGAAAAGATTCTTCACTGCGGTCGGCTCGATCACGTCTTCTAGGGGGTGTTCGTGCATGATCACGTCGTACATGGAGTGCTCAAAGTTCTTGCGTTCGATGCCGAGTCCGGTGGTGGCGTTTCCCTGGGGGTCCAGATCCACGACCAGCACTCGATAACCAATCTCGGCCAACGCTGCTCCAAGGTTCACTGTCGTTGTGGTCTTACCGACACCACCTTTTTGATTGGCAACCGCCATAATCCTTGGAAGGTCCTTTGTGGTTCTTACCCTTGGTGTCGTTGGTGCCACACGAGCGTTCTTTTCAGAACTCTGGCCCTTCGGGCCCTTCTTCTTCGATTTGGACTTTGACGAGGCCTGGAGGCTCGTTGAAGGGGATGTGCCCTCAAGATCCCCATCATCGCTCTCAGGCGCTTCTGAGGCCTGAGGGGAAGCATCAACCATGACTGCTGAGGCCTCGAGGTCCTCAGGGGCCTCTGTGGGGCCTTCTTGAAGGGTCCCTGGCGTCTCTTCTTCAATCACGTTCAGGGCAACGGGGTCCACCTCGGGACCGGAGGTTTCTTCGGGACCGACAACCGACCAGGCCGGCTTCGGCTCACCTGGGGCTTGGGATGGCTCCCCGGCACGACCTCGACGAAAGAGTGCCATCAGTTGCGAACTTCCGGGGTAGAGAGCACGAGCGCTATCATCGCCGGTTCTCAGCCCCACGTCAAGACCAATTTCAAAATTTTCTTGAACGCTAGCTATTTCCGAAAATGTTTCACGTGAAACATCTGAAAACCTCCAGGGACGGTCTGGGGGTGTTCCACGTGAAACACTCCACTAGGCACAAGCAAGATTGTGACCTGTGGGCTAAAAGAGGGGCCGTTTCGTGGGAACACCGACTCGTCGTGGGTAGCGGCTCGGACAGATCTCAAGGAGGGGAATTGCCACATAGTGAGATCCCTCATGAACCCCGATTGGCTCCCCAAAACCAAGTTCTTTGAGGCCCTCGACTGGCCACCTCTCCACCACGGTTCGATCAGGTGGCTCTGACACCACAAGATGTCCACCCGCCGAAAGGAAGCCAGCGGCACACTCGGCCAGTACCCCTGGCGCCCCGAAGGAGCGAGCGACAACGAGGTCAAAGTGGGCTCGAAGATCCTCTCGGTGGGCTCGTTCTTAAGATCGACACTCGAGGATCTGGCATCGGCGATCCTGCTTGAGGGTTGCCACCGCCTCGCCAAGAAACGCACAGCGGCGAGAGGATCCATCAAGAAGGGCCATCTCCGCCTCGAGCCACTCGTCAAGAAGGACAAGCCCAGGGAGTCCACCGCCTGAACCCAAGTCGAGGACCCGGCGGGGCGTCGCCAGGCCTAAATGGGTGAGAACGGCTGCGAAACCGGCTGCGTGATAGATGTGCTGTTCGACACTTCCGGTTCCAAGAAACCCCTGATCCTGGCTCTCAGTGAGAACCCGGATCAGTTGAGGGTTGGCGGTGCCGCCCACGGACTAACTGACTTGGGGGAGAAGCACCACGTAGCGAGAAGGCTCTTCGCCTTCTGAGCGTGTTTCTACGCCGTCAATCTCGTTGGCCGCATCGTGGATCACTTTGCGGTCTGCGGGAGACATGGGCTCAAGAGCTCGCTCTTCTCCGCTCTCGACGACTTCAGCCGCTACATCGCTGGTGAAGCGTCGAAGCGCTGCTGAGCGTCGCTCTCGGTAGCGGGCAATATCAACCAAGATGCGGTCCGTCCGGGCGGTGAATTTGCTCTGGACCACGGTGCGGGTAATGTCTTGCACGGCCGCCAAGGTGCTGCCCTTGGGTCCTACGAGCATTCCTAGATCCTCGCCATCCACGGCGAGTTCGACGGTCTCTGCATCGATTTCTCTGATCTCGACGGTCGCCGTCAATCCCATGGTGCTCACTAAGCCTTCAAGGAATTCTTTTGCAATTGCCGCCTGTTCTTGAAGCGTGGCGCCTTCAGCCATCGTTTCCTCCTTCGATTCCCGTTTCGAGCCACCGGTGGGCTCGTTGGTCGACTTTGCAGCACCGGCTGCCTTGTTGCTCTTTCCACTTCCGCGACGGTTCTCTTGTCCCTTTGAATCGCCGCCTGACTTTTGACCCCGACCTTGACGCTGGCCCTCTCCACGGGCCTTTGGTCGATTGTTATTGCGAGAGCGCTTGGGTCTCGGTTCAACGGGGCGCAGCCGGGCACGAACCCGTGCTTCTCCCCGAACCCGCCCAAAGAGTCCAGCCTTGGGCTCCTCAATGACCTGCACTTCTGCATCGGACTCCGCTACGCCGAGCTGCTCGAAGGCGCGCTCTTTCGCTTCCTCGATGGTTTTTCCAGTTATCTCAACCCATTCCACGATTTAACGATCCTTCCGTTTCTTCTTGTCCTTTGCGCGCGTTGCCGGGTTTGCCTGGGGCTTCGGCGTTGCATCTTCTTCACGGATCACCGTCTCAACTTCTGTGGCTTTCGCCTCGATTGGTTGAGCCTTTGGTCCCGAGCTCTTTCCCACGGCGTTTTGCTGCGCTGTTAGCGGCACAGCAACGCCAGTTCTGAAAATGATGTCCTGAGTGAGAATACGAATCATCGAGGACACGATCATGTAAACAAGGACTGCGGCGGGGATTAAAAAGTAGATATAGGCAAAAAGAATCGGCATGAATTTCTGTAAAGTAGCCATCTGCTTATTAGCCTGAGTTGCAGGATTGCGCTTGCTCATCTGTGACATTTGAAGGTACTGAAGTCCTACCGCTAGCGCCACGAAAGCAAAGTAGGGGATGGCCGCCCAGACTGAAGAATGATGCGAAAATGGCTTGAGCGCCCAGTCGATTCCCAGGTTCATCATCTTGCCGTTACTTGCGATTAAATCGCAATACATTTTTGATGTATTTGGGATATAGCGGGGCGCTATGTTCGTGTAGTGAATACCCAAATGGCAACCTGTGGGCACCGGGAGCTTGGTGGAGCTGACGTTGGTGAGTCCACGAATGATGTCGTAAAGAATGATGAGAAAGGGAAATTGGAGGAACATCGGCAGGCAGCCACCGGCCGGTGAAACGCCTTCTTCTTTATAGAGGCGCATCATCTCCTCGTTCAGCTGCGCCCGGTTTTCTGCGCCTTTGAACTTCTGTTGAAGCTTCTTGATCTCGGGCTGAAGTCGCTGCATGGCGATCATTGACTTGGTGCTCTTGACCGTGAGTGGGGTCAACGCTCCCATAATCAAAATTGTCAAGAGGGCAATCGCTCCAGGATAACTCGGCACAAATGAGTAGATAAAGGCCAAGATGTCGGCAAAGAGTTTAAAAACGGGCTGGAAAATCGCCCCAATCGAGTGGGTGATTGAGTTGGCAAGAATCACTGTTTCGCTCCTGACTTCACGGGGACAAGGTCAACGCCATGACCGCCAATGGGGTTGCAGCGCATCACTCGCCAGACGGCAAGACCCGAACCCTTGAGAAAACCTTTTGTTTCTATGGCTTCTCTGGCGTATTCGGAACAACTCGGCGTAAATCGACAAGGAGAAATCTGGTTGGATCGCAGCGACTGATAGGCCGTAATCGCCCACAGGGCAGCGGTCGACGGGGCGCCTCGGCGCTCTTCGGTCTCCATGATCAACCCTCCTTTTTTCCTCTGGTGGCCTTAGCCACTGCTGTTCCAAGAAATTCTTTTAGTTCTTCATATGATGCCGTCGCCGCTTCGGGGTCTGTCCTAATCAGGTAGGCCCCTGCCGGAAACGTGGTGGCCAGCTCCGCGGCTGCGCTGCGTAAACGCCGACGAATCCGATTTCGGACCACCGCTCCACCACACCGCTTTGAGACTGCGAAGGCGACTTGTCGACCATCCTGGCCGATAATCGGAGGGCAGTACAAAGCTACAATCGGGCCGCTTTTCCCTCGTCCGGCGGGCCGGCGCAGGGAGACAAACGTCTGCCGAGAGACCACGCGGCCCACTCGGTGCTCAGACACAGCCTTAAACGGTCAAGCGGTGGCGGCCTTTTGCCCGACGCGACCGAAGGATCGATCGCCCAGCTTTGGTCGACATGCGAGACCGAAAACCGTGTGTTTTTGCCCTTTTTCTGGTATTTGGCTGATAGGTGCGCTTCACTTTTCTGACCTTCCGTTCTGTGTGCCTTGCCCTGTCGGGGCCGGCGTGTAATCAAATGGTAGCCCTAGCGAGAGGGCAACGAATTCTTCATCCTAGATGCTCCTCGACGACCAACTAGCCGACGGCCAAAAACTCCGCTATGGTCGTCAATCCACAGGTCGCTGAGCGCGCTCCACATCTGTGGATAAGCCTGTTGATAAGCCAAGTCGAAAGGGAGAGCCGTGGAAGACCTGGACGAGCTTTGGAGTAGATGTTCCCTCGCCCTCAAAGATTCGGTCTCCGATGCCGTTTGGAACATGTGGCTCTCAAAGGTGCAGCCTGTGGATATGGCTGGGGATAACTTAACGCTCGGTGTGCCAAACTCCGTTGTCCGCACCAGAGTAAATGACCGCTTTCTCGGTTTGATTCGAGATGCCGCTAGCGGGGAGTCGGGTCGCCCTCTCGAAGTTCTCCTCATTATTGTCGACGCCGACGATGAGATCGACCTTGGTTTTGATGAGCCGGAGGACGATTTTGGGGTTCTCCCGGCCCCCCCTATCCCCGCAGTACCGGCGTCAGTCGCCGCTCGGGCGACCGGCTCGGTGCGGCTTGACCCACGTTTCACGTTTGAGACCTTTGTCTCGGCCTCCTCAAACCGCCTGGCGTTTGCGGCTGCCCAAACCGTGGCCGAAACTCCTGGTCGCTCCTACAACCCCCTTTTCATCCACGGGGCTTCGGGCTTGGGCAAGACGCACCTCCTGCACGCGATTGGTAATTACGTCCTCGAGAACTATCCCACTCACCGGGTGCTCTACGTCACCACCGAAACCTTCCTCAATGACTTCGTCGAGGCCCTGCGGCGGAATACCACCGTTGCGTTCAAACGTCACTATCGAGAATGTGACGTCCTTCTGATCGACGACATCCAATTCATGCAAAACAAAGAAGGCCTCCAGGACGAGTTGTTTCATACCTACAACGACCTCCACGGCGCAGGCAAGCAAATTGTCTTGACATCCGACCGGGCGCCAAAGTCCATCGAAACCCTCGAGGACAGGTTGAGGAGCCGGCTTCTTTCAGGGCTCCTCGCCGAAATTGACCCCCCTGATGTTGAGACCCGCCTCGCAATTCTCCGGACCAAAGCGGCCAATGATCGAATTGTGCTTCCTGATGACGTGGGTGAATTCATCGCGACGAATGTCAGGGACAACATCCGAGAACTCGAAGGTGCACTGACGCGCGTCAACGCCTTCGCAACGCTGACCAACGCCCCAATCTCCTTGGAGTTGACCCAAATGGTGCTCTCAGATATTGGAGCAGAAACCAAACTCATCACCCCAGACATGATTCTTGACGCGGTTGCCGAGACGTATGGCTTGAGTGTTGAAGATCTCATTGGCCCGCGCCGGGCCCGACCTCTCGTCACCGCTCGTCACGTGGCGATGTACCTGATGAGAACGCTGACGGACTATAGCTACCCCTCAATTGGCAAGGTATTTGGCGGCCGGGACCACTCGACGTGTATTAGCGCCTATGACAAAATTGAGGGTCAAATGCGCGAGCGCCGTCAGATCTATGAGCAAGTCACCGGCTTGATTCACCAGATCAAAGGAAGTGGGTAGATCCTGTGGATAACTTTGGCCTGACACCAGGGCAATTGTGGAATAACGTGCGGACAACCCTTGTGGTTGTCCCCACAAACGAGGGCCTTTCCCCGTTAGGGTTAGGTTTTGTCCACAGTGGGGGTACAAGGTGGGGATTATGAAAACAGCGCTGAGCAGGGCAAAGGGTTTGTTATCCCCAATCCACAGCCTTTATTACAACAGTTCTTTAGATAAGCCACTCGTCCTATGTGGTGCAACAACACAAAGAGGGAGTTACCGATCATGAAGTTCCGTTCAGAACGAGATTCGCTCGTCGAGGCGTTAGCCACAACCAGCAGGGCCGTCAGCACGCGCCTGGCCATGCCTGTCCTCTCTGGGGTTTTGGTACAGGTAGAAGGAAACCAGCTAACGGCCACCGGGACCGACGGAGATTTGTCCATTCGGGTAACCCTCGAAGTTATTGGGATCGAAGACGGGACAGCGGTGATTCCGGCGCGCCTCGCTACGGATATCACAAAATCCTTAGAACCGGGAGCGGTCACGGTTGAAGCCAACAATGAACAGGTGGAGATTTCCGCGGCCCGGTCCCAATTTTCTCTCCGTTCGTACCCCTCACTTGAGTTCCCCAGCGTCTCAATCACGAATGAAATCACCGCCCACGTGCCGTCCGGTGTACTCGCGGATGGCCTACGCCAAGTGGTAAGAGCATCATCAAACGATGACGCCCGCCCCCTTCTTACCGGTGTGCTTCTTACCGCTGCCACCGGAACGGTCCGGCTCGTGGCAACTGACTCGTATCGCTTGGCCCTCCGAGATCTCGACGGCGCAGCCGGTGTCGTAGGTGACGAAGACATCCTGGTTCCAGCCCGCGCCCTCTCGGAGCTTCAGCGATTAATCAACCCAGGCGATGAGGGCACGGTCGGGGTCACAACGACTTCTTCAGAGATCACCTTTCACATCGGGTCGGTCGCCATTTCAACTCGGCTGATCGCTGGAACCTATCCCGACTACCGCCAACTGATCCCCGAGTCATATCCCAACGCTCTCCACCTTGGCAAAGAAACACTCGTTGCCGCCTTGCGCCGCGTCCGCCTGTTGGTGAAAGACAACACCACGCCTGTGCGCCTGTCGATGCGCAACGGCGGCGTCGACTTGAAGGTCTCGAGTCAAGAGGTTGGCGAAGGTTCTGAATCGGTCGACGGTGATTATCAAGGCGAAGATCTGACGATTGCCTTTAATCCGGCATACCTGATTGATGGCATCGAAGCAGTGGCCGGGGACGAAGTCATCATCGAAAGCTCCGACGCCACTCGACCGGCCACGATCCGCAGTGCCGAAGCCGATAACTATCGCTATCTCTTAATGCCCGTTCGGGTTTCCTAAGAACCGAGCGCTTGGTGGGTTTGCGGCGGCTCGACCTCACGTCGTTTCGTGTTTTCTCTCACGCGACCTTTGAGCCCGACCCCACGGGCACAACCGTCCTTGTTGGCCCCAACGGCACGGGCAAAACATCCCTCCTTGAAGCCGTGGGTTATCTGGGCTTAGCCCGCTCGCTTCGGGGAAGCCCGCGCGAAGCGCTGATAAAAAATGGCGAGGGGCGTGCCATTTTGCGCGCCGACCTTCTGATGAGTGAGCGAGAACTTCTTCTTGAAGCCGAGCTGTTGCGAGAAGGTCGGCCCCGCCTGCAACTGAACCGTCAAGCCATTAGAAGCCGGAAAGATCTCGCGCTGGCGATTCCGGTCACCACCTTTTGCCCTGACGACGTCACCGTGGTGCAAGGCGGCCCCGGAGGGCGAAGAGAACTTCTTGACGAGGCGCTGGTTCTTTTGAACCCCTCGATGGCGGCACTTATCGAAGACGTGGAGAAAACCTTGCGCCAACGAAACGCACTCCTGAAACAGTCGGGAGGACGCTTAACCGCCGAAATTGAGTCCACACTCGAGGTGTGGAACGAGCGACTGGTTAACGCGGGAGACGAGCTCGTCGCCCAGCGGATCGCACTGATCGAACTTCTAGCCGACCCCATCAACGACGCGTATCAAACGCTCGCTGGCTCAACGGCAGAATCAATCACTGAGTCCTACGCGGCATCAGCCCCTGCGGGCCTGGCTCAAGGTTTAGAGCAGAGTCAGCGCGAGGATCTGCGGCGCGGACTGACAACGGTTGGGCCTCACCGCGACGACATCGAATTCCTCCTCGACGGCCGGGATATCAAAACCCAAGCCAGCCAAGGCGAGCAACGCACCCTGGCCCTGGCCCTTCGCCTCGCCGTCCACCTCGCGGCCCGCTCGCACCTCGGCGAAGCCCCGCTTCTCTTGTTGGATGACGTTTTCTCAGAACTTGACCCAGGCAGGTCCCGCCGGCTCATTAACGAACTCCCTCGCGGCCAAACGCTGATCACGACTGCTTCACCCCTGCCCGAAGGGGTTGACCCAGCCCTCGTGCTCGACGTTGTCGACTTGGTGGCCGCAGGTGGCTAGATGGCGTAAATCTCATGAGGGCCCGGTCCCCCTCGGAGAGTCTCTCGCTCGAGTGGCCGCGCAGATCTCCCAACGAGACCTCGTGGGGCTGGCCGCCATTCGGCGGCGGTGGGACGAAGCGGTTGATCCCGAAATTCTTTTGCACGTTTCACCACTCCGCCTCGATGGAGCGACCCTTGTGGTGGCAGTGGACGAACCAACGTGGGCGACAAAAGTGAGGCTCATTTCGGGTGACTTGTTGACGACATTGAATGGCGCTCCAGGCGTCAATGTTGATGGGATCGTGGCGGTTGTTCGCGCACCGTAGATAACCCGTTTTGTCGGTACCGTGGAGTAGGATAACGAGACAACAACGATTGATCACAGACCCCAAAACCACAGCGAAAACTGCGATGATTTGGGAGCTGAGAGGAGCCAGGTGGCAAAAGCGGAAGTGAAAGAATCGACCTCGTATAGCGCGAGCGATATCACCGTTCTTGAAGGACTCGACCCCGTTAGAAAACGACCCGGTATGTACATCGGATCGACGGGGCCGTCGGGGCTCCATCACCTCATTTGGGAGGTTGTTGACAACGCTATTGACGAAGCAATGGCGGGTCACTGCACCAAAATCTCCGTTGCCTTGTTAAACGACGGCGGGTGCCGAGTTGCAGACGACGGACGAGGAATTCCCGTTGATGCCCACCCCCAGTACAAAGGCAAATCAGCGGCAGAAGTTGTGTTGACCGTTCTGCACGCCGGGGGAAAATTCGGCGGTAGCGGCTACAAGGTCTCCGGTGGACTCCACGGGGTAGGGGTCTCGGTCGTGAACGCCCTTTCGACAACGCTGATTTTGGAGATTGACCGAAACGGCGATCACCACCAGCTGGACTTCAAAAACGGTGGGGAAGTCCAAGGAAAGCTAAAAGTAACGGGCAAGGCCCCGCGAGACCGAACGGGAACGACGGTTACGTTCTGGCCAGACCCCACGATTTTTGAAGAGACTGATTTCCGCGCCCAGACCGTCCTCGAGCGCCTCCAGATCATGGCGTTCTTGAACAAAGGACTTGAGATCGCGTTTAGCGACGAGCGAGAGGGCCGCGAGCAGACCCAGACCTATAAGTACAACGGCGGAATCGTGGACTTCGTGAAGCACCTGAATGCCTCTAAAGAATCACTCTTCAAAAAGGTGGTTTCGTACGAAGTCGTCGAAGAGTCCCAAGAAGTTGAAGTGGCTATGCAGTGGAATACCACCTACAACGACTCGATTTACTCCTTCGCCAACGGAATTTCGACCACCGAAGGCGGTATGCACGAGGATGGGTTCAGGAAAGCCCTGACGAACGCCATTAACAAATACGGCCGAACCCGAAACATTTTGAAAGAAAAAGAAGACAACCTTCTTGGCGAAGATATTCGCGAAGGGCTTACCGCCATTATCTCTGTTCGCCTGGCAGAACCTCAGTTCGAAGGCCAAACGAAGGCGAAGTTGGGTAACGTCCCGATGCGCTCGCTTGTGGAGAAAGCAACGAACGCGAAACTCGCAGAGTGGCTTGAAGAAAATCCACGCGAAGCAAACCAAATCGTACAAAAAGCCACACTCGCAGCACGCGCTCGCACAGCGGCTCGCCAAGCGCGTGACCTCACCCGCCGCAAGTCGGCCCTTGACGGTGCAGGACTCCCGGGCAAGCTGGTTGACTGCTCGTCGCGCGACCCACGCGTGTCCGAGCTGTTTATTGTTGAGGGAAACTCTGCAGGTGGCTCGGCAAAAGACGCTCGAAACCCCAACACCCAAGCCATTCTTCCGATTCGAGGAAAAATTTTGAACGTCGAGCGAGCACGCGTCGACAAAATGCTCAAGAACACCGAAGTTCAAGCACTAATTGCGGCAATTGGCGCGGGGCTGGCCGAAGACTTTGACCTGACGAAGATTCGATATCACAAGATCATTCTTCTGGCCGATGCCGATGTTGATGGCAGCCACATCCGCACCCTATTGTTGACGTTCTTCTTCCGCCAGATGAAACCACTCGTCGAAGCAGGCCATGTTTATGTGGCCCAACCGCCCCTGTTCTCAACACTGGTCGGCAAGGAGAAGCTGTACCTCAAAGACGAGACCGCAAAAGACGCCTTCACGGCGTCGCACCCCGACCACAAAAACGAGTTCCAACGTTTGAAGGGTCTTGGCGAGATGGACTTTGACGAGTTGCGCGACACGACAATGGCCGCAAATAAGCGAAGCCTCTTACAGATCAACGTCGACCAGGCGGCACTGGCTGACGAAGTCTGCAGTGTTTTGATGGGCGACGACGTCGAGCTTCGAAGAAACTTCATTCAAACTAACGCAAAGGATGTGCGATTCCTCGATATTTGAGGAATTAAAAGGACCCCATGCCACGTGCCCCCAAAAAAGCAGCCGAAGAGACTCCCGACGATTCTTCTGAAGAGGTCGAAGGGTATATCGAGCCCATCGAAATTCAAGAGGAGATGGAACGATCCTTCCTTGAGTACTCGATGTCGGTCATCGTCTCGCGTGCGCTGCCCGATGTACGAGACGGCCTTAAGCCCGTACACCGCCGAATTCTCTACTCGATGTATGACCAGGGTCTTCGACCTGACCGACCGCACGCTAAGTGCGCCAAAGTCGTCGGTGAAGTTATGGGCACCTATCACCCCCACGGGGACACGGCGATCTATGACGCCTTGGTGCGGATGGTCCAAGACTTCTCCATGCGGCACCCGCTCATTGATGGGCACGGAAACTTCGGAGGCACCGGCCCCGACGAAGGTGCTGCAGCCATGCGGTACACCGAAAGCCGCCTCGCTCCATTGGCGCTGGAACTTATGGCGGGTATCGACGAAGAGACCGTTAACTTCATTCCTAACTACGACAACACCGACGAAGAGCCCGTTGTCCTTCCCGCTCGATTCCCAAACCTTTTAGTCAACGGCTCACAGGGAATCGCCGTTGGTATGGCGACCAATATTCCTCCCCACAACTTGGGCGAGGTTATTGATGCCACACTTCACCTGCTGGCCAACCCTGATGCGACACCCGATGACTTGATGGCCTTTGTCAAGGGACCTGACTTCCCGACCGGTGCGCAAATTTTGGGTCGGCAGGGAATTCTTGATGCGTATCGCACGGGGCGTGGCTCGATCAAGATGCGTGCTGTTGCAGAGATTGTTGAGAAAAAAGGCACGAATCAAATTGTCGTGACCGAGTTCCCGTTCCAAGTCTCAGTCGAATCTATTGAAGAGAAGATCACGGACCTTGTGAAAGCTGGCGACCTTGACGGGATTTCAGCGCTGCAGAACGACTCGGCTGGCCGAAAGCCACGCTTAGTAATTACATTAAAGCGCGACGCCAACGCCAACGTGGTTCTGAACAAGCTGTACAAGATGACGACGCTTCAGACGTCGTTCGGGGTTAACACGTTGGCCCTGGTCGACGGCGTCCCTCGAACGCTGAACCTCGCACAGGTCCTGACCCACTACATCGCCCACCAGGTCGAAGTGGTCACGAGACGAACGCAGTATCGCTTGGACAAAGCAAACCGAAGGGCGCACATCATCGAAGGCTTGCTCAAAGCCATCGACATGCTCGACGCGGTGATCGCCACGATCCGTGGATCCGACGATCGCCCTGCTGCGCAAGCATCGTTGATGGCTGCACCTTTCGACTTTTCTGAAGAGCAGGCCAAGCACATCTTGGACATGACCCTTGGTCGCCTGACCAAGCTTGGACGAACTGATCTTGAAGACGAGATGGCCAAATTGCGTGAAGAGATCATTGGCTACGAAGAGATCCTTAACAACGAGACGGTCCTTCGTAAGGTGATCTCGGACGAGATGACCGAAGTGCGCGACAAATTCGCCAACGAGCGTCGCAGCGCCGTTACCCACGACCCGGGTGAAATGGGCATCGAAGACTTGATCGACGACGAGGACATGGTGGTCACCATGACGGCAGCTGGCTATGTGAAGTCGGTCAATGCCGCAGCCTTCCGGGTTCAAGGCCGAGGTGGCCGAGGGGTCAAGGGAGCGACACTGAAAGAGGAAGATCTCGTCACCCACGTCATCAAGACGTCGAGTCATGCGTATCTTTTGATGTTCTCAAACAAGGGCAAGGTCTACCGTCTGCGCGGCCACGAAATTCCCATGAAGGAGCGAGCCGCGAAGGGCACCGCAATTGTCAACCTTTTGAACATGGCTCCAGACGAAAGTATCGAAGCAATTGTTTCGACGCGCGACTTCCCTGAACACTCGTCGCTGGTGTTTGTCACAAAGATGGGTCAAGTAAAAAAGACTGCCTTTAGCGAATACGACAAATCACGACGCGAAGGATTTATTGCCATCAACCTGCGTGACGGTGACGAACTCGTGCGTGTCGTTGAGACCCAGGCCGACGACGACTGCTTCGTGGTAACAGAAAAAGGAATGACCATCCGTTTCGCCGCCACCGACGTGCGCGACATGGGTCGTGCCGCTGCTGGAGTACGCGGGATCAAGCTGAAGCCCGACGACCGGGTCGTGTCGCTGGACGTGGCGCAAGATGAAGCAGATATTTTGATCGTGACCGATGCTGGGTTTGGAAAGCGCACCAAACTCGAACGCTTCAATCGCCAGGCACGTGGTGGCCAAGGGGTCCGCGGCATCAAGATCACGGCCACTCGTGGACGTGTGGTCGCAGCCTTTATTGTGAATCTTGACGAAGAGATTTTGTTGGTCTCCTCGGGTGGTGTCATTATTCGCACGCCGGTGAAAGAGATCTCTAGTCAAGGTCGAGACGCCACAGGGGTGCGCGTGATGAACCTCGACGACGGCCAGGCCGTAGCTGCAGTAACGCGCGTGGCTGACGAAGCACCCGTCGAAGGGGAGTAAAGCGTCACCCTGCGGTCAGTGGTGCTCCATAACGAGCGGGCGTTACTCTTCGCTGTTGGCTTTTGCCATAATCTTTCCGAGAAGTCGAACAAGAACGTCGGGAGGCTGGGCGCCTGGGATGGCGAACTGCTCATCAATCACGATGGTGGGAACTCCACTGAATCCGGCATCGGCGGCCATTGCTTCGTCGCTTCGAACAGCGTCAATGAAGTCATCCGAATCCAGCATGGCCAAGATTGATGCTCCCTCGAGGCCAACATCTTCGCCCAGTGCTACCAGGGTTTCCTGATCCGAGAGATTAGCTCCTTGTGTGAAATAAGCAGCAAAAAGCCGCTCGGCAATTTCGCCACCACGTCCTTGTTCTTCAGCAAGTTTCGCTAAGCGATGAGCATTCAATGAATTGCGTGGTTTGGCATTGTCGAGGTCGTAGTTAAGTCCTGCTTTTTTGGCCACGGCTGTCATCTGGGCGTTCATCTCTTTTGCCTGGTCGAGCGTGACGCCAAACTTCGCCGCCAGGGCTTCGGCCATTGACATTGTGCTGGTAAGTGGAGCATTGGGATCGAGTTCAAAGGCTCGCCAGTGAATCTCGGCGTCGATCTTGAGTTCTGCCAATGCCGCCTCGAGGTTGCGTTTCCCGACAAAACACCACGGACAGACCACATCGCTCCAGATGTCGATTCTCATAACGACACGGTGTGCCTGCTGCTCGGAACCTCTCGCAGGCGGACCGAAAGACAAGTCACGCACCCCTCTAATTTCTCATATTCACTGATGTCCACAACGACAAGCTCGTAGCCCATCGATCGAAAGAGGTCATGGGTCTTGGGACAGCCGGCGGCGATCAGCAAGCGGTTCTCGCCAAGGAGGACAACGTGGGCACCGGATTCTTCGGGGACGCCGAGAAACCGTTCAAAGGCGTGGGGGTTATCGACGAGTGGCTCATACCCAATGACCGTTCCATCGGGCAGGGCGGTGACGGCGGATTTGAGGTGGAGAACTTTGGCCGTTGGCACTCCGAGAACTCGACCTCCAAGGGGCTCGAGAAATGAGCGCAGTTGGCTCACGCCCTCCTCGTTGGTCCTCCCTCCCAAACCGACATAGATGGTGGATCCAACTTTTAGGACATCGCCGCCATCGAGTGTGGCCGTGCCCGAAATGTGTTCAATGGTGTAGCCAAGTCCCGCCACCGTTTTTTCGGCAGCAGTTGTTTCCGGTTTTCTTGAATCAGCGCCCGGGTGAGCGATGACGGCAAGATTTTTAAAGACGACCATGGTGTCTTCTACGAAAACACTGTCGGGACACGAATCAAGAGGCGGCACCTCTACGGTGGTCCAGCGCTCGGCGCGAAGTGCGCCTACGTAGTCGTCCCATTGTTGGCGAGCCAGATCAAGGTCAATGGAGCTGCGCTCAATGTGCGTGACGATCCCTTGCGCAAGCAGTGGGCTTGGTCGGCGAAGAAGCGCCGTAACGGGGGTCATGTCAGGAACTTACTCGTTTCTGTTGCGCCCATTGGCGACAAAAACAAAGCCAGCAACCATTTTCAGGCCGAGGGATCTTCTGGGTCCCTTGTCTCATTGAGCGAACCAATATTTGATCGCTGGCGCCACCAGGAAAGAGAATTCTTTAAACGAAGCGCTGGGAGCTCTATGACGAAATAGCTCACGGTTGCGACCACCGCGGACAGGATAAAAACGGCGGCGAAGTACTTCCAGTAGGGAATATCGAAAATGATCAAGTGTCGGTAATCGACCCACTTGGACATGACGGCTTCGTGCCAAAGGTAGAAACCGTAAGAGATGGCGCCGAGCGAAGCTACGGGCCACCAGCGCAGGGTTTTTCGAATCAGGCCCTTATTTTGGGGCCCGAAGACGGCGGGCAAAATCAGAAAGAAGGCGAATGATTCATAGAGTGATTGTCGAAGAAGATCGGGAAAGGTCTGCGTGTAAATCGGTTTAATCGGCATACCCATGTGGCAGACGGCATAGAAGGAAAGTGCAGCAAGGCCCCATGAAACCCACGGCACCCACCTGCGCGTGATCCAGCGAGGCTCGCTGCTGTGTTGATGCGTCCAGGAGCTCACTACGGCGAGCAGCATTCCGCAAGCGAAGAGGTCAAGGTAGGCGGGAAGCCACAACAGGCCAAGCTGACCTGTGTCCCCCTGGTTTCCTTTATGAGAAAGACAGAAGATCCGCCAAGCGAAACTCACCACGACTAAGCAAAGGAGTCCGATAATTTCGATTTTCATCCTCCGAGATGGGTTCCGGGTTGCTTGTCGTCGACCAATTGCCATCGCATAGAGGGGAATAAAGAGATAAAAGGTCATCTCGATACAAAGTGACCAAGCTTGGGACAAGCCATATCGCCATTGGCTGTAGTAGTAAATCTGAAGGAAGAGATAGTGGTTGACGTAGGCGGTCCAACCCCCAGCCCCCATCTTTGACACATGCAGCACGGTGGTCGCAAAGAACAGTGCGACCCAGTAGGCGGGAACAATGCGAAGGAGTCGGCGCAGCCAAAATGCACCCGTTCGAGGCTTGGCCACTCCAGCGAGGTGAGCCGACACAAAGGGGCGATAAAGGAGAAAGCCCGAAATCAAAAAGAAGACGGACACACCGATCTCAAGGCGTGCGGTGTAGATGCCAATGGGGTCCTTCGGGGTGACGCCGGTGACAAAGGCGGTATGCACGCCAAGCACCAAGACCGCAGCAATGGCTCGCAGACCGTTAAACGCTGGGAAACGCGGTGGTCGAGGGGGCGCAGCCCCACCTTCAGAGGGACCGGCACTCCCACCCGATTGCTGAGAAAGAAGTTGTTCAGCCATGGGTCTCGCTCACAATGATGATGTTAGAGCCTTGACGTAACGAGCACCTGACTTTTGACGAGCGGCAACCGTAGCGAGGCGATCGTCTCACTGACAACAACGAAAAGAGCAGTGGGTGAACGGAACGCCTATGCAGATGGATCGTGAGGATCCGTCGATGCATTGATCAGACCAATTGACGACCGCTGGCGCCACCAAGAAAGGGAATTCTTCAAATGAAGCGCTGGACGTTCAACGACGAAGTAGCTGACGGCGGCGATTGCCGCAGAGAGCCCAACGACGGCAAAGAAAAATGGCCAAAAGGGAATGGCAAAGAGTGTGAGGTGTTGACGCTGGAGGAGTTCTTGAATCATTGCTTGGTGCCAAAGGTAGATGGCATAAGAAATTGCGCCGAGTGATGCCACGGGCCAAGAACGCAGGAATCCCCGAATGAAGCCTTTGTTCTGAGGCCCGAAGACGGCGGGCAGGAGGAGAAAGAGCGCAAAGAGCCCATAGAGCGATTGCTTCGTGATGTCACTGAAGCCTTGCGTGTAGACGGGGAGGATTGAGATTCCGAGATGTCCAACGCCGTAAAGGCAACTACCGGCAAGACCCCAAGAGACCCAAGGTACCCAAGAACGGGTGACCCAGGTTGGTTCACTGTGGCGCTGATGCGTCCAGGCACTCAGGACGGCCAGGAACATACCAAACGCGAAGAGATCGAGGAATGCCGGAAACCAAAACGTTGCTGCCAAGCGTGCCGTCTGAGCCGTTGGGGAAATACGGCCGAGCCAATACCATCTCCACGCGAAACTCAGCCCGATCATGAGCGCAAGACCTATTAACTCAACGAGAAGTCGTTGAGAGGCGGAGCGCGCTTCACGCCTCCATCCGATGGCCATCGCATAGAGGGGAATAAAGAGATAGAACGTCATCTCAACACAGAGTGACCAAGCTTGAGTAATGCCATGGGTCCACTGACTCCAAAAGTAAATCTGAAGGAAAAAATAGTGATCGACGTAGGCCGACCAGCCCCCTGGACCCATGGTCGAAAGATGAAAGACAGTGGTGATGAGAAACAGGGCTACCCAATATGCAGGAACGATGCGAAGTAAGCGACGAACCCAAAAGGCTCCCGTTTGAGGCTTCGTCACTCCGGCCAGGTGCGCTGAAACAAAGGGGCGGTAAAGGAGAAAGCCTGAGATTAAAAAGAAGACCGAAACGCCAATCTCGAGCCGAGCGGTGTAGACGCCAAAGCCGTCTCTCGTCGTTACGCCGCTGACAAAGGCGGTATGCACGCCAAGAACGAGCATCGCAGCAATGGCACGGAGGCCATTAAACGCAGGGAAGCGAGGTGGACGCTCTGGCTCGGCCGCTTTGTGCGAGAGACCAGCATCGCCAGAGGGGCTGGAGGGACGATACTCAGCCATGGATCTCACTCACCTCCCTGATAGTAGAGCCCGCATCAGTGAATCAAAGGTTCTTTGTCGAGTTTGCAAGGTTATTTGGACACACGGCCATCGAGGGTTCCTCCTTCGTGCATGGTGAATTTTTAGCCCATTCTTACCTCCTCGTACTTATCTGAGGATCTTGATTTGTAGAATAGAGAATACGACTTGTCGATACACCCTCAAGAAAAGGACTGTTATGTCACTAAGGAAATTAGGTTCACTGACCAGTGCTGCGGTCATGAGCGCAGGACTGCTGACGATCTCAATCGGTGCAGTGTCGGCGAGCGCTGCCGTCACGGTGACGAATAAGTGCAAGAACTTGACGAAGTCAGCGCTTGTTGCAGATGGCTTTACGAAAGCCTCGAAACCGAAAGTTACGCCGTATAACTATAAGAAGCCGTCCAAAAATGCAGCGAACGCGCTCGGTACAACCTATGACTTCGGATCCAAGTCAGTCGTCGTTGCATGTCTGAGCCCCAGTGACCTTCAAAAACTTTCTGTTCAGGCTCAGGGTAAATCAAAACCAACAATGACCGCGGAACAGTACATGGCCTACATGGTGCAACAGTCGCAAGGAGCAATGACGGCGACGCAGGTCGGTGGGGTCACGGACTATCTAGACTTTGGTAATGGAAAAGAAGACGGAGTGGGTTCTACCTCCAAAGCCGGAAGCGTCCGTTTGGACGCCTGGGTCGCGGGCAACTACATCTATTTGACGTTTATCGCACCGGTAAGATCACAAACACCTCCGCCAGCTCTCCTGAGTCTCATTTCTTCGACGCAAGCAAACGCTGGCTGAATCTTTTGAATGGGCTTGATGCCAGAGGCGTCTCGCCATAAGGCTTTTGCTTTTACGTCAGACTGAGTGATGAGATGAAAGAGCCGGCTCGCTTTCGGGCGGCGAGGTTTTTCTGATGAGTTTTGGGGCGATGAACGCGCTCACCATGGCGACCACCGTCGCAGCAAGAACGAAATCGTCTAGTTTGAGCGACGGCACGGTCACGCCAAAGATGGCGATGGCCAGCGTCAGGACGAAACCAGCGAGACGGAACAGGATCAGATTCTTGAGAGGTTTCCGCTCAGAACACCAGTCCAGGGCCGCCAGGGAAAGGTAGAAGAGGGCCATCATCCCGAAAATCTCGACAGAGTCTTGGTCAGGAAGGTGCTCACCGTACGGAGCATTCACAATTGCTGCAATCCCCATTCCAATTAAGACAATAGAAAACTGAAGCGTGAAATGAAAGAAGAGCCAGAGGCTTGCTCTGGCTTTTTGGAGTCCAGCATGGGGAATGTCTTCAAAATATGCAGCCCAAAGTGAGAAGACAAAAAGAAACTGGAAAAGCAGAACGATCACGTCTTTCGACCCGACGTGACGCGTACTAATGGACAGGGCAATATCAATAAAAGTCTCACCCATGACGATCAATGAAAACGTCCCGAGACGCTCAACGAGGTGCTCACGATCGAAGGGTGGCCATTCTTTTGCGACGAGAGATGGAACGACTGTGGGTACCAACACGATAAGCAAGCCGGCCGCACACAGTGGATAACTGAACGTGTCTTTAAGCGGGGCAGCCAAGAAAAATAAACACGCACCGACAACATTGAGAACAACCATGCGTTTGACGTAAATTGTTCTGTCTCCTGGTTCTCGCAGGACCAAGGCCCAAAGAAGGGCGACGGTGAGTAAGAGACCCCCGAACTCAGCGAGCATCATTTTGTGGTCATGGTTAATTCCCGACTTTGCCTCTATTGAATAGAGCACGATAAGGAACATCTGAGCGAGGAGAACAAATCGAGCCAAATTATCTCGGAGGCGAAAACGATCTAAGAGCAGTGTTGAACAAAGCCAGATCCACCACACCATGGCAAAGCTGACTTCTACCCAAACTTTGGCCACCCCTGAGTGGAGACCGTCAACCGAACTACTGAAAACGAGCATGGCGGCGACGAAGATCAGGTCAACAAAGAGCTCCATCCATTGAGCCATGCTGGTGGGGATCTGAAGGGCAGAAGTAGGTTTTGTGTCACTTTTCATCCTCAAACGGTACTTCAGGTGTTACTCGATGGGCAACACTGAAACCATTATTGACCGATGTGCGTGGAGGCAACACTGAATGCCACCGCAAGCATTATTACGCCGAAAAGGACGTCAAGAATTCTCCAGGTAACGGGTCGGGCCATGAACGCAGACGCAGCTTTTGCGCCAAACCCGAGCGACGTAAACCAAAGAGCCGAAGCAGCACATGCACCGATGGCAAAAAGCCATTTATTTGATCCGTATTGGTTGGCGATTGACCCGAGCAACAACACGGTGTCGAGGTAGACATGTGGATTCAAGAGGGTAAACGCGAACATCGTTGCGATCACTACTTTTCTGGCCGGGGGCTGGCTCTCGGAGGGAAGAAGCACTTCTCGCTTACTGGCCTTATAAAAGGAATAAAGCGCAAAGCCGACAAGGTAGGCAACGCCAACCCATTTCAAGATGTTCAGCACGCTCGGATACGACCGAACAACAACCCCTACGCCAGCGGTTCCTAACAGGATCAGTGCGACGTCGGAAGCGACGCAGATGGCTACAGCTACCCCGACGTAACGTCGAGTGAGGCCTAATCGTAGAAGATAGGCATTTTGCGCGCCAATTGCGACAATGAGAGAAAGTCCCGTGAAGAAACCTGCGAGGACTGCACCCATCGAACTGCTAGCAGTTCACTTGCTGGTGTCTGTGGTGAGGCACATTTGGGACCTTAGCCGAGACCCCAAGAAACCAAGGGCAACGGTGGTGAGTGCTACTTTGACATCGGTCACTTCAGTGAGTAGGCACTGTGAATCTTCGAAGAGGAAAAGATGGCAACTGAGAAGCAACAACCTGTGGCACTCAAGCGAGAGGTTGGCTTTCTCGGCTTGCTGTGGTCGTCTACCGGATCGGTGATTGGCTCGGGCTGGCTCTTCAGTGCCTTGATCGCCACCTCACTCGCGGGACCGTCAGCGCTGATCTCTTGGGTAATGGCCGCAATCATTGTTGCGTTCATTGCCCTGGTTTATGCCGAACTAGGCGGCATGTTCTCCATGGCAGGAGGAGCGAGTCGGTATCCACATTTTGCCTACGGAACACTTGCTGGACAGTCATTCGGTTGGTTTTCCTATGTGCAAGCCGCATCGGTTGCACCCATTGAAGTACTCGCGGCGATTCAGTACACGTCGTCGATTTCATGGGCTTCGGGCCTCTACAACGGAGCCACAGGAACCCTGAATGGTCCTGGTTATGTCGTGGCGATTGTGCTGATGGTTTGTTTTACGACATTGAACTTGGTCGGCATTCGATGGCTCTCCAAGGTCAACTCAGGAATCACGGTGTGGAAAGTGGCGATTCCGACACTCACGATTGTGATCTTGCTGCTTACCCGGTTTCATGGTGCGAACATCACGGGCGGCGGCGGATTCTTTGCGTCGGTCTCTCATGGATTTAGCGCTGGTGGGTTTAAGGCAATTCTGCTCACCATTCCCCTGGGAGGAATCGTCTTTTCCTTCCTCGGCTTCGAACAAGCTGTGGAGTGGGGCGGGGAGAGTACCAATCCCCAGAGAGATCTCCCCCGTGCAGTGCTTCTCTCGCTTTTGATCGGAGTCTTTATCTACATAGGAGCGCAACTGGCATTCATTTTTGCGCTCAACCCATCAACCCTCCAGCACTATGGATGGTCTGGGCTTATAAAGGACTCGTCACTGGCCTCGGCACCTTTTGCAACGGTGGCGACGGTTGCTGGAATCAGTTGGTTGGCCTGGCTGCTTCGAGTCGATGCCGTTGTTTCTCCGACGGGAACAAGTTTGATTTATCTGACGTCAACGTCACGGGTGAGCTACAGCTTGAGTCGAATGGGATACCTGCCCCAGGTATTTGAAAAAACGTCAGAGAAAACACGCATTCCTGTTGTCTCGGTGATCTTCTCGAGCATTATCGGTTTGTTGTTTCTCTTGCCGTTTCCTTCGTGGAGCAAATTGGTTGGGGTCGTTACAAGTGCGGCAGTGTTGATGTACGCAGGAGCTCCACTGGCGCTGGGGGCTCTGCGACTTCAAAAACCTGACATGCATCGCTCGTATCGCTTGCCTGCGGCGCAAATCATTGCGCCGCTGGCGTTCGTCTTTGCCAACTTCATCGTTTACTGGGCGGGCTGGCAGACTTATTCAACCTTGATGGTGGTCATGATTCTCGGTTGGCTTCTCATGGCGGCCACAAGGGTTTTTCACCTCAACGATAAAATGCCGTCGCTTGATCTGAAGTCGGGAATCTGGTTCTTTTTCTATCTGGCGGGGATGGGATTGATCTCGTTCTATGGAGGATTTGGGGCAGGAGGAATGATTGGCGGCATTGGAATCTTCAAAAATATTCTTGTCGGCGGCCAAGGTCAACTTCCCCTGTACTGGGACCTCTTCGTGCTGACCGTTTTCAATGTGGCCATCTACCACTGGGCACTGCACAGTCGACTCCCCGCCGAGAAAGTCGACGAACTCCTCGAAGTATCTTCTCAATAGGGAGCACTGATCGTTCGAAGACGAACTTCTTGTTCCTGTCTGAGAGCACGTGCATGACAGCACAATTCGGGATTCAGGGGAGAGAAGCATTGCCGTGGGTCTTTCGCCACGGGGTAACTACCCGTGCTGCCAAATTCGACTCTGGAAACTCCGGACACCCCCGAGTGCAGCCGAATCGAGGCGTTCGAGGTCATCTCCATCAAGGCTCCAGCCGAGAGCACCAGCATTTTCTTGGGCTTGTTGGCGGTTCTTTGCTCCAGGAATCGGAATCGCACCCTTGGCAATGATCCAATTGAGCGCAACTTGGCTCGGTAGTTTGCCACCATGCTTTTCGCCCACCGCTTTCAACTCAGCCACCACGTTGTCAATGAGTTCCATGGGGTGGTCGCTGAAGCGTCGCTTGCCGGGGAGTGGCGTGGCAGATGAATATTTACCCGTGAGCCGACCTTGGCCGATGGGCGAATAGGCAAGAGGAATCACGCCGAGCTCGGCACACGTTCCAAGCAGTCCGCCAGTCTCTGGAGAGCGACGAAGGAGCGAGAATTCAATCTGATTGGTGGCGAGACGCAGGCCACGCTTCTCAAGTTCTGTAGCGATGCTGATCGTCTCTTTGGCTGAGTAGTTTGAAACACCTACCGCATTGACGAGGCCTGCTTGATGCGCGGTGGCGAGCGCCTCGGCGAGTGCAGCGTGACTTCGCAGACTGATAGGTCCGTGGATTTGGTAGAGCGCGACTTTCTTGACACCAAGGCGGCTCAGCGATGCGTTGAGCGACGACATAAGTGCGCCACGGACGTTGAGTTTCCAGGGAGACGGCATGAACTTCGTCGCGAGGAATGCCTTTGAGGCTCGTTCTGGGTCGGCGGCGAGAAGCCGGCCGATGATCCGTTCAGATTCGCCGGATCCATAAACTTCGGCGGTGTCAAACAAAGTGGCACCTGCATCGATTGATGCATTCCACGCCTCGGTGATGGTTGCTTCTGTCAGTGACGTGTCATAGGAACCCATGCCCCAGGTCGATGAGTCACCCCACGCCCACGTGCCAACTCCGAGGAGCGGGATTCTTAGATCAGTACCGGCAAGAACGTGATTTTCTAAGCTCATGGTTCGTACCGTACCAGTGATCATTACCAACGGGACTTCCCCTCAGAATGAGATCATCGGAATAACGAGCTACAACTGAGTCTTGAGAAAATCGGAATATTTAAGGGAGAGAACACCTCCGGGACCGGAGCTTCAGCGCCGAAAAGTACCTTTTGTGGACCAGTGTGATGGTCCTTGAACATGGCAGTCCCCAAGTAATATTGAGAAATCCAATTTGGCTGGAATAAAACGGAACCCCTCACGATATTCCAACGTTTATTGCTATGGTTCTCTTGGTAAAACGAACGGGGGGTTCGAAATGACGACATTTGCATTAGTTCACGGTGGGGCGCATGGAGGGTGGTGCTGGGAGATGCTCCAACCGGAACTCTCTGCTCGGGGACACAAGTCGATTGCTCCCGATCTTCCTATTGAAGACGAAGCCGCCGGTGCCGAAGACTGGGCGCGCGTTGTCGTGAATGCCATCAATGATGCAGTGGGACCCGACGATGATGATGTCGTGGTCGTTGCCCATTCCATGGGCGGTCTTGCCGCCCCCATGGTCGGCCTTCAACGACCTGTGAAAAGAATCGTGTTATTGGGTGCGCTCGTCCCCATGCCAGGGATGAGCTACCTGGATTACTTGGCAACGCAGGAGGACGCCTTGGCCCCCTCATCTGATGCCAGTGAAGACCTCGCTGCGGGTGAGCTTCCCGACGACGCAGGGATGGAGATCACCTTGGAGATGGCAAAACACCTTTTCTATAACGATCTTGATGATGACGTTGCCCAACGAGCATGGGAGCGGCTGAGGCCACAGGCAATGACGACGTTTGTGGAACAGTGTCCATTTGACCAATGGCCCGACGTCCCGTTGACGTACATCTTGATGACTGGAGATAATGCCGTCGGTCAAGACTGGTCACGTCGTGTGGCACGTGAGCGTCTCGGTGCGGACTTGATCGAGCTAGAAGGAAGTCACTCCCCGTTTTATTCACGGCCGGCAGAACTCGCCGACGTCTTGGTGAATCTTTAGTCCGGCTTCTCGGGTCCTCGTGCTCGTGGGTCGAACACTCACGACCCTAGAGGGGTGAAGGGTCTCAGGTCGTTTCGCGGACTGTGGTTCCCAGTGACCGAATCGCCTATTACCGTCGCAATCTTATTGCGAATCACTTGCATTTAGAGTAAACATAACCCATGGCGATCGCAGAATCAGTGCGGGCCGAACTGGGCCCTTGGGGCAAAATCAAAGAGTTTCGGCGTGAATTGACGCCAACGCAATGGCTCCAAACGAAACTGATGTTTCTGTCAATCATCCTGCTCCATGTCGTTGGCTTTGGCGTCTTTTTTCTTTTTGTTGTTCCCCAGCACTACAAGGGTCTCGGGATCGGCGTTGCTGTTCTTGCCTACACCCTCGGCCTGCGTCACGCCTTTGATGCTGATCACATCTCGGCGATTGACAACACCACGAGAAAATTGATGAACGAGGGAAAAAAGCCGCTCAGTGTTGGCTATTTTTTCTCGCTTGGCCACTCCACCATCGTGTTCGCCATCGGCGTCGGTATTGTGATCTCCGAAAAGACGGTCTATGCAGCGGTCTCACATAATCGTTCTGGACTCGAGCAATTTGGCGGGATCTTCGGCACGCTAGTGTCGGCGTCGTTTCTTTTTCTCATCGCTTTTCTCAACATCATTATTTTGGCTGGGATTTTTACCGTATTTCGAAAACTGCGCCATGGGGACTTTGACGAAGCGGAGCTTGAGCGTCAACTCGAGAACCGTGGGTTTATGTTTCGAGTTTTCGGTGGCTGGATGAAGTCCATCACCAAGGAATGGCAGATCTACCCGGTCGGGGTTGTCTTCGGCCTAGGGTTTGACACCGCCACCGAAGTCGCCTTGTTGGCCACTACGGCGCTTGTCGCGACGCAGCATCTTCCGTGGTACTCAATTCTTTGTCTGCCTGTTCTCTTTACGGCCGGAATGACGGGTATGGACACCATTGACGGGATTTTCATGAACGTGGCCTATGGGTGGGCTTTTTTTAATCCCGTGCGTAAGGTCTATTACAACCTCTTGATCACGGGTCTCTCGGTTTTTATCTGCCTGTTTATCGGCACGATTGAAGTGCTGGGGCTGCTGCAAAAAGAACTCCGTCTGACGGGAAGCTTCTGGAACGTCATGGCGAATTTCAATATCAACAAAGCCGGTTTTATGATTGTCGGAATCTTTGTGCTGACGTGGATGGGCGCGCTTTTGATTTGGAAATATGGTCACGTTGAAGAACGGTGGTCGGCAAAACTTGATGAAAAGACCACGGCTCCACAGTTTGTGGAGGATCTCAAAACCCAGTGGAGCGGGCCTCAAGAAGCCTCGCTTTACGGTGGCAATTAGCCCCGTCTCTGTTTTGGGAGCTAGGCACGAACGGGATTACCGCTGCAACGGGTTCCGTTGAGGGGTTCGGAATCAAGATTCATTCGTTCGGGAACTCTGAGCGCTGCTTTTTGTACTTCTTATGATGGTGCAAAGACAGCGTCGACGTCAATCGTGGATCGGCGGGCATCATATGCAATAGCCATGGCTGCTCCATCGACGATGAAGACTTCGGCCCGAACGTTTGCGCGCTCAAGCTCTTCATCGAGGGCGTGTAATGCAGCTGAGAGTTCTGCTTTACCAAGTAATTGCATTAGGCATACTCCAACGCGCCTTGCGTGACAAAGACTCCCCTGCGAGCGAGAGAAATGGGACTGCTGACAAGCGCATCTGCATGGAGAGAGTCCATTCCCGAGACAAACCACCATTGTTCGAGGAAGAGGTCTTGATCGTTCACCCAAGAGGGAGCCGGCAGCCCATTCTTGGCGCAAGAGAATTCCGCTACTCCAGCGAGGAGGGCATCAAATTGCAGATCACCAGTGGTTTGGGGTCGATGGGTAACCATTCTGGAACGCTCTTCATCGGTGGCCTTATCGAAGGTTTCAATGAATCGAAACGAGAGTCTCAATGCGGAAGGACGGTCGTTTTCGAGCAGACACCTGCCGACCTCTTGACCTACCTCTTTAATTGTCAACTGCGTCCGTGACATCTGTCCATCGTAGGCGGCGGCTGGAACGGGAATGAGTCTGCACAAATTACGAGGGGGAGTCTCCACAACGCCAGGCCAACGCCACTTTTTGGGTGGCAGAATGAATT
>Ga0164297_10000872_pt1 | contig 34672 bp, 38 predicted proteins | sample GEODES058metaG_FD_113539 | JGI IMG/M metagenome (GOLD analysis project Ga0164297, IMG submission 113539) | Dystrophic lake water microbial communities from Trout Bog Lake, Wisconsin, USA - GEODES058 metaG | ecosystem: Environmental > Aquatic > Freshwater > Lake | place: USA: Trout Bog Lake... | reverse complement strand
GTCCAGTCGAACTTGTAGTGATGGCCTTGTCTTGTAACCTTGAGAAGCTGATTGGGCTTCTTCACACCGTCAGTTGGAGGTGTGAAGAGTGGTGTATGCATGATGTTGTTGCCATGCTGCACCAAGTCCTCCATGTACTTTTCCAAGATGGGCCAGAACTTTTCTTCGAATGGCTTGAGGTGGTAGTAGTCGCTGAGGGCATCGCAGTAGAACCAATGAGTAACCGGAAAGTCATGTCGTTCGGGCAAAACTGCTTTATGGATGTTAAGATGCACCCGCACTTTAGATTCTGACTCTCCAACCTTTACCGTGATGGGGATCTCTACCGATGCAGGCTTTGCATCCCGATTCGGTTGAATCGTAAGCCAGAATGCGTGCGACTCAAACGGCCCAGATACCACCTCGGAATCATCAAAGAGAGGATCGGGTACCAGACCGGGGACATTACCCATGCCATCCAATTCAGCCGTCGGGGTTCCAGTATTCAAGTGCTGTTGAGTCACATATCCAACTCGTCTGACCCTTATGGATCCGTCATCCAACTGAGACGGCGAGACCTTGACGGTTTGAGGCTCAGATCCAGTTCGAACGACGATCTGGCATGAGATGCGTTCGCCACGTGCTGCATCCAGGCTGATCTGCGATGATGGGCTGAATTGGGAATTGGGAAAGCATCTGTTCAGGTTCGAGATAACGCTGATACTCGGAGAATCGGCAATGTGTGACATGGCAAGGGTTGATGCGACAAGCAGACTGGCGATCATTGGGGGAGTTCCTCAGTCGCAACCAGACCCGGTCGACGACTGTGTCAGGGGTGACTTTACCCGCACTCCCGTTCGATTGCGGACGGCGGAACGCAGATAGGGGTAGAAAGCGATTAGTCATGGATCCTGACAACACGTATCCGTCTGTTCGCCAACCGCTTTTCGCACGAAATATCGTGGCGACATCTCAGCCTTTAGCAGCCCAAGCTGGGATTCGAATGCTGATGAATGGAGGTAACGCCGTGGATGCCGCGGTTGCAACCGCGATTGCCTTAACGGTGGTCGAACCGACCAGTAATGGCATCGGGAGTGATGCGTTTGCGATCCATTCAGATGGAAATCAACTCCATGGCCTGAACGCATCGGGCCGGTCACCAGCAGGATGGACTCCTGAACGGTTCGCTGAATACGACAAGATGCCAGAACGAGGATGGGACACCGTCACCATTCCAGGAGCGGTCTCCGCATGGGTGGCTCTCTCAGAACGTTATGGAGTATTGCCGTTTGCAGACCTATTTGAACCTGCTATTGAATATGCTCGCAACGGTTATCCTGTTAGCCCGATCACAGCCCAATCATGGGCAAGGGCAGCGAAAATTCTTCATGCACAACCGGGCTTTGCCCAAGCGTTTCTTCCAAATGGTCGGGCACCGAAGGCGGGTGAACTCTTCCGATGTAATGAGATAGCTAGGACATTGGAACAAGTTGCCGACAGTCGAGGTGATTCGTTTTATCATGGTGAGTTAGCCGAGAAGATCGTTCAATTCTCGGAACAGACTGGAGGAGTCATGACCCTTGAAGACTTCGCGAGCCACTCAGCGGACTGGGTTGATCCTATCTCCATTCGTTGGGGCGAATATGAAGTTCATGAAATCCCACCGAATGGCCAAGGGATTGCCGCTCTTATTGCTCTGGGGATTCTGAGCAATGTGCCTGGATTTTCCAACTACTATCCTGATTCGCTTGAGTCGGTGCATTACCAAATTGAAGCGATGAAACTGGCGTTTGCTGACTTGCATCAATACGTATCTGATCCTCAATCGATGTCAGTCAATCCCGAGGAACTCCTTGAGCCTAGATATTTGAATCAACGAGCATCCTTAATCGATTCTCATCGAGCTACGGCTCCTACCTTTGGCGTGCCAAGACCGAGTGGAACCGTTTATCTCACAGCTGCCGACGCTTCCGGCATGATGGTTTCGTTCATCCAATCCAATTACATGGGATTCGGGTCGGGAATCGTCGTTCCTGGAACGGGCATAAGCCTCCAAAATCGCGGGAATTGCTTCCGGCTAGAACAGGGGCATCCAAATTCTGTCGGTCCGCGCAAGCGACCATTTCACACGATCATTCCTGGTTTTGTGACGAAGGATGGTGAACCAGAAATGAGCTTTGGCGTCATGGGAGGTTCAATGCAAGCACAGGGTCATGTTCAGATGGCTGTTCGGGTCTTGATGGCTGGTCAAAACCCGCAACAAGCTTCCGACGCGCCACGCTGGCAGGTTATGGAGGATGGCACGATCACAGTCGAGCAGACCTTTGATTCTGTAGTTGTCGAAGGACTACGTTCAATGGGCCATCAAGTCCGAGTTGAGCCCGGTTGGACGAATCAATCGTTCGGAGGTGCGCAACTCGTTCGTCGCCACAATGGCTTGTACATTGCTGGATCTGATTCTAGAAAGGATGGAATGGCGGTTGGATTCTGAACGCCTTCAAAGAATGGTGTTGATCAATCAGTAGCTTAATGAGCTTGATGAAACACTACAGAAGATCCTTGATCATGGCGTTCGGCGCTGCTGTACTCGTTGGCGTTTTGGGAAGCCAGGCTTATGGCGGACGAGTGGGCGTCCAAAAGAAGAATGCATTCAATACGAAGCCAGTCGGCAAGATCGCTCCTTGGGACGCGATGTCCGCGGCAACCAAGTCAGCTGGCGGCAAAGCACTCAGTGCAATCTACGAATTCGACGAAGGTAAATGGATCTATGGCGTAATTGTTGTAAAGAACCATAAAGTCCTGGAAGTAGCCGTTGACCCAACCACTGGTGCCGTTCTTGAGTCGGAAGATACAACTCCAGATGCAGAGGCAAAGGAAATGAAAGCTGATTTGACAAAAGCCCTCGCTGACGCAGGAAAATAGGCTATCCCGAAACTCAAACAGATCCTGGTAGTTGAAGATGAAATGGCGATGTCACGCTTGCTCGAGCAGGCGCTGACTGAATCTGGATTTGCCGTAACCCTTGCTGAAAACGGTAAGCAGGGGTTGGCATTAGCCGAAGAGAAAGACCTGATCATCGTGGATGTGATGATGCCGGTGATGAACGGCTTCGAGATGGTACGTCGACTCCGAGATGCATGCATTAAGACTCCCGTTTTGTTCTTGACCGCTCGGGACTCGGTTGATGACCGAGTCAAGGGGCTGGATATTGGAGCCGACGACTACCTGGTCAAGCCGTTCAAGCTAGACGAACTCTTGGCCAGAGTAAGGGCTTTGCTCAGACGATTCCGGGATGTTGATGAAATGCTGGAGTTGGAAGACCTTCAGGTCGATACACGTACTCACAAGGTGAAGCGTGGCACAGCAAACATTTATCTGTCCAACACGGAGTACGCATTACTCGAATTACTTCTGCGCAATGCTGGTCAAGTTGTCTCTAAGCAGACCATCCTCAAAGAGATTTGGGACGATGAGACGGGCTACCGCGATTTCAACGTAGTGGAGGTCTACATCAAGTACCTTCGAGGGAAGCTGGAAATTCTTGGCCGATCCAGGCTAATCCACACTGTCCGTGGCACCGGCTACATTATGAGATCCAGTGAAGCTGAATCATAAGCTCCGAATCTCGTTGGCTGCTGCGACCGCTACTGGCCTCCTGTTGGCCGTGGTATTCGCCTGCATCATCCAATATGCCCATGCCAACGCGCATCAGCAGATGAAGCGAAATCTTTCTGCTGCCATGTTATCGCTCAATGGAGATGCCAGACATCTGGAAATTGAAGAGTTCCTAGAGAGCCATCCAGAGCTTGGTTTCGCCGAATTCAGTCGAGACAACACACTGGTTCAACAAGAGGGCAGTTTCCACCTAAAACCTCATTTGGGCTTTGATCACGATGATGACTCTTACTCTCTGGGTGAACGGCGACATGATCACATCGTGGTTATCGGTGGTGATTGGAAGAGCGTGAAACTCGGTGTCAAACAGTTAGCCGCAGTTTTAGTCTTTCTCTGGTTCCCACTTACTTTGTTGGTCGCATTGGTGACCTATCTTTCAGCACGGTCCGTCTTTCATCCGTTATCCAAACTCACCGAACAAGCATCGTCCACCAGTGGGTCTCAACTGGGTTCTCGACTCGATACAGCGGATAAGGCCGAATTTGGCGAATTTGCCCAAAGTCTTAATCGGATGTTAGATCGGATTGAGGAGACCGTTCGAAGAGAGGATCAATTTGCCTCTGATGCCGCTCACGAGTTGCGAACTCCGTTGGCTATCTTGCGAACTCAGGTCGAGACGACATTACTTCGGCCCCGGTCGGAAACAGAATACGTTCAATCCCACCAGGCTTTATTGGTCGAATTGGATCGCCTCAACCGAATTGTCGAGGCTCTCCTAAGAACGGCCAGGCAGAAATCCCAAGAAGCACCCATCATTGATTTGGAACCTGTTGTCCATCTTTGTGCAGGCAGATGGCTGGATCGGTTCGTCTCTCAGCAAATCTTTATGGATGTTTCGACTCAGCCGATTCAGGCCCGACTCACCGCAGAGGAGTTCGAAGTGGTCTTGGACAACTTACTGGACAATGCTCTTCGATTCTCTCCTCCAGAATCGACGGTCAAAGTGACGATGTTGGCTGTCGATGACACAGTTCGACTCACCGTTTCAGATCAAGGGCAAGGAATACCGACTGAACTGGGAGATTCTGTTTTTGAAAGATTTGTCCGCGCGGGTAGTGATCGGAATCGTAAATCAGGCGGATCCGGGATAGGGCTTGCCGTATGCCGGAAGATTCTTGAGGGCAGAAATGGCTCGATCCAAATTGAATCAACTGGTCCAGATGGAACATCTATCCGATGTATCCTGCCGATTACATCTCTTCTAGCCGGCTAACTTCATCGGGTCCAAAACCACGTGCCGAATCCGAGTTCGATGCCAGGTATAGACGATGTGGACCAGTCCGTCGTTCGTTTGTATGACAGCTGGATAGGAGTATTCACCAGGTTGGTCTTCCAAGATCACCACATCTTTCCAGTGTTGCGCATCGCTGGAGATCGCAACATTTAAAGGTGTTCGGTGGGTGGTGCTTCGGTTATAAACCAAAACGTGACGACCATCTTTCAACGTGACTGCATCGGTCCCCGAGTTCGGATTGGGCAATTCAGTCAAGGTCATCTCACCCCAAGTTGTCCCACCATCCTGACTGTCGACGCTAAATATGCGCCCCTGCTGAGTCCGCCCAATCGCTCGAAGATGCTCTCCACCCATCTTCAAAATACTGGGTTGAATAGCGGCAATAGTCTTCCCATCATTGACTTCTGTTGTCCGATCCCAAGTCTTTCCAAAGTCTCGAGTGGATTCAAAATGGACCCGCCATCCGTACGCCTCAGAGCTGCTCGGACACAGAATCGCACCCTCAAACTCAATCGGTTTGTTCTTGATAGGTCCCCATAGGCCTTTGGGTAAGTCGTGCGGAGTCAACCAAGTATGCCCATCGTCCGAGGAACTGGTCATCTTTCCCCACCATGTCTGAGGTCCTGTCCCGATCTTGTAAAACAGCAAGAGCGGACCTCGTTCAGGCTGAAAGAGCACCGGGTTATAACAGGCGAATTGGCTATTCCCCACTTTTCCATCCGCTACTGATTTCGGATAAGTCCACGTTCCAGATTCAAGCCGAGACAAGTAGATCGTAACATCCCGATGGCTCTCGTGGGTCCCACCGAACCATGCAGCCAAGATTGAGCCTGACTTCGTTTCTACGATCGTTGCCGCATGGCAAGATGGCGTGATATCAACGTTGTAGATGAATTCAGATCGAAGAACCGGATTCATTTGGTTTTGAAACAGCATGGGCACCAGAGTTAACACGAGCGAGTTCAAAAGCATACTTCTTCGGTAATTCTCTTAACGTAAGATGAACGGTTAAATCGCGGCATTCCGTCTTTAGAATTAGACAGACCAAAGCCCCAGTTTATGACTCGCGAGTCCATTTCTGGCAACAGTTCCACCGTCTTTCGAAGTCGAACTGGTGTGACTCCACTTGGATGCCACACAGGAAATATATGAAGCAATTATTCAAAAACTTACTGAGGCTGGGATTCGTTGCCGCGATCCTCGCCGGAGTTCCCTGGCTAGTCGGTATATCCCGATTTAGCCTCACGGTTGCTGTTTTGATCGTGGTTGACGTCGTTACGATGGCTTGGCTCGGCCCCATTCATCGACCTCGCGGAGGACGTCGTGTCCGGCATGTACCCATTACCGCATTCTGCGCGATAAGCGGCTGAGTTTCGGTACCGAGGCTCTGTCAGATTTGTAGCGCTGATATGAAAACACTCAAGTTCACTTCGTAGCCCCAGCGGGGCGAGCTCAATCGGGCCGGGGTGCAAACCCCGGTTCGAGACGTCCGTCTCAAACCGAGCCCTAGAGGGGCGACCTAAACGCTGAAGTACGCGTTCATCTATTCTGGCGAACCGATCCTTTTGCTGAGCTAAGGTGAAAATCAACTGTAAGGTTCGAACAGCCTAATTAGGAATGCAAGCACAAAAGGACGTTTCGCAAATGCGCCCACGCTCTGCCATGGCAATGTCCCTGGTGCGCGGCGTTCACGCCGCAAGGGGGCCACGGCCTTCAGGCCGTAGGAATTCTTTCGTAGATACCCTAACCGCAGAAAAGCGGAAAGCCGAAACGCTAATACAATTTCCTGAATGTTTGATATTGCGCTGATTGCGCGACGTCGGGCAGCCCTGGGTGACTGAAATGAACCCAGGGTAAGTACGCCACCTAACTTAGGAGCCCTGTAAGTGGCGACATCAAGGTGACGCCATGTCACTGGGCATCTCGGATCAAAGATCCTCGCTGACCAGTGGCACACAAGATCAAATGTGCATTCCCCTGAGAATAATCCCATTGCTTTCTGTTGGCCTGAGTCCGGTATCGAGCTTTGACCTGTCTTTTCCGAGGCCACACCGTGTTCGAACGAAGTGAGTATTGGCCGAGGGACAGGTCGTGCGAGATTGTGTTAGGACTCGAGTCAACAGAAGGCAATGCGCCGTCCTCGGAGGACACCATTAAAATGCACGGTGGTAAGGGCCGGAAAGCTGGAAGGCAGGAATGCCGGAATGGCGGAATGCCTGAGCGCCCACGGATGGGCGCTCAAAGGGAAAGCAAAACGAGCGGCATGATGCCGATCGTTTTGCCAAACAATTAACTCTGCGAAACAGGACGTTTCGCAATCACGCACAGGACGTGCCTGGGGAATGGCAGAAAGGACCGCAAGGTAACTATGCGGCGTTCGTAGAATCGCGGAACCCCTACCCGCCCAGACTTCGTTTCACTACGTCGGTCTGCCCTTCCCCACGATTTTCTCGCAGACTCGAAAAATCGCAGGGACGGGCTTTCGGAAAGCGCGACGTATGCCAGCCCTGTAAGCGGCGACATCAAGGTGACGCCATGTCACTGGGCATCTCGGATCCAAGATCCTCGCTGACCAGTGGCACACAACATCGGCGCTTGGACGAATCAAATGTGCATTCCCCTAGTTAAATCCCATTGCTTTCTGTTGGCCTGAGTCCGGTATCGAGCTTTGACCTGTCTGATCCGAGGCCACACCGTGTTCGAACGAAGTGAGTATTGGCCGAGGGACAGGTCAAGTGAGATTGCGTTAGGACTTGAGTCAGCAGAAGGCAATGCGCCGTCCGCGTAGGACACCATTAAAATGCACGGTGGGAAGGGCCGGAAAGCTGGAATGCCTGAGCGCCCACGGATGGGCGCTGAGAATGGGCCAAACCATGCGGCGTTCGCAGAATCGCCGAACCCCTACCCGCCCAGACTTCGTTTCACTCCGTCGGTCTGCCCTTCCCCACCAGACTTCGCCTAGGCTACGTCTGGCTTCGCGACTCGCTGACTCGAAATATCGCAGGGACGGGCTACCGGAAAGCGCGACGTATGCCAGCCCTGTAAGTGGCGACATCAAGGTGACGTAATGTCACTGGGCATCTCGGATCTAGGATCCTCGCTGACCAGTGGCACACAACATTGATGCTTGGACCAAGCATGTCCGCATTCCCATAAGAATAATCTCATTGCTTTCTGTTGGCCTGAGTCCGGTATCGAACTTTGACCTGTCTGTTCCGAGGCCACACCGTGTTCGAACGAAGTGAGTATTGGCCGAGGGACAGGTCGTGCGAGATTGTGTTAGGACTTGAGTCAACAGAAGGCAATGCGCCGTCCGCGGAGGACACCATTAAAATGCACGGTGGGAATGGACGGGCTAGCTGAAACGCGCATGATGCCGATCGTTTTGCCCATCAAATAACACTGCGAAACACGCACAGGATGTGCCTGGGGAATGGGCCGAAGGGTCGCATCACGACCATGTGACGTTCGCAGAATCGCCGAACCCCTATCCGACCAGAGTTCGATTGAGACTCCCGTCTCAATTGAACTCGGCCGATTGAAGTCTGCGCTCCCAACACGTTGATAGATCTACTTTTCGCTGAGTAGCTTCTCGACTTCCTCACGGAATGGGGCGAACGACTCCTTGGAATATCCAATATGCAGGTCGCGAACCTTGCCGTTTCGATCGATGACCGCAACATGTGGAATTCCTGTAACACCGTAGTTCTGGAATGCCGTTCGATCCCCATATTGAATCGTCCAAGGAAGTTTGTGCTCCTTGATAAAGCCATCCATTCGGCTAAATTCGTCGTCCTTGGTGATGCCTCGATCTGTTCCGTAGTAGCCGTAATAGGTTGTGTAACCGACAATCTCCAAGCCCTTGTCATGGAAATCAGCATAGAGCTGCTCCATATCAGGAAATGCAGCTTTGCAAGGTCCACACCAGTGAGCAAAGAAATCGACAAGGACTACCTTACCTTTGAGAGACGCGAGGCCTTTGTAAGCACCATAACCCCGTTCCACAGTGATCTCGGGTGCATCGCTTCCCACGAGAGTGATCTGATTTCTAAGGGTCTTAAGACGACCGACGGATTTGGAATCTGCGTCTAGGAGCTTCACCGCATCGTCCACTGCCGAAAGAGACCCTTTCTGGTCCTTGGCCTCCTTGAACAACTCCATCTTGGCGGAAACGATCACATAAAGGGCATTCTCCTCCATCGATTTGTCTTTGGGATCAGAAACCGTCGTCGGCTTGACGTATTTCTCAACTGAATCGAGCAAGCTAATGGCAGCACCCGTGCCCTTTTGATTCTTAACTTCAGGAGCTACCTGATTGGCAGTGAGTCCGGCAAGGCTCAGCACCTCTTGTGGTGTGCTCGGCTGAGCCTGAGCAATGAGATCAGCGGCCTTGTCCATCTGCTTCTGTTGGCTGTATAGCCCAATGAGCATCGTCTGAGCCCGGAAACGGTCTGCAGATTCGGTGGTCGTCAAGAATCTTTCGACGGCCGTTGTAGCCTCCTTGGACATGTTGGCCATTTGGAAAACAGAAGCCCACTTGTAGCCTTCCTTCGCGTCAATCTTGTTCGCATCGACACCATCGACTGCTTCTTTGGCTTTGGCTGCAACTCGCTCACGGGCGGCATTGTACGCCTCACGGGTCGTTACGCCCTTGTATTCTTTCTGAGCAAACTCACGAAGGTCCTGCAGGGTCTTAACTGGATCGTTATTCGGTCCCAGCGCCATTGCACCGGCGATAATTACGGCCAAGGCTGCCGTTCTCATGATAAATTTCATTGTTACTCCTATCGGCAACCGGGCCGAATGATCACTCCATCATAGTGGAAATTCGGGGTTCTTGGCATAGATTCGTAAGCCATACCAAACGGGCTGAGGCATTTCTATCCAAACACTTACGAAGTGATCGCTGGTTTGGAAATAACGGTAGCGCCCTTCTTGGTTTTCTTGACTTCTCTCTTCTCTTCAACTGGTCCAAAATTGACCGTCGCTGTAATCGTAGAATCCACCTGTGTTAATTCAACTTCCCATCCGTTGGCAACCGTGATCGCTTTACAAATCGCCAGCCCCAATCCATTGCCACCGGTTTTACTGTTTCGAGAAGTATCGTCACGATAAAACGGCTGGAATATGTTCTGGGTCGCGATTTTGATTTCCGATGGGAAGTCATTCACTACCTCCAGCACGATGTCATCGCCTCGCTGTTCCAAGCAAATCTTGACGGTGCCTCCCTCGGTCGTGTACTTCGCAGCATTCTCGATCAAGTTACGGGCCAAAACTTCGGCATGGCTTGGAATCGCCTCAATGTAGAAACCGGTGGCAAGAGATTCTTCTACCTTGAGGTTTCTCTTCATCATTTGGGAGTAGGTCATCTCAAGGGAGTTCTCGCAAGCCTCACTCAGATTCACCGTCTGCGGCGCGGGATTCGTTCTACCCTCAATCTGATGTAAAAAGAGCAGGCTCTGAGTGAGTGAAATCAATCGACGCGCCTGCGTGTAGGACTCTTTCACCACAGCCTCATATTCTTCGGCAGTTCGCTGACGACTCAAGGCAAGTTCAAGGTGACCAGAAAGGGCTTGAAGGGGTGTTCTCAGCTCATGAGAGGCGGCAGCATAAAACTGCCCCTTTAGCTCAACTTCCTGATATACACGATCGAGAAGGCCGTTTAGGGTATCGACCAAGTCCACCATCTCAGCATCCTGAGACGACGGCTCAAGCTTGGCTGTCAGGTGAGCAGCCGATGAGGTCTCTGCCTGGTGAGCGAGCCGCCGAATTGGTGACAGGACTCGTCCAACCATGAACCAAGTCCCAACCGCTGCTGCAATGATGACAATGAAGCTTAGGCCAGTCAGGGTAGTCGGCAAGGTGCTATCGATCGGTTTACGTTTCTCAATAACAGATAGTGAGTACGGGCCAACTCGATCGCGGCTTGCGCGGAACTTGTCAAACGCATCTTTCGGCCACTTTTCTCGTGGCTCCCAAAGAAATGCCGGTGGTTTGTTCACGCCAGAAGCGTAAAGGACTTCTTGATTTCGGTCCCGAACCATGATTCCGGCTTGGGCTTGACGGAAGGATGCTCCTTCAGCCAACTGCTCCAACTGGATTTTCCAGTCTGGAGCGAGCCTTCCACTTTTCGTTTTGATCCTTGCAACCGCTCGATCTTTGAGCAGATCGACCGCTTTGCGCGCATCCGCTTCAGCTGCTTGGGAACTGATCATGACGACCATGTAGGACGTTCCGACCAAGAACGGAATCAGAAGAAGCACAAACCGCATTGTCATGCGGCTGCGCATCGATTTAAGCATCGATATTCTCCATACAGTAACCGACACCTCGGACAGTCTGTATGAGAGAGTTCTGGTGACCTCGGTCTATCTTGCGCCTCAGGTAGCTGATGTAAACGTCGAGGACCTTGTCGTTTCCGTCGAAATCATACTGCCAGACATGCTGAAGGATCATGGCTCGGGTGAGTACTCGACCAGCATTTCGCATCAGATACTCCAAAAGTGCGTATTCGGTCGCAGAAAGCGAGATAGCCTTTCCGCCTCGGACAATCTGGCGCGATGTCGGTTCCAGAGTCAGGTCGCCAACTTTGAGGCTGGTGGTACCCAAGTTTCGCCGTCTCAGCAACGCACGAACACGCGCTAAAAGTTCGGCGACCTGGAACGGCTTGACCAAGTAATCATCTGCACCGCTATCCAGACCCATGACCTTGTCATCCAGGAGATCTTTTGCGGTCAGGATCAAGATCGGGGTCGAAATCCCGTCTCCTCGAAGCCGTCTACAGACCTCAAATCCTGTGAGTCCGGGCAACATGACGTCAAGCAGGATCAAGTCGAATGGGTTTGATTTGGCCAGGTGATAACCGGTCAACCCATCTTCTGCTACTTGTGGGGCGTAGCCAGCCTCAAGCATCGCCTGCCTTAGAAAACGCGCGACGCTTTCATCATCTTCAACTATTAGAACGTTCAATGGATCAATTAGACCACTTTAGGGCGGAGAATATAAGCCCTAAACCTCTGAGAAAATTGTGGAATCTAATGATTAGATGTAAGTTTGAGGCTGGTGAGAATGCTTTAACCTCGGAGAAAGTTTGGCGTCAGCAATCCCAACCCCACCTTACTTCGGGCGAATCCCCGTGTAATGCAGTCGATCACTCTTTGCGCGGGGAGGATTAAGTGTGTAGCTGTGATACGCTCGTATGCTGGTAAATCCAGCATCTTCCAACATCTCCTCTACATCTTCTCGATCATAGGCGCGCTGGACATGTGTTTCCCGAAATTCTTCGCCCTTGTACCAGAAGCGCATATTGACGGTAATCAGCCGCGTCTGGTCGTTCCAATCACCAATCCATTTATAGCGGAGCTTGGCATTGGACCGTAAGTTTTCCTGATCAAACATCTGCTCTTCAAATGCAACCGGCGTGTTTAGATCAAAGATAAATGAGCCACCTGGTTCCAGGTGCTCATAAACTCGCTTGAATGCTTGGAATAGCTTCTCTCCGTCAAGAATATTGTTGAGACTATCGAAAAATGAGAATGCAGAATTGTATGAATCGCTCATGTCGAAGTTGCATGCATCCATAACCTCATACCGGATATTCAACTTCTTCTTCGCCGCCTTTTCCCGAGCCGCTTCAATCATCCCCGGTGAGAGATCGAAACCGGCGATGTCAAATCCTTCTCGTGTGAGCATCTGACACATCGTGCCCGTCCCGCAACACACGTCCAAGATTTTCTTCGGGTGTACATCCTGTTGGGCGAGCAGCAGAAAGTAGTAGCCAATCCACATGCGATAAGGGACGAACCTCATGAGTTCGTCATAGTAAGGGGCGACCGGGCCAAAGGATGTTGCTTCTACAGACACGTCAATTCACAGTTGGCACAAATCGAAAGGTTCCGACGATGAAAGCGACTTGCTTCCATCGTCGAAACCCTCGCTGTGCGATGAGCTCATTAGCTCAGTTTATTTTCTACCGATTTAACCCGCTTCTCCAAGCGATTAAGGTAGATGAACAGAACGAACCACACCAGTAACGGCGGGACTGCCGCCAGAATTTTCCAAGTTTCCATCGTGTTTCTCCAGATTGGTTTCAAGTGTTCCGACTCGCATACGCAGTTTAAACAGGTAAACGGCGAGAACAGTAAAGAGGGCAAGGATATAGCAGACGCACTGGCCGTATTGACCGGTGATCAATCCTTTCATGATGCTGTCAGACGGGTGCAACGACAGGTTCTTGATGTAAGGAATCCGTGGAAAAACAAAGACCAAGAACAAGGTCGGCAAGATCGTCGCCAAGGCATAGGCTCCGGAATAGGCAGCCTTCTTACCAGCATCTGTATAAGCAAATCGAAGCGCAAAGTATGCGGCGTAAATCAGCAGAACAATAAGAAATGAGGTCTGCCGAGGATCCCAAGACCACCAGTCTCCCCATTGAACTTCAGAAAAGAGGATGCCAGTGGCCATCGTGAGGAGGCAGAAGATGTAACCAATCTCCATCGCCGCCACCGATCTCAGATCCCAGAGCATCTTCTGGTCATGGTCCGTCTCAGGCTGCACCGAGAAGGTGGGTTTTATGGTCACACGTGATGAGATACGGAGAGCGCACCAGGCTGCGTAAATGAGGAGGAATACCGCCAGCATCGGACATGGGAAGTGCCAGAGGAAAATTCGTGCCATTCCAGGCACTTGGAACTTGTTAGCGTCCGGAACGGTGTAGCTCCAAACGACAGCAATCCCCATCAGTAGGACATATAGGTTTTTAAGTAACGAGTTCAAGTTTTCCAAACCGCCGCAAAGATATAGGGCCCGGTAGCCAGCGTTGCGAAAGCATAACCGGTGAGCCCAACTGCCGCAACGTAGCCGTCGGAGATCGCTCCATCATTGAGAGCCACCCGAAGGCCGCTTACTCCAAGTGCCACGAGCGGCAAAAGAAGTGGGACAGCAATAGCCGCCGAAAGAACCGATCGATTGGCTGCCTGAGCAGCAATCGCGCCGCATAAGGTTACCGCGCCCGCCAAGGAGAGCGAACCCATTGCGATACAGACCGTGAATAGCCACGGCACTGAAACTGCTTTGCTGGTAAAGCCGATGTAGAGGAAACTGAGTATCAACCCAGTCACGACGGCTTGCAAGCAATTGAAAATCGACTTACCCCAAAAGACAGCGTGGGGCCGAGCAACCAGCCTGAGTAGATCGGCTGTACCTTGCTCCTCTTCGGCAAGGAAAATTCTCGGTAAGGACGCTGCCCCCGAGAAGAGAAGAGCAATCCACAGGAGCCCGGCAATAACTGTGCCTGGCAACTTCGCGTTCAAGGTAGCAAACGAGATCGCGTAAACGGTCACCACACTAAAGAGGAGGCCCGTGATGAGTCCACTCTGCGAGCGCATTTCAATCTGCCACTCCTTCATGAAGACGGCTTTGATTTCTCTAGACCAACTGGAGTTCAAGGTTAGCAAGCCTCCTTTCCAATGGATCGTTTGTTGCCACGATCAAGCATCCCCTTTTGGCTTGATCTGCCGTTATTTTTTCTACCAAATTGCGTCCTTCTTCATCCAAACCCGCACCAGGTTCATCCAAGAGCAACACAAAAGGGTCGGGTTGGATGGCCATCGCCAACTTAAGACGTGCTTTCATTCCCGTTGAAAGCTGAGAGGCCGCCCTTGTTCGAGCATAGTCCAGATTGACTTGCTGGAGCAATTCATCTACTCGCGCAGGGCATCCACGCAAGTCAGCCGTGAGTTGAAGATGCTCTTCCACGGTGAGCTGGCCATAAACCGATTGCTCCAAGGCGCAGAGTCCTAAAACGTGCCTTGAATCTCCATCAGGAAAAGCGACAGCCCCTTCGGTTCTCGAAGTCAATCCAGCTATCGTCTTCAGCAAAGTCGATTTGCCAGCACCATTACGGCCAAGAATCACGAGCCGATCACCGACTCCAAGTTGAAATGAAATCCCGCGGAAAATCCATCGTCCGCCGTACTTTTTGCCGAGCTTATCGACCGTGAGGAGTTTTTCCGGTATGTCTGCCGTGTAGTCTTTGGAAGTTATGACGATCCCACCTACCCATCCTATCATCACCAACCTACAATCGGGTTTGCTACACGACGATCGGATTGTTGAGATTCGTCGAACGGTCGGAGATTTGAACGGTTATTGGTATGACGGACAAGCAGCCCAAATGTTCGCGGACCAACTTCTGTACGTGACCCAGACCTGGTTCCCTGTCCCCGAAGAAACGGAAGGTGCGATCCTCTGGGGAAATACCACCTTGATGCCAGGGACCGTCGGAAATGAGTTTTTCATGACTAGGGGGCATTGGCACAAGAAGCTTGACCGCGGTGAGTTGTGCGTCACCACCAGTGGATCTGGACTTCTTGTTTTGATGGACGAGAATCGAAACACCCGTGTGGAGAAGATGTCCCCTGGTACCACCCATTACGTTCCTGGCTATACGGCACACCGCACTGTGAATACAGGTGCCGAACCACTGGTTTTTCTTTGTGCGTGGCCAGCCGATTGCGGACATGAATACGATTCCATCCTGCGAGAGGGATTTAGCCGACGATTTTTCGTCGGCGACGAAGATTAGCCTCACCCATTCCAGAATTTGGACTGCACTTGCTGCTGGTCTCCATCCCCAGTCTCCCAAGAACCGATGTTGTGTGCCACTGGTCAGCGAGAATCTTGGATCCGAGATGCCCAGTGACATGACCTCACCTTGATGTCGCCGCTTACAGGGCTCCGAGGGTAGTAGCCCGTCCTTACCCTGGGTTCCTTGCAGTCACCCAGGGCTGACTTAGGTCACGCTTTCAGCGCTACATTGCCTTCTCACTTTCCGGTAGCCCGTCCCTGCGATCTTTCGAGTCTCCGAGAAAATCGTGGGGAAGGGCAGACCGACGGAGTGAAACGAAGTCTGGGCGGGAAGGGGTTCAGCGATTCTACGAACGCCGCATAGTTACCTTGCGGTCCTTCTGCCATTCTCAGTGCACGTCCTGTGCATGATTGCGAAACGTCCTGTTTCGCCAGGTTTATTTGCTTGGCAAAACGATCGGCTTCATGCCGCTCGTTTTGCTTTCCTTCTGAGCGCCCATCCATGGGCGCTCAGGCCTTCCACCCTTCTGCCCATTTCACTTAATGGTGTCCTCCGCGGACGGCGCATTGCCTTCTGTTGACTCGAGTCCTAAAACAATCTCGCACGACCTGTCCCTCGGCCAATACTCACTTCGTTCGAACACGGTGTGGCCTCGGAAAAGACAGGTCAAAGCTCGATACCGGACTCAGACCAACAGAAAGCAATGGGATTTATCTAGGGGAACGAGAGAATTGGTGATGTCGCCACTTACATACCAAGCAAACGTCGCGCTTTCAGCGCCACATCAACCACTCAGGAATTCACATCGGCATTCCCACCGTTCCGACCCTTCTGCCGACCTCGGGCATTCCGCTTTCTCGCCGGATTGCGCATAATTTGCACAACCCAAAGATGCGAAGGACGCTATTGATTGGTCACCCAGGCACAACTTGGCGTGAATGGCTGAAGGAGAATCGCAAGGGCAGACCTTACCTCTGCCTCGATCCTTCGGATTCGCATCAGACGATTCCAGGCGTTCTGGGCCTGTTCCAAGGCACCAAGCCCGTGATTCAAAGGTTCTACGGCAGCTTGGATGCACAACGAGCACCACACGTGCTGGTTTCCTTTCTCAGTCAGGCTTTACTTCAGTTACCCGATGATCTGATCGTCCAGTTGTATCCCTATAGATCCACACCACTCTTTCGGCAAACCACTCAGCTACTCAGCCAATTGTTCCAACCGACTGAAATTCTCATTGCTGATGGAACCGATATGGATCAAAGCGGATTCCCTGTTGGTCCCCAATCCATTACCTTGGAAGCGGCCTTCCCACCACTCGTTCAGGCCGCCCAGAGAAAGGCGCTTTGGCTAAGAATGTTTGAGGGTTGTGAGAAACACACCATCGACCTGAGAAAGGTGAGCATCGAAGGAGCGAGAATTGGAACTGGAATTCGCTTGAGTCCAGAAGAACGCCAAAAAGCACACCTCACCCACGCGATGTACGCCGAGCGAGCTGGATCAACCTTGTTCGTAATCTCTGACATGGATACCGAAGAGTCCGATGTTGCGATTGCACTGGACTACACCGGTTGTTCGCGGGCACATTTTGTAGCTCCTGGTATGTATCGTAACATCCTCTGCAGTTTCGGCCGGCAATCAGGAGAGGATTTTGGGTTCGGCATTCTCACCGAGATCGACTGGCAATCGATGCGAGCTCAATCCCTTTGCACCGCAGTTGCCCCAGCCCCCTTACGCATCTTACGAATTGGAGCGCTTCGGGTCGACAGCAATGGCCGTGAACTCGGTGAAGTTCGACCTTGGCAGGTATAACGACTGCATGCGGTTGATCTTGGTCCGACATGGCCAAACGTCTTGGAATGATTCGGGACGAGCCCAGGGCCATACCGACATCCCCTTGGACCTAACCGGACAAGAACAAGCTCGCCAGTTGGGCCAAGCCTTTGAAGGGATGATCGTAGACCAGGTTCTCTCAAGCGATCTGACAAGAAGTGTCGAGACCGCCGAACAAGTGTCCAAAGCAGTTGGTGTTCCGGTAACTACCCGCCCTGATTTACGTGAGCGATGTTTTGGAGAATGGGAGGGTCAGTCATTCAGCTCGGTGAGTGCCAACCTCTACGAACGGGCTCAAAAGCATTCGATTTCAGCCCAAGAGGTCCGTCCCCCAAATGGAGAATCATTTTTAGATGTCTGGAATCGGCTTGATGCGGTCCATGACGACTTAAGGAATGCAGATGGGACGGTTGTGGTGGTATCTCACGGGGGCGCCTTGTCACTCCTGTTGGCTAAATTGCTCAAGGGAACCTTGGATACCAGCCGAGCGTTTCGATTTGGGAATACGGGAATTACCGAATTGGAGAAACGCATGGACGGTCTATTCCTCATAACCCGATACAACGATGTGAGCCACTTGGCTTCAGGAAAGGTCTTGAGCGGGAGCCTAGATGGCGTCTCGCGTTAAAGACTGGTGCAATCGGCGCTGGCCCGCGTTTGTCAGTGCGATCCTGCTCCTGTTGGCATTTCCGCCTTACAACATTTGGCCACTGGTCTTCGTGGCGCTTGTTCCTTGGCTCTACAGCTTGCAAATTGCAGACAAGCGTGAAGCTTGGCGAATGGGCTACTTCTTCGGGTTGATCACCTTTGCGGGGCAGACCACTTGGCTATATAGCTTGGCAGTTCATTGGACAGGCAGCCCCATACTCAGCTTCCTTCCTTGGGTCCTGGTAGCGTTTGCTGGTGCCGTGTATTTTGGCTGGCTCAGCCGTCTGGCACTCTGGTGCATCGAAAGAGAGAAGCTTTGGCTCTTTCCGATCTTCTGGGCAGGTGTCGAGGTATTTCGATCCTACATCCCGGTGATTTCTTTCCCTTGGGGACTGATGGCGACTCCTCTATACCGCTCACCATTCCTCATTCAGACCGCCCACTTTGGCACGATCTACCTCGTATCGGCATGGATCGTCTTACTCAACATTGGGATCGTGGCCGCCATCCGAAAGGAAACTTTGTCGGTAGCCCGTCCACTTTTGACTGCTTTCCTACTCGGGTTGGGAATCTGCGGATTGGGTTGGATCAGCAAACCCAAGACGCACCCCTTCGCAGTAACCGTTGGACAACCTGGCGTGGATATGGCTTTTGGCAACCCTCAAACTGCTCGGTCTGAAGCGGCTCGGAATATCTCTGGATTTGTCGCTGCGGCAAGGGCAGGCGGTAGCCAAATGCTGGTTTTGCCCGAAGGCTCGGTGGAAGGGGATGATTATCCGCCACGACCCGAATTCCCTCTGGCGCCAGATCTTCCAGTCCTGTTTGGTAGTCAACGCGGCAAGGGCCCAACCTACCAAACGGCCTTTGGATACGACGGAAAATGGCACTATGCCGATAAGACACGCTTGGTGATTTTCGGGGAATTCGTGCCTGGTCGGAGCACATTCCCTTGGATAGCGAAGACATTTGATCTACCCACAAAGGATTTGGATGCCAGTCCAAATGGGGTTCAGAGCCTGAAATTTGGCGGAACGGTTGTCGGGCCGATGCTGTGCTTTGAGGGCTTATTCCCCGATATCTCGTACAAGCAGGCTCGCAATGGATCCGAGATCTTGGCAATTATGTGCATTGACGATTGGTACATGGGCACTTCCGCTCCCGAACAGCTTCGGGCCGCTGCCACGTTTCGTGCGGTAGAAACCGGTCTGCCAGTGGTTAGGTCGGCAAGTCTCGGCTATTCGTTGATCATGGACGGGAAGGGACAAATTATGGGTGAGATCCCGCTGAAGGAAACGGCTGCTCTCAAGATTGACGTTCCGGTACCTGATCAGAGCCCAGTGTTCCCACTCTTGCCGGTGTTTCCGGTGGTGTGTCTGCTGGTGGTGTTGATCGTTCCGCTCGCATGGCGACCGAAGACGCAAGCCCAATAGATCATCCATCGACCACAAATCGCTAGCGAGGCTTAACGGTGATTAACCCCTTTGCCGCCTGCGCAAGGCATCATAACGTTCCTTGTCGAAAGGAAAAGCACCGGTATGGTCGGATTAATGGCGTACGAGCGACCGGCACCACACCGTTGCGACCATGCGGGTCACAAATTCCTACCGAATCGGATTCGTGCTCTCCAATTTCAGAAGAGCCTGATACCGATCTTTGAGCATCTTATCGTCACCTGCCATCAACATATGCCCCAATACAATGCTCTTCCCCAATCGGACAAATCGGATGGTATGGACATTTCTCGGATCATCACTGTCCTGATTCATGTGCATGAATTCGTCGTAGGCAAGGGTCAGGGCATCTTCATCCTGAAGCTTCAGGTAGGCCCCCAAAGCATCCAAAGCTGCCAGTTGTGAAGGACTTGCCCACTGTCGGACTTTGGATAACGGGGTCGACATGATCTCGTTATCCGGCGTGGTGATAAAGCGCCTCAGAAAGACGTCGGAAGTACAAACTGGCGTATCGATGGAGTCGTCGTGAATGAGTGAGTAGGCAAACGCTTCGTTCATCGTGACCTTGCCATCATGGTTGTAGTCAGCCCCGAATACCTTGTTTCCCAGACGATCCGTGCCGGAAAGAGCAGCAAAGAAGTAGCTGGTGAAATCTCGATAATTCGCCTCTTTCAGCTCGGGAGTGCATCCTGCGGCGGGCCGCTGAGCAACACTTGCAAAGAAGCCACACAGGTTCACATCAGCCAAATCCCCTTTGGGGTCTCCGTCTTGGAACAGAAGGTTGCCAAACGCACCGGAGAAGCATTCCACCATGACGAGGGTGATCGGCGCTTCCTTTGGAAATACTTTGAGGGTGTTGGCAAAGTCTTTGACTGTGTACTCTTTCCGATCCCAGAGATCATATGAGTTATTGTTGTAACGGCTCCGAGCGTTCGGTCTTCCATGGCCGGTGAAGTACAGCAAAATAGGAGACTTGGGCTTTTGCTGAGCATCGACCGCAATTGCGGCCAACTCACTGTTGATCGCCAACATATCGGACGGGCCATCAATCTTGCCAATCTCCGGTTTCTTGTAGAAGATCTTCTTGTCGTCCCCCTCGCATTGGATGTTCTTGGAATCGGGGTTACCGTCGGTGAACAAGACTCGGGTCGGCGAATCGTTTGGCATGATCCTCTGCAAATAGCGGACATTGCTCTCAATCGCGACTTGGTTGTGCTCCAGATCTGGGCCACCACCTACGATGAGGGTTCGGAATGGCCCCTTGCCGGAAGTCACCACCGGAGCCCATGCAATAACGCACAGGGCAGCACCCACAGAGAGGGTCAAGTTAAAGATCAGCCGATGGTGCCTCATGAAGTCGTCTCATTATCCGTCACATTCCAGCGATCGGTTTCTTGATTTACGACTTGACCTTAAGGTTTGTATCCCTAGAACGGTGTATTAAGTGCATTCTAACTCGCCATTTTGGATTAGAAGCTCAAACAACACTCTCGAGAGGATTGAACACTCGGTTTTTGCTCAGTATCACATTTGGAATTATCGTAACTGGTTCACTGAATCAAGCGTGGTGTACTTATCTGGCTGATATGGTCGTTGTTCCCAACTGCTTAGTTCCTGTTCAGTTATCGTAATAGTCACCCATGTCAACTGAGTTGAATCATGGGTCCTCATCCACTTTAAAATTTCGTATCCATCCAACCTTATCCCATCGATCAACGCCAACTCGAACTGCGGTCGGTCCTTCAGTTCAGTCTCTTCCAGAATCTCAATCGCCTTTTTAACATTTGAGACACACGTGATGAAATACCCTTGGCGATCAAGATTGACTTGAATGAGCTTAGAAATATGCCTCTCGTCGAAACATACGAGACCGCTGCGTCCTTTTCGCCGTTCACCACTGGATGCGATAGTCACAAACAGAATTTGACCGAAGAAAGATGGAAAGCCGTAGGAATTGACTTGCACCTATAATGATTGAAATGAAGGCAATTTCTCTCTTAGCTTTGGCTCTGGTGTCAGCGACTTTTGCGTCCGCAGAGATAGAAAAGACATCGGTCATCACCAAGAAAGGCATAGAGCTCTTCTGGTGGCCCAAGATCTACACACCGACAGGATGGGCTCGATTCCAAGAGGAAAGCCAATCAAACGGGTGCAATATGCTTGGGCCGATGGGCTCGAACTTCGACGATGCTCCAGCGATAATCTATTCCCGGGCGTTCTACCTTCCGAACAAGACTGAAAGAGGCACCATCGCTCAATTCATCCAAGAAGATCAAGCAGAGATGAAACAGCACATGCTCGGAGCCATTGTTCGTGAGATCGAGGCAACGCCGACTAAGAACTACAAAATACGAACATTCTCGGTGACCTTATCGGGAAAAGCCTACGAACAGGTCTGCTACGGAATAGAAGGCCAGTACCGGATACTGTTCTGCGTCAGCGCTAAGTCAGAAAAAGACCTCAAGAAAGCACTACCCGTCTTCCGGGAGATACTTGCGAAGTATCACTAATAGGTTGGGAAATTCTGGAGGAGAGAAGGAGATTCGAACTCCTGGGACATCTCTGCCCAGCGGTTTTCAAGACCCCTTTCAGCATTTGGAAACAGTCTATCATAGAAGGCGCTTTTCAGGCATTTTAGGTTCAAATCAGGGCTAAACTCTGTCAAGAATCGGGCCAAATAAGCGGGTTGGGAGCGCACACGAGCGCACAAAAACGAGTGCGAATCCCAACATAAATTCCAACATTGGCGCGTTCATCATGTCATCGCACGATTGTGGTTGACACCGAACTGAGAAGACTTTGCGTCTGCTCGTTCAACGCCTCAACTCCTAGCTCATCTCTCATTGTTTTCACGAGGTTCGCATACGCGGCCCTTGTCGCAAGGCCAACAGGTCTGTCTGGGTCGCGTGAAGCGATAAACGGAGTCTTGTTCACGAAGTCTTGTACATCGGAGAACGCATCGGACCAAGCATTGGCACTCACCAATATTGGAGCAGACCCCACTAGATGTAGCTTCAACATCGGCTCGCCTAACTTCGAGATTGCCGATTCCAGTTCAACTTTCCAGTGATCAATTCCTTCCTTGCCGCCATTTGCTTTTGCCATTGCCAGATGCTCTATCGCCACTTCCAGCAGATTGAGAGTGGTTAGTACGTCGGAGTACACCTCCGTGCGCTTGTTCATCAATGCTGATCGCAGTGCCGCTGTTCTTTCCTCGTGGGCAAACTGCTGAGTTGCTTCACTCAGCTTCAATGCTCGAATCGCGGTCTTATGGCTAAGGTACGCCACCACGATCGCACTCAACGTCCCCAAGATTCCAACGGCGGAAACTGCGATTTGTAGGGTTGCCGTGAAAGTATCCATGAAGACAGAACGGTTGCGAGACGTATACGGTGGCGTTAAACCTGGCTGGTTATCGACCTGTCAAAGAAGCTTGAAGTGCATCCATGGCCGCTATGCTTGGCACCACATTCGTTCGACTGAAGCATCTATGGGCAGAAGCGCCACATCCGTTAGCCAGAGTCCCGAAAGGATATGCTTTCAACGCGGTCGTCTCGATATATCCAACGACGCCCTTGATAGCCTTCTTTCCCTCAAATAGACCGTCTATTTCATCGTATGAATAGGTGTCGAGAATGGGTTGCAACAGCTTATTGCAAGTTGATAGTAGTGTAGCGTCAAGGTGCTCATTGCTTCCGAAGCACCTGAGATTAGGATTGTCCTCGGTGGGGTCTGGCAAGAATTCCTGGTGGTTCACTAAACTAGAAAGATTGAACACCACCGCGCCCGTGTCGGCCCTAGACTTTTCGATTTGATCCACCGCTTTGTCTAGGTTTTTCCACATCGCGTCCCCTCTTGGACTCTTGATAGCCTTACATTCAAAGGCCCAAGTCTTGCCCTGGAAGTCCGCCAAAACGTCAGGTTGGCCCGTTGCCTTCTTGGGACTCTCCAGACGGACATTCGTGAAGCGCTCAGCGCACGAAAGACCTACATACAGTTCAAAGAGTTTGTTCGAAGCCGTCTTTGAACGCTCCACAAGTTTGGTTGGCGGGATGCTTACTCCTTGCCCCAACTGTCCTTCAGCCAAGAGTTGAAGGTGCGGCAGAAACGGCTTAATGTTCTTCGATTCAAGTTGACGGATCAGCTTTACGACAACATGCATGAGGGAATTGAATGCCCTCAACTCGGCGAAATGCTCACGATCAGGTCTACGCTTTGAAAAGTTTGCCGCAAGTTCCTTTTGAGGAATAATCGAAAGGCACTCGGCTTCGAAAACGGAGCCTGGAGCCACAACGATCCCCTCGACACGCAATAGCCCTTCCAACTTATCCAGCAGCGTTTCAGCTTCCTTCAGGTTGAAAAGGTCGTCGCTAGGTCGTGGTAGACCGTCCATGTAAGAGATTATGGTTGGGTAAGAGGAAAGTCGATCTTCACTTGATCTTGCCAGAGGCGATCTTCCCGTTCAGTTTGCGAACCTTGTACGGAATCTCGTCGGCCTCACTTTTGGAAATGATTGCGTCTACATCTTCCCAAGTGGTCACGTTTTTGGAGTCGAGTACAAGGATTTGGTCAGCAGGTTCTATCCCAGAACTTCGCGCCGTCGAACCTTTGTATGTGAATGCAACCACGGCAACTTGAGGGTACCTTGCGTCTGGAATAATGCCAAACCGCTGAAACCATTGGATCGGTGGGCCAAAGAGAGCGCGTTGCTCATACCAAGAAAGCTTTGATAACGTTGATTCGGGAAGAGCTTTCTTGATCTCCTCAACGACCGAGACCCAAGGCCCAGCCCCAATTCCAAAGATTTTAGCGAATCCGCCACGATACAAGGAGTTTGCATAGTTGTTCCAAGTTGAACCCATCGCATAAGTGCAAGCGTTCCTCATGTCTTGAAGACCATCAGCGGCTTTTGCGTAGTTGTCAGCCGCCGTTGACATGGCGTCGTTCCAAGCTTTGCTCGACGATTGAATTCGTCGCATCTTGTTGGAGAGCAGTGTGAGGTTGTCGATTGCCAATCCGACTGAGGGTGGAATCATAAGATGCTTTGAATGCACACCAGTTGACTCCCGCTCAAGGTCCCAAGCTGCCATGATGGAGCGAGTGGCGTCCAACCGAATTGCAATAATCTGAGCGGCGACTTCGGCGTTAGGGACTCCTGCCGAAGGGCTTGTTTCAACGGGGGCAAGTGAAGGTTTGACATCGGCCCACTGTTGAGTGCCTAGAGTGGCATCGAGTCCTTTGGCGTATGTTGAGGCAATCGCAAAATTCAAGTTCTGACCGTCTCTGAGTTGCCAGTCACAGACGCCGAGGACGGCTCCTTTGTCATCTACCAGCGGTCCTCCGCTGTTGCCTGGACTTGCTGGACACGTAAACTGGAATTCTTTGATATTTCCGACCGCCCTGATTTGCCCGATAATTCCATCACTGATCGAGAATTCCAATCCTCGTGGAGCGCCAATCAGGAAACACTTCGAGCCAACTTCTGGTTCGGCTCCAGAAAAGGGCAGCATTGGGCGATCAGCAACTTTCACTCTGATCAAGGCCACGTCTCGCTTTTCGTCGCGATCCACGACGCCTGATACCTCAAATTCTTGACCATCCGCAAATTTCGCTGTCACCGTAGCGGCGTCCCTGATGACGTGCCACGCAGTTACGGCCACCCCGTCCTTGACTGCAAGGAATGCTGTTCCCTGAACTTTATCCCCCGCCTTGGTTACCACTTGCAGGGTCATAACCGAAGGTGAAACCTTCTTATAGATGGCTTGTGCGTCCAGTGGTTGTTGAAGTCGAGCCAAAGTCAAAAGCAACAGTATCGAAGGCATCGTAGTTGCAGTATGACATTGCGCCCACTCCATAGTAGCCCGACTAACAGTGGCGTTGAACTCCAGTTCTAGAAAGACGCTACACTGTTGCCGTGAGGAAGCCTCTTCTGCTATTGCTCTCGATTGCGGCCCTTGGATGCGCCCATGATACGCAACCGTCAGGTCCAGCGCCAATTGCAGGGTCGGCTGGCACCACGTATCCCTCCGATACTCGTGTTTCACCTCATGGCGTTGTCAGGCCGACATTGGCGGCGACCACTGAAGAAGAAGAGGTGGAATACCATAACCCAAGCACTGGAACGGATACTACGAACGATCTGGAGGTTGATCGAGATGCCAACGGCAGTGTGGAGCGCATCAATTTTCCAACTGGTGGTTGGAAAGAAGTTCGGGGCGAGATGGTTGACAACGGAGATGGGACCGAAACCTACACCGATGAACAGGGCCATGAATACACCGTGAAGAAGACGCCATCCTCGAACGTCCCCAAGAGCGGGAGCGACGCCAGTAGCTCCGCCAGCGACGACGAACAGCATTCGAGTGACTGATCGATGGCAGACTCCAACAATCAATCTCAATATGAGGGTCGCTGCCCACCTGAGGAAGGTGATGTTGCAGGACGATTGATGTTCCCACTCTTTGTGAAGCGATTGCTGGGCTTGATTATTTGCCTATCGATCCTGACGTGGTTTTCGAGCCTGGGCCGAATAGCGGCTCCATCAGCACTTTGCAACGATGGGTCTTACAGTTATGCTCAGCACAGTCGTGGGGCTTGTTCGTGGCATGGGGGCATCGCCGTCTGGTATGGAGTTGACACGGACGACAATTGACGACTTTACTTTTGGCCGAAGGATAAGAATATGAAACCTGGCGACACGAGGAAACAGAACCTTCAGTGGGCGGTGATTGGACTCGTCGCGTGCGCTTGGTTGTATTGGATTTATCCCACACCATGGGAACAGATGAAGCTTGAATATTCCGTCATCCGAATCAACCGCTTTACGGGGGAGAAGCAGTATTTATCTGACCGTGGATGGGGAAAGTATAGCCCCCCAGCCGCCTCATCGGTAGTCTCTTCAGCAATACCCGTAACTGGACTTCCGCCTGTCCCGCAGAACAGAGACCTGACCACAGGCGAGATTGCTAAGCTCGATGGAAAGCTCACAATTGCCCCTGGTGGATTCCTGAAGGGGGACCTCTATAATGGCAATGACTTCACGGTAAAGAACGTCGTCATCTTGGTTACCATAACGAACTCGGACGGAGCGCTGGTGAAGTCGCGCGAATACAAGTTGGCTGATTACCCAAAAATGTCGCCATTGAGCAGCAAGAGCGTACTTGAGGAAGCGGGGTTATCACTTGAGTCTGGACAGAAGTGGTCCTGGAGCATAACCAAGGCACAGGTTGACGCCTTGGCCTCATCTCCATAGGGGCTCGATTCGCGAGAATCCAGGGCCATCACATAATGAAGGCACCATGTACTCTCTGGAGAAATTAGGAGCCGTACGCGACTGGATAGACATTCCAGATCGGACAACTCGTGCATATGCACTCTCTGCTTCAGTGATCCAAGAGATTTTGGGCTTGGATTGGTTCACGAAGAATCTTGGTACGAACGCAACGGAGCCGTTCTTCCATATGAACAAGATCGAGCAAGACCCCGAGACAACTATCGACCGAGGGATTGCCGTAGGCGAAATGCTCCTTAACCTCCAAGGCATTGAAGGATTTGATGAAGCAATTCGACGGTTTCGGCAGTCACACAGTCCAGAAGGGCCATTCTGCGAGTTCGAAGTCGGCAAGTTAATGTTCCTAATGGGATATGTCTTTCGGTTTGTCAAGGCCACGGGAACGAAGACAAACGACTACGATATGGACCTTCTGGTCTCTAGCGATGCTTACGTCCCTATCGAAGCGAAGTGCAAAGTAGAGGCGACAAACCTTTCAGACAGCACCATAATCGATACGCTCAAAAAGGCCCAAAAACAACTGCCAGAGGACAAAAAGTCATTTATTTTCATGAAGGTTCCCCAGTCTTGGATCATGGAACAAGACCGCCAGAACAAGGAAAAGCTCGGTTTAATCGAGACCGCTACGAAAAGGTTCTTTGTAAATACGACTCGGGTCGTATCTGTAAAGCTCTATGCCAATGTGGTTATCAAAGGAAACGTCATGGTGGAGTCGGGCTTCAGATTGAAAGAGTTTTACAATCCGTCTCCTGAGTGCGCTGGAAATTGGCAGTTAATGGATCACACGAGGCAAGAAAAGACCAATCCAGCTTGGGTTAGCTTCCTTGAGTTCGTCGGCGGCACGGACGGATGGCCCGACAAAACCGATTAAGCAATAAACCACCCAGGAGCCTTGCTGTCCTACCCTACACAATTGCGGCAGAAACCACGCCTTAGGTTAATGGGGAATCAGGGTAGGTCAGCAGTGTGCTGGTTGAAGAACCGTCTCCGTATACTATGAGCATGGCAGAGCAAGCGGAAAAATCAAGACTCTTTGCAGGTTTGATCTATGGGGAATCCGCCGATAGTGATGATGATTCGCCTTCAACAGAAGAACTCCTGAAATCGGAATTTGACGTTCTTGACAGACTGGGCAAGTGGAAGCATGTGTGCGCTTTGGCTGGGTTGGCCCTCTATCAGGCACAGCTTTTCGAAGCGAACCTGTTCAACATCCTGCTCTATCACGCAAGGATTTTGCGAACGGTCGCAACTGAAGATGAATACGACGCGCTTGTCGCTGACTTGACGGGCAAGACGCTCGGCACATTGCTTGAAAAGGTTCGAAAGGTTCTGAGCATCAGCGATGACGACATACGTCTGCTAAAAGAGGCATTGCGGCTACGCAATCAACTCTGTCACGGCTTGTTTTTGAACAAGGCGAATGACCTCTTGACAGAAGCTGGCATGAGAAGAATCAGCGCAGAGTTAGTGGAAACCCAAAAAACGTTGGAAAATGCCGAGTTCGTTTCACTGTTGATCTGCAAATTGCTCCTCAAGGTAGTGGGAATCGATGAGAACGACCTATTAGCCGAAGCTGAAAGGGAGAGATACGCGGCCCGCCTCCGTGAAGGTGAAATCTAGTTATCTGTGGTCGCGTTCTTAGAACCGCGCTAGCTTTCTGGGAATCGATCTCGGATGTTGGCGCGTGCGCGGAAAAACTTGCCAGCCGACGACGCTGAAATCAACCCCTGATAAATCTGAGCGGGCACGTTTTAGCACGTGTAGCACTTGCCGTCGCCCAAGGTGATCTCAAGTTTCTTTGATCAGGGGCGAATTTGACCCTAAGTCCTGGCTGCCCCGAATGTCTCACAAACATTTGATTGTGCGACCTCATGAATTTGAGACTTCCTTCGAGACCGTCAGGCTCACGTTATGGTATCATAAACCAGTCTCATAACCAATGACGGCAAATGCGGTCACTAGAGGTTTTTGAGACTGGAAATCCCATATGGCACTTATCGGATACGCAAGAGTTTCAACGACCGACCAAACGACGGACCTTCAAGAGGATGCGCTCGTAGCCGCTGGATGTGAGCGGATTTTTGGAGACGAGATTAGCGGTTCTGTCACCGCTCGACCAGGACTTGACCAAGCTCTCGACTATGTTCGAGCGGGAGACACTTTGGTCGTCTGGAAGCTTGACCGACTTGGGCGCTCGCTCCAACACCTCATCGAGACCGTCACCGCTCTACATGCCCGCAGCGTCGGATTCCGTTCGGTTACAGAAAACATCGACACATCGACCAACGGCGGCAAGCTAGTTTTTCACATTTTTGGGGCGCTAGCAGAATTCGAGCGCGGCCTCATCCGCGAGCGTGTGAACTCGGGTCTCGCGGCGGCTCGGAAGCGCGGCAGGGTCGGCGGTCGTCCCACCGTAGTGACTGACTCGAAGGCCACAGCTATAAAGGGATTGGTAGCCCAGGGATTGACCTCCCATGAAATTTGCCAATCCCTGGGAATCAGTCGGGCAACCTTCTTTCGACATAAAGCCGACTAAGGGGGCGTCCTATGGTCGAACTTGGTTGTCCCAGCCGCTGAGGTCGTCGCTGTTGGACTCAGACCCTTTCGAGGCTGGTTGCGGTGGCGGCGCAGTGCTTTGCGCTTGCCGAAAGGCTTCGGCGGGATCGGAGGTGGAAACTTGATTTTGTCTCATGGCTGCATTGCTCCGCTGTAAATCCTCAGGGGTTCGGTAAGGCGACGAAGCTCCGTTTATCCACGCACCGATGAGCAAGCTCATTACGCCCACAAAGACCAATACGGCCAACCATGGAGAAATCCTGTTCGCCCAAATAGACCTTGCGTTCCCAAAGATGCTTGGCTGACCTGGCTGAGAAAGGATGATTTGTTGAACAGGTCGCCGCTTTCCCTGCCCGAAACATCGCCAAGTCCACCAGGTGCAGAATCCAACGAACAGTTCGGGAATCACGACCATGTTCAGGGGAATGGCCGTCGCTAGTCCAAAGAACATGAGCGCTTGAAACATCAGGAAGAACCAGGTCCCGACCCCTGCCAGAAATCCTTTCCAAAGCCACACGAGCGCGGCGGGCAAGAAACAAAGCAAACCTACAACAAGAATCAAGCTCCACCTACCTTCGGAAGCAACCTAGCGTTTGCCGCGACCCTCGGCCAATGCAAGACGTGTTTGGATTTCGGAATCGACAAGTCGAGTCGGCGAACCCTCGAACTCAGGAAGCCGAGGGCCAGCGCAGGTTCAGATGCGCTGTGTTGTCGAGAAGCACCAAGGTTGGATTGCTCTTGAAGAAGTCGGGGAAAACCCTTATTCAAGTCGCGCTCATATCGACCCGATCTCTTTAGAATCCGACGCATTACTCGAAATCGAGTACCGAATATCATGGTAGGGACACCTCGATGGGGAGCTTAATCCGATCAACGATTTCGTCGATGACTGGCTTGTCTTGAGCGCCGTAGTTTTCGAGCCATTCGGTCTCGAATTCAGAGATTTCGCGGGTTGCCTCCTCGAACAGATCAAGCCGTTTCAGTACCGCAATGCGGTAGCCGCAAATCGTAGCGGAAAGGGGATACAACGCTCGAAGTTGGCCCAAGGTCGGCGCGATCATCCAGAGATCGGTAGTCGTTCGACAACTGGAAAGTGCTGACGGCAAGGACGCCTCCACTGCATTCTTTGCGGTACCTCTACACTTTTCGGCAAACCGAGATTGGCACCCAAGTAATACGGGCCTTGAGTAAGCCGACAAACGGTCCAAGGAGATCGGCTCCCCAGAATCAAGCTCATATGCGTCGATCTGGACTTCCTCATCAAGGTGAAGATCGGTACCGACCTCGGAATAGACATTGACGAGCGCGCCATCTTCTAGTCGCTTTCTCAGGTGGCTTAGAACGATCCGTAGTTGGGCACGCCGTTCTTTCGGATCGACGCCAGGAAAAAGCATCCGAGCCATCTCCGATCTTGAGACTGTTCGAGGCTTGCTGAGCGCTAAGGCGACCAACACCTGGAAGGCGAGCGGCGGTCGAATCTCTAAACGGGAATCGTCGATGATTACCTTTGGCTCGTCGAATAGGCAGATTCTCGCAGGTGCTTCATCCACGCCTATATGAATGACCTGACGACATCGGCTCTCCCATGTCACATGCGTATGCGCATACGCTGATGCAGTCGGCTTCATAGAGATCGTCTCACCTGCGGCGGTTTAGAGTCTTTGTGGAGATTCCGTGCGGGCCGAGACCTGGGTCCCATGGCGCGACTATCGAAATGCCAGAGAATCACTTTTTCGGACCCGATCTTCGGTCCATCGAACTTTACGGCTACATCGTTTATCGATGCAGTAAATGCAACGCCATCCTCCATTGGGCGAAGGGTTGTCACTCCCCTGGTGACTCTGGAGAATGCCAATACGGGGGCCAACATCATTGGATTCGGTAGGTTTCTGGCCCTAAACCAGCCCTTCCTCCCGAAGCTCGGCCATTACCCCGCTGACGATGGCATCTTGGGCATAGCCAAGTGCTCTCGGCCAGTTGAACAGATCATCCAGGGGCAATCGATTTCGCAAAGCGCCCTCAGAAAGATGGATAGCCCAAAAGTTTTCGAACGGATTCCGCTCTTCAAGGAACCCCCATCTGGTTCTTTGGGAGATAAAGTCGGGCATATTGCTGCCTGGTCGCATAAGTTCCTGGGCCAGCGCGTTGGCCGAGCCGCGAATCACGCGACCCAGGATCGACTCGTCATCGAAAGGGTCGCAGTTCGCAAGCAGCAGTTCCGACCGAGTTTGAGCGGCAAGCCCTCCGATGAGGTCGTCCATCGCGGTCAAGGGGCGAACGAATCGCATATCTATATAGGGAAAAGAGATAGGGCAACCATATGAAATTTGCCCGATGAACTCTATGGAACCAAAATATTGCACACAGTGCGGTCAAGCCTTAACGGGACGATTCTGCACAACGTGTGGCAAGGACGCTTTGGAGACTAGCCAAAACCCCAGCCGCTCCACTACTTCGCCTTATGGGGGAGACTCGACTCTATCTGAGGACTTTCATCAACCAAGTGCGCTCGATCACTCCGTGTCAAGTCCAAAAGGAAGTCAGCAAACCTCGCCAAGACCTGCCTTTAGGCACCTCGAAATCACGACGCTCGATGTCGCGCCAGACCTCGCAGCTAATAAGGACTCGCTGATGCTGCATGCCACCATGGAACTGGAGATGTACGTCAAAGTGAACCTCGGAGCGACCCAGCCTTGGACTTCAGCACATCGTTCGGAGACAGTAGCGATCATGATGGGAAGAGGAAAAATTCCAGGAAACTGGACTCCCCTTGCTTTCGAGTTCCCGCAAGGCCCCGCAGAGTTGTTCGTTTGTCCAACGCCCAAGAGCCTCCAAGCACTCAAGACCCTAGTTTTGCAATCAGAGCCCATTTGGAAGAGGCGATGGACCACAGAGCAGACCAATGCTTTCGCCGCTGGCATTGTCCAGGAAATGGGCTTCCGCTATTCCCTTAGTTCAGACAAGCAATCAATCAGAATTGCCCTTTGTATGTCGTTGAATCGCCTTGTCCCGCACGAGGTGTAGTGGACGCTGAATAGGATTGGAAGCAACGTTGCCGCTCGACGCAAAGAGGACTCGGAATCGCCCAAGGAAATCTCCTCATATAAGGCCCTCCTCTCTCAGTTCGGCAAAAACCCCTTCTATTACGACTTGCTGTGCATAACCCAAGGCTCGCGGCCAGTTGAACGAGTTGTCAAGCGGAAGGCAATTTCTCAAACCGCCTTCGCTGATGTGAATCGCCCAAAAGTTTTCACAGTGGTTGCGTTCCGTTTGGTTGCCATACGTTGTTCGGCGGCTTATGAAGTCGGGTAGGTCTGAGTCAGGTCTCTTGATTTCTTGGGCGATGGCGTTCACGACTGCTACCAGGACTCTATCGTAAACTGACTCCTTTCGTAGCAGGTCGGTCGGACACAAAAGCTCAGTCCGTGTCTGGCGAGCAAGTCCGCCAATCAGGTCATCCATAGCGGTAAGCGGGCGAATATATCGCATGCCTTCATAGGCGAAGAAAGCGACTAAGGATATGAAATTACCGTGGATCGGAGTTGGCTCAGGAAAGGCCGTCTAAGCCTCCCTGAGCCACTTCTATGAAGCTTACGCCGAGCAACTCATCGATGCCCGAGAATCCAATCGGCAGCCTTCTGTCCTTTCCCAGCGGCCTTAACGATCAGGGTTATATCCCGTTTTAGGGCGTTTAGCCAGTTATCGACATAGGCCGCGCTCTGCTCGAACGTGTTATCGATTCCGCATTCCGCGCAAAGGAAGGCAGCCCCTAACTCGGCCACGAGTTCCTCTATTGCATAACTATCTGATTTAAAGTAGATCGGTTCAGTGACACCTGGCCGAGCCAATCGATTGGCCGCACCCGTTGAGTGGATAAGTTCGTGGGCCAAAGTTCCGAAGTATCGCTCGCCTGAAACGAAGGTCTGGGCTGCGGGCATCTCAACCCGATCCGCTGCTGGGATGTAACAGGCGATACCTCCACCGTGGACGATCCGAGGAGCGCCGACATATCCCGCGACGAGTCCATCTGCCGCCGCCAGTGGCTCAGGAGAAACCTCCTTTGCGTCAATGGGTGGAAGACCAAGACCTTCGCACTGCTCGACATTGAAAACGGAATAGGCGCGAACCAGCGGAGCGATTCGCTTCTGTTTGTCATCTTCCTCGCTTCCATCATTGAACTTCCACAACGTGATTTGTATTGCCTTCTCACCCTTCCGAATGTGGCCCCCAAGCTCTTGGGCTTGGCGAAAAGTCAACCATCGCTGATCGACGAAATTGGTAGCGGCAAGGATCAGTGCGTTGATTCCCCGATAGGGACGACCCGAAATCGCATTTGCGGGGAACGCGACGTTCCAGGGCTTTTGCCAAGGCAGGATTCGGTTCTCCTCGATCAGGTTGATTATCTGGTTGGTGATTGTTTCGTAGACGTTTGCCACGTCAATATAGGCAAATCCACGGTCCCAAAATATGAAATTTCGCCCGATTCCTCATCGATCAAATCGTCGATAGTCAGTAAGGGACGAGCGCGTTTTATGCAGAAAAATGGGCACACGAAGAGGCAGAGGAAATCAAATCCTCGTCTCGATGACGCCTACGTTACACTGGCCGTTTGAGAGTTCAGCAGACTCAAGAGGGTTCGGTCGAAGTCGGCACTAGGTGGAGAATGCCAGCGATTGGCTCCCTGCCCGCATCTGCCGCCGCTCGTTGAAGTTCTGGTCCATCGGTCTGGTATCGAGTGGCGCAATATCTGCCCACGTACTCCCATGATCGATTATCCGCCTCCTCCTCTTCCTTCACGAAGATGGGGAGGGCACTGCCTTGATCAACCGCGTATCGGGCGCTTCGCTCTCTTTGCGGACCCAATCCAACCAGCACTTTGCGTGGGGCATCGGGGTTCAGATCGCGCCTGAAGCACCCACAGACAACCCTTCCACCGCGCATTGGCAGGAACTGCTGCGGGTTGCCCCCTACCAACGAACTGATTTCACTGCGAGTATAAAGCTTTCCTTCTTCAAACACTTCTTCAACTATAGTCGAAGGGAAGCCAGGGGTGATAGACTCACTATCTCTAGTGAGGGCCATCACGCCAACCTCCTAAAATTCCTCCCAAGTCCGAAGCAGTCCGTGATCCCGATATACCTGCGGACTTAAGATTGGCGGCTTGACCTGTGTCAACAGCGGTGGCGAGATATCGTGAGAGTTGGAAAGGACTCGAAGCAAAGGGCACCCCCTCGGGTAGTCAAGATTTTAGGGACGTTAGGTGTACCGCGAACGCGTGCGAAAAATTCTGAGTCCCGCTCGACTATCGGTAAGCAGCCTTTCCGAGCCAGCCAGTTACGAAGGTTTGTACGTCAGATTGAGTTCGGAAGACCGAGCCAGAGGAGTAACAACCAAGGGAAGGAGAGGAAACAGAAAGTTAC
>Ga0164297_10000871_pt1 | contig 34698 bp, 31 predicted proteins | sample GEODES058metaG_FD_113539 | JGI IMG/M metagenome (GOLD analysis project Ga0164297, IMG submission 113539) | Dystrophic lake water microbial communities from Trout Bog Lake, Wisconsin, USA - GEODES058 metaG | ecosystem: Environmental > Aquatic > Freshwater > Lake | place: USA: Trout Bog Lake... | reverse complement strand
GTCCCCATGAAAGCACCCAAAGAGATTGAAATCATTCCAGAAAGTGATGTTCTCCCTGGCTTTAGGCATCCGCGTTACGCGGCGCACATATTTGGACACGCACAAGTTGAAAAAGATATTCTCTCTGCCTATCAATCAGGCCGTATGCCGCAATCCATTATTCTCGGCGGTCCCTTGGGAATTGGGAAGGCAAGCCTGAGTTGGCGTGCGGCCAAATTCATTATGGCTCATCCCGATCACAGATCTGAAGCTGTTGTAAATGCTCGTGATTTAAGCGTTGATGACAATCATCCGGCGGTTCGTCGTTTGATGTCTATGTCGCACGGCGATCTCTCACTCCTGCGTCGCGCCTATAATGACAAAACCAAACGCTTTTATACTGAAATTCGAGTTGATGATATTCGCTCTGCCCTTGATAAATTTCATCGCGCAGCAGGTGAGGGTGGTTGGCGCATTGCTATCATAGATTGTGCTGATGATCTCAATAAAAGCTCTGCGAATGCTCTTCTCAAATTGATTGAAGAACCACCAGCCAACTCATTGTTTTTCTTCATAGCTCATCATCCCGCGCGGCTCTTGCCGACCATTCGATCACGCTCGCGTTTGCTGACAATGTCGGCCCTGAGAGCAGATGATGTTATCAATGCGATCACTCAACTCCCTGAAGCCAAAGACTATAAAAGCAAAGATATCGCCCAAGCGGCGGCGCGGGCGGGGGGCTCCGTTCGAGAGGCTTTACGCCTGCTTGATGGTGGCGGCCTCGATGTCATCTCGCTGGTCGAAAGAGTGTTGCACCCCATGCCGCATGTGAATTGGCTGACTGTGTTTGAGCTCAGCGATCGCGTCTGCGCGCGTGATGCGGATGACGATTTTAATTCAACAATTACAGCTATTTATGACTGGCTTGCGCAGTTCATTGCCACTCACGCTGATGAGCCAGTTGCCCGCCTTGCGCCCATAGCTCAGGTATGGGAAAAGATCGCCGGTGCCGTGCGCCATGCTGAGGCACTCAATCTCGACAAGCGCTCTTTGCTCTTGTCAATCATCACCGATATTTCCGAAGCCTGTGCTGAACAGGTCCATACATTCTCCTGACGTCCAATGGTTTAAAATGGTCACGCCTTCAAAGTTTTACATCACAACTGCCATTCCCTATGCCAATGGCGCACCGCATATTGGTCATGCCTATGAGCGCATCGCCACTGATGCCATTGCGCGGTTCAAACGGCTCGATGGTTATGACGTGCTGTTTGTGACGGGCATGGATGAGCATGGTCAGAAAATGCAGCAAACCGCTGCACGCGAAGGTATATCACCTCAAGCTCTGGCTGATCGCACAGCCGCTTTATTTGACAAAATGGGTGAGGCGCTTAACGCCCGCGCTGATGATATCGTGCGTACCACTCAAGAGCGCCATAAACATGCCGCGCAATATATCTGGACCAAAATGGTCGAGAAGGGCGATATCTATATCTCCAAATATCCCGGTTGGTACTCTGTCCGCGATGAGGCTTTCTTTGATGAAAGCGAATTAAAACAAGGCCCTAACGGCACACGCCTCGCTCCCACAGGTGCACCTGTGGAATGGGTTGAGGAAGAGAGTTATTATTTCAAACTCTCCGCCTATCAGGAGCGTTTGCTTGAGCATTACCGCAGACATCCTCAGTTCATTGTGCCAGAGCATTATCGTAATGAGATCATCTCATTCGTAGAGCGCGGGCTGACAGATCTCTCAATCAGCCGTTCAACATTCAATTGGGGCGTTCCTGTTCCCAATGACCCCAAACATGTCATGTATGTCTGGGTCGATGCGCTCACTAATTATCTGACAGCCACCGGCTATCCCGACCACAATCACCCACGTTCATCTTATTGGCCCGCATCCGCGCATATTATTGGTAAGGACATTACGCGCTTTCACGCGATTTATTGGCCTGCTTTTTTAATGTCCGCAGATCTGCCCTTGCCCGAACAAATTGTTGTGCATGGATTTTTGTTTAATCGCGGCGAGAAAATGTCAAAGTCAGTCGGTAATGTCATCGACCCCTTTACATTGGCTGATCATTATGGCGTTGACGCATTACGCTATTTTTTCCTCCGTGAAGTGCCTTTTGGTCAAGACGGAAATTATTCACATGAAGCCATCGTCAATCGCATGAATGCCGATTTGGCCAATGATCTCGGCAATCTGGCGCAGCGCTCTTTGTCGATGATCAATAAAAATTGCAACGGGCTTATGCCTCACTTTGCACATCTGAGCGATGAGGATAGGGCTATTTTATCCGATGCTTATAGCCTGCCTCATAAACTGCGCCAGCACATGGAAACTTTTGCGCTTCATACAATTTTAGCTGAGATATGGCGCGTTGTGGCTGATGCCAATCGCTATTTTGCCAGTGAAGAGCCTTGGATTAAACGCAAAACAGATCCAGAGCGCATGACAACTATTTTGGCGGTAACCGCAGAAGTCTTGCGCATTATTGCAATTGTCGCTCAACCCTTTATTCCCACTGCTGCGTCATCGCTGCTTGATCTTTTGGCAGTTTCGGCATCTGAGCGTCATTTTGCCCATGCCGGACTTGAGCATCGCTTAACGCCATTAACAGCTATGCCAGCACCAGCACCGATTTTCCCACGTTATGTCGAGGTAGAGGAGGGTGAGGGGCAAGCCGCAAAAGGCAAGGGTAAATAAACATATGTTGATTGATACGCACTGCCATCTTGATTTTCCGCAATTATCCGATGAGATCGATGCTGTCATGGCTCGCGCCCGTCAGGCTGGCGTAGGTCGTATGATTACAATTTCAACACGTTTGTCGAAAGCAAAAATATATCAAACTCTGGCCGAAACTCATCCTCATGTTTATTTTACCATTGGGACACATCCTCTCAATATAGATGAAGATAGAGATATAACACTTTCAAACATCGTTTCTTTATCACATCATCCCAAATGTGTTGGTCTAGGCGAAGCGGGGCTTGATTATCATTATGATAAGACTGCACGCGATCACGCCCAATCCATATTTCGACTTCATATAGAAGCGGCGCGTCAGACTGGATTACCTCTTGTCATTCATTCACGCGAAGCGGATGAAGATATGGCCACAATCCTTTCGGAGGAAATGGCTAAGGGCTCATTCAAAGCAATCTTGCATTGCTTTACGTCATCTGCGGAATTAGCACGCATTGGTGTCAGTCTGGGGCTTTATATTTCATTTTCAGGCGTGCTGACATTCAAAAACTCGCAAGATCTGCGTGATATTGCAGCTTCAATTCCGCTCGAGCGTTTATTGGTTGAAACCGATTCACCATATCTCGCGCCAGTGCCGTTTCGCGGTAAAACCAATGAGCCATCCTATGTGGCTCATACCGCTGCTGTCTTAGCGCAAGTCCATGGCGTAACCCCAGATGTGATCGCACAGCAAACCACAGATAATGCCCTTCGGTTATTTGATAAAATGCCCGCTCTCACTCCTCAGGAGCTCGCTTTGTCATGACATCGTCTGTTCTAACGGCTCGAATTCTGGGGTGCGGATCATCAGGTGGTGTGCCGCGTGTGGCGCAGGGATGGGGCGCTTGTGATCCCCTAAATCCCAAAAATCGACGTCGACGCTGCTCATTACTTTTGCGTCAATCCCATTCACGCAAGGCGCCAGAGGATAGTGAGCAAACAAATGTTATCATCGACACATCTCCAGATCTGCGCGAACAATTGCTTGATGCCGGTATTATGCATCTTGATGGTGTGTTTTTAACCCATCCTCACGCCGATCATATTCATGGCATGGATGATGTTCGTCCCATCGTCATTCACACAAAACGAAAAATTGATGCTGTTATGGATGAGACAACATCCCATTCCGTCGTCAATCGCTTCCGATATATTTTTCAAACTCCAAATGGCAGTCTTTATCCTGAATTGCTTACAGAGCAGCGCATAGAGGCGGGTGGAAACTGGCGCTTTGAGGGGAAAGGCGGGCCCATGGATTTGACCTGCTTCAGGCTGCATCATGGCGATATCGATGCCTTGGGCATTCGTGTGGGCAATTTGGCCTATACACCTGATCTCAACGACATTCCACATGAGAGCATGGCTTATTTGCATGATCTGGATGTCTGGATTATCGACGCATTGCGCTATGAGCCTCATCCCAGCCATTTGTGTCTAGCTGACGCTTTGCGTTGGATTGACCACTTCAAGCCACGCCGAGCCATTCTGACCAACCTCAACACTGAGCTTGATTATGAGACACTCAAGGCAGAATTGCCGCCCCATATCACGCCAGCCTTTGATGGCATGACAATAGAGCTCCAGCCAGCATATTGATTATGTGATCTTGTTACGTGTGGCGGCACGCGGTCCATCCATGACTTGAAGCTGCCTTCGCAGATCTGAGCAGATAGGCTTTTATATAAAATCCGTTATATAGATCGCCAATGCGAGCTTGGAATTGTCTATATTTTAATGGGGTTATGTATTTTAGTTCCATAATATACATTATGCGAATTATGGATCAGATCAAAACAAGCCCTCCAGTTTCGCGCCACCTTGCTGTGGTCTCCTATGTCTGTCTGAGGCACTGTTAAAGGAGGCGCTGACATTACAAATGATAATCTGTGTGACGCAGCCTTCGCTGCGTCACTTATGACCCAAACGGCGCACATAATTCTCTCATTTTAGCCATAGCCAGACCTATAGATGTTCTGCTATTATGATTTGGTGGAGCGTGCGTTTTTTTTGATGACAGACCCCAAAGCAGCCCCTTCGGCCTGCATTGAAAGCTGGATGAAAGATAAACTAATGTTCCGCCCTCAGTCATTTGGGGCCTTATAAAAGGCATGGACTGTGGTTGTGATTGGCGGAGACAAGCAGGCAGATGAGCAAAGGTAAAGATTTCCGTGGCCCTAGAAAACGTGGCTTCGATGATGATGGTCCAATGTCCTATGATACAAAACCGGGCCGGCAGAGATCCCCATTTGGTGGAGCTGGTGGTGGTGGCGGCTTTGGCGCCCCTCCTGACCTCCCCCCTCCAACAACCCCTCCCGTTGACGCCGTTGTTAAATGGTTCAAAGGTGACAAAGGTTTTGGCTTTGTTGAATTAATGAACGGCTCTGGTGATGCTTTCTTGCATATCGGTGCGTTGCAATCAGCAGGTTATGAAACTGTACCTCCAGGCTCCAAACTGAAAGTTCAGGTTGGTCAAGGCATGAAGGGCACACAAGTGACCCGCGTTTTGGAAGTTGATACCTCAACTGCCACAGAAGAAGCTCCACGCTTTGGCGGTGGTGGTGGTCGTGACCGCGATCGGGATCGTGATCGGGATGGTGGTGGACGCCCTCCTCGCCGCATGCCTGATCCGTCAACCGCTGTTGAAGTTGTTGGCAAAGTTAAATGGTTTGATGAAACCAAAGGCTTTGGTTTTGTATCTGGCGAAGATGGCGGAAAAGATGTGTTCATTCACATTTCTGTTTTGCGTCCTGCTGGCATTCAAACCCTCAGCGAAGGTCAATCCATCACCATGCGTGTGGTTGACACCCCCAAGGGTCGAGAAGCCATTTCGGTTGTTTCTTAAAACAATCCATTTTTCTTTAGGGGCGCTCTGGCGCCCCTTTTTTTTGACAAAGAGACAAGATGCGCCCTGCCCGCACCATCGACAGACTCATTGAAATTATGGCGGCCCTACGCACACCGCACACAGGCTGCCCATGGGATTTAGAACAAAATTTTAAATCCATTGCGCCTTACACAGTTGAAGAAGCTTATGAAGTTGTTGAGGCGATTGAACGCAATGATATGGTTGATCTCTGCGATGAGCTCGGTGATCTCTTGCTTCAAGTTGTCTTTCATGCTCGTATTGCCGAAGAACAAAACGCATTTAATTTTGCGGATGTCGTAGAGGCCATTACGACAAAGCTCATTCGTCGCCATCCCCATGTCTTTGGTGACACACAACATTTGACTCCAGATGACGTAAAGTCGCTCTGGAGTCACATCAAAGATCAAGAAAAGGCTGAACGTAAAGCAGCGCGCGCGCAACGCGGATTGATAGATGATAGTCATGCGAGCGCTCTTGATACAATACCCGTGCAAATGCCTGCTCTGACACGGGCAGTTAAATTGCAAAATAAGGCAAGCACGTTTGGTTTTGATTGGAATGACCCGCATCAGGTCATTGCCAAAATTCGTGAAGAAACTGATGAGATTGAAGACGCCTTAAACACTAAAGCCGATAAAGCTCATATTGAGTCTGAAATTGGTGATCTGTTTTTTGCTCTCGCAAATTTAGCACGTCATTTACACGTTGATCCCGAAAGTGCAACACGCTCAACCAATGAAAAATTCAAACGCCGCTTTGCGTTTATTGAACGTAGTCTTGAGGCAGAGGGTAAAAAAATCGGTGACGTCGATTTAAATGAGATGGATTTATTGTGGAATGAAGCCAAGCGCAGGGGATTATGAGGCGGCGTCCATGCGTCGGACATCACTGAAGCGATGACATAAACGCTCAATCCGATCAGGGCTTATACTGATGCGCAGATCAAGTGAGCCATCCTCATTTGAATTTCGCTCCAGCACATGGGCATGTTCATATAACCAATGCAGGGCCGCGCCGTCAGTTGCATCAACATGAATCATAAAAAAGGCGTGACCATGCGCAAGGCGCGTCTCTATACCTTCAAGAAGATGCGCAATCCCCTCACCGCTAACAGCGGACACCAAAAAGGGGCGCTCATCAATGGGCCGACGCGAGAGTGAATTGTTGGTTTTAAGGCGATCATCCTCACGCAATAAATCGCTTTTGTTCCACACTTCTATGAGGCGTTGGTGATTATGGGGATCAACGCCCAACTCACGCAAAATCGTTTCAACATCGGTGCTTTGCGCATCACTATCCTCATGCGCAATGTCACGAACGTGCAATATGATATCAGCCTCCGTCACTTCCTCAAGTGTCGCGCGAAAAGCTGATACAAGCATGGTCGGCAAATCAGAGATAAAGCCCACAGTATCAGAGAGCATGACACGCGCCCCATGCGGCAATTTCACACCGCGCAAGGTCGGATCAAGTGTGGCAAATAACAAATCCTGCGCCAGCACATCAGCTTGCGTCAAACGATTGAACAGGGATGATTTGCCAGCATTGGTATAGCCCACAAGCGCGATCACGGGATAAGGAACATCCTGACGTTTTTTGCGATGAAGACCGCGCGTGCGCTGGACTTGTTCAAGCTCGCGTTCAATGCGCGTCATGCGCTCTTGCAATAAACGCCGATCAATTTCGATCTGACTTTCACCCGGACCACCCATAAAACCAAAGCCGCCACGCTGGCGCTCCAAATGGGTCCAAGAGCGCACCAACCGCGATTTTTGATAAGTGAGATGCGCAAGCTCAACCTGCAAGCGGCCTTCGCGTGTGCGTGCGCGTCGTCCAAAGATTTCTAAAATGAGACCAGTCCGGTCAATGACTTTTGTTTCAAATGCTTTTTCAAGATTGCGCTGCTGCACTGGCGATAACGCACAATCCATCATCACAAGCCCGATGGAATGTTCCTCCACCAAAGCTTTGATCTCCTCAACTTTACCAGTGCCAATATAAGTTGCGGGTCGGATTTGGTTGAGCATCACAAGTGCTGAGGAGATAACTTGAACATCAATCGCAGCCACAAGACCAATGGCTTCATCAAGTCGCGCGTCAGGCGAGCGCATCATAGCCCCCGCAGACGGACGGCTCGCTTGGTCTGCCCCATAAACTGCTTTGGGTGAGAGATACGGGCCTACAATCAACGCACGTGTTTGTCGCGCACGCTGGAGTTCAAGATCAAAACGTGGGTCAGCTATTGTTGTCTCAGACATGAGAGCAGCCCATAGCGCTAGGCCACAGGCCGCACATCAAATATGCCTCAACCCTCATCCACGGGCTCAAACATTTGCATGGGAGCTCCCGGCATAATGGTTGAAATGGCATGTTTATAGACAAGCTGGGAATGACCATCGCGACGCAAAAGCACACAGAAATTGTCAAACCAAGTGACAACGCCTTGCAATTTTACACCATTGACGAGAAAGATGGTCAAAGGGACTTTCTGCTTACGGACATAATTTAAAAATGTGTCTTGCAGATTTTGTGCGCGTTCGGCCGCCATTTTTTAGTTCCTTTATAGTTCCGCCGTGCCGAGCGGAGTGATCAGTCATCAGAATCAACTTATTACGCAACGAACCACGTTTATAGTCTGGCACCCCTTCAAGACCGGATGCAAGACAGAAAATCATACTTAACCCAAGCAATCCATAAAAAATCGAGAGCTGATTGCCCTTATATTAGTCAATTGCCAAAGATTTGAGTTTCCGATGCAAAGCAGAACGCTCCATCCCAATGAATTCAGCCGTCCGTGAGATATTTCCGCTGAATCGATTGATCTGGGCAATAAGATATTCCCGTTCAAAGACTTCACGCGCCTCGCGCAATGGCAAATTCATAAACTTCTCGCCGCCTGAGCCATTTGGCGAAGAAGGAACCAAAGCGCCGACCTCAGAGGGTAACATATCCGGTGTAATCTCTGCCTTGGGATCACCAGCCGTCAAAATCATCATACGCTCAACATTATTGCGCAATTGGCGGATGTTACCAGGCCAGTCATGCGATTGAAGCACCGCCATGGCCTCTTCACTAATGCTTCGCTTAGGTAAACCTGACGTAGACGCCACATGATCCATAAAATAATCCACGAGATCAGGAATATCTTCGCGCCGCTCCGCCAGCGATGGCACTCTAATCGGCACAACCGATAAGCGATGAAATAGATCTTGACGAAAATGACCATCTTCAATCGCTTGAGACAAATCCCGCCCCGTTGATGAGATCACGCGCACATCAACATTAACGCGCATCATGCCACCCACACGCTGAAAGTTTTGATCAACCAGCACACGCAAAATCTTGTTTTGCGTTTCTTTGGGCATGTCACCAATTTCATCTATATAAAGTGTACCGCCGTGCGCTTCTTCAAGTGCGCCCACTTTACGAACCCTGCCCTCGCCACCCTCTGTTCCAAATAATTCAATCTCCATGGAGTCAGGCGTAATTGTCGCGGCATTAATCACAACAAAGGGGCCATCCGCGCGTTGCGAGGCTTCATGTATGGCGCGCGCGACCATTTCTTTGCCCGAACCAGACGCGCCACTAATCATAATGCGCGAATTGGCAGGAGCAACGCGATCAATCACTTGACGCAATTGGTTCATGATGGAAGAGCGGCCAATCATTTTAAGTGACGAGCCAGCACGTGATTTAAGATCATTGACTTCACGCTTTAAGCGCGAGGTCTCAAGCGCACGATCCGCCACCAGCACTAAACGATCGGCCTTAAAAGGCTTTTCTATAAAATCATACGCACCAATCTTAACCGCTGACACAGCAGTTTCAATATTGCCATGACCAGAAATCATCACAACAGGTAATGAGGGATGTTGTTCCCTGATGATTTTAAGAAGCTGCAAACCATCAAGACGTGAACCTTGCATCCAAATATCAAGAAAAATGAGATTGGGACGGCGTGCTTCAATCGCAGCTAATGCTTCATCTGAATTTTTGGCCGTGCGTGTGGTGTGACCTTCATCGGATAAGATACCGGAGACACCATCACGAATATCAGCTTCATCATCAACAATAAGAATATCGCTCGCCATTTTATAAGCCTTCTGTCGATACAGCATGGGATGATGCTGCATCGATTGAGATGTCTAATTTACCTAAACGCGGAAAATAAAGGCGCACACATGCACCCGGAGGTGTTGGTGAATCCAATAACTCGATACCACCGCCATGATCTTCCAAAACTTTAGCAACAATCGGCAAACCTAGCCCCGTGCCTTCACTGCGTGTTGTCATATATGGCTCAAGCAAACGTTGGCGATTTTCAACGGGAAAACCTATGCCATTATCAATCACATCAATCACAATATGATCATTCTGATCATGTGTTAAACGCACACGCACACAAGGATGGGCACTGGGATGATCAGCGGCCTTAATGCCTTCGATTGCATTTTTTATAACATTCGTAAGCGCTTGCGACAACAGGCGTCGATCAAAAACAGCGCGCGTGATATCAAGTTGATCATCTTCGATGATATCAATATCGGCATTGCCCACACGCATGAGGAACAACACCTGACGCACACATGATGAGATATCATCTTCTTCAGCCCTTGCCTTGGGCATGCGCGCAAAAGATGAAAATTCATCAACCATGCGTTTTATATCATCGACTTGGCGAATAATTGTATCCGTGCATTGATTGAAAATATCTTTGTCCGTTTCAATCATACGGCCATATTTACGTTGCAGACGTTCCGCTGATAATTGAATTGGTGTGAGGGGGTTGCGAATTTCATGCGCAATACGCCGTGCAACATCAGCCCAAGCAGAAGTGCGCTGCGCTTGGACGAGATCGGTAATATCGTCAAGCGTGATAACACTATAATAAGTTTCACCCGTCGTATTTGTACTCAACCGCACATTCACAGTTCGTTCGCGTCCCTCACGCACAATAGTCATCTGGCTTTGAACGGGACGTTGGGGCGTTGACTGAGACTCCGCCAAAATAGCCGTAAGTTCAGGAATCACCTCATTGAGTGGCTCACCAATGGCGCGCTCAATTGAGAGTGACAATAATTTGAGTGCAGAGGGATTGATGACATTCACCCTGCCCTCGCCATCCAGACCTATCACAGCAACCGGCACACCCGATAAGACAGATTCAGTAAAGGCGCGACGAGCTTCAATTAGCTCACTTGCAGCAATCAATCTATTTTGCTGCAAACGTAATTCAGAGGTCATTTTGTTAAATGTTTCACCCAGAGAATTGAGCTCACCATCACTGGGATTAACCGGCACTTGAACATAAAGATTACCAGAAGACACCTGATCGGTTGCGGAAATGAGACGACGTATGGGCGTCACAAGACGTGTGGCAAATGCAAGCCCCATCCATGTCGCAGACAACAACATCACAAGCGCAATCAACACAAACATGGTCGCAAATGCAAGTTGTATATTCCGGCGATGAGCATCAAAATTTTCAAACAGATTGATCAGATTTGATGCCTGAGTTGGAAATTGAACCGCAAAAGGATCAATCGGTCGTGCGGCATATAAAAACAAATCATCCGCTGATGGTAATTTACGCAAAGCAACAAAACTGCGCCCTTCATCAATCACAAGACATAAAGGTTCATTTTTGCGCGCATCATCAAAATCAGTTGCTTCGGGTTTAAATATGGATTTTGCGGCATCGGAAGGGACAGTTTCAACTAATGACCCATCAGCTTTCATAAGAGCGGCGGAGGCAAAACCTAAAAACTTTGTCCGAGACGTAAAGAGATCGAGATAGAGTTTGCGATCAACATCCATCAAGCCGCGTGCACGATCAAGATCGGTGGCGGTCAGAGCTGCCTCTTGTAATAATGAGCGGCACTGGGACTCCCGAAATAAACGCGCTGCTTCCGCAGTGTTATATATGAAGCCACGCACATCCTGCATGAAAGCTGGATTTAAACTGCGATCAAGTGTGATGGAGCCGACTGTTGAAATCAAAATTGCGGGAACAGCTGCAATGATCGAAAACAAGGCAACAATACGCAAATGCAGACGTGCACCAGCCTGCTGCGCGCGCCGCGCACGATATAACCGCGCTCCCTCGGCAATGAGAAGAACAAACAAAAGGAGGATGATGACGACATTGGCAATGAAAAAGCCAAGTACAACCACGCTATTGGGTTTAATGGGTGTAAAGTCAGCAAAGACCAAAAGGGTCAAAATAGCCGTGGCGACAGCAAAACTTACGGCAATTGGTCCAAAGCGGGCAAAACGTCGGTGACCTAAATGTGGCGCCGCCTCCCCTTTGGGAATATCAATCTCCCGACCCGTCGAATTAGACATGCTGTCCTGCAAACTCGCGCCCTATCTGATGCCCCTGTGAAAGATATCAATACACAGGTTATTGTGACATAGATACAACGCTGTTGCAAGATTGTGACAATAATAGGTCTATCGGGGAGATCTCATCAATCTTACGTCAAGATCCCTGACTTTATTACGCAAGGTATTGCGGTTAAGCCCCAAAAGCTCAGCAGCTTTGATTTGATTACCGCGCGTTGCCGCAAGTGCTGCAGAAATAAGCGGATATTCAATCTCACGTAAAACACGATGATAAAGACCAGGCGGCGGCAGTTGATCGCCATATTGGCGAAATAAAGCCGTCATATGCGCCTCCACCGCAAGGGATAAAGTCTGATCATCGCTTTCAGCAGAAGTGGATGATGAACTCGATGTCGATGCGGATGCGGTTGATGGAGCCCCAACCGTTCTCACATTTTGGACTGATTGCTCAAAACCAAGTTCCGTTTCCACCAATTGCTCATTGATGAGCTCTTGCGGATAGAGCGCCGCCAAACGACGGATTAGATTTTCAAGCTCTCGTATATTGCCTGGCCACCGATAACGCTTCATGCGCTCAAGCGCAGGCCCATCCATATGTTTGAGCGGGAGACCTTCACTCGCCACCAATTTGAAGAAATGGCGCACGAGATCAGGCACATCTTCGGTTCGTTCACGCAGAGGAGGAAGACGGATCGGCACGACATTAAGACGGAAGAATAAATCCTCCCGAAACAGACCCTGCTGGATGAGAATCCGCAGATCTTTATTCGTCGCCGCGACAATGCGCACATTGGTTTTGATCGGCGTACGACCACCAACAGTTGTGTACTCACCTTGCTGAAGCACACGCAGGAGACGCGTTTGTGCCTCCATGGGCATATCGCCAATTTCATCAAGAAAAAGCGTTCCACCTTCGGCCTGTTCAAAACGTCCTGCCGAACGAGCATTGGCGCCTGTAAAAGCACCTTTCTCATGGCCGAATAATTCGCTCTCAATGAGATCACGGGGAATAGCCGCCATGTTAATGGCAACAAAGGGGCCGCGTGCGCGCTTGCCATAATCATGCAGGGCGCGCGCAACCAATTCCTTACCTGTGCCGGACTCACCTGTGACCATGACTGTGAGATCAGTCTGCATCAAGCGGGCAAGCGTGCGATAAATTTCCTGCATAGCCGAAGAGCGCCCAACCAAGGGCATGCCTTCAAGCTCTTCAGGGTCTTTGGATGAATTGGCGCGCGGCTCGCTCATGGCGCGGTTCACAATGCTGACCAATTCCTTCAAATCAAAGGGCTTGGGCAGATAATCATAGGCACCACCTTCAGACGCCTTGATGGCGGTCATGAAGGTATTTTGGGCGCTCATCACAATGATAGGCAATTCAGGCCGCAATTTTTTAATACGCGGCAAGAGATCAAAGGTGTTTTCATCGGGCATAACGACATCGGTGATAATCAGATCACCTTCACCGGCTTGCACCCAACGCCAGAGCGTACTGGAGGTGCCGGTCACCCGCACTTCATAACCTGCACGTGTCAAAGCCTGACTTAAAACTGTACGAATGGCCGCATCATCATCAGCAATCAGAATATGTCCTGCTGTCATCTCAGCAACCCCTACCCTTATCTCTCGCTCGCAATCCCATCAGCACATCACGTCCTTACGTCAGGTTCAGAGGCATTTTTCATCTCAACTGGTGCGTGCATCGGCATCAAAACGCGAAAGATTGTGCGCCTTGGGTAAGACTCACATTCAACTGTGCCGCCGTGGTCACCAACTACCTTAGCTACGAGTGCAAGACCGAGGCCAGTTCCAGAAGATTTATTGGTAACAAAGGGATCGAAGAGATGAGCAGCTATATCGGGTGACACCCCCGGACCATTATCCCTGACACAAAACTCAAGCGGTAAGCTGGCTGGCGCGCGCGATCCGGCAGTGCGCAAACGCACACCTGGGCGATATGCGGTTGTCAGTTCAATCTCACCTTCGATGGAATCTTCGCCAATCGCTTCGGCAGCATTTTTGACGAGATTTAGGAACAATTGGATCAATTGATCTCGATTAGCAAAAACGGGAGGCAAAGACGGATCATAGGTCTCAATAAAGCGGATATGGCGAGCAAAACCCGCCTGAGCAATCCTCTTAACATGATCTAAGACATAGTGAATATTCACTTTTTCGCGCTCAAGCGGTCGCTCATCCGAGAAGACTTCCATGCGGTCAACGAGCTTAACAATGCGATCAGTCTCATCACATATGAGACGAGTGAGAGCGCGATCATCATCATTTAAATTGCTTTCAAGCAATTGAGCAGCGCCTCTTATGCCCGATAATGGGTTTTTAATCTCATGCGCCAGCATGGCAGCTAAGGCAGAAACGGACCGAGCTGCACCTCTATGCGTCAATTGCCTGTCCATTTTATCGGCAATTGTACGTTCTTGAAGCATCAAAATGATGCAATCTGAGGCAGATGGTGCTGGGGACACATGGATATCGACAACGCGCTCCGTTCCAATCTTGGGGGTTCCAACGTCCACACGATATTCGTTAATGACAGTTCCCTGCTCAAACACTTGATCTATAAGGGCAAGTAGAGGCGAGCCAAAAGGAATAAGCTCAGCAATTTTGTGACGAATAAGCACAGCCCGGCTTAATTCAAAAAAAGTTTCGCTGGCCATATTGGCATCTAAAATTAGACCATCACGCCCGATAATCAAAATGGGATGGGGTAAGCTATTGAGGATGGCATCGCTATCAAGCGCAGTCTTTTGATAATGACGCTTTGAACTGGGCGACGGAAAAGGTGTCATGACGGAAGGCATGGACTAAGACTTTCTTGATCAGAAGAAACAAAAAAAGATGTAAGCAAAGCGCGTATGTGTCGAGGATCAAGACTCCTCACAAGGGACTCGCGATCAGCTTGTTGCGCTGGCGTTTTCAGCTCACCTAATTGCTCAACATAAGCAGCTAAATGCTTGCGAGAATGGCGAGTTCCGTTTTCAACACCAAGCGATGAGATGAGGCTTTCATAATGTTCCAAGGCAGCAGTGAGCTGCTCCTGACGAGACGGTGGCGCAGGCATCTGGCCGGTCTCAAGCCCCCGAGCTAACATGCCCACAAGCCAAGGACGCCCCAAAGCCGCACGCCCGACCATGACAGCATCTGCCCCTGATTGGGCAAGACACGCCTGCGCATCATCGAGCGTATGAATATCTCCATTGGCAACAAGCGGTAGAGATGTTGCGGCGCGGACAGCGGCAATCGCCCCCCAATCTGCCTGCCCCTTATAAAATTGCTGACGCGTGCGCCCATGCACTGTGATCATCGCAACACCCTCGGCTTGCGCACGCGCAGCAAGTTCGGGGGCATTGAGGGAAAGATGATCCCAGCCCAAACGCATTTTGAGGGTGACAGGAATTGAGACCGCTGCAACAGTCGCAGCAATCAATTTTTGCGCATGGTCGAGATCGCGCATAAGAGCAGATCCAGACTGCCCTCCCGTGACATGTTTGGCAGGACAGCCCATATTGATGTCTATGACATCAGCACCCGCATCCTGCGCTAGGCGCGCCGCATCCGCCATCCAATGAACCTCGCAGCCCGCTATTTGCACAACATGAGGCGATAGACCTTGCCCTTCCGCCCTCAAGCGCATCTCAGCACGACCCGCGACATAATCATCGCTTGCAACCATTTCCGAAACGACAAGCCCCGCACCAAAACGATCAGCAATCCGCCGCATGGCAAGATCTGTCACCCCTGACATGGGCGCCAAAAAGGCGCGCCCCGATAGCTTTGCCGGCCCTATGGAGAGGGAGGAATTGACTATTTTTTGAGCAACTCTAGACATGCGTAGATTATAATCATTTTGTTGCTCTGCGCAAACGAAAGGAGATTTGACCTTGAGATCAAAACCAGCCAGATCAGACAAAGAATGAAACAGAGTTATCAAGCCATGAACCAGCATGCATGGGTGATTGTCGCAGGGGGGCGTGGCACACGCATGAGTGCGTCTGTCACAAAACAATATCGTCTGCTCACATCAGAGCCCATCCTCACTCATTCCATCCGCGCGCTGCTCAATGCGCAACCCCACAGCCTCGTGCAAATCGTCATCCATCCCGATGATGTCAATCTCTATACAAAGGCGCTGACTTACCTAAGTGAGGCACATCAAGCGCAGATTTTACCTTTTGTCGAAGGCGGCAGCACACGCCAACTGAGTGTACGTCATGGCCTTCTCGCGCTCGCCTCTCATCTTGGCCCCAAGAGCACAGTGGGAATCCATGATGCCGCACGACCCTTTGTCACGCCTGCCCTCATCTCAGCTTTACTTGAAGCCCTCAGCACATCTGATGGCTGCGTTCCCGTTCTGCCGCTGACTGATAGCCTTAAACTCGTCAATGAAAAGGGTGCGGTCATCGGCTATGCCCAACGCGAAAAATTTCGCCGCGTACAAACACCTCAGGTCTTTCACTATCAGCTCATAACAAAAGCGCATGAATTGGCTTTTGAGCAAGGTCAAACTGAATTGACGGATGATGCGGCTGTGGCTGGCCTAACGCATCTCTCCATCACCACATGCGCAGGCGATGAGCGCAATATAAAAATCACAACAGAAGATGATCTGATCATGGCACATCAATTTTTAGCGCAAACATGCACTGATATTCGCACGGGACAAGGCTATGATGTCCATGCTTTGGGGGTTGGTGATCATGTCTGGCTCGGCGGTGTTCGTATTCCGCATACGCAGGGATTGATAGGCCATTCAGATGCAGATGTTTTACTGCACGCTTTGACAGATGCTATTTACGGTGCATTGGCCGATGGCGATATTGGCTCCCATTTTCCTCCCTCAGATCCCCAATGGAAAGGGGCGTCATCAGATATTTTTCTCAGACATGCCATGCAAAGCGTGAGAGAGCGAGGAGGTTATGTCGCCCATCTCGATGGCACGCTCGTATGTGAAGAGCCAAAAATTGGGCCCCATCGACAAGCCATGCGTGAACGTATCGCGGATATAACAGGCTTGGCACTTGATCGCATCGCCGTTAAAGCCACGACATCCGAACGTCTTGGATTTACGGGCCGCAAAGAGGGCATTGCTGCTTATGCTCTTGCCACCATCCGACTCCCCGAGGCACAATGAGCCAATCGCATTTCCCCTCCCCCTTAGTCACAAAAGCCCATGCGCTCATCAATGCCTGTCGTCATCACGAGAAAATGATCGTCACTGCCGAGTCCTGCACGGGAGGATTGCTTGCAGGGCTTTTGACCGAAATTGCAGGCTCATCTGCTGTAGTAGAGCGCGGGTTCGTCACTTATTCTAATGAGGCAAAAACAGAATTGATCGGCACACCCGCCGCGCTCATCTCATCCCATGGTGCCGTCAGCTCTGAAGTTGCTCACGCTATGGCCCAGGGTGCCTTACGCCATTCACGCGCACATATAAGCCTCGCCATTACGGGCATTGCTGGCCCCGATGGGGGCACGCCAGAAAAACCCGTGGGCCTCGTCCATTTTGCGACATCATGGCGCAGCTCAACAACGAGCCCAATAGAGGGAACCCATCATTTTGAAGCGCGTTATGAGCCAATCTCACGCAGCTTTATACGCACTGCAGCATTAGACACAGCATTAGAATTATTGGCAGAAAGTCTCAGACGAATTTAAAAAAAACACTATTCACCATTCTCAGCTCGTCCTAATATCGATTCATTAAAAAAAATATGTCGAGGGAGACGACATCCAATGAAAAAGCTGTTTGTTCTGCGCGGGCTGGTGTGTGCGTTGGCCAGCACGTTGTTTTTATCTGCATCACTATCTGCTCATGCAGATCAGTCTGAGGAGGCTGCCTTTTATAAAGGTAAGACTGTCCGGCTCATCGTTGGTTATGGACCCGGTGGTGGCTATGATGTTTATGCCCGCATGATTGCAAGTGACATTGGCAAGCATTTGGGCGCCAATGTCATTGTCGAAAATCAACCTGGTGCTGGTGGCATTACCGCCCTCAACAATCTCACCACCCTGCCCCCTGATGGCCTTGCGATGATGATTGTCAATGGCACAGGCGCAGCACTTGCGCAGCTCGTTGGTCAAACGGGCGTGCGCTATGATTTGGGTAAAGTGGAGCATTTGGGCACTGTCAGCGCTTCGCCTTGGGTGTGGCTTGTACGCAATGACTCACCCTATAAAACACCAAATGATGCGCTTAAAGCTAACAAAGATGTCATGTGGGGCGGCAGCGGACCAATGGATGGATTATCCGATGGTGCGGCCTTCACCTGTGAAGCCCTCAAAATGAAATGTCGTGTTGTCATGGGCTATGGCGGCAGCAATGAAGTCGCGCTCGCCATTACCAAAGGCGAGATGGACTCAATGTATGTTTCGGATACATCGGCCAATAATTATGTAAAGGGTGGGCAACTCATACCAGTCGCCGTTATTGGTCGTAAAAAATCGCGCTTCTTCCCTGAAGTGAAAACCATATTCGATCTTGCCAAATTGGATAAGGATGAAGAATGGTTGTTTGATTTTAGAGCAAATCTTGAAGCATTGGGCCGCATTTTAGTCACAACGCCAAAAGTGCCAACCCAACGCCTCACTTTTATGCGTGCCGCAGTTAAAGCTGCCCTCACCGATCCCGAACTTGTAGCGGAAGGTGAAAAAACACAGCGCTATCTAGAATTTGAAGATGCGCAAATAACCGAAAAGCGCGCGCAATCAATTGTGACGGATATTACACCGGCTCAAAGAAAACGTGTCGTTGATATATTGGCGATAAAGTAATTAAGGCTCAGTGGTGCGCGTGCCATAAATCTCTTGCGCGCGCGCCACAAATGCATCTGAAAAGCGACGAAAGGCCGCATCAAACATCGCGCCCATGACGAGCCCCAAGGTGCGGCTTTTAAACTCATAAGCAATATCAAAATCAACGTGACAGCCGCCCTGACCATCATCACGAAATCCCCAGTGATTGATGAGGGATTGAAATGGCCCATCAATATATTCAACTTTGATTGCGGGCGTATGGGGATCAAGAGTCACACGACTGGTAAAGCTCTCACGAATGGCTTTATAACCAACACTCATAGAAGCAATAATCACCTCACCTGCATCAATCGGTGTACGGCGCAAGACGCGCAAATCAAGACACATGGGTAAAAATTGAGGATAGGCTTCGACATCCGCCACAAGATCAAACATATCCTTTGGACGAAATGCAACATGACGTGAATTTTTAAATGATGGCATTAGCCCATCCGCGCCAAACGATTTGCTTTAAGACGCGCAAAATCTTCTCCCGCATGATGCGACGAACGAGTGAGCGGTGAGGCTGACACAAGCAAAAAGCCCTTAGCCTGCGCGATGGTCTCATAAGATTTAAATTCATCAGGTGTGATGAACGAGATCACAGGATGATGTTTGCGTGTGGGTTGGAGATATTGACCTATGGTCAAGAAATCAACGTCAGCAGAGCGCAAATCATCCATTAATTGCAAGACTTCATGACGCTCTTCGCCAAGACCAACCATAATTCCTGATTTGGTGAAAATAGAAGGGTCTATTTCTTTCACGCGTTGCAACAGTCGAATGGAATGAAAATAACGCGCACCAGGACGCACTGTCAGATATTTTGACGGCACAGTCTCAAGATTATGATTAAAGACATCAGGGCGAGCCGCGACAACAATTTCTAGCGCACCATCTTTGCGTAAAAAATCAGGTGTCAAAATTTCAATTGTTGTAAGTGGTGAAGCCTTGCGAATGGCATAAATCACATCCGCAAAATGCTGCGCACCACCATCACTGAGATCATCGCGATCAACTGATGTGATCACCACATGGCTCAACCCAAGCTTGGCTACGGCATCACCGATATAGGCGGGCTCATTCACATCAAGTGGTGCAGGCAAGCCTGTTTTTACATTACAAAACGCACATGCGCGCGTGCATGTGTCGCCCATAATCATGAATGTAGCGTGTTTCTTTTCCCAGCACTCACCAATATTGGGACAGCCCGCCTCTTCACAAACAGTCACAAGGCCATGTTCTTTGACAATGCGATGAGTATCCGCCCATTGCGGTGAACCCGGCGCTTTGACGCGAATCCAATCCGGTTTGCGTGCAATGGGTTGATCAGGCCGATGCGCCTTTTCAGGATGCCGCGGCCTCGACTCATTTTTGCGAGGGTCGTTATTGATAAGGTCAATCGTGCGCATAAAACACTCCAAAACCCTAACTAATGCGCTCACCCCAAAAGGGCAAGGCTATCACATTCTCGCCTGAGCTTTAGGTGTGAATGACGCGCCCATAGGCATCGAGCACGCTTTCATGCATCATTTCTGACAATGTTGGATGCGGGAAGACAGTGTGCATCAACTCTTCTTCGGTCGTCTCCAAATTCATGGCAACAACATAGCCTTGAATGAGCTCTGTCACTTCAGCCCCAATCATATGCGCACCGAGCAATTTACCGGTCTTTGCATCAAAAATAGTTTTGACAAGACCATCAGGCTCACCCAGAGCGATCGCTTTGCCATTACCCATAAAGGGGAAGCGACCAACTTTAATGCTATAGCCCGCGTCTTTTGCTTTGGCTTCTGTGAGGCCAACACTCGCCACTTGAGGATGACAATAGGTGCACCCTGGAATCATAGATTTATCCATGGCATGGACATGCAGACCTTTGATGTGTTCAACGCAAATCACACCTTCATGTTCAGCCTTATGCGCAAGCATGGGTGGACCTGCGACATCACCGATAGCATATATACCCGACAGATTTGTGCGACCAAACCCATCCGTGACAATGCAGCCGCGATCCGTTTTGATGCCGAGTTTTTCAAGACCAAGATTTTCAATATTACCAACAACACCCACCGCAGAAATAAGACGATCTGCTTTGAGAATATGTTGAGCGCCTTTGTCATCTTCCACAGTGCATGTGACGCTGTCACTGGCCTTATCGACCTTCACCACTTTGGTTGATGTCATGATTTTAAGGCCAGCTTTTTCAAATCTCTTGCGCGCAAGAGCCGCGATTTCGGCATCTTCAACAGGCATGATTTGTGGCAAAACTTCCACCACCGTCACATCAACACCCATGGTGTGATAAAAGCTTGCGAACTCAATGCCAATGGCACCTGATCCCATAACAATCAAAGATGTAGGGAATGACGGCGGCGTCATGGCTTCAAAATAAGTCCAGATCAATTTTCCATCGGGTTCAATACCGGGCAAGACACGCGGACGAGCGCCCGTAGCAATAATAATATGTTTGGCACTATAGACACCTGCACCCAATGTGCCTTTAGGCACGGGATTTTGTGGCTGCACAATCTGTTTCTTTGTGGGCGATACTGTGACCTGCCCCACTTTATCAATGACAGCTTCACCCCAGATGACATCGACTTTATTTTTCTTAAGCAAAAATCCAACACCGCCGTTGAGTTGCTGCGACACGCCACGTGAACGCTGCACAACAGCTTTGGGATCAAAGGTCACTTTGCCTTCAATTTTTAATCCATAAGCTTCGGGATGTTGGGCGTAATGATAAATCTCTGCAGAACGCAACAATGCTTTGGTGGGAATACAGCCCCAATTCAAACAAATGCCACCCAAATGTTCACGCTCAACAATAGCGGTTTTAAAACCGAGCTGCGCGGAACGAATGGCCGTAACATAACCACCGGGGCCAGAACCAATAATGAGTACGTCGTAAGCAGTCATTGCTTCCTCTTCCTCTCACCGGTTCTGAGCCATAGGCTTAAGCAGTGAGCAATGTAAAAATCAGATCTTCAGTCCTCAATGTCGCCGCGCAGCTTAAATAACACTATCAACCTGCGCGAAACACATTGAGCAGCGCCATTTAAACAAGCATACCGATTGGGTTTTCAATCATATTTTTGAATGCGCTAATGAGCTCTGCGCCCAAAGCACCATCAACAGCGCGATGATCCGTTGACAATGTCACGCTCATCACATTGGCAACGACAGGCTGTCCATTTTTCACCACCACACGCTGCTCACCCGCACCAACGGCCAAAATAGTTGCATGTGGTGGATTGATAACGGCTTGAAAGTTTTTGATGCCGAACATGCCAAGATTTGACACTGCTGAAGAGCCACCTTGATATTCTTCTGGCTTAAGTTTGCGTGCGCGCGCACGTGCAGCATAATCCTTCATTTCATTTGAAATAGTGGATAAGGATTTGAGCTCAGCCTTGCGAATAACAGGTGTGATTAATCCACCGGGAATGGACACGGCCACACCGATATCAGCGTGCTTATGTCTGAGCATTGCCGTTTCTGTCCACGTCACATTGGCATCGGGCACACGAATGAGCGCCATTGCCAATGCTTTGATAACAAAATCATTGACCGAGACTTTATACAATGGCTTTCCATCGGCGCCTTTAGGTGCGTGCGCATTGATATTTTCACGCGCAGCCAACAAGACATCCAATTCACAATCAACAGTAAGATAGAAATGCGGAATGGTTTGCTTGGCTTCAACCAAACGCCGCGCAATTGTCTTACGCATGGAGTCATGTGGAACTTCATCATAACTGCCGGCGTCAAAGAATTTGCGTATTGTGTCATCTGACATGCCAGTGGACAGCGCAGGTGCAGCCGAAGATGTTGTTGCGCGCGGTGCAGACAAAGCCCCACCCGCCAATACGGCTTTCACATCACGCTCAATCACGCGACCATGTGGGCCTGTTCCGCTAATACGGGCAATATCAATATTGGCCTCTTTCGCCATGCGACGGGCCAAGGGTGACGCAAACACACGCGCAGCTTGCGAAGGTGCGGCGGCTGATGCGGGCGCTGGAGAGGCAGCGGGAGCAAGTGCTGGCGTGACAGCAGATGCAGAAGGTGCTGGCGAAGGCGCAGCTGCTTTTGGGGCCGATGCAGAAGGTGATGCAGCGGCGGCAGCCGCAACATCTTCACCCTCACCTGCAATCACACCAATGATTTGATTCACAGGCACATCCTGAGTGCCGTCAGCAATGAGGATTTTTGCCAGCACACCTTCGTCAACAGCTTCAACTTCCATCGTCGCTTTATCAGTTTCGATTTCAGCCAAAATGTCGCCAGATTTGATTTTATCGCCTTCCTTTTTCAACCAGCGGGCAAGATTACCTTTTTCCATCGTGGGTGAAAGTGCGGGCATGAGTATGTTGATCGGCATGGTCCAACTGTCCTGTTAGTTGATGACATCACTTTCATTCATCATGTCATGTGCATTGAACGAGCGATAAATGTCAGCCAATGCTTCTGTCGCATCAATGCCGGCTTCTCTGGCATAGACTTGAGCGACATAGCGCGCCACATCGCTCAAAAAGATACCCCACACGGCAGGCTCATCAAAAGCGCGTTGCATAGAAATGCTCAACGCACCATCGACAACAAATGCACGGAGCACTTCATGCCCGCCATTTGTTTGCGCATCAGGTGGGACGGATAATTCAATCAGCTCACTCATAGCTCACCGATAGAGAACAGATTTCACAGCACCGATCACATCAGCAACCGATGGCAAAGCAAGCTTTTCGAGATTAGACGCATAAGGCATGGGCACATCTTTGCCGGTCACGCGCACGACAGGAGCGTCGAGATAGTCAAACGCGTTTTCCATAATGCGCATACCAATTTCAGCGCCGACACCTGATTGGGGCCAGCCTTCTTCCACTGTCACACAACGACCAGTTTTCATCACTGAACGAACAATGGTTTCCGTATCCATGGGACGCAATGTGCGGAGATCAATAATCTCAGCTTCAATGCCTTCACGCGCCAACTCATCGGCAGCCTTGAGCGCATAGGTCATACCAATGCCCCATGTCACGAGTGTTATGTGGTCGCCGGCACGCGCAACACGCGCCTTGCCAATGGGAACAAGAAAATTATCCATCTTCGGCACATCAAAGCTTTGGCCGTAAAGAATTTCATTTTCTAAGAACACAATGGGATTGGGATCGCGAATAGCACTTTTCAGCAAGCCCTTAGCATCCGCCGCCGAATAGGGTGACACAACTTTTAACCCTGGGATCTGCGAATACCACGCCGCATAATCTTGCGAATGTTGCGCAGCCACACGCGCAGCAGCACCATTGGGGCCACGAAACACAATCGGGCATCCCATCTGACCGCCCGACATATAGAGCGTTTTGGCGGCAGAATTGATGATTTGATCAATTGCCTGCATAGCAAAATTGAACGTCATAAATTCGACAATTGGACGCAAACCAGTCATTGCCGCACCAACGGCAAGACCTGCAAAACCATGTTCGGTAATAGGCGTATCAACAACACGGCGCGCACCAAATTCCTGCAACAGACCTTGTGTGACCTTATAGGCGCCTTGATATTCCGCGACCTCTTCACCCATAACAAACACATTTTCATCAGCGCGCATTTCTTCAGCCATTGCATCACGCAAAGCCTCACGCACAGTCATAGAGACCATTGGTGTATCAGCGGGAACTTCAGGCACATGCACAACGGATGAAATAGGCGCTGCGGGCACAGTTGGGGCCACAGGAGCAGCAACAGGTGCCGCAGGAGCTTTGGGAGCCGCCACAGGCGCATCAGACACGGCTTCACCCTCAGCGGCAATAACAGCAATGGGTGTATTAACCGCAACATTTTCAGTGCCGTCAGCAATCAAGATTTTGGCAAGAATACCTTCATCAACCGCTTCGACTTCCATCGTCGCTTTGTCGGTTTCAATTTCCGCCAATACGTCACCAGACTTGATGACATCACCTTCTTTTTTTAGCCATTTGGCAAGCTTGCCCTGTTCCATCGTTGGTGAAAGAGCAGGCATCAAAACAGTGGTAGCCATAGTTTACTTTCCAATGCGCACAGCGCGATTAAAGAACAATATCCGTCCACAATTCCGAAGCATCGGGCTCGGGATCATGAGTGGCAAACTCAGCAGCTTCAGCAACAATGGCGCGAACTTGCGCATCAATTTGCTTCAGATCATCTTCATTGGCATGTTTGGCACGCACTAAACGCGCCCTCACCTGCTCAATTGGATCATGCTCCTCGCGCATTTTCTGCACTTCTTCTTTAGAGCGATATTTGGCAGGGTCAGACATTGAGTGACCGCGATAACGATAGGTCTGCATCTCCAGGATATAAGGACCCTTGCCTTCACGACACCATGACAGAGCGCGTTCAGCAGCAGCCTTAACGGCACGCACATCCATGCCATCAACTTGTTCGCCGGGAATGTTGAATGAAATACCACGGCGTGAAAAATCAGTCTGCGCTGAAGCACGCGTCACCGCTGTGCCCATGGCATATCGATTATTCTCAATGATAAAAACGACAGGCAGTTTCCAGAGCTCAGCCATGTTGAAGCTCTCATAGACCTGACCTTGATTAGCCGCACCATCACCAAAATAAGTCATGGAGACCGAGCCATTGCCGCGGTAATGATTTGCAAAGGCCAAACCCGTCCCGATGGAGACTTGTGCACCCACAATGCCATGGCCACCATAAAAATGTTTCTCTTTCGAGAACATATGCATGGAGCCGCCCTTCCCCTTGGACAAACCACCACGACGACCCGTCAATTCGGCCATCACACCCTTGGGGTCCATGCCGCAGGCAAGCATATGTCCGTGATCACGATATCCCGTAATGAGCTGATCGCCATCCTTGGCAGCCATTTGCATACCAACAACAACCGCTTCTTGACCGATATAGAGATGGCAAAAACCACCAATCAGGCCCATGCCATACATCTGACCAGCTTTTTCCTCAAAGCGGCGGATCAGGAGCATATCGCGGTAAGCCGCGAGATTTTGTTCTTTTGTAAAATCGGGGATGTTTGATGTCATCGCGACCTTAGCTTGAGCGCCCTTGGCGCTGGCAGCTTTGCTACGAACAGATGGAACAGCCATAAGTGACCTATGCCTAATGAATAAGCCCATATCGGGCGTCAACGTAAAATAGCTCAATCAATGAAATAAATCGAGATCTGTGCAGTGCAAAAAAAATCTATATAACTAACTGATATAAATAAAAAAATGTAGATTAACCTATATATGGTTATGCACAAAAAATAACAAAATATAAGTTAATTAGGGGATTTATTGGCTTGAGAATAAAAAATTGTGAGATCACGCTTGTCGACATAACCCAAAATCGTGCGGGCTTCTTCCTCGAGGAGATCACGATCAATGGAATCCCCTGACATCATATCAACTTTACGCTGCCAACGCTCACGCTCAGCCCTGAGCTGTGATAATTGACCCTGAAGATCGTCGATTTGCTGGACATAAGAGGCTTTGGCTTTCAGCCCGCGCTCGCCATTATTAGCGTGCCAAACAAAATAAGCTCCTACAGAGCCAGAGACCATGTAGAGCAAAACAGGCACAAGAAAAACACGCCAACGCGTACGAACAACCATAAGCGTATTTTGATCAAACGGGATTTATATTTCGTTAATCCTAGGCAAGGCGAGATAAAATCTCGCCTCGCTCAATGATTAGCGCAGGGCTTTTAATGCGTCACGACCTGCATAGCGGGCTTGGCTGCCCAATTCTTCTTCAATGCGGATAAGCTGATTATATTTCGCTGTACGATCAGAACGCGCGAGAGAGCCCGTCTTGATTTGCCCGCAATTCGTAGCAACAGCCAGATCAGCAATGGTTGAATCTTCGGTCTCACCTGACCGATGCGACATAACAGCCGTATAGCCAGCCCGTTGCGCCATCTCCACAGCTGCCAAGGTTTCAGTCAATGAGCCGATTTGATTGACCTTAACAAGGATGGAATTGCCAATATTTTGCTTAATGCCTTGTGACAACCGCAGGACATTGGTGACAAAGAGATCATCGCCAACGAGCTGACATTGACCACCAATTTTATCCGTCAGCAGCTTCCAGCCTGCCCAATCATCCTCAGACATACCATCTTCAATGGTGACAATAGGATAGGCATTGACAAGAGCTGAGAGGTAATCAACTTGCTGTTCAATAGAACGTGTTTTGCCTTCACCTTCATAGTGATAGCTATTGTTTTTAAAGAATTCAGTTGAAGCGCAATCAAGGCCCAGAGCTATGTCTTTGCCGGTCTTAAAACCAGCCTGCTCAATGGCCTTCATGCAAAAATCAAGTGCCGCTTCAGCAGATGGAAGGTTTGGTGCAAAACCGCCTTCATCACCCACATTCGTGTTATGGCCTGCCTTTTTGAGTGCGCCCTTGAGAACGGCAAAAACCTCGGCACCCCACCGCACGGCCTCACGAATATTTGAAGCGCCAATGGGCAAAATCATAAATTCTTGGAAATCAATGGGGTTATCTGCGTGAGCCCCGCCATTGACAATATTCATCATGGGAACAGGCAAGACGCGGGCATGGGCCCCGCCAACATAGCGATAAAGAGGCAGAGCCGCAGCGTCAGCAGCAGCCTTGGCTGTTGCGAGAGAAACACCCAAAATAGCATTAGCGCCGAGCTTGGCTTTGTTAGCCGTACCATCCAGAGCCAGCATGGTCTCATCAATCAAGACCTGATCCTCGGCATCCATACCGCACAGAGCATCAAAAATAACCTCATTAACACTCTCGACAGCCCTGAGCACGCCCTTACCATTGTAGCGCGCCTTGTCACCATCCCTCAATTCAACGGCCTCATGCGCACCTGTTGAAGCGCCTGATGGAACTGCAGCCCTACCGAAAGAGCCATCCTCAAGAACAACATCAACTTCAACAGTTGGATTGCCACGGCTGTCCAAAATTTCACGAGCATGAATGTCAATAATGGCGGTCATAGGCTCTCTCGACTCCCTTAAAAACGATATGCAATCTCCCTATCAGCTCATTATGAATTAAGCTACTGCGAATACGAGAGGCAAACTATGATGATCGCGGCCTAGCAAAAGATTGACTCAACATAGGCCTTGGGCATAAATTACTATCTAATTCCTTATGGGGAGTCTGTTATGACTAAACCACGCATTTAAATACATATATTTCAATTATTTATTTTATTTCTTTAATGTATTTTCTTATGCGCTTGTCTTGGCTGTCTCACCTACTTCTATGTTTTGGTCTCTTGATCGTTCCAGCGTGGATGATCAATCTTTATTACTTCCATGACAGCAAAACCATCTGGCTAGAATTTTCCTCTGGCACCAGCGTTATGGCTTTATTGGTTGGAATGACGCAGCTCATTTCAATGCGGCATAATGCCAAAGTTCGCGACACGCTTTCCGCCTGTGAGCGTTATGATAGCGATGGCGTGATCACCCAATGTCTGCGCAATCTGAAGGATGGGGAAGATAGCGGCAAGATCGCTTCATCCCCCCTCACCTATAGCCTTGATCTCATCACGATCCTTAATTACTTCGAGGGAATAGCGATTGGTATTGATCAGGGGCTTTATGACAAAAAAGTAGCCAAGGATCACCTCGAGCCGATCATTGCCTATTATGTCGACAAGTATATATCAGCCGAAGCACAGCAACGCTTCAATATTGATGGTCATAGCGATTACAAGCGCCTGATTGCGCTCAATCATGAATGGCTCTCAGGCGCCAAACCTCAGCCAACACATTATCGGGCGTGATAAGACTTGCCAGAGCATTGGGGGGAGATTATTGACTCCCCATGACAAATATTCAGACCAGTATTTTGGGGCAAAATGTTGCCCAACCTCTCAGGCCTGAAGAGGCTGTTCTTGAGCGCGTTCCCAATCCCCAAAGCGGCGAACATTATCTCGCCCGCTTCACTGTGCCTGAATTTACCTCGCTCTGCCCCGTGACAGGCCAGCCAGATTTTGCCCATCTGGTCATTGATTATGTACCCGATCAATTTTTGGTTGAGTCAAAATCTCTCAAACTCTATCTGGGCTCATTTCGCAATCATGGCGCCTTCCATGAGGATTGCACTGTACGAATTGGCAAAGATTTGGTCTCATTGCTCAGCCCACATTGGCTGCGTATTGGCGGATATTGGTATCCACGTGGTGGCATTCCCATTGATGTGTTTTGGCAAACAGGCGAAGCGCCCAAAAATGTCTGGATCCCCGACCAAGGCGTTCCAAGCTACCGCGGTCGCGGTTGATATATTTATGTAGGACTGAGAATAGATCGGCTTTCATGCCTCAAGGCATAATGGTCTATTCAAATGCCATCCAAGCACCTGCGTAAAGCGCAAAGACAACTTTCAAAGCTTAGACACCTTCCTTGGCGACACGATCAAAGGCTTGCAAACGCTTGAGCAAAGCTTTCATCTCGCCCAGCGGCACTTGATTAGGCCCATCCGAAAATGCCTCAGCTGGATTGTCATGCGTTTCAATGAACAAGCCTGCCACACCCACTGCAATCGCCGCACGCGCGAGAACGGGCACATATTCTCTCTGCCCACCTGATGATGAACCCTGCCCGCCCGGTTGCTGAACGGAATGTGTGGCATCAAAAATGACGGGCGCGCCGGTTTGTTCTGCCATGAGTGGCAGAGCACGAAAATCCGTTACCAATGTATTATAACCAAAACATGCCCCACGTTCGGTTACCAACACATTGGGATTGCCAGAGCCAGTGATTTTCGCAACCACATTTTTCATATCCCATGGCGCTAAAAACTGACCCTTTTTGACATTGATAACGCGCTTGGTCTGCGCAGCAGCAATGAGCAAATCTGTTTGCCGACATAAGAAAGCAGGAATTTGCAGCATATCGCAGACTTCCGCTACAGGAGCGCATTGATCAATTTCATGCACATCTGTGACAATCGGAAGGCCATATTTATCTTTGACTTCAGCAAAGACATCGAGCGCTTTTGATAAGCCCAAACCACGACGTCCCGTTAACGAAGTGCGATTAGCTTTATCAAAAGAAGATTTATAAATGAGACCAATACCGAGCTCATCGGTTATCTCTTTAAGCGCAGCAGCCATGTATAAAGCATGATCGCGACTTTCAAGCGCACAGGGGCCCGCAATGAGGGAAAAAGGTGCATCTTGCGCAAAAGTCACGGAACCGAGCGTGACGCGTGAATGAATGAGAGAAGTCTGAGTCATAGCCTCTTTTAACGCTTTTATCAGCAAAGGACAAATCGCACCAAATAGCGCTTGCTTTGGTTGGTAACTTGGCAATAATAGCCCATATTTGCGGGGGCTCTTATGAAACCAGCACTTTTTATGATTTATTTTTTAACATCGTCATCTGCATTTGCTGACACCAATATCCCTCACACCGATATTTTTGCTTATGCGCTCGTCATAGCGGTCGCATTAGTTATCATCGTAACATTAGCTGCGACACGACGAGATTTAATTGCCTCGCCTTGGTCTTTGTCTGACGCCCTCTCGGAAGAGGCAACCACAAATCTCCTCGACAAAGACGGCAAACCCATTGTGGATGCCAATCAGCAACCAATGAGTGTTACGCTCATGCGCGCAAGTGCGAGCCGCCTCATTGCACTCATGGGGTTGATCGGTATTTTCAGCCTGTTTATTGGTTTTGGGCTGGTTATGCTCAAAGATTTTGCTTGTACAGGCACGTTGCCAGATGATGGCACGCTCACAAAATTACAAAATTATTTTTATTCGGGTCTCGTTATGTTTGCCCCATATCTCATAAATAAGGCGTCAGGCGTTTTTGATTTTTTGTCTCCCCAACAAAAACCATAGAGAGTGTGCCGCTCACGCCAATCGCAAAGACTGACATGAAAGACACTGCTGCCATGAGCACAGACCATCAACGTCTCGAAATGGCGAATTTCATTCTCAATGCTGAAGCGCGGCGCGATCAGCATAATCGTCTTTCAATCTATCGCACCTCCGATGATGATGGGAATGACACCTTCGAAGTGGCAGGCATTCACAATAATTACCACCCTCTGGAGGCACGCGAGCTCTCAGATCTCATTAATGCCGGATATTATGATGAAGCCGAACAAAAAGCGCTTCATTATATTGCTTTATGGACTGATCATGTGACGCGCTGGACATCATGTGCATCGTTTGAGTCATTTTTGCGCGATTGCTCATTTCAGCGTGGCCCTTATGGCGCAGCACGCATGTTGCAATTTGCTTTAAATGAAGCCGATACAGGTGATGTAACACAAAGCCAAATTGATCAAGTGAAATGCCAAGAAAACAATCAACAAAAATTTCTGATTGATTTACGCATGGCGCGTGAGCGCTATGAGCGTGAGATATGCCAGCGCAATGAAACCAATCCATTGTGGCTAAGTCTTCTTCATCGCTGGAGCAATGCCCTCGACTTTGCAACGCATTTTTGCCCACAATCAAGCCCAACGCCACAATTTCATTATTCAACCGCCCTCACCCAACCACATCAGAGCACCCCTATGACCGGCAATTTTTTTACCAATGTCATTTCTCGTGATCCTCGCTTTCATAGTACGGAACGCATAGATGATCCCATGCTGCTGGAGCCAAACACGCGCGAAAAAGTGATGAAGATCATCAGTGACGCGCGTCATCTCGGCATTGAACTGATGATTTATGAGACCTATCGCTCAGCCCAAAGACAAAAAGAGCTTTTTGAGCAAGGCGCATCTAAAATACGCTTTGTAGGCGTTCATCACTACGGATTAGCCTGTGATCTTGTCAAACGCATCAATGGTGAACCAAATTTTAAAGGCGATTTTGAATTTTTAGGACAATTAGCGCGCAAAAATCGTATGATCTGGGGCGGTGATTGGGGGCACCCCGGACTTAAGCCATCATTTTACGATGGCGATCATGTTCAACGCATTGCTGTCCACCGCCAAACAAGCCTGTTTGATGGCTCATGGTATCCTGACGATAATTATGATCCCTGGACAGATCTTGTTGCCTAAGATGACCTCGCTCTTTCAAGCGAAGTCATGCATCACACCAACCGGCTTTGCGCTTTTGCGGCAGCAATAAAACTCGCAAAAAGCGGATGAGGTTCAAAGGGCCGTGATTTCAGCTCTGGATGATATTGCACGCCAATAAACCAGGGATGATCGGCATATTCGACTGTTTCAGGCAAAAGTCCATCTGGAGACGTGCCTGCAAACATCAGACCTTTGGCCTCCAAACGATCACGATAGGCTGTATTGACTTCATAACGATGGCGATGGCGCTCAGAAATATCATGTGAGCCATAGATCTGAGCAATTTTTGATCCGTCACGCAATTTGGCATGATAGGCACCAAGCCGCATGGTCCCACCGAGATCACCACCCTGTTTGCGCTGCTCCAATTCGTTGCCACGCATCCATTCGGTCATCAAACCAACCACAGGTTCTGCACAAGGACCGAATTCCGTTGAATTAGCAGAACCAATGCCTGCAAGCGCACGTGCAGCTTCGATCACGGCCATTTGCATACCAAAACAAATACCAAAATAAGGCACTTTGCGTTCGCGTGCAAAACGAGCAGCCAAAATCTTACCTTCAGCCCCTCTTTGACCAAATCCGCCCGGCACTAAAATACCATGCACATTTCCAAGATGAGCCGCAGGATCATTGCTTTCAAAAACCTCGCTCTCAATCCATTCAAGCTTGACACGAACCTTATTGGCAAGACCGCCATGCGTGAGTGCTTCAATGAGTGATTTATAGGCGTCCTTGAGGCCGGTGTATTTACCGACAATGGCAATTGTCACTTCACCTTCAGGAGAATGAATGCGTTCGGAAACCGCATTCCAGCGCGCCATATCAGGTTTTGGTGCTGGCTCAATGCCAAAGGCTGCCAAAACTTCTCGATCAAGCCCCGCTTCATGATAAGCGCGCGGGACATCATAGATGGAGCCGACGTCGCGCGCTTCAATGACGGCGGTTTCCCTGACATTGCAAAACAGAGCGAGCTTGCGACGCTCTTCCGCAGGAATCTCACGATCAGCACGACATAATAAGATATTGGGTTGAATACCTATGGACCGCAATTCCTTCACAGAATGTTGCGTGGGTTTGGTTTTAAGCTCGCCCGCAGTTGGAATCCAAGGGAGCAATGTCAAATGCACATAAACAGCATGACCGCGCGGCAAATCATTACCTAATTGCCGGATCGCTTCAAAAAACGGCAGGCCTTCGATATCACCGACTGTGCCACCAATTTCCACAAGGACAAAATCAACACCTTCATTGCCCTCTAGGACAAATTCTTTGATGTGATTGGTCACATGAGGAATGACTTGCACAGTGCCGCCGAGATAATCACCCCGCCGCTCTTTGCTGATGATGTCTTGATAAATACGACCCGTGGTTATGTTATCTTGCTTATTGGCTGAACGCCCTGTGAAACGCTCATAATGGCCCAAATCAAGATCAGTCTCCGCCCCATCATCGGTGACAAAGACTTCACCATGTTGAGTTGGAGACATCGTGCCCGGATCCACATTGAGATAGGGATCAAGCTTCCGAAGTCGCACTGTGTAACCACGTGCTTGTAAGAGTGCTCCGAGGGCCGCAGACGCAAGCCCCTTGCCGAGCGATGACACCACGCCGCCGGTGATGAAAATGTACCGCGCCATGGGAGTCTGGAAATATCCTCTTTTTTGCGATTCGTAGAGCGCTTTTTTAAGCTAAGCCGCTCTCATCCACGGATTTGATCAAATAAAATGATGAATGCCATAGCTATAAATGAAAAAGCCGCCAAAAGGCGGCTTAATCGAACGATAGATAAGATTATTTTTGAGGTTGCGCGGGCGCGTTTTGATCAATTTGCTTAAGTTGATCAAGAACAGAGCTCGAGCCCTTATCAGTGCTTTCTTGCTTTACGCCTTCAAAAATAGACTTAGGTGCGCGATTTATATTCGCCAGCAAGGTTAAACCGAGGCTTGTAGCAAAAAATAAAGCGGCCAAAACAGCGGTTGTGCGTGTCAAAGCATTGGCTTGCGCACGGCCAGACATAAAACCACCACCGCCCATTCCCAAAGCACCACCCTCAGAGCGCTGCAACAAGACGACAGCGACAAGCGCGATCACAACTAAAAGATGAACAGTAATCAAAAAAGTCTGCATGATTGATCCATGAGGAAAGCCCCAAAGGAGCTGAATTGAGGCTCTTTTACACAGCAATGCTGTCAAAGGCTAGGGAAAAACAGCTTCGCTTTATTTTTTATAAACGCTGGCAATCCCAAAGAAATCTGAAGCCTTGAGACTTGCGCCCCCAACCAAGGCCCCATCCACATTAGGCACCGACATGAGCTCAGCGGCATTCGTTGGCTTAACCGAGCCACCATAGAGAATACGCACCAAAGAGCCTTCAAGCCCCAGCTTTTCGATCAATCTTTTGCGAATTTCAGCATGAACCTGCGTCACATCGGCAGGAGTTGGGGTCAAACCCGTCCCAATCGCCCAAACCGGCTCATAGGCAACAACCAGATCAGATGCCGTCATATCATTGGGAACTGAGGCTTCGATTTGGCGCGCTACAACAGACAAAGCTATGCCATTGCGACGTTCAGACTCAGTCTCACCCACGCACACAATAGCCGTGAGCCCAGCACGTTTTGCAGCCAGAGCTTTGGCATGAACCTGCGCATCGGTCTCGTGATGATGTGTCCGACGCTCCGAATGTCCTACAATGACATAAGTAGCACCCGCGTCCCTGAGCATTTCAGCCGATAAATCGCCTGTATGCGCCCCATGTGGCTCAGCATGGCAATCTTGCCCCCCAAACGATAGGCCAGACCCAACACAAGCCGTTGAAAATGATGATAAAACTGTTGATGGAGGGCAGATAGCGATTTCAGCACGACCATTTTCACCCGCCTCAACCGCCGTAC